>Ga0308018_10000025_pt1 | contig 73794 bp, 75 predicted proteins | sample Neamet282_FD_203130 | JGI IMG/M metagenome (GOLD analysis project Ga0308018, IMG submission 203130) | Marine microbial communities from water near the shore, Antarctic Ocean - #282 | ecosystem: Environmental > Aquatic > Marine > Unclassified | place: Southern Ocean | collected 2014-10-01
CCTAAACTCTCTATACTGCCTCGTTGTAGTTTATCTTACTGAGGCGTGCTCGCCTCTCAATGAAAAATCAATGGAAAATCACCTTGAAATCAAATGATTCAAAAGCCACTGACCTGAACTGGTCGCTGGACGATTTTGTCGTCCCACAAGAGGAAGGCAAGACACGCTTTCATGATTTGAATTTACCAGACCAAGTTATGCAAGGTGTTGCGGCGTTGGGGTATGAATATTGTAGCCCAATACAGGCATTAACCTTGCCCCAATCTTTGGACGGAAAAGATATTACTGGTAAAGCCCAGACTGGATCGGGAAAAACAGCCGCGTTTTTACTAAGTATTATTACTGACTTTTTAGATTTTCCAATTGAAGGTCCTCGTCGGTTAGGCACTCCAAGGGCTCTTATAGTTGCTCCAACCCGAGAGTTGGTCATGCAAATTGCAAGTGATGCTGAAGACCTTACCCGGTTTTGTGATGTCAACGTGCAGCAACTCGTGGGTGGCATGGATTTTGAAGCACAACAAAAGCAATTACAAAGACAGCATACCGACATTATGGTTGCTACACCGGGTCGGCTGTTAGATTTCTGTCGCCGAGGCCATGTAAACTTGCGTGAAGTGGAAGTGATTGTCTTGGATGAGGCTGATCGGATGCTGAGTATGGGCTTTATCCCTGATGTGCGGGCGATTATTCGTCAAACACCAAAAAAGGAAGACCGCCAAACCTTGTTGTTTAGCGCTACCTTTAGCGAGCAGATATTACGTTTAGCAGAACAATGGACTTTTGAACCTGTACATGTCGAAATTGAGTCTGATGACCTCGCTTCTGCTACTGTTGAGCAACGTTTCTTCTCTGTAGCCCGCGTTGATAAATATAAAGTATTGCTTAATTGCTTAAAAACAATGGACGTAGAACGTGCGATTGTTTTTGCTAACCGACGTCACATTACCCGAGATTTGGCAGAGAAATTGCAAAAAGACGGTATTAAAAGCGCTCTTTTGTCCGGAGAAGTTGCACAAGTGAAGCGGGTTAAAACCTTAGAAAGGTTCCGCAGTGGTGATACGCCTATTTTAGTGGCCACAGATGTGGCGGGCCGAGGGATCCATGTGGATGGTGTAACTCATGTTTTTAACTACGATCTACCGGAAGAAATAGAAGACTACGTGCATCGTATCGGACGCACGGGCCGAGCAGGAGCTTCGGGGATTTCAATCAGTTTTGCCTCTGAAGACGATGCTTTTATTATGCCTGACCTAGAACAAATGTTGGGAAAACGTTTAGATTGTGAGCCGACACCTAGCGAATTACTAGTGTAATTGGGAGTCTCAATGAACGTTCAACATCGAGTGGCAGTGATTGGAGGCGGCAGTTTTGGCACAGTATTAGCCAATATTGTCGCCCATAATGGTTTCCCTGTTCAACTGTGGTTACGAGACGAAACCTTAGCCCAAGAAATGCGTGATACACGTGTTAATTCTCGCTATGTGCCAGGTTTAGAATTGCACCAAGACCTCGACATAGTTACTGATCTTAGTGTGTGTATTAGTGATGCAGACACAGTTATATTCTCAGTGCCCAGCAAAGCCTTTAGAGGGGTGTTGGAGCAGGCTAAAGGCTATATTAATCCAAAGCAATACCTTGTTACGACGGCAAAAGGAATTGAGACAGATAGTTTTTTATTGATGAGCCAGGTACTTGAGGTTTACTTTCCTGATAACCCAGTTGGGGTGATCAGTGGCCCCAACTTGGCAAAAGAAGTGGCAGCTAAACAGTTAACGGGTACCGTAATTGCCAGCGATAACGAAGCACTGCGTCAGCAAGTGCAGGCCATATTGCAGTGTCATTACTTTCGAGTGTATGCGAGTAACGATCGCTACGGCACAGAGTTGGGAGGTGCACTCAAAAATATCTATGCTATTGCTGCGGGTCTGAGTGCTGCTCTGGGTATGGGCGAAAACACTCGTAGTATGTTGCTTACCCGTAGTTTAGCTGAAATGAGCCGGCTAGCGGTACATATGGGTGCTAACCCTATGACCTTCTTAGGTCTAGCTGGGGTTGGGGATTTAATCGTTACTTGCATGTCTCCTTTGAGTCGAAACTACCGGGTAGGCTATGCCTTAGGTCAAGGAAAAGATTTGGAGCAGGCTGTTGCCGAGTTGGGTGAGGTAGCTGAAGGTGTAAACACCCTTGCTTTGGTGAAGAAAAAATCTGATCAATTACAGGTGAATATGCCACTAGTCGATGGCCTTTATGCCTTGGTCTACGAAGGTGCAGATGCTTCTACGGTTGCTAAAGCGCTCATGACTCGCGATCAAAATTCCGACGTTGAGTTTGTGCTAAAACGCAGTTAACCACTTGAAATATGTCTAAATTGCCCCTATGTTAAATACACAGGAGTTAATGGAGTAAAAACTATGCAAGCATTAAAAAATAACCTGACATCAGAAGCCTTTTGGCTGCGCTTAGTATTTATGTTGCTGAGTTTGTTTTTGGTAGAGCTCGCAGCGTCAGTATTGGTGCTGTTAGTTATTGGCCAGTTCCTTTATCGTCTATTTAATGAATCTAGCCACCATAAAATACTTGAATTTAGTAATAGCTTAGGACGCTTTATCCTTCACAGTTATCGTTTTTTGTCTTACCAAACTGAAAGTAAGCCATTCCCATTTAATGATTGGCCGGAGGCAAAAGATTTACCGCAGGATCAGGACTAATGAAATTGCTGCTGATGCGTCATGGTGAGGCAAGCTTCAATGCCCCCACGGATGCTCAGCGACCACTTACCCGCAGGGGTAGTTTATCTGTCATACAACAAAGCCGACATCTAACGATACCTTGGCATGAGTTCACCAGTCTTTGTGTTAGCCCTTATGTAAGGGCACAACAAACGGCCTCTTTGTTGCTACAGAACTACGCTCATAAAAATCACGGTTTAAATTTACACACTCTCGACTGTATTACCCCGCACGGCGAGATCAGTCAAGTGCAAAACTTCTTGCTGGAACAGCGGCATGAAGGCATTGTTCTGATCACTCATCAGCCTTTGGTCAGTGGTTTGATTGGCCACTTTTGTCACGATGATGAGCATTTGGGAGAGCCTATGCTGCCAGCCTCTATGGCTTTATTGGAAGGTGAAGTGGCGGCGGCAGGGTGTCTTAGATTGACACATTTATTCCATCCATAAAGGCACGAAACATGGCAATTTTTTCTCGTTTAACAGGTAGCACCAGCATTTTGATAAGCTGCTTCTGTGTGTCTTTAGCCGCTCAAGCAGAGGTGACTTTGAGCGTGACTGAAAATAGCCTTTTGATTGAACAGGCAGAGCTAAGCGCACCGTACTATACTCTGCCTACCAGTGCTATGCGCAAGGTTAATGGCGTGATTGGTGCAGAATACAATTTGTCTTTGTCAGGCCATCTCAGCAGTTATACTTGGGAGATGATGCCCGGTATAAGTGCTAAAATAGCCTACGATAAAGCCTTAGAAGAGCTCAAAACAGTTAATGTACAGGTGCTCTATCAATGTCACGGTCGCTCTTGTGGGTCTAGTAATCAATGGGCAAATAAGGTATTTCATCAATCACGTCTCTACGGTCTAGACAGTCAGCAATCTTATGCGGCTCTAAAACAAGACACCTTGAAGGGAGCAAATTATTATGCCCTTTATAGTACCGAACGTGGGAACAGAAAGGTGTACTTACACCTAGAAATGATCCAGGGAATGTAACACTACATAGGATAATAAACATGCCTACCGTCGCATTAGTATTGGGTAGTGGTGGCGCCCGAGGTAACGCCCATATTGGGGTGATTCAAGTATTAGAAGAGCAGGGTTTTGACATTATAAGTGTGTCGGGATGCTCCATGGGTGCTGTGGTTGGTGGTATGTATGCTGCTGGTAAGCTGCCTGTTTTTACTGAGTGGGTTTCAGGTTTATCCCGGTTCGACGTGTTTCGTTTAGTTGACATGTCGCTTCTGTCCATGGGAGCTATTCGTGGCGAAAAGGCCTACGCCATACTTGAAGACTTTGTAGGTGATCAGCTGATTGAAGACCTGCCAATATCCTACACCGCTGTTGCTACAGACTTAGTTAAGCAGCAAGAAGTGTGGTTTCAGTCTGGTAAGATAATGGATGCAATACGAGCCAGTGTTGCAGTGCCTGGAATGATTATGCCTGTGACAGAGGACGATCGTTTCTTGGTGGATGGTGGCTTACTTAACCCTATACCCATTATGCCAACGGTGCCAGATCAGGCCGATTTGATTATTGCGGTGAATTTAAATACAAATGTAGAAAAGTCTTGTTCTATTCAGGGCTCAAAGTTAAATATTGCAGAGTATAGTGACGACTTGAAATCACCTGGCGCAAACGCCTCAAAAAGTCAGCGTAGTCATTTACAATGGAATAAGATGGAAATGCTAAATCAGTGTTTTGAAACAATGCAGGCGACCATGGCAAAATACAAAATAGCAGGCTATGAACCAGACGTTGAGATAAAAATAGACCGCAACGCCTGCAATTTCTTTGAACTCTATCGAGCAAAAGAAATGATTGAGATTGGTCGGCATGCAACACTAGATGCACTGCAGGCCAATCACAAAATCTGACTAAGAACTAATTAACGTTAAGAACTCTGCACGAGTACGTGCGTCTTCGCGTAACTTGCCCAGCAGTACAGAAGTTTTCATACTCGCATTTTGTTTCTGTACACCGCGCATCATCATGCACATGTGTTGCGCTTCAATGACGACACCTACACCTTTAGCTTGGGTGACGTCCATGATGGCGTCAGCAATCTGTTTGGTCATATTTTCTTGAATTTGTAAGCGACGAGCAAACATATCTACAATACGCGCCACTTTCGATAGGCCAAGCACTTTACCTGAAGGTAAATAGGCTACATGGCACTTACCGATAAATGGTAATAGGTGATGTTCACACAAAGAGTACAACTCGATGTCTTTAACGATCACCATCTCTTCGTTATCCGACGGGAACAATGCACCGTTAATGACTTCATCGATGTTTTTATCGTAGCCATTGTTGAGGAATTTAAAGGCTTTAGCTGCCCGTTTAGGCGTGTCCTTCAAACCGGGACGATTTAAATCTTCGCCAATGCTGGTAAGGATGTTTTCGTATGCTTTTTCCATAAACCTTCTCGTAGCTAATTTCGTTGTTGGTCTCATTATTCATGTAATAATAAAAGAGAGATCAAATTTTACGCGCACAATACTTGAAGCGATGGCTAAGGTAAAGGCTTGAGGAACTATATTACCCTCTTTTTGCAGCCTTTTTAAGTAATACATACAGCGCACCTGTGCCACCATCTTTCGGTAGGGCAGAAGTGAACGCTAGAACAGCATCGAGTTGCTGCAGCCAGTGGTTCACATGGGACTTAATTAAGGCTTGGCCTGCACCTCTAATTTCACCACTTTCGTCTCGATAACCCGCTCCAGCTTTGCCGTGCACAATGAGCAAACAACGGTCTCCTTCTGCCTGGCCATGCTTAACCGCGTTCCATACTGAGTCCCTTGCCGTGTCTATACGATAGCCGTGTAAATCAAGGGTGAGGGTTGGGCGCATGTGCCCATTGCTGAGCCGGCGTAGACTGCCACTGTCTAGCCCTACGCGAGAATAGGTGATGCTTTGTTCAGACTCAACCATCTGAAATCCTTGCTCGCCAAGAGCTGCTTTTTCTTGCACAAGCTCAATGGCAGCAGCTCTGCGAGTAGCAGTGCTTAATGTGTCAGCACCTTTTAGGGCAGGTGTTGTTTGACGGCCAGTCTTTTTCAACGGCGATGCTGAACCAAACGCAGTGCTAAAGTCTAGGTCTGTTAATAGGTCCAGTGGGTTTTGGTCTGAGGTTGAGTTCATGCTTGATTGACGCAGTTTGTATTCATGGCAATATGGTATCGGGACAGGGCTTAGCTTACAATGGCGCCATTAAATTATTATCGTTAAAAAATCCATGCCCACTAGCCTATCACAAGCAATAGAAACAGCAGAAGCTGCGCTCATTGAAGCTCAAGTTTACTTTGGTCATGGCACGGATAATGCTTGGGATGAAGCCGTTTTTTTGGTACTGGGAGCCTGTGGCATGCCCTTGGACACACAAAAAGATGAATTACAAAAGGTTCTTACTAATGAGCAGTTGTTGCGGGTACAGGATTGGTTAGGTAAGCGTATTCAGCAGCGGTTGCCTTTGCCTTACCTCTTAGGTGAAACTTGGTTTGCTGAAATTCCTTTTAAAGTGAGTCAAGATGTCATCATTCCTCGTTCGCCAATGGCAGAGCTGATTGTTAGACATTTTTCTCCGTTTGTTAAGTACCCTCCAAAAACTGCGTTAGACCTATGCTGTGGCAGTGGCTGTATTGGCATTGCTATGGCTTTGCATATGGATATTCCACATGTTGATATGGTAGACATCGAGCCGGCGGCATTGTTACTGAGCCAACAAAATATTGATCATCATGAGTTAGGTGGTCGGGTGCGGGTGCTTGATTCCAATCTATTTTCTGGCTTACCTGCTCAGTATTATGATTTGATTGTTAGTAACCCACCTTATGTGGATGCCAAAGACTATGAAGACATGCCTGTGGAATTTTCCCATGAGCCAAAATTGGCTCTAGTCTCGGGTGATGACGGCTTAGATCTTACTGCAGCAATGTTGGCGCAAGCAGCAGATTGGCTTTCAGAACAGGGCCTTATTGTGATTGAAGTTGGCAATAGCGAAGTAGCGCTGCAAAATGCTTTACCTGACGTGCCCTTTATGTGGCTTGATTTACATTCCGGGGGCAACGGAGTTTTTTGCCTAACCGGGGTGCAGTGTAGGCAGTACCAAGCCCGATTCAGCGCATGGCACAAGTCGCGTTCATAAGTCTACCGTTTGCTGCTTAGTGCACTAACCAGCTATAATTAATTTGAAAAATTTTAGGGTAAAAAGTTCATGTCAGGTAATACCTTTGGTAAGTTGTTTACGGTCACCACTTTTGGCGAAAGCCATGGCCCTGCCTTGGGCGCCACAATTGATGGTTGCCCAGCAGGCTTCGAGCTAACTGAGGCCGATTTACAGGTTGATTTAGATCGCCGTAAGCCAGGTAAATCAAGGCACACCACCCAACGCCGAGAAGCTGACCAAGTGCGTATTTTATCGGGTGTATTTGAGGGTCTAACTACGGGAACTCCTATTGGCCTAATTATTGAAAATACCGATCAACGGTCTAAGGACTACGGCAACATAAAGGACCAGTTTCGTCCTGCCCATGCAGATTACACCTACATGCATAAGTATGGTGTTCGTGATTATCGCGGCGGTGGTCGATCGTCAGCACGTGAAACCGCCATGAGGGTTGCTGCGGGCGCCATTGCCAAAAAGTTTTTGGCAGGCCAAGGAATTACCGTTACGGGCTATTTGTCACAATTAGGCCCAATTAAACTGGACTGCTCGGAACCTGGAATTGTGAATGACAACCCATTCTTTTGCGGTCAAGCCGATAAGCTTGAAGAGCTTGAACAGTTCATGGATGCCTTGCGAAAGTCGGGTGACTCTATTGGTGCACAAGTGACTATTATAGCGACGGGCGTAGCGGCAGGTATTGGGGAACCAGTGTTCGATCGTTTGGACGCTGAATTAGCCCACGGTTTAATGAGCATCAATGCTGTTAAGGGTGTGGAAATAGGTGATGGTTTCGAAGTAGTCTCCCAGCGTGGTACTGAGCACCGTGATGAAATGACGCCAGATGGTTTCTTATCTAATCATGCGGGTGGAATTTTAGGTGGTATAAGCAGTGGCCAAGACATTATTGCCCGAATTGCCCTTAAACCCACTTCAAGTTTGCATTTGCCAGGGCAATCAATCAATCTACATGGTGAGGCAGTGGAAGTGATTACTAAAGGTCGTCATGATCCTTGTGTAGGTATTCGCGCTACACCTATTGCCGAGGCGATGATGGCGTTGACGTTAATGGATCATTTTCTGCGCCAGCGTGGTCAAAATGGTACGCCTAACTATGACTTACCCACTATAAAGTAAACAAGACACCATGAAACATATTCAATTACTGCTTATGCGAACTGTGTTGGCCATGGTATTGACCTTTGTGAGCGGAATGGCATTGGCCGACAGTATTCGTTTTGCCACTACAACCAGCACCTACAACTCGGGCTTATTGGATTACTTATTAGATCATTATGCGAAAGTTAGTGAGACCGAGGTGCAAGTAATCTCTGTAGGAACTGGGAAAGCCTTAAGGATGGGTGAGAACGGTGATGTGGATCTAGTAATGACCCATGCGCCTGATGCAGAAGCACGTTTTATTGGTGAGGGGTTTGGCATTGAACCCCGTAGTGTTATGTATAACGACTTTGTATTAGTGGGCCCGAAAGAAGATGCAGCACACGTGAGCCTAGCCCACACGGTGACCAAAGGGTTGTCTCTTATTATGGCATCTAATCAGCGTTTTATTTCTCGTGGTGATGACTCAGGCACCCATAAAAAAGAATTGCAGTTATGGCAACACTTGGGTTCCTTGCCTACCTTTGCGGGCTATCTTGAGTCTGGTCGTGGCATGGGCCACAGTTTGCAAATGGCATCTGAAATGGGTGCCTACACCATGACTGACCGGGGTACCTGGTTAGCCCTCAAAGATAAGCTTGAGTTGCGCTTAGTGCTTGAAGATGACCCACAGCTGCTTAACCCATACCAGATAATATTAGTTAACCCTGCGCGTCACCCTCATGTTAATGTCAATTCAGCTCGTGAGTTTGCCCAATGGATGGTGAGTTCGGCAGGGCAGGAAATCATTGGAAAATTCCGTATTAATGACGAGGTATTGTTTGTGCCTTCGGCTCAATAGTTAACTCAATGAATGATCTTTGGACTACATTTAGCACCGCTATCGCCCAGCTCTTAAGTGGCGACCCTGAACTGTGGGGAATCGTTGGAGTGTCTTTTAGTGTTTCAGCCAGCGCTTTATTGATTGCCTTATTGCCAGCATTGAGCGCTGGCTTTATGTTAGCCTATTTTCGTTTTCCGGGCCGTTGGATTGCCATAAGTGTGCTAAATAGTTTATTGGCAGTGCCTACTGTGGTGGTTGGGTTAGTGTTATATATGCTTTTGTCCCGCGCTGGCCCCTTGGGCGATCTTAACCTTCTTTTCACCCGTCCAGCCATGATCATTGGCCAGATTCTCTTATGTTTTCCCTTATTGGTAGCGATGAGTTTAAGCGCGTTTCAAGCAGCAGATTATCGGGTATTAGAAACTGCTAAAACCTTGGGTGCTAATCCGTGGCAGGCTTTTATTACTTTATTATTTGAAGTCCGATTTGCGCTACTTGCAGCAGTGGTCACAGCTTTTGGGCGGATCATTGCAGAAGTGGGCAGTGCCATGATGGTGGGTGGCAACATATTACACCACACCCGTAATATCACCACTGCCATTGCTCTAGAGACTGGCAAAGGTGAGTTTGTACAAGGCGTTGCTCTTGGTATTGTGCTTTTGGTGATGGCGTTGGTACTCAATGTGAGTCTAGGCTGGATGCAAAGTCATAGCCGTGTACTGAGGCATGGCACCTAATGCGCTTAGAACTTACTCATATTTGTCAGCGATACGGTGAAGAGGATTTGTTTGTCATCGATAAACTGCAACTCATTAGTACTGATGCAGTGCACCTACATGGGCCCAACGGAGTCGGTAAATCCACCTTGATGAAAATCATGGCAGGCCTACAAAAACCCACCTCAGGTCAGGTTAGGCGTATTCCAATGGCAGGGGAGAACGAGTTTCAGCAAGCGGTCATCTACCTACACCAAAACACCTACCTCTTCGACATGGATGTGCGCAGCAATGTTGAATATGGTTTACGTATGAGGCGAGAGAAAAATACTACAAAGGTAGATAAAGCGTTGGCTTGGGCTGGCTTAGATCATCTTCAGTACCGTCAAGCACACTTGCTTTCTGGTGGAGAGCGCCAGCGGTTAGCTTTGGCAAGGGCCTTAGTGTTAGATCCTGCATTAATTTTGCTTGATGAGCCTACCAGTAACTTGGACACAGAATCAGTGGTGCGCATCGAAGAGATGTTGCAAGACCTGCATCGTCGTGGCACAGGTATTTTGCTCTCTTGCCATCAAGACAACGCTTTGACTAAATTGTGTAATCAGAACTGGTTGTTAGCCTCAGGCAAACTGACAGTGCAGGCATAGGGCATATTAGTGTTTGCTAGGCCCTGACGCTTTTTTACCGGCGTAGCCACCCTTAGGTTTGTCAGCAGGTACACGGAACAATAGATACAAATCTTGCAGTAATTCTGGAATTTGCTCACACAATTGCTGGCAAAATTCAGGCTGAAGGCGTAATTCTTCAAGCTCTTTATCTTCATCTAAATTAGCCGCTAACATGAACGGTAATAAGCATTCAGCAACGTCTTCTTCTTGTTCAGCAAACCAAACGTCTTCCTGGCTGAATATAAGCTCCATAAAGCCTTGAGACCAGTACTCTAGTAAACAATCGTCTTCTTGGTCTAGTTCCAGCGTTAGGTCACATGGAAGGTCAATGTCTTGGTCTGATTCCAAACACTCTCGTAAAAATGCATATTCTTGACGTATTAAGTTGAGCATCTCTTGGCGTCCTGCGCTGTCTTCTAACACAGGTGTTTCCGCCATGACTTGTTCTAGCCATTCATGTTCTGGCATAGGTGCCGGGCTAATAGCTAAAGCACAAAGATAACCATGCAGGGCAATGTAATCTAATGCGTCTTCTTGTACTTTGTCAGACAAAAGGTAGGCATCTAACTGGTCTATTTGGCTATCTGTTAACGGGTCGCTGCTGATGGACATGTGGTGTAACTCTATCAAGTAAATATAACCTATTGTAACTCATGGCGGGCATTAACAGCTAACAAACTAGGTACCTAGTATGGTCTAGGGACGCTGCGCTGTATCGCTAATTGTTTTTTTGTCTCTGGTGCACATCTAGGCCTTTTATAAGGGTGACAGTAGCGCCTCCTTCAAGGATAATAGCGCGCGATGAATGATACTCCCCAAACACTTCTACACAGCCTCTTTGGCTACGAGCATTTTCGTGGTCACCAACTGGACGTCATCCAGCATGTCATTGATGGTGGTGATGCATTAGTACTAATGCCCACAGGTGGCGGTAAGTCCATTTGTTACCAAATTCCGGCACTACTTAGGGAGGGCGTTGGGGTAGTCATCTCTCCTTTGATTGCCTTAATGCAAGATCAAGTCTCCAGCATGCAGCAACTAGGAGTGAATGCACAGGCGTTGCATTCGGGTATTGACTGGCAACTGCAGAATCAAATTGAACAACAGGCATTGAATGGCGATCTAGATTTACTTTATGTCTCCCCTGAACGATTGATGACTGACGCGTGTATGAATTTGTTGAGATCTTGTAAAGTGGCGTTATTTGCCATTGATGAAGCTCACTGCGTGTCACAATGGGGTCACGATTTTAGGCCTGAATATCTGCAGCTAGAGTGTTTACAACAAAACTTTCCACATATACCCAGAATGGCGTTAACTGCCACTGCAGACCGGCCCACTCAGCAAGAAATGGTAAAGCGTTTGGGCTTGAACCAAGCGCAACAGTACATTAGTAGTTTTGATCGGCCTAATATCCGTTACCGCATCATGCAAAAGCAAAAAGGTAAGCAACAGTTATTGGATTTTATACAACTGCAGCATCAAGGTAACGCTGGTATTGTTTACTGCATGTCGCGTAAAAAGGTAGACGAAATAGCCCTTTGGTTGGTCGATCAAGGTGTCCCGGCGCTGCCTTATCATGCAGGATTGGGCTCTGAAAAAAGGGCCCAAAATCAACAGCGATTTCTCAATGAAGAAGGGCTGGTAATGGTTGCCACAATTGCATTTGGTATGGGTATCGATAAACCTAATGTACGTTTTGTAGCACACTTAGATTTACCCAAAAGCATTGAATCTTATTATCAGGAAACAGGCCGAGCAGGGCGCGATGGCTTACCTGCAGATGCATGGATGGTGTATGGTCTACAGGACGTCATGTGGCTAAGACAGCGCCTGGAACAAACTGATATGGACGCTGGCATCAAGCGCTCAGAACAGTCCAAGTTAGACGCTATGCTAGGCCTGTGTGAAATCACCCATTGTCGCCGACAAGCCATTTTAAGCTACTTTAATGAAGCCTCGTCCAGTAGTTGTGGCAACTGCGATAACTGTTTAGAGCCGGTGGCTACATTTGATGGTACCGAAGTGGCTCGTAAGGCGTTATCTTGTATTTTCCGTAGTGGTCAACGCTATGGAGTAGCTCATTTAATTGACATATTAATGGGTAAACCTACCGACAAAATTAAAGCTGCAGGCCATGACAAAATATCTACCTTCGCATTGGGTCAGGAGTTTGATCAAAAACAATGGCGTTCGGTGTATCGGCAACTGCTGGCTTTAGGACTAGTGTCCAGTGATCCAGAAAACTATGGTGGCTTGCGGTTATTACCACCTTGTAGACCGTTACTTAAAGGTGAGGCAAAGTTGCAGTTGCGCCTTGATCGCAAGGTGTCTATTAAGACACCAAAAGCAGCCAAAGCACGGCTTCAAATAGCTGATGTTGATATGGATTTATGGCAGTTACTCAGAGAACTGCGAATGGCCTTAGCACAAGATCAAAAAGTACCGCCTTACGTCATATTTAGCGACTCTTCCTTGTTAGAGATGCTGCATGCTAAACCTAAATCTCTTTTGGAGATGAGCCACGTACATGGTGTGGGCGAAAAGAAATTAGACCGGTATGGCGATGACTTTTTGGCGCTAATTCAACAACACGCCTAGCCAGCTATGGTAAAATTATTAATTGGCCGAAACGGCTCATACTATTATTCTAAAGGAAGCCATTAATGGCCAGTTTACAAGATCAGTTGCTTAAGGCCGGTTTGGCCAACGAAAAGCAATCTAAGCAAGCTACTAAGGCTAAAAAGAAACAAACCCGTGATGTGCGTAAAGGCGTAGACGTGGGCGAAACAGCATCGCAACGTGCCCTAAGTGAAAAACAAGCACAAGCAAGCCGTTCTAAACAACTCAACGCCCAGCGTGACGCCCAAGATCAAGGCCGTGCGGTGGTTGCTCAAGTTAAACAAATGTTAGAACGCTGTCGGTTAGACTTAACCGGCGGTGAAGTAACCTATAATTTTGTAGATGGCAAAGTGATTAAAAAACTATACGTTGATGCTATGCAGCAATCTGCATTAAGCCGTGGCTCGTTGGTTATTATTGGCCTAGATGAACACTATTCTGTGGTGCCAGCTAATGTAGCCGCGCGTATTGAAGAGCGTGCGCCAGATACCTGCATTATTCGTGCTGAGGCTGCCGCAGATGCTATTGCAGATGAAGATGACCCTTATGCAGATTTTGTTATTCCAGATGATTTAATGTGGTAACTCTTGTGACTCAAGCAGAACTTAACGTGCGGGACACTGCGAAACGTCAGCAGAAGCTACAAAAACGTTTGCGCCGTGACGTAGGCCGTGCAATCGATGATTACGCCATGATAGAACAGGGCGACAAGGTAATGGTGTGTGTGTCCGGTGGTAAAGACTCTTACGCCATGCTCGACATATTGATGCAGCTGCAAAAAAGTGCGCCTATCGACTTTGAGATACTGGCAGTTAACCTAGATCAAAAACAGCCTGATTTCCCAGAACATATATTGCCCAAGTACCTAGCCGAAGTTGGCGCAGATTTTCATATTATCGAACACGACACCTACAGTGTGGTGAAAGCTGTGATTGAAGAAGGAAAAACCACCTGTGGCTTATGCTCGCGTATGCGCCGTGGCACCTTGTATCGTTTTGCTGAAGAACGTGGGATCACCAAGATAGCCTTGGGTCACCACCGCGATGACATCTTGGAAACCTTGTTTTTAAACATGTTCCACGGTGGCAAGCTTAAAGCAATGCCTGCACGCTTACTCAGTGATGATGGGATAAATACGGTCATCCGTCCCATGGCTTACGCTCGTGAACAAGACATAGCTGAGTACGCTCAGCTCAAGGAATACCCTATAATTCCTTGTAATCTATGTGGCTCTCAAGACAACTTACAACGCCAGCACATTAAAGCCATGCTGCAAGATTGGGAAAAGAACTACCCAGGCCGTATAGAAAGTATGACTAAGTCATTGCAGAATGTTGTGCCGTCGCACCTTATGGACACCGAGTTACACAACTTCAAACGCAAGAAACGGTTGAGTAATGAGCAAATTAGTGAAGAAGCCGACCTAGCACTGCTTAATTTACCGATCTAGTACTTCAAGCAAAAACCAGCCGATAATAGCTCCATATTGCTCAGGAACCCAGTACTTTGGTACAGGCGTTGCAAGAGATTAGCGCCGAATTCGCTTAAGCACCTCAAACAATTACACGAGGAATATTGAAATGAATGAAAAAACCAATGAATCTACTTTAAACGCTTTAAAAGTGGCTTTTACTTATATGCCCAAACCCATTGAAGTTACTAAATATGAGTATGGCGATGGATACCAAAAAACACTGGATCAGATACAAACGGTTAGAGAAGTGTTATTGATTAATGACATCGATCCTGAAGAAGTTTATGGTGAAATAAACCCTGAAAGCACACCTAATTCATCATATTAACTTGATGATTTAGAGAGTGATTCATGAGCCTTAATACACGCCAATAAATCCACGCCTTTAAGTTAACTCCACACCGGCAAGGTATATAACCCTAATGCCATCAAACTGCCACCTAAAATACGCTGACTTATGGATTTTGATAACACAACCCTGAGTTGCTGCGCCAGGAGGCCTGTAGCGAGGTTTGCGGGCAATGTTCCTACACCGAATGCCAGCATTAACATGCTACTGCTATGCCAGTCACCGGCACTAGAGGCCCAAATAAGGCTAGAGTATATTAAACCGCAAGGGAGCCAACCCCACAGCCCACCAAGGGCAAAGGCATGAGTTAGGCTTTTAATAGGCAAAAGGGACTTTGTGAGAGGCTGTAACCAACGCCAAATAAATTTTCCTAGGGCTTCTACCTTGCGCACTCCTTGCCACCATTGACCAATGGAAAGCCCCATCAAAACTAGCATAAAACCTGCTAACCATAGGCTTAAGCCAAGGTATTGGTTGAGTTGAAGTATTTGGCTGGCAAAGCCGACTAGTGCACCAATGAAGGCATAACTTAAGATTCGACCTAAGTTAAAGCCTAGACTATAGAATATAGCGCGGCGGCCTTGGGGAACACCCAGGCTGAGCGCGGCGCTGATACCACCACACATGCCAATACAGTGGCCACCACCGGCAAGGCCTAAGAGAAGTGCTGCAAGTAAACTAGGTTCCATTAGGGCTAATCTCTTGCTACAGGAGCTGTTGCTTTTGCTTCGTCTGGAATAAGGTGTTCATCGTCATCAAATAATATGCTACTGGCAGGGGAGTCCATATCGTCAAACTGCCCAGTTTTTAGTGCCCAGCGCATACCCCATGCAGCAATACAGACCAAAATAATAGCGATGGGGACTAAAATGTACAACATATCCATACATTCACCTGTTACTGGTTTGCTGCTAATTCTTGCATGCGGTTCCATAGGGTGGTGCGAACACCTATGCCATTTGTATCACAGCGAGTGCGGTAGGCCTCTATGTCAGAAGTGCCAGCAACAGTTTTGCAATCTGCAGGAGCCGGGCCTATGGTAATGCGTACCTCGTTCCACGCTAAATCACGTTCCCTAGGTTGTAAAAGCCCACGTAGCTGGCCTTGCGAAGTGAGGTCAAAACGACGTATACCACCTTCTAAGTTATTGAAGTAGACACATACACTTTGGCCATTAGCACCATGTTGTTCCAGGTAATGGGCAATGGCAGGCACTGCAAAAGCACCACAGGCTGTTTTGTGCATGCGAATTTCGTTGATGCCGTTGTTTACGGCATGTTTAAAGGCTTCTTGAAATTGCACTAAAGCGGGTTGGCCAAGGGCATCGTATATAAGGCTGTCTTTACTTTCTACTAATAATTTAGGCGCACTGATGCTGGAATCTAAACCAGCCAAAGAGCTTTCTAATAAATCACTGTTGGCCAGGCCGTGTTGCATGGCAAAGGTGGCTCGGTAGCCTGCGGTTTTTTGGTCATCTGCGTTAAAGCCGCGGCTAGCAACCACCTTTTCTACTAGTGTAGTGAGCTGTTCTGCGCTTACGAGTGTGGTGTCGCTCATTAGAGTTCCTTTGTGTGCTTGTTATTATTCATTTCGTTGGTTATTTTTCTGGCTTAAGGCGCGTGGCATTGAGTACAACGACGAGTGAGCTCATGGACATGCCAATGGCTGCTCCCCAAGGGGGAATCATGCCTGTTGCGGCCAGGGGTAATGCGGTGAAATTATACAGCAATGCCCAAGTTAAGTTTTGCTGCATGATAGTATGGGTTTGTTGGGCTTTAAGCAATAAGACTTGAATCAAGTTTAAGTCATCTCTGAGTAATAATGCTGGGGCACTAGATTTGCTTAAGTCTGTGCCAGAAGCCATAGCTAAAGCGGCATCAGCTGCTGCCATTACTGGCGCATCATTAATTCCATCACCCACCATCATGACTTTTTTGCCCTGTTGCTGAAGCAGTTTTATGTAATCAAGTTTCTGTTGGGGGTTTTGGCCGCCTTGCCAGTGAGCGACAGCGTAATCATGGGCAAATTGGGCTACGTTGCTTTTATGGTCTCCAGACAGGATGTGTAATTCGAAGTGAGCACGCTTAAGTGCATTTAGGGTGTCTTGTAAACCTTTACGGGGAGCGTCACTTAGTTTGAACCAGGCTAGCGCTTGAGTTTCGTCGGCAAGTAGCAACCAAAGCCCTGGTTCTTTTGGTGATTTAGGCTGAATAAAAGAAGTTTGTTCACAGGCAAAGTCTACCTGCCCAAAACGCAGATTTAAGCCACGATATGTACCACTTATACCTAAACTTGGGTGATTAACGCAAGCAGTAAGATGTGGCTTAATTGTGTTTTTAACTTGATAAAAAGCACGTGCAATAGGGTGTTCGGAGTGACTCTCTAATGCACAGGCCAATTGTAAGCATAAATCCTTTTCCATGTTGCCCAAAACAATAGTTTTCTCTAAGGCCATGGCTCCCGTAGTAAGAGTTCCAGTTTTATCAAAAACGATGGTGTCTACTTTAGCCACCTGATCGAGGGTATCTTCGCGGGTCATTAATACCCCTTGCTTACGCAAACTCCCCGTCGCCACAGCCGTAGCGGTGGGGGCCGCTAAAGATAAGGCGCAGGGGCAGGTAATAACCAGGACTGATAAGGTTACCCAAAAGGCTTTGTCGGCATCTATGAAGTGCCAGATGCCATAAACACTGGCAGAAACGATCAACACTGCGAACACAAAATAGTGAGCTACGCCATCTACCTTTTTAGACAGTTTCGGACGAAAACTATGAGCTTGTTGTATTAAACTTAAAATTTGTTGTAGACGATTATTACTGTTGAGCTGAGTGACTTCAATATCAATATTGCTGGAAACATTAATGGTGCCAGCAGTGACACTGTCTCCAAGATGTTTGGTGACAGGCATGAACTCGCCACTTAAGGCCGCTTCATTTATATGGGTGCTACCTCTAATGATGGTGCCATCAGCAGGAAGTGTAGCACCGGGTAATACTCGAACGTAGTCACCGCAGGCAAGCTTAGATACCGCGACCTGTTGCACTTGATCTGTATCTAAGGTGCTCAGGCGGGTGCACATGGGAGGTAGTAACTGATGTAACTCGTTGCCTGAGTGCCCTGCATGATAGCGTGCTTGGGCTTCAACAAAGCGGCCAAATAAAAGTAAAAAGGTAAACATACACACAGAATCAAAATAGACTTCACCACTTTGCGTCACTGTGGCCCACACACTGGCACTATAAGCACTGCTTATAGCAATCACCACGGGTACGTCCATGACCAGATGGCGGTTTTTTAAGGCTCGGTAAGCGGCCTTAAAGAAGGGTTGTGCAGCGTAAAAAACTACGGGTGTGGTTAGCCCCAGGGCTAACCAACGAAAGAATAGAACCTGTTGATCTGACATGTCTTGGGATTGCCCAGCATAAAGGCCAAAAGACAGCATCATTACTTGCATTGCAGCTAGGCCAGCTACCCCCAAACGCATAATAGTTTGGCGCTTGTCTTGGGCTTTTTGTATAGCTGCAATAGAAGCTTGATATGGACTGGGCTGATAACCAACAGCCGAGATTGAGGCCATAATTTGGCTTAGTTTAACGCGCTCTGACTGCCATTGAATATAGGCTCGCTGAGTAGTGAGGTTAACGTTGAAATGGATGACGCCATCAAGTTTTCGCACATGCTGATGTAATAACCAAAGGCACGCCGCGCAGGTTAAACCATCGATAACCAAGTCGGCTTCTTTGTGGTTTATTGCTCCGTTAGTATGCCCATTCCTTACGAATGTGCTTTGCACATCGGCATCGTCAAATGCGTCCCACTGTGCGTGTTGGTTGGTGTTTTGTTCTAGCTGAATAGGTAAACTATTTTGTAACATGGTAGACGAGACTTGAGACACCTCTCGGTGTTGGTAGTAATCACCTAAACCTTGATCGATGATAGTCTGGGCCACACTTTGACAACCAATGCAACACATAGGTCTGGGGATACCCTTGAACACACAGGCGTATTGTGTTGATAGAGATACAGCCTGGCCACAGTGAAAACAGTCTTTTTGACTCACGATAATGTCAGTTTTTATTGAGCGATAATAATAATGTTATTGGGCCAAGGCGAATGCACTTCGCTACTTAAACGCCATGTGTTGTCTGGCCCTGTAATGTGCAGGTATCGTTTACCATTTATAGTTTTGTTGAGAGAACCGTAATAAGAACCATCAGGACGCCTAGCCATGGTGATTGGCTGGTCTAATGAGGCCATAGTAGGGTGTACGATGTCCAATAGCAGTGTGGGGCTATTTACTGCAGGTGCAGATGAAAGCACTAGACGGATATCTCCTGTAAGTGTGTCTAGGTTGATCTGAGCCTTCAGCTTCATGGCAGCAGCTGTATCTAAACGTGATGAAGCTAAATTGAAATGTTTGGCCGTTTTTTCATAATCGTCTTTAACCATGCCGTCAAAAGTGACGACAGACAGGTAGGCATAGCTCGTGCCGTAAAAAAAGACTGCAATTAAAGGTGCCAAAATAAACCATAACCAAGGCTGCTTATACCAGGGTCCAATATCGTGGGTCTGTGCTGTGTTCTCGGACGTTAAGGGCATGATGAATCTCAATTAAAAAAGTTGATCTGTAGGCGCAAGAAAACGTGATTCTTGGGTCATCTTTAGATCGCCATAACCACTGGAGCTTACCGAAAAAGTGATGGGGGTGCTAGGCATGTGAATCTCGTCTACGTGCATGCGAATCCTTATCATCGCTTCACCTGTAGCATTAGCCTTTATGCTCAGCTGCCGTGGGCCTAAGAAGGTGTAGTACTCTACATCGGATAAACGAATTGACACAATAACGCTTTGTTGGCCTTTGTTAGACACCTTAAGCAGGTAAGTATTTTCAATGACACCAGAACCAAGGTCATTATAAAGGGCTTGGCGATCTCTAATAACATCAACCTCCAAAGGTTGACGGTTGAATAGCTGCAAAGCCAATAATCCTGCAATTGCACATACAGCTATGGCATAACCAATAAGGCGTGGGCTAATTATGCGATATTCGTCACCTTGGATGACATTTTCGGTGGCATAGCGGATAAGGCCTGTCGGTTTATCTATACGCACCATCACATCATTACATGCATCTACGCAGGCTGCACAAGAAATACATTCGTATTGTAATCCGTCACGAATATCTATTCCCACAGGGCATACAGTGACACAGACACCGCAGTCTACACAGTCACCTAGAGGCTCGTGAGTTTCATCATCGATCACCAGTTCTTTGCGAGAACCTTTACTTCGTGGTTCACCACGGCTTTCATCGTAAGTGACGATTAAAGTATTAGAATCAAACATAACGCTTTGGAAGCGAGCATAAGGGCACATGTAGGTACACACCTGCTCCCGCATCCAGCCTGCATTGATGTAGGTAGCCCCTAGGAAGAAACCCAACCACCATATTTCCCACAGACCCAATTCAAAACTGTAAATGAGAGAAATGAGTTCTCGAATAGGGGTGAAGTAACCTACAAAAGCCAATGCAGTGGCTGCTGAAATGATTAACCACAAGATATGTTTAAGCGCTCTTTTGCGAAACTTTGTGAAGCTCATAGGCTCCGCATCCAACTTTATTCGGGCGTTTCGATTACCTTCGGCCAGACGTTCTGCGCGCATAAAAACATAGGTGAATACAGTTTGAGGGCAGCTATAACCACACCAAACACGACCCGCAAACACGGTGACAAAAAACAGGAAAAAAGCCGCTAAAATGAGCAAGCCACTGAGTAGGGCAAAGTCTTGGGGCCAAAAAGTAAGACCGAATACGTGAAATTGGCGTTGAGGCAAATCAAACCAGATAGCTTGACGGCCACCCCATGTAATAAAAGGTGTTAAGAAGTATGCAAGCAATAGAGGCCAAGCTGCAAGAATACGCAAATTACGGTAAAAGCCCTTATAAGCCCTTACATGAATTGCCTCTCTTGTCGCATAGAGGTCAACATATTGTTTTTCGACCTCTATGTGTTTTATTGGTATTTGCTTCATTATTTTCTGCGGTAAGACCGTATGACACCGGGGTGTCCAAAATTATCGCGCTAAGCCGTAGACGTAACCCGAAATAAGGTGAATTTTGTCTTGGTTTAACAAGGTGTTGTGCGCTGGCATCATGCCACTACGGCCTTGACGAATGGTATGGGCTATTTTTTCAAAACTTCCGCCGTATAACCAGATGTTATCCGTTAGATTGGGTGCGCCAAGAGCTGTGTTGCCTCGAGCATCTCTGCCATGGCAGGCCACACAGGTAGACTGAAATGTCACTTTGCCCTGGGCAGCATGCTTAGGGCTCACTTCTTGCCCGCTCAAGCTCAATACATAGCTTGTGACATTGCGGATGCCTTCTTCACCCAACACTGCAGCCCAAGGTGGCATAGCGCCATTTCGGCCATTAGTGATCGTGGCTTCGATGGTAGTACCTTCGCCTCCATATAACCAATCGGTGTCAGTTAAGTTAGGAAAACCAAAGGCACCTACACCGCCTTGGCCGTGGCAAAGTGCACAGTTGTTAGCAAACATACGCTGGCCAATTTGGCGGGCTTTTTCGTCATTAGAAATTTGCTCCACAGATAATTGCGCATAGCGAGCGAACACAGGTTGGTAGTGTTTTTCAGCATAGGCCATTTCTTGTTCCCACTGGCTGTGGCTGGTCCAGTTTAGGTAACCTTTGTAGTTGCCTAAACCTGGATATAAAAACAGATAGCCAATACCAAATACTATGCTCAATATAAACATATTGAACCACCAGCGTGGTAGTGGGTTGTCTAGCTCTTCAATCCCGTCAAAAGTGTGGCCTAAGGTCTCGGTAGTAGTGTCTTTAAATACTTCACTTTTGCGTGTATTGACCACCAATAAAAAACAACCAAGGATGACCGCAACGGTGATAACGATGATCCACATACTCCAAAAACTAGTCATGTCTGATGTCTCCATTGGGGTTTAGCTCTTTACCGTCGTCTGCGAAAGGTAAATTAGCAGCTTCATTAAACCCTGCTGAACGTTTTGGGCTGAGAACCCAGATAAATAGACCGATGAAGGTTAACAGCATTATGACAACGATATAGGGTCCGTAAGTTTCGTAAGACATAATTAGCGCCTGTTTGACATCACAGTGCCCAATTGCTGTAAGTAGGCAATTAGTGCTTGGATTTCGGGTTTTCCATCAACGTCTGAGCTAGATGAAGCAATGGCCTCATCAGTGAAAGGAACGCCTACACTGCGCAGTGCACGCATTTTTTTAGGTGTGATTTCGCCATCTACCTTGTCACTAAACAACCATGGGTATGAAGGCATAATAGACTCGGGTACTACATCACGTGGGTTATATAAATGGGCGCGATGCCAGTCATCAGAATAGCGTCCGCCTACGCGAGCAAGGTCTGGCCCGGTGCGCTTAGAACCGAAGAGAAAGGGGTGGTCATAGACAAATTCACCTGCTACTGAGTAGTGGCCATAACGCTCAGTTTCGGCCCTGAATGGGCGAATTTGTTGAGTATGACAAACGTGACAACCTTCACGTATGTAAATATCACGGCCCTCTAATTGAAGTGCTGTTAGAGGCTTTAAACCTTCAACAGGAACAGTGGTTTGTTGTTGAAAGAACAAAGGCACAATCTCTGCTAAGCCACCGCCACTGATGACAATGATGACTAAAATGACCATAAGACCAAGATTCTTTTCAATAGTATCGTGCTTTAACATAATGACTATTCCTTATTCAGCAGGCGAGATCAAAACAGGAGTGCGGCTATCGCTGCGCACTGTTTGCCATACGTTGTAGGCCATGATGAACATGCCTGTGAGGAAGAAAGATCCACCAATAACGCGGACTAGATAACCGACGTGACTGGCTTCTAAAGATTCAACAAAACTGTAGGTTAAGGTGCCATCTTGGTTTACCGCACGCCACATTAGGCCTTGCAGAATACCATTAACCCACATGGCCACAACGTAAAGGACGGTACCGATCGTAGCTAACCAGAAGTGCGTATTGATTAGCTTAATGCTGTACATAGACGCCTTGCCCCATAATTTAGGAACCATGTGGTAAATGGCTCCGATGGTGATCATAGCAACCCAACCTAATGCACCTGAATGCACGTGGCCAATAGTCCAGTCTGTGTTGTGAGACAAAGCGTTTACGGTTTTTATAGCCATCATCGGGCCTTCAAAAGTGGCCATGCCGTAGAACGACAAAGAGACCACCAAGAAACGTAAAATCGGATCGGTACGCAGCTTATGCCATGCGCCAGATAAAGTCATCATACCGTTGATCATGCCGCCCCAAGAAGGGGCCAGCAAAATTAGAGACATGACCATGCCTACAGATTGAGTCCAGTCTGGTAACGATGAATAATGTAGGTGATGACCACCAGCCCACATGTATGTAGCAATCAAAGCCCAAAAATGAACTATCGACAAGCGGTAGGAGTAAATAGGACGTTCGGCTTGCTTAGGTACAAAGTAGTACATCATGCCTAAAAATCCGGCAGTAAGGAAAAAGCCTACGGCATTATGGCCATACCACCACTGCACCATAGCATCCACAGTGCCAGCGTAAACAGAGTAGGACTTGAATAGGGACACTGGCACTACCGCGCTGTTCACCACGTGCAATACCAAAACGGTAATGATCATGGCCATGTAAAACCAGTTACCTACATAGATATGAGAGGTTTTACGTTTGGCCACCGTGCCAAGAAACACAATCGCGTATGACAACCATACTAAGCCTAAAAGAATATCAATGGGCCACTCTAGTTCGGCATACTCTTTGGTTGAGGTTAAACCCATGGGTAGTGTGATAGCAGCAGATACAATTACGGCTTGCCAACCCCAAAAGGTGAACTTCACTAAAGGTTCTGCAAATAAGCGCACTTGGCAGGTGCGTTGCACAACGTAATAAGATGTTGCAAATAAAGCGCTACCACCAAAAGCAAAGATAACTGCGTTAGTGTGCAGTGGTCTTAAACGACCAAAGCTTAACCAAGCGGTATCAAAGTTAAGTGCAGGCCATACCAGTTGAGCGGCAATTAACACCCCCACGCTCATGCCAAAAATACCCCAAATTACAGTCATAATGGTAAACTGGCGCACGACCTTATAGTTATAAGTATCGGGAGAGGTTTTACTCATAGAATCTTCTCGTTTTTGACTAATATAAATTGAAATTTCGAGGGGCTTTCTTTAAGGCCCTGAGGCACAATTCAGGTTTGCTAATATATCGTAATTGAGGGTTGGATACAATTGTAGAATAACGACTATGTCTAGTTAAATCATAGCTCAGCATGGTTTAAAACAGACAAATAGAGCCCACCATCACGGGTGACTTTGATCATAACAGTGGCTTGTCTTAGGAAAATTGATTTGTATCAATTAAGGGTATTTTATGGCGTGTATTGAAACGATTTTTGGCCCGGTACAAAAGCATGGTGTGGGTGCCATTAATGTGGTTTTTGCACATGGCTCTGGTATTGGAATGAACCATGAGTTTATGCAGTCTGTAGCAGCAGCAATGAGTTCAAAAAACTTCACAGTGTATTTGTTCGAATTTGGCTACATGCAGCAGATGCAAGCAACAGGTACCAGGCGACCGCCTCCAGCAGTGGCAAAGCTTGAACTTGAATTTCTTGCATTACTTAACGTACTGGCTTTAACTGGTCCGTTAGTTATTGGGGGTAAGTCTTTGGGAGGCCGCGTGGCTAGTATGATAGTGGAACGGAGCAACGCTTTGGGTTGGTTTGCCCTAGGTTATCCGTTTCACCCCCAGCGGAAACCACAAACCTTACGAGTAGAGCATCTATTAACCAATCAAAAGCCAGGGATAATTATACAGGGTACTCGTGATGCCTTAGGTTGTTATGAGGAAGTGCTAGGTTATGAATTGCCAGCCCATATAACTTTAAGCTGGCTTGGTGATATGGATCATAGCTTTCAGCCTTTTAAAGCTGCAGACTATAGTCAAATCCAGGCTATTGAACGGTCGGTATTAGACATTGAGCAATGGGCTAAATGCGCGTTAAAATGCAGTGGAATTTAAGTGTAAATGAAATCAAAAAAATCACTACCGAATTTGAAACTTGGCAATTATAGAGTATAGATAGAGATGCAAACCCAACATAATATCGACAAATTATTAGATACCACAGGGCTGTTTTGTCCAGAGCCTGTAATGATGTTGCACAGCACCTTTAAAGATATCAAAGCTGGGGATGTGGTTAAGGTGTTAGCTACAGACCCTTCTACTACTCGCGATATCCCTAAGTTTTGCCTGTTTTTAGGACATGAACTTATTGAGCAGACAGAGGCAAACTCTCAGTATCAATACCTTATTCGTAAAGGCGGTTAAAAGTATCTAACGGCAGGTTACCCAGTAAACTGCTCTGCAGGAACTATGTTGACAGATTCATGGAGCTCACTGTACACCACGACAATCTGTTTTTGCTGCAGCTGTGTTTTCAACTGAGACACTTTATCTGCCAAACTGGTCTCATAAGCACCATAGTCTGTGCCGTCTCGACTCGCGAACTCTTCTAATAGATGGTTTAAGGTATCTGTATTTATATTTTGCCATGGCACGATCATGAATGAGTCCGTTGTTAGCTTTGAGGTGAACAAAAATCAAGTTGACTGCGATAGCGCTGAGCTTGCGTAGCAACATCTTTGGCTACGTCTATTAACCAAGGTTTAGCTAAGTACGACTTTTTAGCAAAGCCTCCGTTGCCTTCATGGTAAGCCAAGTACAGGTTGTAAGCATCGGTTGGGTGTATATTATTAAGGCGCACAGAGCGGCTATTATACCAGCCTACAAAATCGATGGCGTCGTTAAAATTAGTGCGTTCAGCAAGTTTGTAACCGGTCAGTTGTTTATACAAGGTCCAGGTGCCGTTAATCGCTTGGGGGTAGCCATAAGCGGTGGAACGGTGGCGACCTGGAATAATACCGAATGCCATTTTTCGAGGAGGCCTGGCGGTAGCAACAAAACCGGATTCATGGTTGATGAACGCCATACTAATAGTTTGGTCTATTTGCCACTCTTGTTCAGAAGCGCTGGCGCTTGTTTGCCAGCTTTCAAACTGGGCAAAAATACCGCAGACGTTGTCTGGTGTGTGCGGTTTAACGCTATTGTTACCTATACTGCTGCATCCACTTACTAGCAGCGTCAGGAGGCTTAATAAAACGGCTTTAGAGTATATCACTGCGTCTGGCCCAACATAGCTGCATGAGCCGTACCTGATCTTCAGCTTGTAATAAGTCTAAGCCTGTTTCATGGGCTAAATCTTGTAACTCATCACGCCAATCATCGCCAAGAAGTTCCTTTATGTCTTCCTGTTTGGTGGAAATCTCAAACGATAGCTCAATATCCAGCGCATCTACTAAATGCTCTAAGCCTTCGGCTGGTGAAAAATCACCGTGACCCACCACGTGACTTGCATCTAAGTCGTCATTCATCTCGAATAATACGTCTTTAACGGAATGGCCTAAAGCGGTGATGGTTTCATCACTGATATGATCGCTATAGCATAGGTGTGGCGGCCAGGTGTCATCCGCCAAAATAAGGCTGGACTTAATGCTACCGTCGGGCAAAGTCCAAGCTGCTACAATAGGGTAATAAGGCGGCTCTGGGCAGGTTTCAACAGCGATAAATAGCGCTAGACTTAGATCGATCATAGGCAATAGTGAGAATAGTTTAAGTAAATAATAACAAATGATGGCGTATGCCTTAACGCAAGGCAAGGTAAGTTTAGCAGATGAGGGTCAATATTAAGCCAAAGTAGTATTTTAATATGCTCTCTAACTTGATATAAATGGTAGGTTAATCCTCTGCCCTACAAAACTAGGAACCATTAAATGAGTGACGTGAAGACATATCCAGCAGATGCATCGATTGCCGAATCCTCTGGTTTGAACCAAAATAAGCGCGAAGCGATGTATCAACAGTCTGTTACAGACCCAGAAGAGTTCTGGCGTCAGCAAGGTGAGCGGCTTGACTGGATTAAAACACCTACAAAAATAAAGAATACCCGTTTTACACCTAATGACGTGTCTATCGAGTGGTATTCAGATGGTCAATTGAACGTGGCAGCCAACTGTTTAGATCGACATCTAGCAAACCATGGTGAAGAAATTGCTATTATTTGGGAAGGAGATGACCCGAGCGAATCGCGTCATATTAGTTACCGAGAATTGCATCAAGAAGTGTGTCAGTTTAGTAATGCTCTGTTGGCACAAGGAGCAAAGAAAGGCGATGTAATTACCCTGTACATGCCAATGATTCCAGAAGCAGCAGTGGCAATGTTAGCCTGTGCTCGTATTGGTGCGGTGCATTCAGTCATTTTTGGTGGATTTTCACCTGATGCTATTGCTGGCAGAGTACGAGGATCCAATAGTAATATTGTGATTACTGCAGACGAGGGCCTGCGTGGGGGCAAAAAAATCGGTCTAAAGGCTAACGTAGATGCCGGTTTAACTAATGTTGACTGTGTTGATACTGTGATTGTAGTTAAACGCACGGGTGCTGATATCAATTGGATAGAAGGCCGTGATGTTTGGTATGGTGATATTGTAGCGACTGCCGGCACCGACCATGAACCTGAAGTGATGGATGCAGAAGACCCTCTCTTTATTCTTTATACGTCTGGTTCTACCGGCCAGCCTAAGGGCTTAGAGCACACCACTGCGGGCTATTTAGTCTGGAGCGCTATGACTCACGAAATGGTATTCGATTACAAGCCAGGTGATATTTATTGGTGTACCGCTGACGTTGGTTGGATTACTGGGCACAGTTATATTGTCTACGGGCCACTAGCGAACCGCGCCACCACCCTAATGTTTGAAGGGGTGCCTAATTACCCAACCAATGCGCGCTTCGGGCAAGTGATCGAAAAGCACAAGGTTAACCAGTTTTACACTGCACCAACAGCTATACGAGCTTTAATGCAACATGGCGATGATGTTTTGTCAGGCTCTGATGTGTCTAGCATCCGTGTATTGGGTAGTGTAGGCGAACCCATCAATCCAGAAGCGTGGCTTTGGTATAGACGCATTTTCAGCACAGGCAATGTGCCCGTGGTTGATACATGGTGGCAAACCGAAACGGGTGGGCATATGATCACGCCGTTACCTGGCGCCGTGGATACTAAACCGGGTTCAGCAACTTTGCCATTCTTTGGGGTACAACCTGCAATAGTCGATAATGAAGGTCTTGAGCTAGAGGGTGCCGCTGAAGGTAATCTAGTTATTAAAGACAGCTGGCCAGGCCAGGCTCGGTCTATTTGGGGTAATCATAAGCGTTTTGAAGAAACCTACTTCTCTACCTTTGCAAATTATTACTTTACTGGTGATGGTGCACGCCGTGACGAAGACGGTTACTATTGGATCACGGGGCGTGTGGATGACGTACTTAATGTTTCTGGTCACCGCATGGGTACCGCCGAGATAGAAAGTGCTTTGGTCGCCCACAAGACAGTGTGTGAAGCAGCAGTGGTTGGCTATCCCCATGAAATTAAAGGTCAGGGCATATACTGTTATGTTACATTGCAAGACGGTGTTGATAACAGTCCTGAACTCTTAAAGGAGCTGAGGCAGTGGGTTAGAACCGAAATTGGTCCGATTGCGTCACCGGATTTAATTCAATTTGCGCCTAACTTGCCAAAAACTCGTTCAGGAAAAATCATGCGCCGTATATTGCGTAAGATTGCAGCAAACGATTATGGTGAGCTGGGGGATACGTCGACTTTATCAGACCCGGGTGTGGTGACTGAACTGATTGAAAATCGCTGTAACAAATAACATTATTGTCTATTACATGTTTTAGGAGGTGCGTTTATGTCTAATACCTACACCATTATTGTAGCCGACGACCACCCGTTGTTTCGGGCTGCCTTAACTCAGGCCATTGGTACTCAAGTGGATGGTGCTGACGTTTTAGAAGCAGAGCACCTACAGCACTTAGAACAGCAAATGCGTAGTGAGGTAGATTTAGTACTGCTAGATCTACATATGCCTGGTGCCAATGGCTTTTCAGGGCTCATCTACTTACGCACACATTTTCCAAGCGTGCCGGTGGTGGTGGTTTCGGGCAATGAACAGCCAATTGTAATTCATCGTGCTATGCATTTTGGTGCGGCGGGATTTATTCCTAAGTCTTCTTCTATGACAGATATTATTGACGCTGTTCAAGTGGTCCTTAATGGCGGTCAATGGGTGCCGCCAGACCTGCCTGCAGCAGACCAAGAAATGGATGCTCAAGACAGTAAATTTGCAGACCAGCTAGCCAGCTTAACCCCCCAGCAGTTTAAGGTGATGGTAATGCTTACGGAAGGATTACTTAATAAGCAAATCGCTTATGAGCTCAGTGTTTCAGAGGCCACTATCAAAGCTCATGTCACCGCAATATTACGCAAGCTTGGCGTGTATAGCAGAACGCAGGCAGTGATTATGGCCAGCCGATTACGCATTGAGCACCCACAAGATGAGTCCGTTAAGTAAACTTTACCTTAGGCGGCTTAGGGTGGCCCTAAGCGCCGCAGGCTTTAGAGGTTTGTTAAGTAGTAGAGCATCTTCATCTGCCACCAACTTGGCCACTTCTTCGGTGCGATCTGCGGTAATACAAATCGCGGGTATCTGGCATTGATAAACTTGTCTTATCCTTGCAATAGCTTCTATACCGGTCTGGCCCTGGTCTAAGTGATAGTCTGCTAAAATAACATTGGGTTGAGCGTCTGTGTCGACTAGGTTTTGCAATGCTTGAGACATATTAAGGGCGGTTATTACAGTGCATCCCCAGCCACTTAGCAGCTGTTCCATTCCTAGTAGGATCGATGTTTCGTTGTCGATACACAACACTGTCATATTTCTTAGGCTGCCACCATCACTGTACTGACTAAGTGTAGTCGCTTTAGTGACTACCTTTTGGCGATCGCCGATTGGCACAACAATACCAAACAAACTGCCTTTACCTTGCCAGGATTTGACTGATAAGGGGTGGTTGAGTAATTTGGCAGTACGGTCTGCGATTGCTAGGCCTAAACCCAGGCCTTTTACATCTTGGGTGGCAGGGTGATCTAGGCGTTTAAACTCTTCAAATACCTCATTGAGTTTTTGTGGAGCAATGCCAATTCCCGTATCCCAGACCTGAATTTCCACCATGGTTTGTTTTATTCTGCAGCCCAGTAGGACTTTGCCTTTTGGTGTATAGCGCATGGCATTGGTTAAAAAGTTTTGCACGATGCGGCGTAAGTGTTGTTCGTCGCTATGAACCGTCACATGACAAGGGACGTAGCTAAACTGGATGCCTTTTTGTTGGCATAATAAAGTGAGTTCAGCCGCCAGCTTTTGTAACATATTATCGATTGGGAAATGGCTAAATTTGGGCGAAAGAGTCCCTGCATCTAGCTTAGATATTTCAATCAAAGTGCCGATGAGTTCCTCAGCAGCAACTAAAGAATCGTCCAAATGGTGCAGGGTGCTGGCAAGTTTACCCGTAGGATGCTGCTGCGATAAAGACGAAGAAAATAATCGTGCGGCATTAAGAGGCTGCATTAAATCATGGCTAGCGGCCGCTAAAAACCGTGTTTTACTTTGGTTGGCTTGGTCTGCCCCAGTTTTGGCAAGGCTCAACTCATCATTTGCCACTACCAACTCTTTGGTACGGTCTTCTACACGCTGCTCTAGGGTTTCGTTGGTCTCTTTTAAGGCTGCTTCGATCCGTTTATGGTTAGTGATGTCCATGTAGGTGTTCACATATCCGCCACCTAGCATGGCGTTGCCTCGCACTTCAAACACTGCGCCATCGGCCCGGTACCGCAGATGGGTATTGGTAATGCCTTGCTGCAGGGTATTTAAGCGTTGTTCAATACGCTGTTCAAGCACTCCTTCTCCATAATCTCCACTGAGTGCGTTGTGCCGAATAACCTCGACAATAGGTCTGCCGATGGTAATTAGCCCCTCGGGGAATTGAAACATTTCTTGATAACGTTGATTCCACACCACTAAGCGCATGTCTTTATCCACCACACTGATACCCTGGTCAATATGCTCAATGGTAGATTGCAGCATGGAGCGATTGAACTTATAAAGTGCTGAAGCTTCATCTGCTATTGATACCACATCACCTAGGTGCATTTCAGTACCCATCAAACTGGAGGCAACAATAATTCGTGCCGAAGACGCTCCAATGACGCCTGCTAACAAACGTTCAGCATAGGTCGCTAAAGCTTGGTCTATGGGGTCATTCAGGTTAAGGTCTCTATTTTGTGTGCGGGCGAATTGGTGAAAGGCTTCATGGGTGCGATTTGATCCCAAAAATCGTTCACACAGGGTTTGAAGGTCACTAAAGCGGGTGTGAGCGAAATCAGTTTCAGAACTGGTGGTGGAATGACTTAGTCGTAAGTCGACAAAATGGTCAGCTTGGATGCGATCTTGTAAGCGAGCTTGGGTTAATCGAGATACCAATACAAAAGCCACAATGTTCAAGCTCAGGGATAACAACGTGGCGTGGGTGATTGGGTCAAACCCGTTAAGGCCAAACATTGACGTGGGTCTTAGCCAGCTTACACCAAATAAACCTTGCTCTACCAAGCTTAAGGTATCGAATCCAAGGCCACTGAGATTGGGGACCATGAGGGTGTATATCCAAATGGTGAAGCCGGTACCTAAGCCTGCTAATGCACCATAACGATTACCTTGGCGCCAAAATACGGCACCAATTAAAGCTGGGGCGAATTGAGCTACCGCAACAAATGCCGTTAACCCTAAGGATACTAGACTCTTGCCGTCACCAATCAATAAAAAATAGCCATAAGCTGCCAGTAACATAGCAACAATAACCACGCGACGTACTCTAAGTAATAAGCGGCCAATGTTTTTATCCTCAGACGCTTGTAAGGGTGACAAGTGGAAGATCACAGGCATTATAATGTCGTTACAAATCATTGTGCTGATGGACACTGTGGCAACAATAACCATGCCTGTAGCAGCAGAAAGGCCTCCGATATACGCTAAGGTAGCCAAGCTATTAGCCCCCTGACTAAGGGGGATCATTAATACATAGGTATCTGAGGCGATGCCTTGCCCGCTAAAAAGGAAGTTTCCAGCCGCTGCAATAGGCAGCATGAAAATACAGAAAATAATTAAATACAGAGGAAATAACCAACGTGCTGTATGTAAGTCGTTGGGGTTAGTGTTTTCTACTATACCCACCTGAAACTGTCGTGGCAGGCAGAGCATAGCCAGTAAAGCGAGTAAGGTTTCCGTGAGAAAGCTGACTCTCAATGGATTAAAATTGTCTAGTTGTTGCTGTAAACCACTCTGGCTTATTTGGTTGCTTAAATCACCGATACCGTCAAATAAAGTAAAGGTTACAAAAATACCAACAGCCACAAACGCAACAAGCTTAACGATAGATTCAAAGGCAATTGCTAGTACCATGCCCCGGTGGTGTTCACTAGTGTCTATTTGACGAGTGCCAAATAAGATAGCAAACGCCGCCATCAACATGGCCACTACTAAGGCCGTATTGCTAGAGCCAAAATCGGAGCCACCACCACCGGACACCATAATAGTAAAGCTTTGAGCCACAGCTTTTAGTTGTAAGGCAATATAGGGCAGTATGCCAAAGGTGGCCATCACGGTGATTAAGATTGCTAAACTGCGACTTTTTCCATATCGGGAGGCGATAAAATCCGCAATTGTGGTGAGGTTCTCTTGCTTGGCGATGAGTATTATTTTATAGACTACGCCCCAGCCAAATACAAACAGGAGTATGGGGCCAAGGTAAATAGATAGAAAATCCCAGCCTTGGGTAGCCCTTGAAACTGAGCCGTAAAAAGTCCACGAGGTGCAATAAACCGCTAGAGATAAACTATAGATTACGGGTTGGCTAAGGAGCTTTGATCCTCCTTGACGCCGGTTGTCGCCGTAGTATGCAATACCGAATAGCAAACCTACGTAAGCTAATGAAATGAATAGGATGACCCATATGTCGAGCATGTTATGCCTATAGCCTAAAGACCGAATAAATAAACGCTGGGTATTTATAACACGAGAGCTGGTTTTATGCCTTAAAACTCTTTTTTGGTAAAGCTTATTAAAATCAATTACCTATGAATTTTTCTACAAGTCTCTATACTAAAGTATAACGACTGTTTTTATGGTTTAGTGATTAGTTTTCGTTAAGGTGTTTAGTGGACAATTCCGTTGCCCTCAATGTCTCAAATGGTTATGATTGGAACCCTAAAAAAATAATAAAAAAGGCATATTATGAAACAAAATAGTGATGCAGCAGAAGAATATTGGCGGCGTAATTTGCGAATTATTTTTTCCTACCTAGTGATTTGGTTTGTGGTTTCCTTCGGTTGTGGCATCGTCTTTGTAGATGAGCTGAATCAATTCAATCTATTTGGTTTTAAACTGGGCTATTGGTTTGCTAATCAAGGCAGTATTTTGGTGTTTTGTCTGTTGACTATAGGTTACGCAGTACGCATGAGTCGCCTCGACAGTGAGTTTGATGTGCATGAATAAGTCCATGTAATGTTTGTCGTGATTCACTCGTTTATTAATAATAGGAATTTAACATGAGCCTAGAACAGCTCACTTACGTGTTTGTGGTAGGGTCTTTTTTTATCTATATCGCCATTGCTTTTTGGAGCAGGGCATCCAGCACGCGCGAATTTTATGTGGCAGGTGGCGGTGTAACGCCTTTGGCTAATGGCATGGCAACTGCAGCCGATTGGATGTCCGCGGCGTCATTTATATCCTTGGCTGGCATTGTCTCTTTTGCTGGTTATGACGCAAGTGGATACATTATGGGTTGGACTGGCGGTTATGTGCTTTTGGCGCTATTGCTGGCGCCATATTTACGAAAGTTTGGTAAATTTACGATTCCCGATTTTGTCGGTGATCGCTATTACTCTAGTGTGGCGCGAGTAGTGGCTGTGGTCTGCGTTATGTTTATCTCATTCACATATATTTCAGGACAGATGCGTGGAACTGGAATTGTCTTCTCGCGTTTTTTGCAGGTTGAAATAGACACTGGCATTATGATTGGTATGGCCGTGGTGTTTGTTTATGCGGTTTTAGGGGGTATGAAGGGCATTACCTACACTCAAGTTGCTCAGTACTGTGTGATGATTTTCGCTTTTACAGTGCCTGCGCTCTTTTTGACATTTTCAATGACGGGGCATCTATTACCACAAACTGGTTTAGGAGCAACGCTAAATAATGGCTTGCCAGTATTGGACCATCTAGATGGTTTAGTGACGGAGCTCGGGTTTGCAAGTTTTACTGAAGGTAGTAAAAGTAAAATAGATATGTTTTTCATTACTGCCGCACTAATGTTTGGTACGGCGGGGTTACCCCATGTCATTGTGCGTTTTTTCACCGTTCCTAGAGTGAGAGATGCTCGTATATCAGCAGCATGGGCTTTAGTTTTTATAGCAGTTCTCTATTCTACTATCCCAGCGGTGGCGGCTTTTGGCCGAATCAACCTCATTGAAACTGTTAACGGCGCCGACAATGCGGGTACGCCATACGAAGAAATGCCCCAATGGTTCAAAAAGTGGGAGAACGCAGGCTTGATTGCTTGGTACGATCATAACTCTGACGGTCGTACCCAATATGCTGCTGGTGACGCCTTTACTGGTCGGCAACATAAACCCATATATTGGGGGGCTGCAGAAGATAAAGTGGCACGAAACTTTTATTTTAACCAACGACATGTGGTTAACCCAAGTAGCGGAGAGTTCGACCCAAAAGTACAGCCCTTTGCTAATGAGATTTACGTTGATCCGGATATTATGGTGTTAGCTAACCCAGAAATAGCGGAGTTGCCAAACTGGGTGATTGCCCTAATTGCTGCGGGTGCAATGGCTGCTGCATTATCAACAGCAGCTGGGCTGCTGCTGGTTATCGCGACATCGGTGTCTCATGATTTGTTGAAAAAAACCATTCGGCCGCAAATTACTGACCGGCAAGAGCTGTTGGCTGCGCGTTTGGCAGCCATGGTGGCTGTACTCATTGCTGGGTACTTGGGGATGCACCCGCCTGACTATGTGGCTGCGGTGGTGGCGTTGGCCTTTGGCTTAGCGTGCGCTTCATTTTTCCCCGCTATTATCATGGGCATTTTTTACCAACGGATGAATAAATACGGTGCTATTAGCGGTATGTTGGTCGGTTTGATATCCACCATCTGTTATATCGTTTATTTTAAGTTTATGGGAGGCGAAGCGCAGGATTGGTTATTAGGAATTTCGCCTGAGGGGTTTGGTGCCGTAGGTATGGTGTTGAACTTTATTGTGGCTTATTTGGTGGCTCATTTAACACCTGAACCCCCTAAACATATTCAGCAAATAGTGCAAAATATACGTGTACCAGGCAATAGTGGTTCCGCATACTATTGATCAATGGAGTGGTTTTTATGGGCGTCTTACGGTGAACTATGCACTCTAGCAGCGCGTTTAATGCTGATGTCTTGCCGTTTAATTTATTAGACGAGGACGAGTACACGCTACTGCAAGATAATCTTGATATCGGTTACTACGAAGCTAGTGAAGTGATTATCAGTACGGGTGATGTACCAGAAGGCTTGTACATTATTCTTAAAGGGTGTGTCAGCGAGCTCGATGTAAAAAGCGCAGATAAGCGCCATGGCCATACCTTTGTACACTATACAAATAATGATTATTTTGGCGCCTGGTCGGCATTGCGTGGCAGCGCAATTCACGACTTTGTGGCTGATGAAGAAACTATTTGTTACATACTTCCTACCAAAATTCTGTTGGACCTTATCTATCGTAATCCTAGCTTTGGTGATTTTTTTAACAAAAATTTATCATTGCAAAACGAGCTATTAAAGCAAAAAAATGATTCATTAAACATGACGGAGTTTATGCTCGCTCGCATAGACAGTTCGTGTATGCGAGACGCGTCATTGTTGCCTAATGGCGCTGATTTGGAGGATGCTACTCGGTTTATGAGTGAACATCAGGTTGATTGCGCGTTGGTACAGCGTGGCAAGCGTTACGGCATGGTGACGCGGACAGACTTGTTAAATGCGATTGTATTAGACAAGCTCCCTGTGACTACAGATGTGAAAATAATTGCTAATTATCGGCTTATTACTGTGGAGTCTGGCGATTATCTTTTTAACGCGTTAATTTTGATGACGCTCCACCAAATTGATCGGGTGGTAGTGATGCAAAGCTCTGAATTGCATGGCATCATCGACCTTGCTGATACCCTAAGTTATTTTTCAAGTCACTCCCATGTGGTGGGACTGCGTATTGAGCGCGCGACCAGTATTGAAGAACTTAAGGCCGCTGCAGGGGATATGGGCAACCTCATTCGCTCCCTCTACTCTCAAGGTGTGAAAGTCCGTTTTGCTATGGATCTTCTAGCCGCGCTGAATAAGCGGTTAATGTCTAAGTTGTTTAATCTTGTGGTTCCAGAAAACGTATTGCCTCATGTGTGTTTGGTGGTTATGGGCAGTGAAGGCCGTGGTGAACAAATTGTAAGAATTGATCAGGATAACGGCCTCATTATGCGTGATGGTCTCGATTGGCCTGAATGTCAGCAAACTATGGATCACTATACTCAGGCGTTGGTTGATCTGGGTTATCCAAAGTGTCCGGGACAAGTGATGGTGAATAACCCATTTTGGGTGCAGCCTATTAGTACATGGACTCAACGCATGCGTGACTGGGTGGCTAAGGCCGACAGTGATAGCTTACTTAATTTAGCGATATCAATTGACGCATTCCCAGTGGCAGGTAATAAAGCCTTGTTTAAAACCAGTCGTAACTGGTTATTAAGAGAACTACAGCAACAGCAGCGCTTTTTGTCATCCTTTGCAGAAGTTGCACTGGTGTTTGAAACACCGTTGAATTTTCTGGGTGGAATTAGAGATCGTGCTGCAGGAGTAGATGTTAAAAAGGGTGGCATTTTTCCAATCGTACATGGGGTAAGAGTGCTCGCTATGCAGTACCAAATTCCCGAAACCAATACCTATAAGCGGATAGAAAGCTTGGTTAAACTTGGTATATTGCCTCAACGTTTAGGTAGTGAGTTGATGGAATCTTTCTCCTTGTTACATTGGTTTCGCTTGGCCCATCACCTCAAACAACAAGAGCAAGAATACAGCACAGAGGACCTCAATAACGATGTAAATTTGAGTACTCTGGATCGTTTAGAAAAGGATTTGTTAAGGCAATCTTTTCAGGTGGTTAAAGATTTTAAGAAACACCTTTCTCTAAGGTACCGCCTAGGCTTAGGGTTATGATGATTAAGCGCCGGTTGCGGCGTATTAAAGATGTGTGGAAAATGCGTCAGCTTCAGAGTCGTTGGAAACATCTTTTTCAGCGTTACCAGGGGGAAGAGTTGGTCTCTTTGGATATAGAGACAACAAGTTTAGACGTTTCTAAAGCGCAGATTTTATCTATAGCTGCGGTGATTATTAAGGGTAGTCGTGTGTTGAGTAGCGAAAAGTTATGCCTAACCTTATCGCCACCGAAAGATCTGCCTAGTGCTTCTGTAAAGATCCACAAGCTACGCCGGATAGATTTAGATGAAGGTTTGCCAGTTGCAGAGGCATTAGAAAAAATGCTGAAGTTTATAGGTAACCGCCCGATTGTAGGATATAACGTAGGCTATGATTTGGCTGTGCTAGATCAACATCTAAGGCCACTATTTGATTTCGGCATTCCTAATCGATATATTGATGTGATGGACATGTATCGTAAGAAGGCCCAACTTTCAGGTGGAGTTGAATGCCAAATTAATTTGTCTTTCGAAGCGATTGCTAGCAGCTTAGATGTACCCGTGTTAGGAAGACATACTGCGCTTGGCGATGCAATTACTACGGCCATTATTTATGTGCGGTTAAAATCTTCAGCCAGCCTTTAGAAATTAGCTTAAACGCACTGTTTTAAGCTAATTTATTTATAGTGGGGTGGAATCGATGACAAAAATACTGGCAGTAGACGATTCTGCGTCAATGCGTCAGATGGTGGTTTTCACCCTCGAAAGTGCAGGTTACGAGGTGGTAGAGGCTGCAGACGGCCAGCAGGCGTTAGACATGGCCAAGTGTGGGCTATTTGATTTGGTTTTAAGTGATGTGGACATGCCAGTGATGGATGGTATCGCATTAGTAAGAGAGTTGCGTCAGCTAGACGCATACAAATACACGCCTATTTTAATGTTGGCTACAGAAACCTCTGGTGAAAAAAAGATGTCGGGCAAAAGGGCTGGAGTAACTGGATGGGTAGTTAAGCCATTTAATCCTGACAAGCTGCTTAACGCTATTAAAACTGTGATCGGCTAAGTAAATTTAGTCATTGTTCAGCCTAACTTCCTTCGCATTTTTCCCGCAAACAGATATAATAGATCGCCCTAATATAAATGAGCTAGCGATAAGTGCCCTTTACTCCTTCCGCCACGTCCGATTTTTTGTGCACAAGCGACCTGGCTTGTGAGAGGGATTCGCGCGTTTTATACCATGACCTTAATATTGTCGTTAAGTCTGGGGACTTGTGGCATGTGAAAGGTAGCAATGGCGCAGGAAAAACCACCTTTTTGCGCCAGCTTGCAGGCCTTCATCCCGTGGATGTGGGTAAGGTGCTGTACCCTAATAAAGCTATCAAGGTGATTTATATTGGCCATAAGTTGGGGCTCAAAGAGCAACTTACGGCTGATGAGAATTTATCGTGGCTTGTTGGATTAGATGGTTCGTCAACACAAGAACAAAGATATGCTGCGTTAGAACGAGTGGGCCTAAGGGGTTACGAAGAGAATATTGTTGCACAACTATCGGCGGGTCAGAAACGTAGAGTGGCCTTAGCTCGGTTGCACCTTTGTAAAGTTGATATATGGCTGTTAGATGAACCTTTTACATCCCTTGATCAACAAGGCATTGTTGACGAGCAGGATTGGCTAAATCAACATATTCTAGCCGGTGGTGCAGTATTGATGACCAGTCATCAAGAGATAAGCTTGCCACAAGTTAAGATTTTAGACTTGGGTGAATATGTTTCACCATCGCCCAAACATCCCCACCATGAAGCTAGACCGTTAACATGATCAGATTTATGCTGGCAATCATCCGTCGTGACTTATTGTTGGTGGCCAGGCAGCCAGCAGAAATGATTAATCCGTTGGTATTTTTTGTGCTGGTTATAGCGTTGTTTCCTTTAGGTATTAGTCCAGAAGCGTCACTTTTGTCCCAAACAGCTGCTGGCGTCATCTGGGTGGCAGCAATGTTAGCGACGCTGCTGTCTTTGGAGCTATTATTTAAGCTAGATCACGATGATGGCAGTTTAGAGCAATTGTTGTTGGCCCCATACCCTAGCTGGAGCTTGGTTCTGGCCAAGGTTTTTGTGCATTGGTTAGTTAGTGGGTTACCTTTAATATTGATATCGCCGTTAATAGCTACTATGTTATTTTTACCAAGCCATGCTTTGCCTGCTTTGATGTTAAGCCTGCTCATAGGCACGCCTACTCTTAGCTTGCTAGGCGCTATTGGGGCGGCATTGGTTACAGGAGTGAGAGGTGGCGGCATGTTGCTTACGTTATTAATTTTGCCTTTGTACGTGCCAGTGATTATTTTTGGTGCGTCTAGCGTGGCGGCTGCTGCTCAAGGTATGCCGATTGACGGCTATATGGCATTGTTGGCTGCTATGTTTGTATTTGCGTTAATGATAACGCCTTGGGCAGCAGGTTCGGCCCTAAAGCTATGAAACGAAATATTAAAAAGAGACGTTATTTATGACTCAATCTATTTGGCGCATGCCCCGTTGGTTTCATCAAATGGGTTCGCCTAAGTGGTTTTATGATTTTGGCGGTATTCTCCAGCCATGGTTTGCAGTGGCGGCTTTGGTATTGCTCACCTGGGGTGCTGTATGGGGCTTAGCTTTTGCACCAGCAGATTATCAACAAGGTAATAGCTTTCGCATCATGTATGTACATGTTCCAGCAGCTATTTTGTCTCAGTCTATCTTTTTAGGCATGGCGGTTGCCGGAGCAATTGGCCTTATTTGGAAGATGAAAGTCGCTTTTATGGTGGCTCGCAGTTGCATTGCAATTGGCGCAACATTCACCGCACTTGCCTTATTAACGGGTGCAATTTGGGGTAAGCCAACGTGGGGCGCTTATTGGGTTTGGGATGCGCGCCTCACCTCGACCTTAGTGTTGTTTTTTCTTTATGCTGGGGTTATGGCGTTAAATCAGGCCATTAGTGAACGCCAAACTGCTGGTAAAGCCACAGCCATATTGGCCATCGTAGGAACCATCAATATCCCTATAATTAAATATTCTGTAGAATGGTGGAATACCTTGCATCAAAGCTCTAGTTTTACCTTGACGGAAAAACCAAGCATGCCTGCTGATATGTATTTACCCTTACTTTTAACGGTGTTAGGTAGCTATTGTCTGTTCGCATTAGTGGTATTAATACGTACTCGGGCACAAATATTACAAACCCAAAGTGGTGCAAGCTGGCTGATGCAACATCGTGATATCACCGGAGCATAATCATGTATTTTGAATCTTTAGACGCGCTATGGAACATGGCAGGGCACGGACCTTACGTTTGGTCTTGCTATGGGCTGTTTGTTGCCCTCTTGGGCATCAACGTGTGGCATGCGAGAAGTCAACAGTTGAAGGCCCTGAAACAGGCTAAAGCCTTTGTTAGACGTAACCCGTAATTGAAAGGCAAACACGAATGTTGATACACCCTAAAAGACGCAAGAAATTGATACTTATCCTAGCGTTGTTGGTCGGTACTGGAGTCATTGTAGGACTGGTGCTTTACGCGCTGTCGCAGAATATAAACTTGTTTTTCTCCCCTTCGGATATGGCTCAAGGTAAGGCCCCAGCCCACCAGCGTATCAGGGCAGGTGGTATGGTGCGAGAGGGCAGTTTAGTACGTGCTTCAGATAGTTTAACGGTGCGCTTTGTTATTACTGATTTTGCAGAAGATGTCGAAGTAGAGTACACGGGTATACTGCCGGACCTGTTCCGCGAAGGCCAAGGCATTGTAGCCCAAGGTAAGTTGAATGATGCTGGTGTGTTTTTAGCCGACGAAGTCTTAGCCAAGCATGATGAAAAATATATGCCGCCAGAAGTGACCCAAGCGTTAAATGACGCACAGGCTGCAAGTTTAACGGCAGTGGAAGCTAGCACTCAGGCCGGCACTCAAACTACTGAAGAGGCGTCGCAATGATTCCAGAAATTGGACATGTAGCCTTAATACTGGCCTTGTTTTTGGCCCTGAGTTTAGGGTTTTTACCGATGCTAGGCACATATACTGGCCAAACACGCTTGATGCTCAGTGCTAAGCCTTTAGCGGTGGGTCTTGGGGTGATGTTACTCATCTCTTTTGCTATGTTGATGACGGCCTTTGCGCAAGATGATTTTAGTGTGCGTTACGTGGCAGAAAACTCAAACACCGCTTTGCCTATGCAATATAAAATGAGTGCAGTTTGGGGAGGTCATGAAGGCTCTTTGTTGCTGTGGGTAGTGATCCTTGGCATGTGGACTATGGCGGTCAGTTTGTTGAGTAAAACGTTACCGTTAATCATGCAGGCGCGGGTGTTGGCAGTGATGGGTATGATAGGTGTTGGTTTTATATCCTTCACACTATTTACTAGTAATCCTTTTGCGCGTTTCTTACCAGAAGCGGCACTTCAAGGCGCAGACTTAAATCCTTTGCTGCAGGACTTTGGCTTAATTGTTCATCCACCTATGTTGTATATGGGTTATGTTGGGTTCTCTGTCGCCTTTTCGTTTGCTATAGCCGCTTTGTTAGATGGCCACTATGATGCTGCATGGGTGCGATGGTCGCGTCCATGGACAAGTGTTGCATGGGCTTTTTTAACCGCAGGTATCGCCTTAGGTAGTTGGTGGGCATACTACGAACTCGGTTGGGGCGGTTGGTGGTTTTGGGACCCTGTTGAGAATGCTTCGTTTATGCCATGGCTGGTAGGTACAGCGTTACTACATTCTTTGGCAGTTTCAGAAAAACGTGGATTGTTTAAAAACTGGACATTGTTACTAGCTATTTTGGCCTTTAGTTTGAGTTTGCTGGGTACTTTTTTGGTGCGCTCTGGCGTTCTCACATCGGTGCATGCTTTTGCTTCTGACCCAGATCGAGGCTACTTTGTATTAGTATTATTGGCGATAACGGTGGGTGGATCTTTGTTGCTGTTCGCTTTGCGTGCAACCACTGTAGAAAGTCGCGTGGGTTATCGTTTTTGGTCCCGTGAAACCTTCTTATTATCAAACAATATTATACTTATTATAGCTGCGTTAACGGTGTTGCTTGGGACTTTATATCCATTGTTTCTAGATGCTGTGGGTGGTGGTAAGATTTCCGTTGGGCCTCCGTATTTCAATGCGGCCTTTGTGCCTCTAATGGTGTTGCTGATTGTCGCGATGGGGCTAGGTTTAGGCGCCAAATGGAAGCGTATAAACCCTAATGAACTATGGCGTTCGTTGCGTTCTCCGGCACTTATAGCGGTTGTATTAGGGGTAATATTTCCCTTTGCTTATAATGGCGAATTTAATCCGTCGACAGCGTTGGCTGCGGCACTGCTATCTTGGTTGTTATTAGCTTCTTGGGTGGATTTGAGAAGAAGGCTACGTCACCAAACATGGTGGCGGGGTTTGCGCCAATTAAACCCTGGCTACTACGGTATGTTGTTGGCACACGTTGGTATTGGTGTAACTGCCGTGGGTATTGCTGTTGTGAGTCATTACTCGGTACAAAAAGATTTACGTATGGCTATTGGCGATAAAGCTGTTCTTGGCCAGTATGAATTTACCTTTGTGGGCGTTCACAACGTAGCAGGGCCAAACTTTACCGCCATTGAAGGCCAGGTAACGGTGGTTAAAAATGGTGAGTTGGTTGCGCATTTATTACCTCAAAAACGTACTTATACTGCTCGTGGTCAAACGATGACAGAAGCGGCGATAGATCCAGCCCTAAGTCGTGATATTTACGTGGCTATGGGCGAGCCGTTGGCGGATGACGCTTGGGCGATGCGTTTGCATATAAAGCCTATGATTCGGCTTATTTGGCTAGGTGCTGTGTTGATGGCATTAGGAGGGTTGTTAGCGGTATGGGATAAACGTTATAGACGGAAAAAATCACCCATTGACGGAGTATTACCATGAGCGCTACCACAAAACGGCTATTGCTGTTGTTGCCAACGCTGATTGCCTTCGCGTTAGGTATGTTCTTATATCAAGGTATTGGCCAAGATCCGAATAAAATGGAGTCAAGTTTAATTGGCCAGCCGTTACCGAACTTTAACGGTCAAACCTTATTGTCGCCCAGTAGAACTGTGACTCAAGTTGATATGTTGGGACAACCAGCCCTAATCAATGTGTGGGCCACTTGGTGCCCTACATGCCGCGCTGAACATGAGTTTTTGGTTGGCATTGCTAAACAAGATAATGTGCGTATTTTTGGCGTTAATTACCATGATCAGCGCACTGCTGCACAACAATGGTTACAAGAATTAGGCAACCCCTACGTGTTTTCTGTATTCGACCCAAAAGGTGTTCTTGGTATTGATCTAGGTGTAGTGGGTGCTCCAGAAACCTACTTAATTGATGCGAAAGGCGTGGTGATTGATAAATTGATTGGTGAGTTAAACGATAGAACTTGGCCTCCATTACGTACTAAATACCTTAGTTTGCTAGAGGAAACAAACTGATGTTTAAGTCTGTTTTAACCAGCGTGTTGTTTTGTTTGGCGAGTTTGGCGAGTTTGGGGTTGCCGCTGGCCCAAGCAGATATTAAGTCATACGAATTTGCAGAACCAGAAATGGCTCAGCGGTTTGTAGACTTAACCACTGTTTTGCGTTGTCCAAAATGCCAAAATCAAAATTTAGCTGATTCAGGTTCGATCATTGCTCAAGACCTACGTAAGCAAGTGCAAACGTTAATTAATGCCGGTCAGACTGATCGCCAGATTACCGACTTTATGGTGCAGCGTTATGGTGAATTTATCCTGTATGACCCGCCGTTTAACAAAGCCACACTAGTGCTTTGGCTTGCGCCATTTGGCATGGTGCTCATTGGTTTATGGGCCTTATGGTTTTTTGGTCGTAAAACACATACCCAAGGCGCAATGTTAACGCCATCGGAACAACAGAAGTTGGATCAACTTCTAGCAGATAACCAGAATCCGAGTAGGGATTAAATAATGACTGAACTTTGGGCTGCTATTGCTCTTTTACTGTGTCTAACAAGTGGTTTTGTACTTTGGGCTTGGTGGCGGCCTCTGCCAACATCTGCAACGCCCACTAATAGAAATGATGCCGTGGTGGCGCTCTATCGAGTTAAACAAATAGAACTTGACGAAGAACTTGCTTCAGCGCAGATCAACCGAAGTGATTACGATCAGCGATTAGCCGAAATGCAGCGGACATTATTGCTAGAAACATCAGACTCTCCAGCACCCTCTAGCTCGCCTAATCATGCCGGTGGTTTGTTGTTGGTGTTGGTTGCATTAGTTATTCCGGGCGCTGGGTTGCTGACTTATATAGAGCTTGGGGCATATGATGGTTTGGAACAAAGCGTTAACTTGCAAAATACCCGTTCGATTGCTGTTTCCTCAACCTCATTACCCACGCTGATTAGTAGTCTTGAAGACGAATTAAAACAGAAGCCAAACAATCCGGAAGGGTGGTATTTATTGGCCAATAGTTATATGGAAGGAGAGCAATCTGCTCTAGGTATTACTGCATTCGAGCAGGCGTTGAGCTATGTGCAGGTAGGAAGTCGTCAACATGCCGCGTTACTTGGTCAGTATGCTCAAGCTGTGTTTTTTAATGACGGCGAATTTAGCCAGCGGGTGAATCAAGCAATTGCTGCAGCTATGGCACAAGACCCTAAAGATGTCTCGGCTTTGAGTTTATTAGGCATTCAAGCCTTTGAAAGTGAAAGTTATAATGCAGCCATACAGTTTTGGCAGCGTGCGTTACCCAGAGCGGGTCAAGGTCAGGGTAAAGCGTCACTACAAGCTGGAATTGCTAGTGCTCAAGAAATGCTTAATCAGGATCCAAACCCTGGGTTAGGTGTGGCTGTGCCCATAAAGGTTTCTTTGGCCAATGGGCTATCAATACCTGAGTCATCGAAAGCAGTACTATTTGTATACGCTAAGCAGGCCACACAAGGTATGCCGCTGTTTGCCATCAAACTCAACCCTAACGATCTTCCACTAGATGTGCTTTTGACAGATGCTATGGCGCTGCAACAGGGTACTCGTTTGGCTGATTATGAAACCTTGAATCTAAGTGCTCACGTTGCTATGGCTGGAGTTCCTGGTAAAAAGGCGGGTGACTTGGTCAGTCAAACACTTGCTGTTACAGTTTCTAGTGGTGAAGGTGAAAAAGTATATTTGACCATTGACCAAATCCTGAAGTAATCTATCACTTAGAATAACAATAATAGAGTTTATGGATGCGCCTAAAGAGCATCAAATTAGCTGGTTTTAAATCATTTGTTGATCCCACCAAGGTCAGCTTGCCTGGTAATTTGTGTGCTGTTGTTGGCCCTAATGGCTGTGGTAAGTCTAATATCATTGACGCAGTTCGTTGGGTGATGGGAGAAAGTTCTGCCAAAAACTTGCGTGGCGAAAGTGCCACCGATGTTATCTTTAATGGTTCCACCACTCGCCAACCTGTTGGCCAGGCAACTGTTGAACTGGTGTTCGATAATCAAGATCGTACCCTGGCTGGTGAGTTTGCTGGCTACAATGAAGTCTCCATCCGCCGCAAAGTAACCCGTGAAGGTCAATCCACCTATTTTTTGAATGGCCAAAAGTGCCGTCGACGCGATGTTACCGACTTGTTCTTGGGCACAGGCCTTGGACCCCGGAGCTATTCCATCATCGAGCAGGGCATGATTTCTCGCTTAATCGAATCGAGACCTGAAGAGTTGCGCGTCTATATTGAGGAGGCAGCCGGTATATCGCGTTATAAAGAGCGCCGACGTGAAACCTCTAGCAGAATCAGCCGCAGTCGCGAGAACTTAGCACGGCTGCAAGACATTAGAGAAGAGCTTGGTCGTCAATTAGAAACCCTCAAGCAGCAAGCTACAGCAGCAGAGCAATATACAGAATTAAAACAAAACGAACGTCAACATAAGTCTCAGCTTGCAACGTTGCAATGGCGCGATTTACGACAAAAGTTAGCAGATCAACGTATTGGCATGGGTCGTATTGAAGATGAAATTATTTTGCAACGCAGCGAACAAGACACGCGGTTTGCACAAATAGATGTTCAAAAAAACGACTTATCCTTGCTCAATGATGCCTTTACCCAGCAACAAGGTGAGTTTTATAGTTTGGGTGCCAATATAGCCCGCTTAGAACAAACCATAGAACACCAAAAGCAGCAGCAGCAGCGATGGCAGGCCGATACTGTTGAAGCAGAACAACAATTGTCTCGTATCGAGGAGGCTTGCGCTGTAGATGGCAAAGAGCTTAACCACCTTAGTCAGCAGCAGGATCAGCTAGCACTAGATACTGACTTAGCCTCGGAACAGCTATTTGAAGCCGAGACATGTTTGCAAGAGCAGGAAGAGCGTCGCCAAAGTTGGCAGCTACTATGGCAGCAAAAAAGTGATCAGCAAGCGCACTTAAAACGAGTTATTGAAGTAGCTAAAACGGGTTTGCAGCATCAACAACAACAGGCTGTCCAAACACAACAAGACCGCCAAAAAAGTGTAACGGAGTTGGAAGGGTTAGTTGTTCCACACTCTGAAGATATAGACTTGTTAGATGCGCAGATCGATCAACAGCAGCAGCATCAACAAGAGTTGACTGACCAGTTATCAAACTTGGAGCACACGCTTTTAACATTGAGGCTGCATGAGCGTGAACATCAAGAACAGCTAGACGGACAAGTACAAGAATTAGGCACCTTAGCAGGCCAGCTTGCATCCTTGCACGTGTTACTAACAGAAGCTGAACAGAGTGCAGCGCAGTTACCCTCAGAGTGGCACGCTGATGTGAGTCAGAAGCTTATCGATGCAATGCAGGTGGAAAGCGGGTGGGAAGCGGCCGTAGAGCATGTATTACAGGACTGGCTGGGAGGTTATTTGTTGGCCCAACTGCCAGATCAAAGTGTTGGTAACTTGTCTGATGTTAGAGGGTTAGCACTACTGGTGCCCTATGTGGACCGACAAGCTGAGGGAGTAATTAACTCATCCTCAACTTTGCTTGATAAGCTCGATGCGCCTGCTGGATTAGAAGGATTGTTAGCGCAAGTATACGTAGCTAGCGATTGGCTCGAGGCTAATGATCTATTGGCTAGCTTACCAATCTATGCCAGTGTTGTTTTACCAGATGGTCTTTGGTTGGGGCATGGGTGGATACGTACGCCCCCAAGAGAAGGCAGTGCTACTGGCGTATTAAGGCGTAAGCAACAGGTTCAAGCACTCGCATTGCAGCAGGAGACATTACGTGGATTGCAGCAAGGTACGCAAGCAAAACTAACATTGGCTCGAGAAGGTGCGGTGGAAGCAGAGGAGGCGTTAAGTCAGCTGCGTCAAACATGGCAGATTGGCCAAAATCAGTATCAACAGCAACAGCAAGGATTAGCGTTAGTGCAGATGCAAAGCCAGCAAGGCCTAGTGCAACAGCAAAGTTTGCAGCAGCGTATTGAAGAACAAACCCATAGACTGCAGCATTTAGATGAAGAAATGGCGGTTTTGCAAGAGGAGTTAAGTGAACATCAACTAATGTTGGAAACTGAGCAGCTGAATCTTCCAGAGTTAGAAGCAGACAAGGAAAGTATAGAAACTCAGCTGGGCCAAGCCAGGCTTCGATTTAATCAGACACAGCAGCATTCGATTCAGCTTCAGGCGCGTATGGACAGTGTATTGGCGCAAAAAACTAGCTTGGGACGTTCCGTTGAGAGAATGCACGAACAGCGTGCTGAGTGGCGTGAGAAGCAAGCTGAAATCCTGTCTAGAGGCGGCAGTCAGGATCATGCAGAGGATGACACTGCGCAAAGCCTTGCTAACCAGCTAGAAGCGGTGCTAATCCTTCGGTTGGAGACGGAGACCGCGATGGAACAGCAGCGGCATGGAATTAACGACCTGGAGCAGTTGATACGACAGCTAGAGCAACAGCAATTAAAACAAGAGCATGAAATTCAACAAAGAGATGTACTTCTGCAAGATCAGCGCTTAATAGAGCGTGAGTTAGAGGTGAATTCAGACCACATTAAGCACGCGATGTTAGAGCAAAATGTCCGGGTAGAAAAGCTTGCTGAAATCCTGCCTGAGGCAATTGATCAAAAACAATTAAGTCTGTTGTTAGAACAGTGCCAAAGTCGTATTAAACGATTAGGGGCAATTAACCTAGTAGCGATTGAAGAATATCAACTGCAACTAGAGCGTAAAACATTTCTCGACCAGCAATATGATGAGTTGATTGAAGCTTTAGATAGTTTAGAGCAGGCTATTTATAAGATTGATAAAGAAACTCGCGCGCGATTTAAACAAACTTTTGACACCGTTAACGAGAGTTTAAATAACTTATTCCCTAAAGTTTTTGGTGGTGGGCGCGCTTCACTCGAACTAACTGACGATGATATGTTAGCAACGGGTGTGACTATCATGGCGCAACCGCCAGGTAAAAGAAATAGTAGCATTCATCTGTTGTCAGGTGGCGAGAAAGCTTTAACTGCCATTGCTTTAGTTTTTTCTATTTTTCAGCTCAATCCATCACCTTTTTGTATGTTAGATGAAGTAGACGCACCTCTTGATGATGCTAACGTGGAGCGGTATGCGCGTCTAGTTAAAGAAATGTCATCTCAAGTGCAGTTTATTTATATTAGCCATAACAAAATTGCTATGGAAATGGCAACTCAGTTACTCGGTGTTACTATGCAAGAAGCGGGTGTTTCTCGAGTTGTAACGGTAGATGTGACCCAGGCAATCACTATGACAGAGCAAGTTCTGTCATTTTAGGGTTGAATTAGTCACTATTTTTCGATTTTATCGAATTTAATGTGCATATCACTAAATAAGTCTATAAAAACAACGCCTAAAGGTTTTATATCTATTATATTGGGGGTATAGTCTAGATCTATTGGTTTAGGTTCTTTTTGGGCCATAATATAATATTTTTAAAGATCGACAATCTTATGACGTTAACGACTTGGTTATTAGTGTTTGGTGGTTTAACTGTTACTGCAATAGTAATAGACGGTTTGCGAAGAATGTTTGCAAGCCACGCAGCTTTAAAAATCGATATTGATGAAAGTTTATGTGGTCTAGCTCTAGCAGAGTACACCAGTGAACTGCCTAATGGTGGAGCGCGAACTGTCGGCGCAGAAACTATTACTGCAACTTCTAACGATGACGTTGACAGTGATCTTGAACTGTATGCTGAGATAGAGCCAGCGGCACTTGTGCTAGAAGATATAACAGTTGAAGAAGATTCAGTTGAACCCCTGCTAGAGACAGAATTTGAAGAAGCCGCCTTTGTAGTAGAGCCTGAAGAAGTGGCCTTTGTAGTAGAGGCTGAAGCCGCTGTCCCTGTAGTTGAAGAACTACACGAAGAACTACATGAAGATGATGCGCCAGTTCTTCAGCAACAAGATGTATTAGATCATCCAGACGCCCAGATGTTTGATGGCGCTGATACTGTCCTCAATAAAGAAACTTTCATCCTCGAATCCACGCCTGTGAGTATAAGTGCTGACGAAGTTACTGCTTTAACTGCGACTGCTGATGCTGGTGAAGCATCCACTGATGTTGTAGCAGAGAATAAGGCGCCTTCGCTAAATTTCGACCCTACTCGGCCTGTACACGAGTGGGTAGAAACTAATTCAATGGTGCAAAGTGATTTGTTTGCAGCGCAAGATCTAACGGCATTAGCCACTGTTAAAAGTCATGTTCCTCACGAGTTGCTTGAAACGAGTGATGATATTTTGTTTAGCGATACAGGTATCGAAGAATTAGCTGCCAACGGTGCTGAAGACTTGGCACAACACAGTCAAGACGAAAGCCTCTCTACCAAGTTAGCTAAAGTAACCTCTATGACCTTTGGTAAAAAACTACTAAGCCGCAAGCGCGTAGCGGCACAGGCAGCGCTTGACCTCGCTGTAGTAGAAGATCGATCTAACAGTGTACCTGTGGTTGAGCAGGTGATTAGTATTCTTGTCACTGCCAATGACAGTCAAGGTTTTTACGGTACTCAGTTACTTAAACTGGTTGAAGCTTGTGGCCTAGTGCATGGTGAAATGGATATATTCCACCGTTTTGAAGATGGTCTAAGATTAGGGAAAACCCAGTTCAGTATGGCTAACATGATGGAACCTGGTACTTTTGATCTAAAAGAAATGGATCATTTACACACCCCTGGTGTTGTTTTCTTTTTAGGTTTGCCAACGGCTCAAGATAGCATGCAGGCGTTTGACTATATGCTTGAAACAGCACAGTGCTTAGCCACCAATCTTGGTGGTGAGGTGCTTGATGAGCAACGTAGTGTGATGCGTCCGCAAACTATTGAGCATTGCCGCCAACAAATTCGTGAATTTGAGCGACGTAACATGACGCGTCGTGCACAGCTATAATGTACCACTAGCCTGAAGTCATCAATGTTAAATACCCCCATGACGCCGCTCGACGTCATAAAAGAACAACTTCGTAAGCATAACCACAGCTACTATATATTGGACGACCCCAGTATTCCCGATGCGGAATATGATCGTCTTATGCAGCAATTATTAACTATAGAGGCAGATCACCCAGAATGGGTAACCGCAGATTCTCCCAGCCAAAGAGTAGGAGATAAGCCCCTAGCAGGTTTTCAGCAAGTCACCCACGCCTTACCTATGCTGTCTCTGGACAACGCCTTTAACGGGGAAGATTTACGAGAATTCGATCGTCGTGTTAGAGAACGGCTAAACAAGTCTTTTAGTAGAGTGTTAGAAGACCCTATTATATACACATGTGAACCTAAGCTTGATGGCATTGCGGTAAGTCTTACTTACGAAAATGGATTGTTAATTACCGCAGCAACACGTGGTGATGGCAGTCGTGGAGAAGACATCACTCAAAATATGCGTACGTTAGACTCGGTGCCCTTGTGTCTATTAGGTAAAGGTTGGCCTGAAACTTTAGAAGTCCGTGGCGAAGTGTACATGCCTAGTGCTGGATTTGAAGCCCTCAATAAAAGTTTAGCTGATAAAGGCTTAAAGACTTATGTCAATCCCAGAAATACGGCGGCTGGAAGTTTACGGCAGCTAGATAGTAAGATTACTGCACAAAGGCCGCTAGAACTATGTGCCTATAGCATCGGGTTAGTCAGTGATGAAAATGTGTTGCCAAAGCAACACTTTGATATTCTACATCAGCTTCAGGTTTGGGGTTTTAAGATCAATGCTGAAATGCGCCGTGTGCAAGGCATTGAAGCTTGTTTAGACTATTACCAAACATTGGCCGCCAAACGCACTCTATTAGCCTACGAAATTGACGGCATCGTATTTAAGGTTGATCAATTAGAACTACAAAAAAGCTTAGGTTTTGTTGCCCGCGCTCCTCGCTGGGCAATCGCGCATAAATTTCCTGCTCAAGAAGAAATGACCCGCCTGTTAAAAGTTGATTTTCAGGTGGGGCGAACCGGAGCAGTTACCCCGGTAGCTCGTTTAGAGCCTGTTTTTGTTGGTGGAGTCACTGTCAGCAATGCCACTTTACATAATATGGACGAAATACATCGATTAGACCTCCATTTAGGCGATACGGTTATAGTAAGGCGTGCGGGCGATGTCATTCCTAAAGTTGTGAAAGTAGTACTGGAGCGTCGACAAGCGTCAGCAGAGACGATACATGCGCCAACGAAATGCCCGATGTGTGATGGGCCTGTAGAGAGAGAAGAGGGAGAGGCTGCCCTAAGGTGCGTTAACGGCTTAAGTTGTGGTGCTCAAATCGTGCAGGCGATCAAACACTTTGTGTCTCGTAAAGCTATGGATATTGATGGCTTAGGTGAAAAACAAGTTCAAACCTTAGTTGAAGCAGGTAAAGTAAAGCATGTTGCAGATTTATATGCTTTAGACCATGAAGCCTTAGCGGGAATGGAGCGTATGGGGGAGAAATCCGCCAACAATCTGTTGTCTGCTTTGCAAAAAAGTAAATCCACAAGTTTGGCTAAATTTTTGTTTAGTTTAGGTATTCGCGAAGTTGGTGAAGCCACTGCACGCAGCTTAGCTATGCACTATGGTCGTCTGGCAAACATTAAATCGGCAGATATAGAAAGCCTATTGGCGGTGGAGGATGTGGGCCCTATTGTGGCGAGTCGCATCCTTCACTTTTTTGCTGACGATGATACTCTTACAGTGATTAATGAGCTGCAAAGTGCGGGTGTGCATTGGCCGGAATTTGACCCTGTAGAAGTGAAATCTAGCCAACAAAACTTGCCTTTTAATGGGTTTTCCTTCGTTGTTACTGGCACACTATTTAGCTTATCCCGAGATGAACTCAAATTCCAATTACAGGGATTAGGGGCCAAGGTAATGTCTAGTGTATCAAAGAAAACTGATTATCTTGTAGCAGGAGAGAAGGCGGGGTCCAAACTGATTAAGGCGCAAGATCTGCAAGTGACAGTGTTGGATGAATCTCAAGCTCTTAGTATGATTGCCAAAGCTCTAGAGTAAGTTTTCAAGTACTATTTGGCTATTGAGTAGGCTGCCCATAACGTTTGGGTCAGTTTTTAATGCGGTTTAAAGGAATGCAATTACCATGACGGTAAAACAAAGTGTTGCGTGGCAAGCCCTCGAAACACACCTGCAGAAGGATATTTTGCCCTACTCCCTTAAACAACTGTTCAATGGGGCAGGTGCCCAACGTTTTAGTGACCTTTCTATAGAAGCTAAGGGGTTATTGTTGGATTTATCGAAGCAGAAACTCACACCAGAAACATTAGACCTGCTTATCGAACTAGCTCGGCAACAGGGTTTAACGCAAGCTACACAAGCGCTCTATAGCGGTGGGGAAGTTAATCGCTCTGAGCTGCGGCCGGCGTTACATACAGCTTTAAGAGCGGCCTCCTCAGACGAATACAGTGCAGTGCACGTGGATGGACAGAACGTAAACCAGCTGGTGGCTGATAACTTGCTTGATATGGAAAGGATTGCTAGCAAGATACAACAAGGAAAGTGGCTGGGTTATTCTGGACAGCCAATTACCACGGTAATCAATATTGGGGTAGGAGGTTCTGATATTGGTCCACATATGGTTTGTCATGCCTTAGCAGAGTTTCGTGTAGAGACCAAATTCCCACTGGAGGTAATGTTTGTTTCCTCTATGGATGGCAGTCAGTTGGCAGAAATGTTGCAGCACTTAGATCAAGGCTCAACCTTGTTTATCATTGCTTCTAAAACCTTCACAACCATAGACACTTTAGCTAATGCTGAAACTGCACGAGCTTGGTTACGAAAAAAGATACCTAGTGATAGCCTTATTGGTCAACACCACCTTATAGGTTGTAGCGCTTTTCCAGAACGGATGGAAGAGTGGGGCATACCTTCTGAAAATCAAATTTCTCTATGGGATTGGGTAGGTGGTCGCTATTCTTTGTGGAGTGGTATTGGTCTGCCTATTGCCATTAAACTGGGCATGGCTAACTTTAAGCAGCTTCTTAAAGGTGCGGGCGCCATGGATGACCACTTTAAAAATGCCGAATTGCATGAAAATTTACCGGTAATGCTGGCGTTGACAGGTATTTGGAATATCAATTTCTTAGGGTTAAAAGCCCACACTATATTACCCTATGATGGACGGCTTAAGTTATTGCCCAATTACCTTAGTCAACTAGAGATGGAAAGTAACGGAAAGTCTGTGACAAACGCTGGTGAAAAGGTTGATTTTGATACTAGTCCAGTTATATGGGGTGATGTAGGCGCTAACGCTCAACATGCTTTTTTTCAGTTATTGCACCAAGGTACGCCAGCCTATTATGCTGACTTTATTGTGCCTATTAAACGCACAGCCTCTAGCGAATATACTAAGGCCACACGGGCGCAGTTGGAGTACCAGCAGGCGTTGAATCTAGCCAATTGTGTAGCGCAATCTAGAGTGCTCATGTTAGGTGATGATGTTTTGAGCTGGGATCAAAGTATAGCTACTTCGCCAGATCGGTTGTATCCAGGTAACCATGCTTCTAGTACCCTAATGTTTGATGAGCTGACACCTGAGAGTCTAGGGCTTTTGATAGCGTTATATGAGCACAAGGTGTTTGTGCAGGCTGTGGTATGGGATATCAATCCATTTGATCAGTGGGGCGTTGAACTAGGCAAGCAGATCGCTAAAACCACTCTCAGTGCAATTCAAAAAAGGCAGGCTGGAACTGCTGCTGCAGAGGACGCCGAATTCGACGCCTCTACCGAAGGTTTGTTAAACCATATGTTTAAACACCATCACTAAATACGACAGCTGTCTTTGCTGCCGCCGTTGTTAAAGTAATATTCAAATGCCTTGGGCGTGCGACCTCGGCCAGACCATTCGTGTGTGGTACTCTGGGAGTCGGTGATTCGATATTGTGGTGCTACCGGTTTGCGGGTTTTTTTGACTTTAGGTGCTTCGGCAGAGAAGAAATCTTCTGGGGTTAGTCCGGCTTCTGCAATAGCTGCAAAGATAGCTTGTTTTTCTGCATCTTTTTTGGCGGACTGCGCTGCAAGAGCCACTTCTTCTTGAGCACGTTTTTCGATAAACTCAGATAAGTGATTCGCCATAGTTCCTAGTTGATCTACACTTAGATCTTTGCAGGCCGCACGAAAACGGTTTTTATTACGGGCAATTTCAGAAAATTCAGTCATAATGGTTCCACGATTAGTTACATTTAAAATTGCACAAACGTTTATTCTTAAGTGTTTATTTATTCTTCTTTAATTAATAAATATTGATTAAAGAAGATTTAAAATGATAAACAGTTAATTTATTTTTTATATTATAAATGTGCAGGATGATAATAACTTAATTTAATTTAATTTAAAACAAAACTTATACTAATGAATAAATACGATCTACACACTCACACAAAATGTTCTGATGGTAGCCTACCAGTAACAGAATTAATAGATTTAGCGATTGAGCGTGGTGTTACTCATCTTGCAATTACAGATCATGATACGGTTAAAGCCCACTTGCAATTAGCTGAAAATCATAATTGTTATAAAGATGACGAAATCAATATTATTAATGGTATAGAACTTTCTAGTCAGTGGAACAATATGGGCGTACATATTGTGGGTTTAAATATAGATGTTAATTCAATAGCAATTGAAACTGCCGTAGCTCATCAAACGCAATTACGCTTACAAAGAGTAAAAACTATTGCTAAAAAGTTAACTCAACGAGGGTTTCCAGATATTACTCAAGGTTCAATGAAGCTTGCAGGAGATAGTCAAATCGGGCGACCTCATATTGCGCAGTACATGGTGGAACAGGGCATGGTGTCAAGCGTAGGCCAAGCGTTTAATAAATACTTAGGGGCTGGCAAGGTTGGAGACGTATCCAACGTTTGGCCGGACCTAGAGCAGGTTGTTGAGTGGATTAGCGCCGCTGGGGGCGTTGCAGTGCTGGCTCATCCAAGCCGTTATAAAATGACCCGCACCAAACGCCGGCGTTTAATGGCAGATTTTGCAGATGCAGGCGGGCAGGCTATTGAAGTGTGTGCTGGCAACCAGGTGCCTGGCGTTGCTGAAGAAATGGCGGCTATATGTGATGAATTTGATTTTCATGCCTCGGTAGGCAGTGATTTTCATAACCCAGACTATAAGTGGGTTAGGTTGGGTCAATACCCTAAGTTGCCGAAATCATGCCAACCTGTTTGGGAGTTATTTTAAGGTGGAGGTAAGGGTAGAGGGTAAAGAATATGAAATGCCTGTGGATCTTTATATACCGCCCCATGCGCTACAAGTTATTTTAGAAACCACCTTTGAGGGGCCGTTAGACTTATTATTATATTTAATTCGACGCCATAACTTAGATATCCTTAACATTGATGTCGCTAAGATTACCTATCAGTATATTGCTTATATTGAACTGATGGAATCTAATAGGTTTGAGCTGGCGGGAGAATATTTAGTAATGGCTGCGACACTGGCAGAAATAAAAAGCCGCAGTTTACTTCCACGTACCCAGACTGTAGATGATGACGAAGAAGATCCAAGGGTAAGGTTAATAAAACAGTTGCAGGAGTACGAGCGTTTTAAGAATGCCTCTGAAAGAGTAGCCGAATTACCCCGTATGGATAGAGACAATTTTGCTGTGAGCATGAACATGCCTGATATTAAGCAGGCCCGCCCACAACCCGTCGTTCACATGGAGGAGTTGCTAGCGGCTTATGGCGAAGTGCTTAAACGGTGTGACATGTATGAACATCACACTATATCCCGAGAGCGCCTGTCTACACGTGAGCGAATGTCTAGCCTCATGGCTCAATTGCAAGAGCATCAATTTATGTCGTTTCACGACCTATTCAATATATCGGAAGGGCGCATGGGTATTGTAGTTACTTTTTTGGCGATGATGGAATTGGTTAAGGAAAAACTTATTAAATTAGTGCAGGCGCAAGAGTTTGGGCCAATTCATGTCAGCTTAGGAGGTCAGAATGACTCCCCCAATCAGGAGCTTGCCCTATGATTACTGAACTCGCTCCGGTGTTGGAAGCTTTGCTATTGGCTGCTGATAAACCCTTAAGCGTTGAGCGCTTGGGTCAAGTATTTGATGAGCATGATGGCGTTGACAATAAGCGTATTAAAAAAACCCTCCGGGATCTACAGAGAAGTTACGACGGGCGGGGTTACCAGTTAGTCGAGGTGGCGTCTGGGTTCCGTTTTCAGGTGCAACAAGACTATGCCCTTTGGGTGGCGCGCCTGTGGCAAGAAAAACCTCAAAAGTACTCTAAAGCATTGCTAGAAACCCTGGCTATCATTGCTTATCAGCAACCCATTACTCGAGGAGAGATCGAGTCGATACGGGGTGTGGGGGTGAGTTCTTCAATAATTCATACAATGATAGACCGATTTTGGATCCGCAGCGTTGGACACAAAGAGGTGCCTGGTCGGCCAGAGCTATTCGCTACCACCAAAGAGTTTTTGGATCACTTTAATTTAAAGCAGCTTAGTGATTTGCCTGCGCTTGATGAATTATCATCATGGGATGAGGCCACCATGGCTCCAGCCAAATTAAAACAACCTCACCAGCAGGAAATCGAGGTCGTGACGGAGCCAATTCATTAAGCTATAATGGCGGTTCATATTAACTGTATTGATGGGACTATCATGACAGATCAAGACCTTCCTCTTGAGGAACTATCCGAATTCGCTGAACAAAAAACCAGCGACGAAAAACTTCAAAAAGTACTTGCCCGAGCGGGTGTAGGTTCACGCCGAGAAATGGAGCGTTGGATTTCCGCAGGAAGAGTGACTATTAATAAAGAAAAAGCCCAATTGGGTGATCGCGTTACTTGGCGTGATCATATCTCTGTTGATGGCAAGCAGGTCGACATTGTGTCGCCTACTAACGTTGAACGCCGTGTGCTTATTTATAACAAGCCTGAAGGTGAAATTGTCACCCGTTCAGACCCTGAAAATCGCTCTACTGTGTTTGATAAGCTGCCACGCTTAAAAGGCGAACGCTGGATTGCAGTGGGTCGCTTAGATATCAACACTTCGGGTCTATTGTTATTTACCACAGACGGTGAGTTGGCTAACGCATTAATGCACCCATCCACCACTATCGAGCGTGAATACGCCGTGCGGGTCATGGGGCACGTTACCATGGATCAAGTGAATGCAATGCACAAGGGTGTGTTGTTAGAAGACGGTATGGCTCGTTTTAATGACATTCAAGAGTTTGGTGGTGAAGGCATTAACCGCTGGTATCACGTGGTTATAATGGAAGGCCGTAACCGTGAAGTGCGCCGTTTGTGGGAGTCTCAAGGTTTAAGAGTTAACCGCTTAAAGCGTGTACGTTACGGTAACGTATTCATGCAGCCTCAGCTTAAAGCTGGTATGTGGATGGAAATGCCACAAGCAGACATCAACGCACTTTCTCAGTTTGTAGGTATGCGCCCAAAGAAAGTTAAGCGTCGTTTGCCTAAGGAACAGGAGAGTTTTGAGCGTCAGCAGAACCGTCAGCGTACTCGCCGTCACGTGTAAACTGAGTTAATCGATTTAAAAAGTGATTTAGTTCATTTCATGAACTGTTAACACTACAAAAAAACCCTTAATCTTGTACTGGATTAAGGGTTTTTTTGTGCTTTGTTTTTGGTAGTAATGCTTACAGGGTCTAAATGAATAATGACGTCGGCGTAAGGGAATGCTTTCATAATGCGCTGTTCGAGCGCGTCGGCTACATCGTGGGCGTGCATTAACAGCATGTCATCTTGAAGGTCTAGATGTAATTGAATGAATTGCATGTGGCCAGACTGCCTGGTGCGCAGGTCATGTATACCCAATACAAGCGGCTGTGTCAGTGCCAATTGAGTAATGTTTTGCCTTTGCTCATCACTTAATTCATGGTCTAGTAATAAATGGAAAGCCGTTTTCGCAATGCCCCATGCACTGTAAATGACATATGCACCAATGCCGAGTGCTAGATAAGGATCGGCGCCATAATACCCATAGGTTGCTAGGACAAGCGCGATGATGACGCCAAAGTTCATTAATAAATCTGAGGTGTAATGAAGAGAGTCGGCCTCAATTGCAGTGGATTGAGTTTGTTTGACAACTTGCCGTTGCAATAGTACTAATGCGCCTGTAAGCACCATGCTAGCCACCATGACACTAATGCCAATCGGGGTGTTTTCAACGACCACCGGGTCCCATAAGCGTCCTACTGTCTGTGAAAGTAGTAACCCAATTGAACCCAGTATTAACAAGGCTTGGGCAAGGCCCGCAAGTGCTTCTGCCTTGCCATGACCAAAGCGATGTTCTTCGTCAGCAGGAGCCATAGCATAACGCACAGCGAAAAAATTAATTAACGAAGCAACGCTGTCCATGATGGAGTCGATCAAAGAGGCCAGTAAGCTTACACTTTGAGTTTCATCCCAGGCCCATGTTTTAATAACGATTAAACAAACGGCGACGATGACCGAGGCCCAAGTGGCGAGTTTGATGAGTTGGCTGTATGTCATGGCTGGAGTATAGCTCAAACCAGTTCAACCTGGCGTTAATTTAACCAAACAGTACCGATGCCTGAGAAACCCCAGTATTCATAAACTCAAAAGGCTGACCTATGGTTGTGTAGTTTAAGTCGCTTTGGCTTCTTCATTGGCGCGGTTATGCCAGCGGATGTGCAGCATAGTGCTGGTATAAAGCAGGGTGATAATAAAAGCCCCCAAAACACCGTTCACGGGTACGTACATTATTTCGATGGTGAAATAGATCAACAATACAAAACACATCCATGCCAGTTGACGTAAGTGCTGTTTGTACATGGCTAAAGCAAAGCCGAGTAGAGGGAAGCACTTAATGCCAATAATAACGATGCTGCCAATCTCTGCATAGGGATGTGACAAAGTGCTAATGACAAAATAGGCTATTAACGCTATATAGGCCGCAAGACTGATGGCGCGAGAGTATTTACGTTTTTGTTGGTACTGCATTAAAAAATCTCCAAAACAGATTCAGGTGGGCGACCAATACGAGCTTGGCCTTGATGGATAGCAATAGGCCTTTCGATCAACTTAGGATGGTGAACCATTGCAGTAATTAATTCAGCTTGAGTTAGGTGAGTGCTAGCAAGCTGTTGCAGCTTATAAGCCTCTTCACCTTTTCTCATAAGGTCACGAGCATCGCCCATGCCCAGCATAGATAGTAATTGCTCCAGCTCCTCTGCGCTTGGACCTTGCTCAAGGTACAAGCGTACTTCCGGAGTAATGCCGTTGGCTTCCAATAAGGCTAAGGTAGCACGAGACTTAGAGCAGCGTGGGTTGTGGTATAGAATTACGCTCATCATTAACGACCTAGTTTCGCTTTAACGAATTCCAAAGCACCCTCTAAAGGCATGTCTTCATTAGCTTCAGCGCGACGGTCACGATATTCCAATGTGCCGCTTTCTAAGCCGCGGTCTCCAATTACCACGCGATGGGGTAGTCCTATTAGCTCAGCATCGGCAAATTTCACCCCTGGGCGCATAGCTCGGTCGTCCATGATGACATCAATGCCTGCAGCCTTAAGTTCGCTGTATAGCGTATCTGTTGCGGTGCGCACGGCTTCTGATTTGTCATAATTAAGAGGAATAAGCGCCACTTCAAAAGGAGCAAGCGCTAGAGGCCACATAATTCCTTTGTCATCAAAGTTCTGTTCAATACAGGCAGCCACTACACGAGTGATACCAATACCATAACAACCCATTTGCATGAATTGAGGTTTGCCGTTTTCGTTGAGTACGGTAGCGTTCATAGCGCGGGAGTATTTATCGCCTAATTGGAAAATGTGACCTACTTCAATACCGCGTTTGATCTCAATTTCGCCATGACCACATGGGCTAGGGTCGCCAGCCACTACGTTACGAATGTCGGCTACATCGCTGTAGTCACAGTCGCGCTGCCAGTTAACATTTGTATGGTGATAACCTGCATCGTTTGCGCCGGCAGTGAAGTCGCTCATTACTGTAACGGCTCGGTCTGCAATAACTGAAATAGTTAGGCCAACCGGCCCTATAGATCCAGGCTTAGTGCCTAACTCATCAATAATTCGTTGCTCTGGCGCCATGGTTAGTGGCTCAGCAATAAGAGGGTGTTTCTCGGCTTTAATGTCATTCATGCTGTGATCGCCGCGCAACACTAGGGCAACCAAAGGCTGATAACCTTCGTCATCTGCGGTGCCAAGAACCACCAGGGTTTTGAGGCTTTGGTTTTTAGCTAAGCCTAAAAATTCACACACACTATCGATGGTTTTTTGATCAGGTGTATGAACTTTTTCCATACTCTTGCTCGGGGCCGGGCGCTCTGTAATAGGCAGCATGGCTTCGGCAGTCTCTACATTGGCAGCAAAGCTGCTGTTAGCACTGTTACTAAAGGCTATATCATCTTCGCCAGATTGTGCTAAAACATGGAATTCTTGTGAAGCGTCGCCACCGATGCTTCCAGAGTCTGCCCGAACGGCGCGGAAGTTCAAGCCTAAGCGAGTAAAGATATTGGTGTAGGCCGTATGCATGGCGTTATAGGTTTGCTGCAGCGATTCTTGATTTAAGTGAAACGAGTAAGCATCCTTCATAATGAATTCGCGGGAACGCATTACACCAAATCGAGGACGTACTTCGTCACGAAATTTGGTTTGGATTTGATAAAAGTTCATAGGTAAGTTCTTATAACTATGAACTTCCTTACGCACCATGTCAGTAATAACTTCTTCGTGTGTAGGTCCGATACAAAAATCACGTTGGTGACGGTCTTTTAAACGTAAAAGTTCTGGACCATACTGTTGCCAACGACCAGATTCTTGCCACAGTTCGGCAGGTTGAACCGCAGGCATTAATAATTCTTGAGCACCTGCTGCATCGAGTTCTTCCCGAACGATGCGTTCAACTTTGCGAATGCTGCGTAAGCCCATAGGGAGCCATGTATAGAGACCTGAAGCCAAGCGGCGTATTAAGCCAGCTCGAAGCATAAGTTGATGGCTGATAACTTCTGCATCTGCAGGGGTTTCTTTTTGAGTGGCAATTAAAAACTGGCTGGCGCGCATGGGGTAGTCAATCCAATAAAAACGAAAAATATAAGCCGCTATTGTATGTTGCCATGGCCGTGGGATAAATGCCTTTCACAGTTAAATTGGTAATAAATAGATAATAGTTGTACGAATGGGTGAAAAGGTGCATTTTCTGCTGCCTCTGAGGAGGTGGAATGGGGTATAATTTCGGGTTTTGAGATGTTCGGCTGGAGTACACTATGCCTATCTATGAATACCTCTGCCAAGGATGTGGTTTTGGTAAAGACGTATTGCAAAAATTAAGCGATGCGCCATTAAGAGATTGCCCAGAATGTGGCAAAGATCAGTATCGTAAACAAATTTCTGCGGCTGGCTTCAGGCTTAAGGGTCAAGGTTGGTATGAAACAGATTTTAAAACCGGTGCCAAAAAGAATTTAGCGGGTGACGCAAAGAGCTCAAGTGATGCAAAAAGCTCAAGTGCTGCTAGCGACTCAAAATAACACCTATTAATACTATTTAAGATTTAGGAAGTACAATTATGCGAAGCCATTATTGCGGCGAACTAAGAGCCAGCGATGTTGACCAACAAATCACCCTATGCGGTTGGGTTCATCGTCGCCGTGACCACGGCGGTGTTATTTTCCTAGACCTGCGGGACCGAGAAGGTATCGTGCAGGTAGTGTTTGACCCAGACCGAGAGGAGTGCTTTGCTTTAGCCGACTCTTGCCGCAATGAATTTGTGGTTAAGGTCAATGGTTTAGTGCGTGCTCGCCCAGCGGGCACCGATAATCCAGACATGCCAACAGGCGCAGTGGAAGTGTTAGGTCAAGAATTTGAGATCCTCAATAAGTCCGAAACTCCTCCATTTCAATTAGATGAACATCAGTCTGTGGGTGAGGACGTGCGCCTTAAGTACCGCTATGTTGATTTACGTCGCCCAGAAATGGCTGCTAAACTCAAGTTGCGCTCTAAGGTCAGCACCTTTATCCGTAACTTCTTAGATCAGAACGGTTTCTTAGACATTGAAACACCAATATTGACCCGTGCCACACCAGAAGGGGCGCGTGATTATTTGGTGCCTAGCCGTACTCATGAGGGCCACTTCTTTGCGTTGCCTCAGTCACCACAGTTGTTCAAGCAGCTGTTGATGGTGGCTGGCATGGATCGTTACTATCAAATTGCCAAATGTTTCCGTGACGAAGATTTGCGAGCGGATCGCCAGCCAGAATTTACTCAAATAGATATTGAGACATCCTTTATGGATGAAACTCAGATTATGGCTATTACTGAAAAAATGGTGGTAGAGCTATTTAAGAGCCAGATCAATGTGGATCTAGGCGCTTTCCCTACTATGCCATATAGTGAAGCTATGGAAACCTACGGTAGCGATAAGCCAGATTTACGTATTCCGTTGCAGTTGGTAACCGTTAGTGACCTGATGAAAGACGTAGACTTTAAGGTTTTTGCTGGTCCAGCTAACGATGCTAATGGCCGAGTAGCTGGACTTAAAGTGCCTAATGGCGCCAGCTTAACCCGTAAGCAAATTGATATTTATACCAAGTTTGTGGGTATCTACGGTGCCCGAGGCCTAGCTTATATCAAGGTCAACAATGCCAGTGACTTGGAAGAAGGTTTACAATCACCTATTGTTAAATTCTTGCCACTTGAGGTGCGTGCTGCCTTACTTGAACGTTTAGATGCTAAAGACGGCGACTTAATCTTCTTTGGTGCCGACAGCGAAAAAGTAGTTAACGAAGCCTTGGGCGCATTGCGCTGTAAGCTTGGCGAAGACCTCGAGCTAATGACTTGTGAGTGGGCGCCTTTGTGGGTAGTAGACTTCCCAATGTTTGAAGCCACTTCTGACGGCGGTATTACAGCGATTCACCACCCATTTACCGCACCCTCGTGTACGCCAGAAGAATTGGAAGCCTCTCCATTAACTGGATTATCCCGAGCCTACGATATGGTGCTTAACGGTACTGAGTTGGGTGGTGGTTCTATTCGTATACACCAGCAAGACATGCAAACTAAAGTCTTCGAATTGTTGAATATCGATGCAGAAGAACAGCAAGAGAAGTTTGGGTTCCTTTTAGACGCGCTGAAGTTTGGCTGTCCTCCACATGGTGGCTTAGCGTTTGGTCTAGATCGTTTAGTAATGTTAATGACTGGGTCTAGCTCTATACGAGAAGTGATAGCCTTTCCTAAAACCCAAAGTGCTGCCTGTGTTATGACTCAGGCGCCGGGTATTGTAGCAACGAAGCAACTTCGCGAGTTAAACATTAAGTTACGTGAAAAAGTAACTGCTGAATAACTCTGGCACTGGTCAGCAAGCGCTGGCTAGTAGTTGAAAAAGGCCCATCACTAAACTGTTGGGCCTTTTTTGTGTTTGCCGTGTGGCAAGTAAAAAAACTACTGTGATTTTGTACAGTATTTGCTAGTATTGGCCTATCAGAAAATTCACCAGCGAATGCTATCCCATGGCGCTCATATTAGGAATTGACCCAGGTTCTCGTATAACTGGCTATGGCATTATTAATGCGGTGGGAGCTACACGTACCTACGTTGCTAGTGGTCATATAAAAATTTCAGGTGATGAATTGGCTGGGCGACTAGGGCAGATATACCGTGGTGTAGATGAGATTATCGAAACCTACGTCCCTCAAGAATTTGCAATCGAGCAAGTGTTTATGGCTCGCAATGCTGATTCTGCGCTTAAACTTGGCCAAGCTCGTGGTGTTGCTATGGTGGTTGCAGTTAACCATGGATTGCCTGTTTCTGAGTACTCAGCCCGTCAGGTAAAGCAAGCTGTTGTGGGTAATGGGGCAGCAGCAAAAAAACAAGTGCAAGAAATGGTGGCTCGCTTACTTAAACTACCAGGTTTGCCCCAAGAAGATGCTGCTGATGCGTTAGCTATTGCTATTTGCCACGCCAATACGCATGCCAGCCTTGTTCGTTTGGCCACCAGTCGTAGCCCTTCAAGTGCTAAAAAACAAGTATTACTTAGTGCGCTCAAGGGGAGTCGACGTGGACGCATTCGATAAATCCAATACATCCATAGGGCGATTAAAATGATTGCACGTATTAGTGGCATCCTAGTGTACAAACAACCTGCTCAAGTGGTTATAGATGTGCAGGGAGTGGCTTACGAAATTGAAATCTCGTTCAACAGCTTTTGCCAATTGCCAGCAGAAGGTGAAACTGCTGTATTACATACGCATTTTGTTGTGCGTGAAGATGCTCAACTACTTTTTGGCTTCTCTCAACTTGAAGAAAGGAGCCTGTTTCGTATTTTAATAAAGGTAAACGGGGTAGGCCCAAAGTTAGGTTTGGCTATCTTGTCTGGTATGGATGCCCATGCCTTTTGCCACTGCGTGCAAAATCAAGATTCGGCCACGTTGGTGAAAATTCCAGGTGTAGGCAAAAAAACCGCCGAGCGTTTAGTTTTAGAACTAGGTGATAAGCTTTCATCGTGGCAAACTGGGGATAACGCAGTCGGTCAAACAGGAAGTGTTAAGCCAACACTGTTTGTAGTTAGTGCCCAATCAGAAGCCGAAAGTGCTTTGGTAGCACTAGGTTACAAACCTGTGCAGGCCACTAAGGCAGTGGCTTCAGCTATAAGATCTGCGCCAGATGGAAGTTGCGAAGACCTCATCCGCTTATCGTTAAAAGGCATGATATAAAGCCTTTTATGGTGTGTTCAATAGAATTTGGCTAGGTTGCTGCTAAGAGAAATTAACAAATGTTAATAATGATGGGTATAGCATGATAGAAGCGGATCGTTTTGGCTCACCAGTAGAATCGGTAAGTCAGTTAGGTGAAGATCATTTAGAGCGGGCGCTCAGGCCAAAGCTATTAAAGGATTACATTGGTCAGCCAGTTGTTCAAGAGCAAATGGAGATTTACATTGCTGCAGCCAAAGGGCGAGCTGAGGCTCTAGACCATACATTAATATATGGCCCTCCTGGGCTTGGCAAAACCACACTTGCACACATTATAGCTAATGAGATGGGTGGAGATTTAAAAACGACTTCTGGACCAGTGTTAGAAAAAGCCGGTGACTTAGCGGCCATGTTAACTAATTTGGAGGCTGGCGATGTTTTATTTATTGATGAAATTCATCGGTTAAACCCTGTAATAGAAGAAATTCTTTACCCAGCAATGGAAGATTATCAGTTAGACATTATGATAGGTGAGGGGCCTGCAGCAAGGTCTATTAAGCTTGATTTGCCTCCTTTTACATTAGTCGGTGCAACCACTAGAGCAGGTTCCCTTACATCTCCTTTACGGGATCGGTTTGGTATCACCCAACGGTTGGAATATTATTCAGTAGAGGATCTAACCACCATAGTCACACGTTCTGCACATTTGTCTGATGTTCAAATGGAAGCAGCCGGTGCCGCAGAGGTGGCGCGTAGATCTCGAGGGACTCCACGTATTGCAAATCGCCTCTTACGCAGAGCTAGAGACTATGCGGAAGTTAAATTTGACGGTGTGATTAGTGATCATGTGGCAGATAAAGCACTTAATATGCTTAACGTAGATCACCTCGGTTTTGACCATATGGATCGGTGTTTGATGCTGGCTATTATTGAGAAATTTGCCGGGGGACCTGTTGGTATTGATAATTTAGCAGCGGCACTCAGCGAACAGAGAGAAACCATTGAAGATGTGCTTGAACCCTACCTTATACAGCAGGGTTTTATTATGCGTACACCTCGCGGAAGAATTGTAACTGATAGAGCCTACGACCACTTTGGCTTTGCTCCTCCCAAAGTTAATGCCAAAACCTAAATTGGCACCCCAGTGTGCGGAACTTTTTGCCAAGGCACTGCTCAAAGCAAGAGTTATCGAGCTAACTTGGTGTTTATAATGGTATTATTAACAGTCAGTTAAATACTAATAAATTGGTAACGCGGAAAACTTAACCTAATGTGCCCGTGTTCGAACAACTATATCGTGTATCAGCTTTGCATAGAAAAAATGTAAGGCCTTGAAAGGGAATCGTCTGTGGACAATAAAATGTCAGTATTGAGTTTGATTTTGAACGCCAGCTTTTTGGTGCAAGTGGTCATGCTCTTGTTGTTGATCGCGTCTGTTATGTCTTGGGTTATGATTTTTCAACGCAGCAGAGCGTTAAAATTTGCCCGCACTAACATGAAGACCTTTGAAGAGCAGTTTTGGTCGGGTATTGACCTTAGTCAATTGTTTCGTCAAGTCAGTGCAGAACCCAACCCAAACAATGGCGCAGAAAATATATTTCGTGCTGGCATAAAGGAGTTTACCCGTTTACGGCAGCAAACTGACGCAGATGGTGATGCGGTCATGGAAGGTGTTCAGCGCGCTATGCGAGTGGCCATTTCAAAAGAAGAAGAGAAACTAGAAGCCCATTTGTCATTTTTGGCAAGTGTGGGTTCTGTTAGCCCATATGTAGGCTTGTTTGGAACGGTTTGGGGCATTATGAATTCCTTTAGAGGGCTTGCCAATGCGCATCAAGCTACTTTGGCTACAGTGGCTCCAGGAATTTCTGAAGCCTTGATAGCTACAGCTATGGGTTTGTTTGCTGCTATCCCAGCAGTTATTGCATACAATCGATTCTCTCACACTGTTGATTCTATACTGTCTAGCTACGAGACTTTTGCGGAAGAGTTTTCGAGCATTTTACATCGTAAAGCCCACGCATCTGAGCTATAGGTCGCACTATGAGTACTATTAGACGGCCTAGAGCTAAACGCCATAAGCCTAACGCAGAAATAAACGTAGTGCCCTATATCGACGTGATGATGGTGCTGTTGGTTATATTTATGGTGACTGCGCCGATGTTAACTCAGGGGGTAAGTGTAGATTTGCCTCAAGCTAAGTCCGATCCAGTAGCTAACGATGAATTATCAGACCCCTTAGTTATATCGGTGACCAAATCGGGAAATTACTACTTGGAACTGGGTGAAAATAACAAACAGCCTATCACCCTAGAGCGCATTGGAGTACAAGTAGGAAAAATATTGCAACGTGCTCCAAATACACAAGTGCTATTGCGGGGTGACAGAGCAATAGAGTACGGCCACATAGTTCAAATCATGACGGTGTTACAGCAGGCCGGTGCCCAAAGTGTTGGGTTGGTTTCGGAAAGTCCGTGAAACTAGATCACACTTATATTTTACCCAGCATATTTGCACTTATTGTGCATGTCGTTGTGGCCTTTATTGTCATGTCAGAATGGCAAAATAGTAGCCAACGTACGCCACCTGTGCAGGTAAAGCAGCGTGTTGAAGCAACATTGATTGATTTAGACTCGTTGTTAGCCCAGCAAAAGCTGGTTGATTCTGCTGCAGACAAGAAAGCAGCAGACAAGAAAGCAGCTAAAAAGAAAGCAGCAGACAAGAAAGCAGCTAAAAAGAAAGCCGCAGACAAGAAAGCAGCTAAAAAGAAGTCAGCAGATAAGAAAGCCGCAGATAAGAAAGCAGCGGACAAAAAGTCAGCGGATATGAAAGAAGCAGATAAGAAGTCAGCGGACAAAAAAGTATCAGACAAAAAAGCAGCGGACAAAAAAGCATCAGATAAGAAAGCAGCAGATAAGAAAGCAGCAGATAAGAAAGCAGCAGACAAAAAAGTATCAGATAAGAAAGCAGCAGACAAGAAAGTAGCAGACAAGAAAGTAGCAGACAAGAAAGTAGCAGACAAGAAAGTAGCAGACAAGAAAGTAGCAGACAAAAAAGCAGCAGACAAAAAAGCATCAGCTAAGAAAGCAGCAGACAAAAAAGTATCAGATAAGAAAGCAGCAGACAAGAAAGCATCAGCTAAGAAAGCAGCAGACAAGAAAGCATCAGCTAAGAAAGCAGCAGACAAGAAAGCAGCAGACAAGAAAGCAGCAGACAAAAAAGCATCAGACAAAAAGTCAGCGGATAAGAAAGCAGCTCAGCAGTTAGCTGAAGTTGAACAAGCGTTAGATAGTTTGCTAGACGAAGAAGAAGCGGAAACCCAGGCTCTTGAACAACAGGCCACCAGTGGTGAAGCTGTGGCCTCTGCAGTAAACTATATGAAAGATGAAATTATCAAAAAGTGGACTAGGCCAGCCAATTCTCGTAATGGGATGGTTGTTGAGCTTGTTATCCACCTTGTTCCTACGGGTGAAGTAGTTGATGTTGAAGTAAGTTATCGAGATTCCAGTGCTACGGATGCGTTTGTGGCGTCGGTAGAAAACGCTGTGAAAAGAGTAAGGCGGTTTGATAAGTTAAGTCAATTAAACTCAGTGTTATTTGAAACGAATTTCCGTAGATTTACCGTTAGGTTTAGACCAGAGGATTTGAGATTGTGATGCGATTAGAAAAAATGATTCAATTAAGTCAAAGAATACCAAAAATAATGTCCTTCTCGGTATTTTCATCCGCAGTATTCACCTTGGTGTTCTCGCTATCTGCATGGTCTTCAGAGTTGGTTATTGAAATAACACAGGGTGTTGATAATCCTGTGCCTATTGCGGTGGTTCCATTTCAGTGGTCTGGTGATAGTGCTTTGAATGAGGACGTAGCCCAAGTTGTAGATGCAGATTTGGAGCGTAGCGGCCAATTTAAATCGTTAAAACGTTCACTAATGCTTAGTTTTCCTTACCAAAAAGAGGATGTCCATTTTCGTGACTGGACTTATTTGGCTACAGAGTATCTCATCATAGGTCAGGTTATGGCCACGGATGCTGGGGGTTATCAAGTTGATTACCAGCTGTTCGACGTGCAGCGTCAAGAATCTATTGCGGGTGCCCGTTTTACCGGGGGTAAAAATGATTTACGTGCATTGGGTCATTCTGTCAGTGATGCTGTCTACGAAGCGTTAACAGGTCTGAAGGGCGCTTTTAGAACCCGTATAGCCTACGTTGCAGCTGATAAAAAGGTTAACCCTAGTTATTATAAGCTTCTAGTTGCAGACGCTGATGGTCATAATGCTAAAGAGATCCTTAAGTCTAATCAGCCAATTATGTCACCGTCTTGGTCTCGTGATGCTAGTAAGCTGGCTTATGTTTCTTTTGAAACAAATCGTCCTGCTATCTATGTTCAAGATATCACTACAGGCCAGCGTGAACGCATTAAATCTTTTAAGGGCATCAACGGTGCACCAGCCTGGTCGCCAGATGGTAGTAAGTTGGCGATAGTGCTGTCTAAAGATGGAAATGCAGAAATATATGTCCTAGATTTAACCTCTAATCGCCTCACTAGAGTAACAAAACACTATGGTATCGATACAGAGCCTTCATGGAGTGTTGATGGTAAGCATATTTTGTTTACCTCTGATCGAGGAGGTAAACCCCAAATATACCAGGTGACGTTAGATTCAGGCTGGGTTGAGCGAATAACCTTTGAAGGGGACTACAATGCTCGTGGCAGTTTAACCCATGACGGCCGTTTTTTAGTGCTTGTTAGTCGTCAGAATGGACAGTTCCATATCGCCGTACAAGATTTGCAACGAGGCACTATGTCCTTGTTAACCCAAACGAGCTTGGATGAGTCCCCAAGTGTGGCGCCAAACGGCAGCATGGTAATTTATTCTACGCAAGACGGTGGGCGAGATATTTTGGCTGCGGTATCCATAGATGGCAAAGTTAGGTTTAACATTCCTGCAAATGAAGGTGTGGTTAGGGAGCCCGCTTGGTCGCCTTACCTGAATTAGTCATGAGAAGGTCAGCAGGCCTAGTGATGTATAGATTATATATGTTAGAATTGGCGCACGAATTTATTGATCGATAAATTAAAATTTTTGAGGAGCAAGTCCATGCAAGTGGGTAATTTAAGTAAAATCATCGCCTCCAGTGTTTTGGTAGCATTTTTAGCTGCCTGTAGCTCTACTGGCGAAACCACTGATGCAACTGCTAGCACCCAAGCCGCACAAGTTGCAGCAGAAGCCCAAGCATTGGCTGAAACTCAAGCATTGGCTGAAACTCAAGCGATGGCAGAAGTTCAAGCAACGGCTGAAGCAGAAGCTCAGGCAGCTGCAGAAGCTATAGTTCAAGCTGAAGCAGAGGCTGCAAGTCAAGCACAAGCTCAAGCTGCAGCAGATGCCGCAGATGCCGCACAACAGGCTGCAAACGAAGCAGCTGCAGTTGCAGAAGATCTTGCGCAACAGCAGCAGCAAGCGCAAGACACAGCACAAGCTTTAGCACACATCATTTATTTTGATTTTGACCAGTCAACCATTAAAGCTGAGTTCCGTACGGCACTTAATGGCCATGCGGCGTATTTAAGTCAAAATCCGTCAGCGAGTATCGTTTTAGAAGGTCATGCTGATGAGCGCGGCACCCGAGAGTATAATATTGCTTTGGGCGAACGTCGTGGCAATGCTGTAAGTCGTTATTTAGTGGTTCAGGGCGTTTCTATAGATGCCATTGAAGTGGTTAGTTTTGGCGAAGAGCGTCCAGTCAATGCTGGTAACGATAGTGCTTCTTGGTCTGAAAATCGTCGGGTAGAAATCCGCTACATTAATTACTAATTAGCTGTATTTGTTACAGTCACTACAATAGTAATGTAGCGTGTGTGACACGCCTTAAATACCATCGTTGTGCTCTGCATAACGGTGGTTTTTGTTTTTTAACTTTGTGTTTTTGAGGTTTATTTCCATGTCTCAGACTTTTGGTCGTTTTATCCCATTACTATTGGTATTGGCATGCTCAGTTCAAGTGAGTGCCAATAGTTCCGTACCGGTCAGTGATTTGACAAATGATATAGGTACTGAGTCTTTAGCTATTTCTCAGCCTGCGAAGGCTGTGGTTGGAGAGTCTAATACAGCGGTATTGGTGGAAAGCGCGGCAAAGGTCAATGCCAATGCCAATACACAAATGTTGTATATTGTTGGAGAGTTGCAAGATGAGTTGCGACAATTACGCGGTCAAGTGGAAGAGCTCAACTACAATCTAGAGCGCCTTAAGCAAGATCAAAAGCAGCGTTACTTGGATTTGGATCGTCGAATTGTCAGTTTATCTACGCCATCTCCAGTATCGGATGAGACACAAGCTTCTTCTTCTGTGAATCAAATAGTTCAAACTAACGGGGTTAGTGCTCCAGCTGGCGGTGCTACTGCTGTAGAGCAGGCCATAGTGATTCAGAGGCCTTATGATCCTGAAATTGAAAAGGCAGCTTATAAGGCCGCGTTCGGGCTCATTAGAGAGCGTCAGTATGATGCCTCCATCGAGGCGTTGTTAGCTTTTTTAACTGACTTTCCACAAGGTTTATTAGTGGGTAATGCGCACTATTGGTTAGGAGAGGTATACATGGTGCAGGGCGATGCCTCTTTGGCTGCCCAATCCTTTGAGTATGTAATACGCGAGTTCCCAGACCACCGAAAAATTCCAGACGCTTTGTATAAAGCTGGAGTTGCTTATCAAAATGTAGGCGATATCAACAAAGCTAATCAGCTTCTTCAGCGTGTGCTTCAGGAGCATCCTGATTCTTCTGCCGCTCGTTTAGCTCACGAGAGAGTAAACTAGTATGTCCCAAAGTGCTGCCTTGATGATGAGCCAAAAAGAGATTGTTGCAAGAGTGCTGGTGCAAGAACACTTGGCTCATGAGCACTTACAATCTATGCCCGCTGTACAAGACTTAGATGCACAGAAGCAACGCATTAAACGCTTGCTCAAGGAACAAGATGCAACCTTGGTAGCGCATTATTATACGGATGCCTTGGTCCAGGAATTGGCAGAGGAGACCGGGGGGTGCGTATCTGACTCCTTAGAAATGGCACGTTTTGGTAGTCACACTTCAGCATCTACTCTAGTTGTAGCCGGTGTTCATTTTATGGGTGAAACTGCAAAAATTCTTAGCCCTAATAAACGAGTTTTAGTACCTACTTTAGAGGCGACCTGCTCTCTCGATATTGGTTGCCCAGCGGATGAGTTCACAGCCTTCTGTGATGCACATCCAGACCATACTGTAGTGGTTTATGCCAACACTTCTGCGGCAGTTAAAGCGCGTGCAGATTGGGTGGTTACTTCCGGCATTGCGGTAAAATTAATGGAGCACTTGTCCGCTGAAGGAAAGCCTATAATATGGGGGCCAGATCAGCATTTGGGTCGCTACATAGCTAAACAGACTGGTACTGAAATGATACTTTGGCAGGGGTCGTGTATTGTACATGATGAGTTTAAGGTCATAGGTGTGCAGCAGCTGAAGCAGGTTTACCCTAATGCTGCGGTATTGGTTCATCCTGAGTCTTCTTATGCTATGGCAGAAATTGCAGACTTTGTAGGCTCTACCACTCAGCTCATTAAAGCGGCACAAGAGATGCCTAACAAAGAGTTTATTGTAGCAACAGATCGTGGTATTTTTTATAAAATGCAGCAGGCAGCTCCAGATAAAATGCTACTGGAAGCTCCTACGGCTGGGAACAGTGCCACGTGTCGAAGTTGTGCCCATTGCCCTTGGATGGCGATGAACGACCTTGATAAGATAGAACAGGTATTATTGTTAGGGCACAATGAAATTGTGATTGACGCAGACCTACAGAAACGGGCATTAAAGCCCTTGCAGCGACTCATGGATTTTGCGGCAGCTAATTAAATTCTGCTTGATCAGCCAGGAGATTTAAGGCATCTTGCCGTCGCTTTGACACTGAACCCGCCTGATTATCAGGTTTCTGTCGACTAGCGTACTGGGCCTGTTGAAGTGCCAGTTTTGCTTCCCCGCGTAATAAATGCCACTGTGACTTCGCCATATGGTTGAGTTGTAAGCGCTGATCTTCAGCACTCCATTCAGCCAGCGTGCGCCAACCTATAATCCAAGTGGGTTGGTGTTCTAATAGTGCTAATAAAACATCAACAGCAGCCCTCGGTTTAGTGTCTTGGCGCAAGGCTAGTGCGTTGATCCAAAGGGACAAACTACTATCACGACGGTAAAGTTTTCGTAGCTCCAACTGCTTGAATACTTCTAGTGTTTGTTTTTGACTTAATAAGCTATGCATCCAGCTATACCAAATCAATGTGGCATTAGGCTGTTTTAATGCCAATACTTGGAGTTGTTGGCTCGCTAGAACCGATTCCCCTAAGTCGTGGTTAACAAGAGCCTCAGCATATACAACTAAGGTACTGTAGTGATTAACCATTGGGTCAAAGTCAGCCATTAATTGATTGACAGAAAGGGTGGGGAAATCTGATAGAGCCACAGTTTGGTAAATTTTTAGTAAGTCAAAGCCAAGCTCAAACCCATGCTCAGCCCGGCTCTGTTGAGCTATTAAAATACGCTGACTAATGTCTGCCACACGTTCATTGTTGATAGGGTGGCTGCGAGCCCATTCCCACTGAGGCGAATCTGTAACGTAGGGTGATTGCAATCGTTGTAATAATCGTTGCATATGGGTTACGTCAAAAGGGCTTTGATACATTAAATCAAAACCAATACGGTCTGCTTCTCGTTCATGAGTTCGACTATAACTCAGTTGATTTCGTTGGA
>Ga0308018_10000033_pt1 | contig 69778 bp, 54 predicted proteins | sample Neamet282_FD_203130 | JGI IMG/M metagenome (GOLD analysis project Ga0308018, IMG submission 203130) | Marine microbial communities from water near the shore, Antarctic Ocean - #282 | ecosystem: Environmental > Aquatic > Marine > Unclassified | place: Southern Ocean | collected 2014-10-01
CCGCCTGATGCACCAGCAGGGTCGTCTCAACGACGGGACCCAGATCAGCTATGCCGGAGGACTGCAAGTCGGGACATTCGCCGGCGTGTCCTCGGTCACCCACACCGGCTCTACCGCCGGCTACCGAGCGTTCCTGGCGCGATATCCCGAACAGGGACTGTCTGTGGCAATGCTGTGCAACGCGTCCAACGTTTCAACGAGCGGAAACGGTACACGGATTTCTCGAGCGTTTCTGGGGCGAGCCGCGGCTGAAGTCGAGCCGCCAGCATACGAGGCGAACTCCAAAGCATTCGATCTGCCTCCCTATGAGGGCCTCTACCGCGAGCCCGTCACCGGCACGTTCGTCTGGCTGGCATTAGGAGAACGGGGTGTACTCCTATCGGGACAGACATCCCTGCTTCCTCTGTCGTCGACAGAATTCCAGGTCGGATCGTCGAGCCGGAGGTACATCTTCGAGCGCGAAGGAAGTCAGATCTCTGGCTTTCGGCTCGACGACGGCCAGTCATTCGCTCGCCGCTACGAACGAGTCGAGGCATGGAGTCCGACGGAGCGCGATCTGGATGACTTCATCGGCACCTATCGCAGCGACGATGCGGAAACGACCATCTTAGTTCGACGCGAGTCGGAAACGTTGAGCCTCTGGCAACGGCCCAACGACAGCCATTCGGTCACACCAGTGTACTCCGATGCGTTTACGGGCCGAGGCACGATCGTCCGATTTCGGAGAGACGCGCGGGGTAGCGTGATCGGGCTGTCGTTGAGCATGGGTCGGGTCTATGACATGCGATTCGCCCGGGCAGATAGCTGACTAGCGCACCCCTGACCACATCCGTATCTAAGCTTCCCCATGAGTATCGGCCCGTCGAGTCATTGATGCGGCCTTCTACGCGCGAAAAACCAGGAGATGGACCATGAATGTGTTTCGTCCTAACTCGCTCGTTTCCGCCCCCTTCGCTGCGGCCACTGGGCTGGCCCTTGCGGGCGGGATCGCAACGGCGTCTGCGCAGGAATCTCAACGGCTGACGCTCGACCATTACATGGACATGGAGTCGGTCTCAAGTCCCCAGATCTCCCCGGACGGGACAACGATCGTCTATACTCGAAGCTGGACGGACAAGGTGAACGATTCGCGCGAGAGCTCTCTATGGATTATGGACGCCGAGGGAGGACGAAACCGGCATCTTCTCGACGCGGGGTCCGCTCAATGGTCGCCGGACGGCACGCGAATCCTCTACACCGCGCCGGGCGATCCAGGAGGGGCTCAGCTTCATGTCCGATGGATGGATGCTGAGGGCGCGGTGTCTCAGATCACCCGACTCGAGAATGGCCCCGATAGCCCCCTGTGGTCGCCCGACGGGAACTGGATCGCGTTCACAAGCCGCGTCGACGACGCAGCAGACTTCGCGGGGGTGCAGCTGCCAGACCGGCCCGATGGAGCGAAATGGACCCCCGACCCCAAAATCGTCGAGCGAGCTGGGTACAAGCGAGATCGCGCCGGCTATGTCGACACCGGGTGGACGCAAGTCTTCGTGGTACCTGCGGAAGGTGGCACCGCCCGCCAGTTGACCTACGGGTACTGGAACCACTCGGGTATCTCTTGGAATCCCGACGGATCCGAACTGTACTTCACCTCTTATCGCCGAGAGGACTGGAACCGGCCTGAGAACTGGGGAGAGTCTGAGATCTATTCGGTTTCGGTAGCGAGCGGGGGAATCACACAGCTCACGGACAGGCGTGGCCCTGATGGAAACGCGGTGCCGTCCCCCGACGGTGAGCGCATCGCGTATATCGCCGGGGACGAGCACGATGATACCTACCGCAACTCCCGCATCTACCTCATGGATCGAGACGGCTCGAACTCGCAACTCATCTCGGATGATTACGATCGGCAGTCCGGCGGCATGGTATGGGCGACCGATGGAAGTGGCCTGTATTTCAACGTCAGCCGCGACGGCTACCGCGGCCTTCATTTCGTCTCGGCAGAAGGCGGCGTCCGACAGCTCACGGCAGGCCAGCAGGTGTTGTCGCTCTCTTCATTCAGTGACGATGGGACGGCAGTGGGCACAATCGCCTCTGCGTACGAACCCGGCGACCTATATCGCTTCGACTTGGCCGCCCCCAATACCACGACTCGTCTGACACAGGTGAACAGGGACGTCCTGCACGGCGTGAGCCTCGGCGAGGTCGAGGAGATCTGGTACGAGTCTGAGCCCTACGATGTTCAGGGCTGGATCGTGAAGCCTCCGAATTTTGACCCAGGTCGCGAGTATCCACTCATGCTGGCCATCCACGGCGGACCGCATGGGATGTACAACGGCGGCTTCAATTTCGCGTTCCAGGAGCATGCTTCGAACGACTTTGTGGTTCTGTACACGAATCCGAGAGGTTCAACCGGATACGGAACAGACTTCGCAAACGCGATCAACCACGACTACCCTGGTGTTGACATGCAGGACCTCATGCGCGGCGTCGACGAGATGCTCGAAACGGGGTATGTCGACGAAGAAAACCTCTTCGTATACGGATGCTCGGGCGGCGGGATCCTCACCACTTACATCGTCGGAAACACCGATCGTTTCACTGCGGCCTCAGCCAACTGCCCGATCGTGAACTGGATGTCGGCTATGGGTACGTCGGATGCGGTCGGCTATGCAGGCACGTTCGAGAGCCCCTTCTGGGAAGATGCCACCGAGTGGATCGACCGGTCGTCGATCTTCTACGTCGGCGATGTCACGACCCCGACGATGCTCATGACGGGCGAGCTAGACTTGCGGACGCCGATGGGTCAGACCGAGGAGTACTACCAGGCGCTTCAGTATGTCGGGGTACCGACCGTAATGGTGCGGTTCCAGAACGAATGGCACGGTACCACATCGAATCCGTCGAACTTCCTGAGGACACAACTGTACTTGCGGAAGTGGTTCGCCCAGTGGGGTACGTACGAGGACCCGCTCGTCAGCTGAGGGAAGTGTGAACGGAATTGACCTTCGGATTGCGTCGGGTGTATTGCACTCCTACGGGCCTTTGATAGAGTTGAAGCCCGTCTGATAACGAATTCGGATGCGCTGTGAGCAATACATCAACTAAAATCAGCCCTGCGGAGCGTCTGCGCGGCATTCTTCCCGACGTTGAGATCGCGGCCCTCGGGCCGCTGATCGAAGAGATCGAGGAGCTGAAGATCCGCCGCAAGGCGGCGATTCTCGCGCACAATTACATGACGCCTGACATCTTCCATGGAGTCTCCGACTTCAAGGGCGACTCGCTCGCGATCGCCCGTATGGCGATGGAAATCGACGCAGAGGTCATCGTGATGGCCGGCGTTCACTTCATGGCGGAGACCGCCAAGATGGTGAACGAAGAGAAAACAGTCCTCATCCCGGATCTCGAAGCAGGGTGCTCACTGGCGGACGCGATTACCGGCGACGACGTGCGCCTGTTGAAGGAGCGGTACCCCGGGGTGCCCGTAGTCACCTATGTGAACACGTCCGCCGAAGTGAAGGCTGAGTCCGATATCTGCTGCACGTCTGGCAACGCGGTGCAGGTGGTCGAATCGCTCGGCGTTGATCGGGTGATCTTCCTGCCCGACCAGTACCTCGGACAGTGGGTCGCCCAGAACACCAGCGTCGACCTGATTCTTTGGGAAGGGTCGTGCATGGTGCACGAACGCTTCAATGCGGAAGAACTGCGTGGATATCGGGATCTGAACCCCGGCATCCAGATCATCGCCCACCCGGAGTGCCCACCCGACGTCCTTGATGAAGCAGACTATGTAGGCTCGACCGCCGGCATGATCAACTGGGTCAAAGACAAAAGACCTGCTCAGGTCGTGATGGTGACCGAGTGCTCGATGAGTGACAACGTGGCCGCAGAGTCTCCGGAGACGGAATTCATGCGCCCGTGCAACCTCTGCCCGCACATGAAGAGGATCACTCTCGAGGGTATTCGCGACGCGCTTCGCGACATGAAGCATGAAGTGACGATCCCTCCTGAAATCGCGGCTCGCGCTCGTGTTGCCGTCGAGCGAATGCTCGCCATCCCGGCCTAGTCGAACCATCGATCTCGACGGCTTCTTGACGGCCGCCCTCGAGGAGGATCTCGGGGAGCATGGCGATGTCACCTCGGACGCGACGATTGCAGAAGACACGGACGTTGTCGCGCACATGGTCGTGCGGGCCGACGGCTGTGTCGCGGGCCTCGGTGTTGCGCTGCGGGTGTTCGAACTGGTCGATGATGAACTGGCGATTGGCGCCCTGGCGACCGACGGCCAGGTGGTCCCAGCCGGCACGCGACTCGCAACGGTCACAGGCTCAGCCCGATCCGTGCTTTCCGCGGAACGCCTGGCCCTGAACCTGCTCGGGCAACTCAGCGGCGTCGCAACGGCAACGCGAGCACTGGTCGACCGTATCGACGGGACGAACGCCCAGATTATCGACACACGAAAAACGACACCGCTGCTTCGCTCTTTGCAGAAGATGGCCGTCGCGGCCGGTGGCGGTGGAAATCACCGAATGGGGTTGTTCGATCAGGTCCTCATCAAGGACAACCACGTCGAGGCCGTAGGCTCCTCCGCAGAGGCCGTCCGGCGGGCTCGCGCCCACGTCGGCGACGAGATGGTGGTCGAAGTAGAGATCGAGAGCCTCGACGACCTCGAAGGTGTGATAGAGGCAGGGGCTGACGTTGTCATGCTCGACAACATGGATCCTGAAACGATGGCCGAGGCCGTCCGGCGTACCGGTGGACGCGTGCAGTTGGAGGCGTCGGGAGGGATCACACTAGAGTCCGTACGGGCGGTGGCGGAGTCAGGGGTGGACCTCATTTCGGTCGGCTGGCTGACGCATTCCGCGCCTGCCCTCGATGTGGCCTTGGACTTCGAGACGAGCGCTGGCTGACCCGGCTCAACGGCATCGCGTTGTAGCCCCAGAGACAGCCTCGTAGGTTGCCCGTTTCCCCGCCTGTTCGCGGGCCGTCCAATCCGAATCGAGCGTGCCATGAGGGGTCTCACCCGATCTTTCGCGCCCTGCGCAATTTTTTTCGCCGGCATCCTGACCACGGTCACCCCGACAGCCGGGGCGGCCCAGGATGCAGCGACCGACCTGAGCAACGTCTTCGACCTGGGTCGCCTAGTGGCGGACACAAACGGCGACAGCGTCCCCGACTTCGTGAACGGCTCGCTGGTACTCGGCGCGAACCCGTCCGTCGGCGAGCTCTCAGCAGCCGCTGAGGTATCGGCACGTCTCGGCTTCGAGACGATGGCGCTCGACCTTCCGATCGCTCGCGGTGCGGGTGGTCAGATTCCGATCGTTATCGGGCGTGGCGGCCTGGCCGAGTCAGGGATCTCGACGCCGGGCATCGATCCTTCCTCACTCGACTCAGGTGAGGGGGCGGTGGTGGCCCGGGAGATCGACGGCAGGACATGGCTCTTTGTGGTCGGAGGAGACGACGACGGTCTCATCGCGGCAGCGCGCCTCTTTGCCGGGGTCCTCCCCCACACTCGAACGCTCTCGACCGCACGGCTGAACGAAGTCACGGATGACCTGTCTGAGGCGCTGCTCGCGTCGGGCATCGACGGTGCCACAATCCGCATCACGCAGGCACGCGCACGCGCCGGATTGGACGGAATTTCACGACTCATCGTAGAGGTCGACGGAGTCGATGCCGTCGCCGCGGAAGGCGCGCTCAACTGGCTGACCACGGCAGACGGAGTCACCCCCGATCGAGAAGGCGACGACGATCCTGGGAACCCGACGCCGGAAACGGAAGCTGTCGAACCTTCGGAGAACGAGGGCACTGGTGACGATGCTGCCGACGACAGTGACGCTGCGAGCCCCCCCCTATCCTACCCGGGCCTGGCCTCCGTCGAGGTTCGTATCGCAGGGGGTGCCTCACTGCGCCTCCCCGGGCGCGCGGCGCCCGATACGCCTGGACCGATCGCCGGCCGACCGGGCAGTGGTGGGAAAGACGATCTGGATCTTTCCAACGTGTACACCGCCGACGGGCTCCTCGGCGGCAGTCCGATCCCGAACACAATCGACGCGATGATCGTCCCGGGCTCCTCAGGGACTGCCGGCCTGCCTGACCTGGGAGCACGACTCGGTCTGGAATCCACGGGCCTCGTGGTGCCGCTCGTACAGCCCGCCGCGGACGTCACACGTCCGAGTAGCCAGCCCACCATGGTGCTCGTAGGGGTCGACAATGCGCTCACGGACCAGCTGGCCGACACGGGTCGAGTCGATTTAGCCGCGCTTCAACCTGGTGAAGGTCTGATCGAGCTCGTGCCAAATGCGTTCGGATCGAAACCAGCTCTGGTCATCACTGGCGGAGATGTGGCCGGTGCGGAGCGAGCACTCGACCAAGTGGCCCTCACCTTCCCTCATCTTGCTGAGCGAGGGAAGGATCGACCAACCATCGATGATGTTGAGCAGGATCTCTGGCACGCTCTCTCGGGGCATTCGCCGGCCGGGCAGGCCGCGATCGGTCTGTACAAGCTCGACCGTATCCTAGAGCAGCTCTCAGGAGAGTCGATCGCTTCCGCGTCGGTCCTCATGTCCGTCGAGAAGGCCGACCCAAGGCTGGTCGACGCCATCCGCACGAGGGTGGCCGAAAGCCTCGGCGCGTCCGCGGTCGACGTTACCGTCGACGACCGGGACGTCATGAACGCGGCCACCATCTTCAATGAGTCAATCACGTTCCCTTCCGAGGTAGATCGCTTCTGGCAGGTGGTGCGTGAGCAGGTCGTCCCCTCAGCTTCCGGTGCCGTCGCCATCGAAGCCCGCGTGTCCGAGCCACCTGAGGTGCGCGCGCGACTCGCCACCGAAGCCCGGGATGAGCTGATTGCAGCCGGTGCGGACCCGGATCGTACGGAGGTCGTAGTGTTGTCGGCATTCAAGCAGGGATTCTCCTGGCTGAACGATGCGGTCCGCCCAGCAGTCGAGGACAGCGACATTGGCGAGATCCTCATCCGTTTCCGTCGAAACGACCCGCCAGAGGACTGGCCGCAGCAGGCGATCAATACACCGGTGCGCTGGCTGCACGAGATCTTTCCGATCGACGAGGTGCTCTCCCGTGATCTCGACCTGGATCTGACCCAGATCCGCTTTGAGGAGACGCTGGAGGGACCGATCTACCAGGTCGTGGTCTCCGACCCGTCGGGCCGCCGAATCCACTCGGACACCTTCGATCCGAAGTGGGTGCTGCGTCCCTACTTCGATCGCTTCGAAGACTACGAACACGTACGCGTCACGACCGGCTGGATCACGGCGAGCGTCGGCGGCAGAACGGTGGCGGACGAGCGCATCGTGACCGACCCCGAGGCGTTCTGGGATTACTACCAGGCGACGGTCCTTCCGGCGATGTATGACCACGTCATGGACCTGCACGAAGGACTTCCTCGCGGAGGGAGTTCAGACGCTCCGTTCTTCGGTGAGTTGATCGTCGAGCTGGAAATGAGCGAGCCTGACTTTCGGCTCGGCGTCGACAACGAGATCCATGCGCCCATGGATGCGCTGCACGAAGAGATCTACTTCGGCGCCATCGAGTTCTTCGATGTGCTCGGCCGTAACTCGAGGGGCCAAGGCATTCAGTTCGCCGGACGAATCCTTCCGGTCATGAAACCCAAGTCTGACGGGACTCCGGCCAAGGCCGAGGTCAGGGTCACGGGCTTCGCGACCTCACGACCCGCCGTCGTCGTCTCTTATGTGACAACGGACGGAGACTCGGCCCAAATCCGACTCGACATCCCGAAGACCAGTCTCGAGCGACCATCGGCGCGGCTTGCCCGGGTGACGGCAGGTACGCCCGGGCTCTCTCACCTGGGGCTCCGGGTGCGCGTCGACACGGAACTCGACATGCGAGACAGTCTCATCACTGCTACAAACGAGCTCTCGGTGGACGAGCGAATGGTCTCGGCGCAGCAGGTGGTCTCCACCATGCGTGAGATAGAAACCATGCGTGCTTCCGGACTCTATCGGTCAGAGCTGGCATGGAGCGGACTCGGGTCGATGGAGGTATGGGCTGAGTGGACACACAAGCAGGATCCCGGGTCACGGAGCGTTGGTACTCTCGCAGCGAACGGCACCCCGGCTCCCCTCCCAGACTGGAGGGCGCTGCTCCCCGACGGATGGAGCTACGACGGTTCGCGTATCGTCCAGTGGGACACTCCAATCCCGCCCCCAGAAGGGCACGCCATGCTGGCGCAGATGGCCGAGGCCTTCCCCGAAGCCACAATGTACAAAGCGGGCGAGAGCTATCTCGGAAAGGACATCTGGGCCGTCGACCTCATGGCGCCGCTACAGGCCAGTCACTGGTCCCACGTGAAGGCGTCTACCTACAAACCGACAGTGATCTATTCGGCCCGGCAGCACGCAAACGAGGTGTCGTCGACGAGTCACGTCCTGAGGCATGCCGAGCTACTCCTGACCGACCCCGATCAACGCGACAAGCTCACGGGCGTAAACGTGATCGTGCATCCGTTTACGAATCCGGACGGCGCGCAAACTGCCTACGACCTATACCGGCTCACCCCCGACTACATCCTCCACGCCGGCTACCTCGGCTCGCTCGGCCAGGACGCAACCACGGGCGGTGGCGACGATCATCCGATCTACCCCGAGTCCACGGTTCGCGGTCGACTCTGGGAGACCTGGCTTCCGGACATCTTTCTCAACCCGCACGGATATCCTTCTCATCAGGTGGTCCAGCTGTTCTCAGAGTACACGGGCTTGGTTCGACGAGGTCGCGTAACCGAGAGGAACTGGGGGTTCAACAAAGGCTGGTTCATGCCGGGCTTCGGATACGTCGACAGCCCCGAGTACCCCCGTCACAAGGATGCCGCGTTCAAAATTCGTGACTACATCACCCGCGGAATCAACTCGAATCGTGACGTGCATGACCTGAACCAGAGGGCCTACGGACGCTACCAGCGCTACGGCGCCCAGTTCGACCCTGACGTATTCAACCTCCCGATGACCGACAGCGTCATGATCGAGATGCCTCTCAAGGGTTCCAGTGGGGCCGGTGGGGGCCGTGGGTACAACCCGCGTGTAACGATCTGGAGCGGAACGACCGAGGCCCCAGACGAGACCGCCTATGGTCCATGGATGGAACTCATGGGCAAAGCGGGCCTCTCATGGGATCAAGCCATCACGGACTACCTGTTCGAGGGTGATCACGAGGTGAATCGATCAGGCACTCGGTTCTTCGAGGGCGTGTCACTCCGGATGAACCGACCTCGTCCGCCGGAAGAAAAACCGATGGGGGATCCACCCATCTCAGAGGGCAACCGATAATTGTGCCAACTCGGACCGCGCACACAGGGGTCTGGGTCAGTACCTTTAGCGCTCACACCTTTCCGGTCGACTCCAAACCCTCCCCGATCGATATGAAGAATGCGCTCCTGACCCTGATGGTCCCGTTCACTCTCGCGGCTTGTGGCGGAACGGACTCACAGGCTGACTCTGCTCCGGCTGCAGATCTTGATGCCGGCACGGTGACCATCATTACTCCGATGAACGGAGCCCTCATCAACGGCACCGACATCAGCGTAACGCTGGCATCAACCGTTTCGATTCTTCCTGCTGGCGACCTGACTGAGGGGAGTGGCCACCACCACCTCTACCTCAACGCAGAGCTCGCACCCGCCGATCAGCCTGTGCCTTCGGTGCCGGGAAGCATCATCCACATGGGTGACGCCTCGACCGCCTACGTGTTCGAAGACGTCCCAGCAGGTGAATACACCCTGATCGCGGTAGTCGCGGACGGTGTACACGTTCCGTTGCAGCCATGGGTGGTTGACACCGTCCGGTTTACGGTCGCGAACCAGTAGGCCGAAGACCCTCGCCCCCAGGGGCGACTACAGCCGCCTGAACGACCCCGTCGTTTCGATGACGACCCGAAAGCCATCAACCTTGTCCGGGACCTTGGCAGCCACCGCTTTGTCGCTCGCATAAACCAGAAGGCGCGGCGAACCATTCCTCTGCCGATGGCGGCCCCCAAAATACCCGCTCGTCCAAGGACTTTCGCCTGGACGAAGCGGCGTTGAAAACGGGCGAAGCTCCGACCAACTCTGTGGAAGTCGCCAATCTGACCGTTACACGCCAAGTTGGCCTCTTCCCACCGATTCACCCGTCCGCCTCTTAGAGTCGGACCCCGCTTCGATCCAGGAGGCCTCCATGGCCCGCACCGACCTCTGGCGCCTGTTCAATACTTCACTGATTCTCGCCTTTACGACCGCCATCTTCACGGTGCCGGTTCTGGCGCAGCGTGCCGGAGGGGCCGGGCAGGCAGGCCCGCTCCCATCCATCGCCGAGAAGACTGAGGGCATGGAGCAGATGGAAGGGTTCCTCCCACTGTACTGGGACACATCCCTCGGTCAGCTCTGGATGGAGATCCCACAGCTCGATACCGAAATGGTCCACTTCATGGGCTACGGCGCTGGACTCGGATCGAACGACCTAGGGCTCGATCGAGGCGCCCTCAGGGGTTCGCGTATCGTGAAGTTCGAGCGCATCGGTCGAAAGGTCATGATGGTTCAGCCGAACTACCGTTTTAGGGCAACTTCGGACAATCCAGATGAGGTCCGGGCGGTCCAAGATGCCTTCGCCCGCTCGATTCTCTGGGGCTTCACCGCCGAGGCGGAAACCGACGGACGGGTCCTGGTCGACCTGACGGATTTCCTTCTCAGAGATGCGGTCAATTCCGCTGGCAGGATGAGCCCGGGAACGTACCGACTCGACACCAGTCGAAGCTCTGTCTATCTCGACTACACAAACGCCTTCCCCACCAACACCGAGATGGAAGTCGAGCTCACCTTCGTCCAACAGGGCGGCGGCGGTCGCGGTTTCGGCCGCGGCGGCGGCGGAATCCAGGGTGTTGGACAGGTCGCGGCCACGGGTGAGGCCGCAAGCATCCGCCTGCATCATTCTTTCCTTGAGCTGCCCGACGACAACTATGAGCCTCGGACGTTCGATCCGAGGGCGGGCTACGGCGCAAGCACCTTCCAAGACTACGCCACCCCGCTCGGTGAGGACATGACACAGCGTTTCATCCGACGCCACCGGCTCGAGAAGCGTGATCCGAATGCGGCGGTGAGCGACCCGGTCGAGCCGATCATGTACTACCTCGACCCGGGGACACCGGAGCCGGTCCGTTCTGCGCTTCTCGACGGGGCCCGCTGGTGGAATCAGGCCTTCGAAGCAGCCGGCTTTCGTGACGCCTTCCAGGTCGTGATGCGCCCCGACTCCATCAGCTCGCTCGATGCACGCTACAACGTGATCAACTGGGTGCACCGCTCAACACGCGGTTGGAGCACGGGAGGCTCTGTGTCGGACCCGAGGACCGGAGAGATTCTCAAGGGTGTGGTGACCCTCGGGTCACTCCGAATCCGCCAAGACTACATGATCGCGGAAGGGCTACTCTCGCCCTACGCCACCGGAGACGAGGCTCCGCCGGAGCTTGAGGCGTGGGCTGTGGCGCGCATTCGTCAGCTTGCGGCGCATGAGGTCGGCCACACGATCGGGCTCGGTCACAACTACTACAACAGTACGGCCGGCCGTATCTCGGTCATGGACTACCCGCACCCGCTGGTCGAGCTGAACGGGAACGGGACGCTCGACTACTCCGAGGTGTACGACACGGACATCGGCGAGTGGGATATCGCAGCCATCGCGTACGGATACCAGGACTATGCAGACGGGGCCGACGAGAATGTGGAACTCCGAAGAATCATCGACGACGCCTGGGACGACGACGTGCGCTACATGTCGGGTCAGGATGTCGCGACTACGCCTCAGGCCGACCAATGGGCGAACGGCAACGACATGGCGGAGGAGCTCGAACGGATGATGGACGTCCGCGCCGCCGCGCTCGATCGCTTTGGTGAGGCAGCGATCCGGAACGGTCGTCCGATGGCAACCATCGAGGAGGCCCTCGTTCCGCTGTACATGCATCACAGGTACCAGACGGAATCAACGGCTACGGCGATCGGCGGTGTCGCGTACACGTACGCAATGCGTGGCGATGGCCTGACACCGGTCTGGCGCGTGTCCGCGGATCAGCAGAACCGATCGCTTGACGCGTTGATCAGGACCATCTCGCCCTCTGAGCTCACGCTTCCAGAGTCGGTGGTCAACGCCATCCCGCCCCGCCCACCGGGATTCGGCCGCACACGAGAGTTGTTTCCCCGTTATACGGGGTCCGCATTTGACGCAGTCACTCCTTCGGTCGTGGCGGCGAGCCTCACGGTGAACTCTCTCCTCACATCCGATCGCGCGGCACGAATGGTCGAGCAAAACATGTTCGACTCCGACCTCCCGGGTCTCGATGACGTCCTCGAGCGGCTCGTCGCAGGTTCCTTTGGTGCCAGCGCGAACGGTGCCTATGAGCAGGAAGTGAAACGGGCGGTCGAGGGAGTAGTAGCCGACCGGATCGAGTGGCTCGCGGCGAATGCTTCGATGCCGGCAGTTCGAGCCATTTCAACCGCGACGCTTCAGTCCATCCAGGCGAACCTGGTGGCGTCGCCCGATTCACCGCACGCCGCTCTGATCGCGATGGACATCCAGCGCTTCCTGGATCGGCCAGCAGAAGCTTCGACAATCCCGGGCGCGGTCGCTGCGCCTCCAGGCGCCCCGATCGGTCAGCCGGCCATGGACTGGATTGGGAACCTCGGTATCGGGCAGCCGGCCATGGAGTGGCTGAGTCTGTCCGAGGCATGGTGCAGTTCCGAGGATCACTGGCACGAGTAAGTCAATCTTCCAAGTCATTGGCATTCCACACCTTATGGCTATCGCGGGGAACGACCTACATGCGCGCGCGTCGGACGCCGGGGTACTGAGCTGGCTCCGGCCAGACCTGCGAGGGCCCGAAGGGTTAGAAACACCGCATCTTCGCCCCGAATGATTGTGCTATTCGGTATGGCACACAGCGAAATCGGTCCTTATTCTTTCAGTACGGTCTCGCGTGACCGCAGCGCTCAGCCTTTTTGTGGCTATGCGTGTCATGCTAGTAACCGAAAAAATCTGACTCCAAGTAGTTGCCTGAGGCTGGAATGAACGCATCAACGTCCGCAATGCTCATCGCAGGGTTGCTCCTCCTCGGGCTCACCGGAGATACCGGCTCCCATCAGGCCGACCCCGTCTTCGCTTCGCACGGCGCAGCTCCTGTTGACCTGCTGGAGATGAACTCCAACGAGGTCATCGAAGAGTATTGCACCCGGTGCCACAGTGAGCAGAGACAGCGCGGCGGCCTCGTTCTCGAAGGCTTCGACGTCGACGCCGCCACGGACCACGCGGACATCGCCGAACGGATGATCAAGAAGCTTCGCGCGGGAATGATGCCGCCCTCTGGTGCACGTCGCCCGGAGGAGAAAGTCCTCGCCGACCTCGCCTTAGAACTGGAGACGAAACTCGACAAAGCTTGGGAGAAGAATCCCGAACCGGGTACACGCGTCTTCCAACGTCTGAATCAGGCCGAATATGGTGCCGCTGTTGAGCATTTACTCGGCATTAGAGTAGACGTCTCGAGCTTCCTCCCACTCGACACAAAGAGCGCCAACTTCGACAACATCGCCGACGTCCAGATGCCTTCGACCACCGTCGTCGAAGGCTATCTCCGGGCAGCCGGCCAGATCAGTCGCCTCGCACTTGGGGACCCCGAGGCTGAGATCGGGAACACGATCTACCGCATGCCTCGGGTGGCTTCACAGAAAGAGCAGACTGAAGGTGCACCGTTTGGCACCCGAGGCGGCCTTTCCGTAGTGCACAACTTCCCGGCGGACGGGAAGTACGTGTTCCACATCATGCCGTACGATGCGGTCGAGGGAGAAGTCTTCGGACGGACCTACGGAACCGAGCAGATCGAAGTCTCCGTTGATGGCGAGCGGGTCGCGATCATGGAGATCGATCGCTGGATGCACTTTTCCGAGCCGTCCGGCCTCAACATGCGGACCGATTCAATCCAGGTGCCGGCAGGACCCCACCGGGTCACAGCAGCCTTCATTCGCCAGTTCGAAGGCGACGTCGACGACCTGATCCGCCCCATCGACCACACCTTGGCCGACGGCCAAATCGGCATCGGATATGGTGTAACGACCCAACAGCACCTGCAAAGGATGACGGTGCTGGGGCCGTTCGAGGTGACCGGCGTCTCCGACACCCCGACCCGCAGCCGCGTCTTCACCTGCCGCCCGACCTCACTCGATGAGGAGCGGCCCTGCGCCGAAAGCATCGTTCGCGCCCTCGCCGAACGAGCCTACCGCCGTGATGTGAATCAAGACGACCTCGTTGGCTTAATGCAGTTTTACGACCAAGGATCTGAGAAGCGCGGCTTCGAAGGCGGTATCCGTCTCGCCCTTCAGGCAGTCCTTGCAAGCCCGCACTTCATCTTCCGGATGGAAGAGGCTCCCAAGGGCGTCGAACCTGGTGAGATATACGAGATCGCGGATACGGACTTGGCCTCCCGTCTGTCGTTCTTCCTCTGGGGTTCGCCGCCGGACGAGAAGCTCGTGGAGCTAGCCGAGAAGGGCGATCTGTCAAAGGATCGCGTACTCGAGGAGCAGGTGCGCCGGATGCTCGCCGACCCGAAGGCTGCGGCACTCGCGACTCGCTTCGGTTCGCAGTGGCTGCGCCTGCAGGACCTCGACAAGATCCGACCAGATGCTCTGAGTTATCCCTATTTCGACCAGACGCTCGCGGACGCGATGCATCGCGAGACCGAACTTCTTTTCGACTTCATCCGGACCGATGACCGGCCGATCACCGACCTGCTTACTGCTGATTACACGTTCGTAAACGAGCGCCTCGCCCGGCACTACGGGATTCCCGGAGTCCTCGGCACAGACTTCCAGAGAGTGCAGTATCCCGACGCGTCGCGTCGCGGACTGCTCGGGCACGGCAGCATTCTGACTCTCACCTCACACGCGAACCGCACCTCTCCGGTGCTCCGTGGAAAGTGGGTGATGGAAGTTCTACTCGGGTCTCCCCCGCCCCCGCCGCCACCGAACGTACCCGCACTTGAAGAGACAGAAGGAGCCGAGGACGGCCGTTTCCTCACGGTGCGTGAGCGTATGGAACAGCACAGGGCAAATCCTGCCTGCAGTTCCTGCCACAACGTAATCGACCCCATCGGTCTCGCGTTCGAGAATTTCGACGTGACGGGTGCGTGGCGCGCACGTGACGGCGGCAACTTGGTAGACCCGAACAGTGAGCTCTATGACGGATCGCCAATCAGCGGAGTCGCTGACCTTCGGGACGCCATCATGAGCCGCCCCGAGGTCTTCTATCGGATCTTTACCGAGAACCTGATGGCCTACGGACTTGGTCGACGGGTTGAGTACTACGACATGCCGGCTATCCGTGCGATCACAGGAGACGCCAGAAAGAATGAATACCGGCTTTCATCTTTTGTGATCGGCATCGTCAATGCACCGGCATTCCGTAGCTCCCGAGCTGCACAGCCGATGGCCGTGCAGCCAGTCACAGATTCGGGCACCAACTGAGTATCAGACTTTAGAAACACACCAACCTCAAGCGAGGCTGTAACAGATGGATTTCATCACCGGAAAGCACATTTCTAGACGGGCGCTGCTCAAAGGCATGAGCGCTTCAGTCGGACTGCCGCTTCTCGACGCCATGGTCCCCGCAGGGCGCCCTCTGGCGGCCACGGAAGCTGGGCGAGCCGCCGACGCGACCCGTCTCGTGTGTATTGAGAACGTGCATGGCTCCGCGGGCAGCAACGACCTCGGCGCCTCGCTCGGCCTATGGGCTCCGAAGGAAGAGGGAAAGGACTTCGACCTGACCGACAGCTCGATGAATCCACTCGATCCGTATCGGAAGCACCTGACCATTGTCAGTGATACTGATTCCCGTATGGCGGATGCCTTTTCGCCCGGCGAGATCGGCGGTGATCACTTCCGCACGACAGCCGTATTTCTGACGCAGTCGCACCCGAAGCAGACACAGGGTTCGGATGTGTTCGCAGGGCCATCGTTCGACCAGATCTACGCACAGCACCTAGGTGACGCGACGCCCATCCCCTCGATGCAGCTCACCATCGAGAACGTCGATCAGGCCGGTGGGTGTGCCTACGGCTACTCCTGCGTTTACACAGACACGATCAGCTGGGCGTCGGCTACGCAGCCACTTCCGATGATCCGTGACCCGCGGGCCGTCTTCGAGCAGCTCTTTGGTGCCGGAGGCACGGCCGAGCAGAGAGCCGAACGCCTCGCTACCGACCGCAGCATCCTCGACTGGGTCATGGGTGAGATGTCCGGCCTCCGTCGAGACCTTGGCCCGGCCGATCGTCACCGCCTTGACCTTTACACGACCAACATTCGCGAACTGGAACAGCGGATCCAGCGCATCGAGGTTCAGAACTCGAGTGGTGAGGAACGCAACATCCCAGAAGCACCGGTGGGCGTTCCAGACGACTTCGCCGAGCACATGAACCTGATGTTCGACCTCCAGGTGTTGGCGTTCATGGCCGACGCGACCCGTGTTTTCTCTCTTAAGATGGCACGCGACGCTTCTCCGCGAGTCTACACGGAAAGCGGTACGGACGCGCCGTACCATGCAGCATCGCATCACGGTGGGCGTGAAGAGCGCGTTCGCGATTTCGCGAAGATCAACACCTACCACGTCTCGATGATTCCCTACTTCCTCGACAAGCTCGCAGCAGTCACGGAAGGAGACGGGACGCTCCTCGACAAAACGATGGTCATGTACGGCTCTGCCATGGCGGATTCGAACCTTCACAACCACATCCGCTGCCCGCTGTTCATGGTGGGTGGAGCCAACGGCATGCTGCAGGGCGAGAACCACGTTCGGGCCACCCCGGGCACTCCGATGGCGAACGTCATGCTGAGCATGCTGCACAAACTCGGTGTCGAACAGCAGGAATCGTTTGGAAACAGCACAGGCGAATTCTCGATCTAAGTCCAGCGGAGGCAGCGCCTCCGGGAGAAACACATGTCGATAAAAAACACGACCCATCGCTTGGCTGGAATCTTTGCTCTCAGCCTGCTCCTCGTGGCAGCGACTGCCCCGGCGGAGTCACCCGTGGCAGACGCCGCGCAGGACCGCGATGTCGCACAGGTCAGGATGCTTCTTCAGCAGGGCGCGGACGTCAACGCGGCCCAGTCCGACGGGCTTACCGCGCTTCACTGGGCCGCATTGAACGACGATGCTGAGATCGTGGGTCTTCTGCTCTACGCAGGTGCGACGGTTCGACCGCTGACACGTGTGGGTGCGTACACGCCACTCCATCTGGCGTCGAGGGCCGGGCACGATGCCGTCGCACGGGCACTTCTCGACGGTGGGGCCGACGCCAACCAGTGGACATCGACAGGTGTGACCGCGTTGCACTTCGCGGCTCAGGCCAACTCAAGCGCGACGATTCGCGTCCTAGTGGAGCATGGTGCTGACCTGAACGCGCCGGATGGATTCCAGAGCAGGACACCACTCGTCTTTGCGGCTTCTCGCAACGCGGTCGCCGCAGTTTCGACGTTGCTGGACCTGGGTGCGGATCCATCTCTAGCGACGGACCTCAAGGACTACAAGTCGATGAGCGCGCTCGACGGCGACGACCGTGCGCACCGCTCTCGACTGCGTGCGGCTGAGGCCGGCAGGGATCCTGTCATGAACGACAATCAGGATCGTTTCCAGGCGGCGCAGGCTGCCATGCCGGACAGCGCTGCGGCCGAAGAAGACGAGGACGAGGACGAGGTGCACGCCGACGATGAGGATATCGTGGCAGCAGAGGCGAAGGGCAAGCAAGAAGCGGTGATCTCCGGGACCGGTAAACTGAGTGAGATTCCGTTGGCGCTGGCGGTCGATGAAGAACACATCGACGAAGAAGAAGTAGAGGACGAAAAGCCTGCGGCGCCCGCGATTCGAGCTCTTTCCTCGGCTGAGCAAATCGGCGTCCAGGGTGGAATGACTGCACTTCACTACGCGGCCCGTGAAGGTCACATCGCGACAGCGAAGCTTTTGGTCACCGGGGGGGCAGATATTGATCAGCCGTCCAACGGCGATCTCACGACCCCGCTTCTCGCTTCAGTGATCAACGGCAATTATGATCTCGCGCTGGTCCTCTTGGAGCTCGGCGCCGACCCAAATGCTCTGAGCGATGACGCCGCAGGGCCGCTGTTCGCCACGCTCAACATCGAGTGGTCGCTTCGCACCTGGTACCCACAGCCACAAATGTTCAGGACGCAGGAAGCTTCCTACCTCGACTTGATGGAAGCCCTACTCAAGGCCGGCGCTGATCCCAATCAGCAAGTCAGTACCCACATCTGGTACGCGGCCTACAACGCGGGGCGAATGGGCGTCGACTTCACGGGTGCAACGCCTTTCTGGCGAGCTGCATACGCCACCGATGTGACTGCGATGCGACTGCTTCAGTCTTATGGAGCGGACCCAAACCTGTGGACTACGAAGCTCCCATCCCGTCGCCGCAACTTCGATCCGGGCAACCCAGTCAGCGGGGACGATGAAGACGATGATGAGCTCGATCCGTCCGGGCTGCCTGAAGTGCCTGTCGGTGGGCCCGCAGTGCATCCGATGCATGCGGCCTCCGGTGTCGGCTTCGGCACATCTCGGGTCGCTCAACAGCACCGCAGTGTGCCAGACGGATGGCTTCCGTCGATGAGATATTTCATCGAAGAGCTGGGCATGGACCCCAACGTGCGCGACATGGATGGGTTCTCTCCTCTTCACATGGCGGCAGCACGCGGTGACAACGAGACGATTCTCTACCTCGTCGAACAGGGCGCAGATGTCACACTCGTCAGCCGCCGCGGACAGACCACGGCGGATATGGCGAACAGCCCAGAGCAACGCGCCCAGCCCCACCCGGCGACAATCGCACTACTCGAGAAGCTTGGGTCAGAGAACAACCACAATTGCCAGTCCTGCGGAACCGGCGGCAACTGAGGAATTTCCTCAGTTGTCCATTTGATAATAAGGAAGCAGGAATGAAGAAGTCAGTCTTTTGCGGTCTCGTATTGGCGACGCTCGGGGTCGCAACCTCAGTGTCTGCACAGGACACTGAATGGAACCGCTACACGCTCGAGGATCTCGGTGGTGTGTTTGTCCGGATTGAGGTCGGCGATGCCTGCGCCGCTGCCGGGATCACTGCCTCGTCTTACGAGGCGGACGTATCGCTCAAATTGATTGAGTCGGAAGTCGGGGTCCTGACCCAAATCGAGATGCTGGAGAACCCTGCGATGCCGGAGCTCCGCGCTTCTCTTGAATGCGCCTCTGGGGCAGGCGGTGTGGATGGATCCGTGGCTTGGTCTGTCGGCCTCCGAGTGCAGCAGGTCGCCCAGATGCTTCGCGACACCCAGATCACCCTGCCTGAGTCCGTGACATGGTACTCCACGGACCTTGGGATCTCGACGTCGGGTGCGGTCACCGATGCGTTGGGAGCTTCGCTAATGGCTGAAATCGAGAAATTTGTCGAAGCCTGGACGTCTGCGAACACAGAGGATGCAGAGGTCGGCAACGACTGACCTCTACGGCCCTCTGACGGCCCAACCGTCGTTGAACATCTGAGGGCGTGAGTTTCTTGCCTTGGACATGCGGGCGAGGCATCCTTTTCCATCGCCGCGGACCGCAACGATGCCGAGGGCCAGTCATTCAACGACGGCGGCTATGCGATGTTCATTGACGTTACGGACGAGAACATCCAGTCCGATGAGAACGGCAATCCGGTGATTACGCTCCGGATGCGATATGACGCATGGAAAGCACAGAACGGAGTGCACTGACCTCAGGGCGGGGCACTGCCCTGAGAAGGTGCGCTGGACGGATCGCTACATGCCTTTTCGGGACTGAATGACTCGAACCGTCTGATCAATTCTCCACTTGAGAAGCTCTTCACCGACAGCGATCGTATTCCCGAGCGGTGTCAGCGACACCCCGTTGATCGAGGCGTTACCGGCCCGAACCCGCTGCTCGTAGCGCACGGTCTCCGGATCGACACTCGCCTGCATCGCGGTCAGCCAGTAGTTGTCGTGCCAGCCTTGGCTCTCCTCGACGATGCCGAAGGTGTCCTTCATGTGCTTCTGCACGCCGGCATTGTCGTAGAACTCCCCAATGAAGAGTGCCTTGTTTGAACCCCACTCGGCATTCAGTCGTGAGGCGACCGCCTCCATGCCGGTCTGGTTCCCACCGCTGTCTCCGATGTAGATGATCCAGTCGAAGCCATGTTGATCGAGGCTTCTTCCGACATCCTCGAGCATCGCCTCGAATGTCTCCTGACGGACCGTAAGCGTCCCCGGATACCGCATGTGCCCGGTCGGAGGATTCAGGTCGCCCTCGGGGACCAATTTGATGATCGGGGCGCACAGCGCGTCGCCAAGTTTGCGAGCGATGCCCTCACAAGCCGCCTTGAGCACATAGTTGTGCTTCCCCATCGCGACGTAGGGTCCGTTTTGTTCGATCCCCCCTGTCGAGACGATCGCGGTGCGGGCTCCGTCTGCCATCGCATCCCTGATCTCGAGCCACGTCATCTCTTCCAGCCAAATCGTATTCAGAGCGGACATTGGCCGCTCCATGACGATCTCGTCTTCAAATGCCACCTGACCAGCCAAGGGCATGGCGAACGCCGCCACCACGAAGAGGGTGACAAAAGGGCGGATGTTGTTCATAGTGTGCCTCCGATTCAGGTCCGTACGGCATTCTACAGCAGGAAAAAACTCATGGCGAACCGGCTCGCGCCACTCGGTCTAGCTCTCTCCGTCTCCATCGCAGCCTGCGGCGCTGACTTCGCCCCCTCGGCGGACGTTCCCGACAGTGTCGAACTGCCGGCCGATCAGATGGTACGCACCGCGGATCCCTATGCACGTGGCTACACAGACGACGACTTTCCTCGCATTCAGGAGCTCGCCGCAGGTGTGTACTCCTACGAGCAGCTTCGCTCGGCGGGAGACGAGAAGTTCACCACCGTGAGCCTGTTCGTGGTCTCAAGTGAGGGCGTGCTCGTCGCCGACGGCCAGGGGAGTGTCGAGGAGACGCAACGGATGATCGACGCGATCGCTGAGATCACCGACCAGCCAATTACAAAGGTGGTCGTGAACTCCGACCACGGTGACCACACTGCAGGCAACTCGGCCTTTCCTGTCGACGTGCAGTACTACGCCCATCCCTGGTCGATCGAAGTCGTAGGCAGCGCCGTCCGCGACGGTGCGGAAACGCCACTGTGGGTGCAGACCGCCGAGCCCGTCGAAGACAGAACTGTCTTCGAGATGGGGCGCACCTCGGTGGAGATTCACTTCCTCGGCCGGGCACACACGGGCGGAGATCTGGTGCTATACCTGCCGGAGGAGAAGATCATGTTCATGAGCGAGGCCTATCTGCACCGGGTCTTCCCTGCCATGCGGACGGCCTACCCGTCCGAATGGGTCGACATGATCGAGACCGCTCAGGTAATGGACGTCGACATCTACGTCCCCGGACACGGATTCGTCGACCATCCGACGGTGCTTGCCGACGAACTCGAAGTGTTCCAAGGGGCGATTCGTCTGGTTATCCAGCAGGCAGAGATGCTCTACGAAGAGGGCTTTGGCCTCGCGGACGCACAGAATCAGGCTCAGTTCGGTGACCTTGAAGGCTGGTCTCTGCGCTCGAGCCAGGGGGACCGAGCTCTTCAGCAGGTATACGCAGAGCTTGATGGCGAGCTCCCGGGAGGCAACCGGTGAGCACTGATCAGAGCACATTGATCGCCTCCTCTCGAGGCCGAGCCGGCAACGACCCGATCTTCATCTGGAACGGTGAAGCCCGGGCACGGGCCGTCGCTGGCGATGACATTCTGAACGCGACCATCGGCGCCCTCATGAACGACGATGGCACACTGTGCACCATGCCTACGGTCCTCGAGACGCTCGACCGCTTCCAGACGGCTCAGGTCGCCGGCTACGCCCCGATCTCCGGCCTCCCTGACTACCGCGAGGCGGTTGTCCAGGACCTGTTCGGGGACGGGCCGCTCGCATCTCAGGCAGTGGCGATCGCGTCACCCGGAGGAAGTGGGGCTGTCTTCGCGGCCGTAGTGAACTTCCTCGAAGATGGACAGCGGATGCTGGTGCCTCAGTACTATTGGGGGCCGTACAGGGAGATCACGACACACTCCAACCGTTCGCTCGACCCGTTCACGATGTTCACAGAGGATGGCTTGTTCGATGTCGCAGGAATGGAAGTGGCCATCGAACGGCACCTCGCCACCCAGGGTCGCGCACTCGTCGTGCTCAACTTCCCTTGCCACAACCCCACTGGCTACACGCTCACGCCCGAAGAGTGGCGCGAGGTGACCGATGCCATCAACCGAGCAGCCGCACACGGGCCCGTGACCGTTCTCATTGATGTCGCCTACATGGAGTTCGCTGGCGACGCAACTCGCGGCTGGGTCGATGCAGTACCGGCACTGATGAAGAACGCCACCGTCCTTGTGGCCTGGACGGCGTCGAAGAGCATGGCCCAGTACGGCGCTCGGATCGGCGCGATCGTTGCGCTCCATGAAGACGACGACGAACGGGCCCAGATAGACAACGCGCTCGGCTACACCGCGCGGGCGACATGGTCGAACTGCCATCACCTTGGCCAGCGCGCGGTGACAGCACTACTCACGGATCCCGAACTCTCCGCACGTGTTACTGCGGAACGAGCGGAGATCGCGGATTTACTGCGGACACGCATCGACGTATTCAACGAGGTCGCGGGAGCCTCGGGTATTCCGACACCTCGCTACGACTCCGGCTTCTTCGTCACGATGTTCACACCCGACCAAGACGAGACGGCGGCGGCGATGCGAGAACTGGGCGTCTACACCGTCCCGATTCCCGGGGCCGTGCGTGTTGCCATCTGCTCCACCCCCGCTGAGACGATTCCGCGGCTGGTAGTGGCTCTGGAGAAGGGGCTAGCCGCCGTTACCTGAGCGACCCCGGCTCGACGCGGCCCATTCGGTCCGTCTGTCCCGTATCCATAGGAGGGGGAGCGTCAGGGCACGCTTCGTCCGCCCGTGGGCCGGACGTGAAGAAGTCGAGGTACGTCGCGGTCGCGTAGGACGTGAATCCTGGAATCCCGGCCTCGATCTGGCTGTCGACGACGTGGGGGAACTCGACGAACGCCGAGTAAGGTTGGCCAGGCTGGAGCACGCCCGTGCCAATCTCCATTTCTGTCGTCCGGTAGGTCGTATACTCACCCTTAAACGGAAGCCCGGTGTGGAAGATCCGCTCGCCCTGGCAGTCCGCGACGACAAGGAAGATCATGTCGTCAACGATTCCGCGAGGATCAGACGCTCCATTCGAGTACGAACTCCATCGGACCGTCAGCGCTTGGAAAGGATCAATCGCCATTGGGTCGGAGCGTTCATCGCCTTGCCAAAACGAGACCTCGATCGGTGCCGGGATATCAGTCTCGCCCGTGGGACCTGCGAGCCGTAGTCGAACACCACTGACTTCTGCGCTCGGTGTCCGGATGTCAAAGGAGTATTCGCCGTTTGGATAGGCGGCATCGGCCTCCTCCACCGAATCGAAGTGTCCGCCCTCCATGTAGTAGTTGTCGCCCTGGAGTTCGTACCGCATCGGCTCCGAGCCCGCCTCCGCCCTGGTCAGGCTGGCTTCAAGCAGGCTGCCACCCGGCTGGAGAAAGATCTCGGAGAAGAAGTGGTAGTTGAGCAGCGCCAACTCGCCTTTGACGTCCTGCGAATAGTTCGAGGACTTCACGAGCACGAAGAATGAGATATCCGACTGTTCGTCGGCGCACCCCGTCAGCGTCGTGACCATGGCGACTGCGCAAGCCACCGCGACCCGCCTGGGCATCCGACTCACAGCGGACCTACCGACCTGCAGCAGCCCTGCCGACCGCGATGTGCGCATCAGCTTCCGGACCGTTCATTAGCAGACCGAGGAATCCTTCTTCGATCCGCTGCGCGACATCTTCGGAGTTCGCCGTGATCATGTCCGGAAGGCCAACACGGATGGCGTGCCCCAGAACCACCATGTTACCGGCTTCACCAGCCACCCGATCACCGAGGGCTGCACTCAGGCTGCCGATTCCGCAGGCGAGGACGCTGTAACCCGGGACGTCCGCGATTTCCTGAGCGGCCTCAAGCGCGCCCGGATCCTCGATCATCAGCATGGCCAGTACCGTGCCCCCCGGGTTCATCGGGGACCAGACATCATATTCTGAAAAAAAGCTCACGGCTTGGCGCGCTTCCTCCGGGCTACGCACGTGAGGCATCACAATACCGTCCGCGCCCGCCGCGATGGCTTCTGCAACCCGACTCCGGGCCGCATCGGCGCCGTCCGCAGAAATCGGTGGAATTCGCACGAGCAAAGTCAGAGGACTATCGACGCTCGCCATGCCCTCCGCGATCGCAGCGACGGCCTCGACGTTGTACGAGCCCTCCAGGTTCAGGAAGAGATAATCGAGGATCGGGTTCGCACCGTGCTGAGCTCCGCCCGCCGACGTGTGAATCGGTGGCAGCCGTTCGCCGTCCGGACCACGAGCACCCCGTTCACCCTCACTCGGCACGAAGATCCCGAACGCGGGCGTGCCTTGGCTCCATAGCTGGATGAGTGAAATCTGATCGACGGGCGACGCCATTTCACCCATCGAGTCTCCATCAGACTCTGAAGCGGCTCCACACGCGGCCATCGCTAGCGCACACACCAGGGAGACACCTCTTCCGTGCCACGGCTTCCACACGTTGTTCATACGACTCATTTCGACTCGTTCCTTTCTACATCGACCAGGGTGGGACTACGCCATTCATCCGGGCATACGCGATCGACTGCCCGAGGTGTTCGTTCATGTGTGTTACGAGCTGGAGGAGGACCGCCCACTCACCCACATCGCGGCCATACAGCGTGACCTCGTGCTCGAGGTCGGGCGCACTCATCTCTTCGGTGACGCTTCGCACATACGCGGTCGAGGCCTGCAGGATCTCAAGCGCTTCGTCCTTGTCCGTCACCTCCTCTTCCCAACGGCGATACTCTGCGGGCGAAACCGGCGACTCCTGGCCGAGGTTCTCATGGAGGTACATGTAGTTGTAGCGAGCGATATGCATGTAGACCGAGACGACGCTTGTGACACCCTCGCCCGGGCTCCACGAATACACTGACATCGGCATGGCCGCGGCGAGAGCCTCAATCTTCGACGCCGACGCCCCGAACTGGCCTTCGAACTCAGTAAGAAAGTTTGGCGGCGCGCTCTGGGCAGCGAGCGTGAGGGGAGTCACAAGTCCTATGGCTAGTCCGAGCGCCACTCCTGACACCGCTCTGCGAAAGCCTCTCACCGGTCTGACACCGGTCGCGTGTCCTCGGCTTCTTCCTGAAGAGTCGCGAGCACCTGCTCCCACTCAAACGTGTCACTCACACCGCGCACGTAGTGATCCATCCATGCCATCTCGCTCACGGCCTTCACGAGTCGGTTCCTCGGGTCCGGAATACCGTGGCTCCTTCCGGGATACATGAAGAGCTCGGTCGGCACCTCAAGCTTCTTGAGCGCCATGTGGAGTTCGACCGACTGCGGACTTGGGACTCTCGGGTCCCCTTCGACGACATGGATCATGGTCGGGGTCGCAGCGTTCGTCATGTACTTAAGCGGCGACTGGTCGAAGTACGTGTCGAAGTCCTCGTACAGAAAGCCGTCTCCGACGTAGAACTGCCTGTTCCGCTGGACGTCGCTCTGAGCATACATGCTGATCCAGTTCATGGTCCCGGCCCCCGAGCTGATCGCCTTGAAGCGATCGGTATGCGTCAGGATCCAGTTCGACCAGTGCCCGCCAGCGCTCCAGCCGAGCGCGCCCATTCGGTCTTCATCGACAATTCCTTCTGCGATCAGATGATCGACCCCGGTCATGATGTCGTCGAAACCGAGGGTGAAGTAGTCGCCCACAATGTCCGTGCGATGCGCATTGCCGTAGTTCCGTGAGCCCCGGTAGTTGGGCTTCAGGACGGCGTACCCTGCCCCGGCGTACACCTGCGCGCTGTAGCCTCCGTTGAAGCGGAGCACATCGGCCGAAGCCGGTCCACCGTGAATCGCGACGATGAGGGGATACCGGGTCCCTTCCTGATAGCCGACTGGGTACACGAGAATCCCGCCGACCGTGTTGCCGTCTGTCGAGGTCCAGTTGACCTCGACCTCACGGCCTAGGGCGATGTCGTCGATCTGAGGATTGAGATCTACGAGCTGTGTCCAGCGCGAGCGGTCATCGACATCGTCGATCCGGCCCACCGTGAACACCGTCGGCGGCGTCGCCGGGTCCTGGTAGTTGAGGAGAAGAGTTCCAGTATCTTCATCCCGATTCACCGAAAGCGAAGCCCGCTCCTTTGTGACCTGGCGTACTTCGTCCTTCTCGATGTCGAGCGCGTGCAGCTGATTCGTGACAGTCACGCCGGTATTGAAATAGATCGTCTTGGAGTCCTCGGACCAGAATCCGATCGAGACACTCTGATCAAAGTCCGAACCGAGCTTGCGGAAATCGCCTCCGCGGTCAGCCACCGCACGGAGATAGACGCGGTTCTCGGTCATCGTGTACCCGTCCATCTCGTCAGGCGCTGAGAAAGCGATCCACTGACCGTCGGGTGAGAATTGGGCCCCGCTCTCTCCTACCTCGAAATTCTCGGTGAGACGCTCGACCTCCCCGGTCGCAAGCTCCATGAGGTACTGGTCTGCATAGAGGCGGGAGCCTGTGATGTTTCGCTCGTACCGCTCAGGCGAGCCCCCGGTGAAAGACAGCCAGCCACCGTCGAGAGAGATCTCGAACCCATCGACGCTGTAGTTCGCATCTTCCGTGAGTCGTCGCTCACTCCCGTTAGAGACCGCAACGGTCCAGAGACTCGAAAGCGGAGTCTCCTGGTTCTTCACGTCGACAGTGAAGCCCTCCTCACGCCGACGCTTGTCGGCTTCGTCGAACCAGTCATCCCGTACGAAATAGATCGAGCCGCCGTCCGGACTCCAGTCCCAGTTTTGGACTCCCGCGGCAGCTGCTGTGATCTGGACGGCCTCCGCGCCGGTCAGGTCATTCGCGGGAAGCCGGTAGAGTTGCTGCCGCGCCTCGTCCCCACTGCGATACACCAGCCAAGTCCCGTCTGGTGAAAACGAATGCCCGGAGATCCCGTGCTCAGTATCCGTGACCTTCTGCGCCTCACCCCCATCGTGCCTCATCATGTAAAGCTGATTGTCGCTGTTGTCCGAATCGCGGTTCGAAGCAAATACAAAGAAACGGCCGTCGGGCCCCCACTGGGGCTGCGACTCGTCCTTGTCTTCGGTATACGTCAGCTGGCGACTCGAAGAAACGCCCTCTGCCATCGACACCACGTGGATGTCGGACTGCCGTTCATCTTCCTGCCAGTCGGGGGTCGTGACGGTGTAGAGCATCCAGGATCCATCGGGGCTCGGCGTCCATGCTCCACCACTTTTCATGTACTGGACGTCCATGAAGTCGAGCGGACGCTGCTGAGCGGCGACCATTGGAGCTGAGCCGCCTAAAAGAACGAGTGCTAGGATCAGGTGACGAGTGAGAATGCGCATGGGTTGCCTGCAAAGAACGGGTTCACATCTGCCGAACGTGTTTCCGGCGAAACAGGCAGGGATAATGGGCCTCGTGGACCGGTTCGGCACGGGGCCAGGCGAAAGTCATGCGCATGGCTTCTCCTGGGGGGTGGCCTTTTCAGGCTCTACTTCAGAGCTCTAAACACCTCCACATGGCGCAATTTTCATGCCTCAGAAAGTCGCAGACTCCGACTCAGCGGTGCCCTCGGCGGGACTCTCAGCGACCCCATCTGCCGCGCCCACATCGAGGCCCACAATCTTGAGCAGCTTTAGTGCGTTCCGGCTCGTAGCCAGACCGGGCCGCAGCACATAGTCGAACGAAAGCACACGATCGCCTTTTTCTTCGACCGTTTCGCGGAAATGAACCTTCGTGGACGTCGGATCGAGTTGCGGATCGTCATGCAACGTAAGGTCATGTGTCGTGACCGCCCCGATCGCGTTCGACGCGAGCAGATGCGTCACGATCCGCCGCGCGGCAACCCTCCGCTCCTCGGAATTGGTGCCCTGGAGCACCTCGTCGATGAGGTACAGAAGAGCCGGCTCCCCCGGACCGGCAGCTGCGGCGTCGACGAGGGCCTTGAGGCGCAGCAACTCGGCCATGAAGAGCGACACACCTCCGGTCAGCGAGTCCCTGATTCTCATCGAGCTAAACGTGCGGAGCGGGGACAGCACCACGCTTGTGGCACAAACGACCGATCCGGTCTGTCCGAGCACCGCAGCAAGGCCGATCGACCGGAGCAGCGTACTCTTCCCCGACATATTTGACCCCGTGACGAGCAGGTAACGTCCTGGAGCGTCGAGACTCACGTCACTCGTTCGGACCACGTCGTCCGACAGAAGTGGATGCCCAAGTCCCTCGGCCTTGAGCCCAACGGCCGATTCGTCAAATTCAGGAAAAACCCACGACGGCTGATCGTGGGCGAGCGTGGCAAACGCCGAGAGCGCCTCCAGTTCACCCAGGGTATCGAACCAGTCGCCAACATGGGAGCCGGCCCGCACACGCCACTGCTCAAGTCCCCGGGCGACGTGGACATCCCACAGAAGGATCGGGGAGATCACATGGTGCAGCATCGACGCGCGACTGTCTGCGGCATCGAGGAGACGTTCCAGTTTCCGAATCTCCTCCGAAGCCGGATGGCCAGTCTCACCACCCAGCCGGTTCAGGCGCGTGGACAGTTCCGGTGTAGGACCAACGTATCCCTCCCAGGCTGCGAAGAGACGATGGTGCCCGCGGAGTCCTCGACTGAAGCGGCTCGCACGGTCGAGGAACGGCGTCAGAGCCTTTCCCCACCGCCACGCCAAGGCAGTCTGCACGACCCAGAGTAGCGCCCATGCCGCGAACGGCACCGGCAGCCCGGCGACCCAAGCGACGAACAGCGGGACCGATACAGCGGGCAACACACGTGATGCTATGACAGCCCACGCGGGAAGGGCTCCACCCTGCGTCGGGTCGAAAACCGGAGGCGTCGCGAGCCATTTCGAGAACCCTGCCCATTGAGCTGGATCCATCGGGTCGATCAAAAGTGCTTCTACCGTGAGCGATTCCCGTCCGACTACGTCGTCGGCCAACCCTCTCACGGCGGGCTGACGTCCACGTATTTCGGAGGGGGTCGCCGGTGCCGTGAGCCATTGAGCCACCGTGGCCGAGCCAACAGGTGTGGGCGTGGGTCCGAGGAGTCCTCGAATAGACGCAGGACCAAAGATGTCGAGATCCACGATGTACGGATGCGTGTCGTCCTGGCCGGAGGTGGTTTCGAGTAGGGGGTCGACCGCACCGAATCGCTCGTACGCCTCAGCCAGCCCCTCCCAGTTCCTGGACGTCCGGTGCATGCCGGCTTCGCTCAGCAGGAGGGCGGCTTCCTGTCGCCGCAGAGCCATCTTCAGCTGCCGGTGATGCACTACCATCCAGAAAAAGCCGACCAGGGCCACCAATGCGAAGCCCGTCGGAAGCGCAGTCGGTAGCGGAAGCTCGTTCCTGACCGACGCCGCAACGGCGCCGACCACAAAGATAAGAAGCCTAGCGATCTCTACCTGCCTGGCCCGATGGGACAGAGTGTGGACGTCCGCGGAACGCTGCTCGAACGCCGCTCGGTATTGGGCACCCGGGTGGCTCACCTCTCCGGGATCTGCCACACTACTCGACCGATTCAACGACACTGACCTCCATGCATCCACGCAATCTCTCTATTAGCAGGCGCTGCAGTTCAGCAGTACTAAGCGCCCTGGCCTTCTCCGCCTGTTCCGGAACGGACACTGGCGACAACGCCCCCGTCCGCCCGGACGACGTGCCCGCGTTACACCACGTCGGGCTGAATTCGCTTGATCCGGAACGTGCGATTGAATGGTATCTCAGCGTCTGGCCTTCCGCAGAGCGGGCCGAGGTGGATGGGATCCCTTCAGTCGCTGGGGAAATGTACCTCCTCTTCGACCAGGTCGGAGCGCCGCCGCCCGGTGATTTCGTTCCAGAACTCGGTCGTTCGGACACACAGAGCGCGTTCTGGCACATCGGGGCCTTCGCGAACACCACCGATATGGACGGAGAACTTGGAGCCGCAGGGATAGAACACTTGCCGCTGTACACCGGGCCGGAAGACCGCTCCGGCGTCTGGCGCTCTGGTCTGACGCCGTACAACGGAATCGTCAGTGCAGCAGATGTGGCGACGGCTGAACGAGTCGAGAATCGCCCGGGCGGCTTCAGCTACGTCTTGGCTCCGGACGGTGTGCTCTTCGAGTTCACAGGAGGCGCAGGAACCACCCGTTCGCTCTCACACGTGCACTTGTTCCAGGAGGAGCCGCAGTGCGCGGCGAACTGGTACGTAGAGTTTCTGGGAATGTCGCTGCCGCCGATCCGGAACGAGGACGACACGACCTCGCCAAGACCCCCATACGAACCCTGCAGGGCACCCACGGGGGAAGCTGGCTGGCCATCGCTCGAGACGGTCGGGACGATCCGCCAACCAAGAGGTACCGTCGTACACGGTAGCGGGACGATCTCCTGGTATCCGCGTCAGTGCGCAGGCGGCCGTTGTGGCAGTGCCGAACCGCTCGTGCCGTCGCGAGGACAGGCCCTCGACCACGTCTCCTTTGCAGTTGAAGACGTCGCTGCTTGGCGAGCATGGCTCGGAGCGAACGACATCGTGATCCTCGAGGACGTCCACGACTTCGATGGCGGACAGGCTTTCATGTTTGAAGGCCCTGACCGGCTGTCGGTCGAGCTGGTGTCTGGCACACGTCACTGACCGACGAATTAGTCATGCGAATTTTGAAAGGAAAGTTGGCCGGACGATCGCTGGTGTCGCCTAGCAGAAACGTTCGCCCGACGGCGGAGAGCGTGCGGGATCGGGGGCTTGAAGCGATGGGCGCAGATCTGACCAAGGCCCGGTTCTTGGACCTGTTCGCAGGGGCAGGTGGTGTCGGGCTCGAGGCGATATCGAGAGGAGCTCGGTCCGCCGACTTCGTGGAAAATGGCGGACCGGCTCTCCATTCGCTGAAGGCGAACGTTGCGGCGATGCGTATCGGAAAAAAGGCGCGCGTGTTCAAGAAGGACGTTGTCCCGTGGATCGAACGGCTTGGCCCCGACAGCTACGACATCGCCTGGGTAGACCCTCCGTATGGCTCACGGAAGCTCGATCGCGTGATTCAAAAGTGGAAACGCGACGCCTTCGCGAGGATTCTGATCCTCGAGCACGATCGAGAGCACGACCTGCCGATCACGGGGGAGCACATCGACTTCGAAGGTCCCACCCGGATCACCATAGTCCGAGCTGAGCCGAGCCCGGAATAGACGTGGAGTCGGAGAACGAGGCCTGCGCCTCATGAACGTCGGAATCGACATTCGGGTGACAACGATGTCGGCGTCCGATACATCGACAACGTGATCGTCCGCTAGCTACTTCGCCGTCCAGGCGATCCAGTAGTCGTCGATCGAGTCATCGTCGGTCGCGAGTTCGTCATCTCCAGCAGGCAGATCATTCAGCCGCAGGATGTAGGTCAGGACATCTGTTACCTGCTGCCGTGACAGACTCCACGGATCGTCGTAGGGCATACGGTCGTTGATGTAGTACCAGAGCTGGAAAACCGACTGCGCCTCCCAACGGCCCTGGAATCCGGTGTCGGTCCAGTCCACCGCGTCGTGGCACTCCGAGCAGGTGGTTCGGAAGAGGTCCTCCCCACGATCGGCCTGAGCCATCGTGAAGATTCCGTCCGCGGTGGTCGGCTCGGCGGCCTCCTCTAACTCGGGCCCCGGCTGCGCGGGGGCTGGCGTCGGCCCGGATCCTGTTCCGGACGAACATGCTGCGAGAAGAGCTACCGCAAAGGGCGCACAAAAAGTGCGAACGGTCCTGGCCATCGGCATGCGTGTTTGGGAGGGTCCGCCCGTAAGCGGAGTGGCGGCACCGTTCAGTGCCTCCGTGCTCTTTTCAATCTAGGGGAACCCGGCGGGAGGCCGAAATATTGAAGTTCCCGACTAAGACCTGAGCCAGTCTAGCGCCTGAGTTCGAATCGTCGGTAGCCACGAGTGCGCGAAGAGCACCACGGCGCAGATCATGATTCCGTTCCAACCTCGTGGGCACTCAGATGCCTTCCATCGCGTCGAGCGGCATCCAGCCGACCTTGCCATCGTCGAGCACTACCTCGGCCCATGACCCGGTTCTCTGGTCGATACGGAGGCGTGTGCCCTCGTGCACTTCAAACAACGTCAGGTCGTCGTCCTCGGCAGGGGCCGAGCGGACCGCGACCACCGCGGCCATTACAATCGCTCGGTCCGGAGTCCCGATGCCGAGTTCACGCACGACGAGGTTCAAACCCATGACGGCGACGACGATCACTCCGGCCCGTGAGGACCACCGGGCGAAGCCGGCAACAGCGTCTGTCCTCGCGAGCATGCCGAGCATGAAGCCCGCGGCAAGCGTGAGCCAGCCACTCGCGACGGACGCGATCAGAATTGGGCGAGGCAGCAGTCGCACCCACCAATCCGCCGCGGAGAAGGCCCAGAAGGTCGGCAGCGGCTCGACGGCATCGACGGTCAACGACCTCGCGAGTTCCAGATTGGCGCGGGTGTCTGCGTCACCCGGAGAGAGAGACAGTGCACGTTCCCAGTGCAAGATCGACCGGGCGAGGTCGCCCGTCTTGAAGTAGGCGTTCCCAAGGTTGAACTGGAGCCCCGCGCTGGTAAAGCCCGCCGCATTCACAGCCTCATAGGCCTCAAGCGCTGTACCGTACTCCCCCGCCTCGTAGGCTTGGTTACCCCGTGCAACGATCTCTTCCTGACCCGCGGCAGACCCGGCAGCCATCGACAGGACGACCGAGCTAAGCAAGAGGCCGTGCACCCACCGGACCGGCATGAAATCGGTCATCGGAATCCCCTGTCGAGCGTGGTCATCAGGGCTCTAGCCCGTTCCACGAATCGCTCCTTCTCGCCCGCACTGCTCGTCGGCGGAGCAAAACGCTGCCGGTCGCAGTCGTCGAGGCAACTCCGTAGTTCGTCTCGAGTGTCGTCCGAGATACCTGCCCCTGCGAGTGCCCCATCGACATCCATCGTCTGGAGACCAGCTTCGGCAAGGTTCAGACGGTCAGCCACGAAACCTCTCATAGCGCTCGCGACCTCTGCATAGAACGCCCGGCTGTCATCGCCTATGGCGAGTCGCCGGGCCTCTGCGAGGCGCTTCTTGGCCACACGCCCCGCAAGCCGCCCGCGAGCATAGGCCACGTCGCCTGCGAGAAGCTCCTGATGGCGCCGTAGGGCGGCGGCTCCGGCCATGCCCGCGAGCGGGAGCAGGCCGAAGATCCAGAAGCCAGCGGACAGAAAGAGCGACCGACCGGTCGGCTGCAGGTCGAGCCTCCCCAGGCGAATGAAGCGGATATCCTGTCGCAACTCCGAGACACCACCTCTGCTCAAGGCGGCAGGTCCTTCGACGACGGTACCGGCCACGATGATCGGGACAGGGTCGGTCGCAGCCGACCGATAGGCTCCGGCTGCCTCATCGAAATAGCCGAACGCCAAAGTCGGCAGTTCACGCCTTCCCGGGGCCCGCGGGATCAGAACCCACTCGAACGTCTTGCTGCCGGTGAGGCCGTCGTCGGTGGGGGTGATGGTCTCTGACACTTCCGGAGGAAACACCTCGAAGTCCGACGGGAGATCGAGTATGGGGACCGTGAGTCCCCTGAAGTTCCCTTCACCGTTCACTCGAACCGTCAGCGTTACGGCATCATTGGCATCGACGGAGTCTCGATCCACCGACGCAACCGCACTCAGGCGACCCACTACTCCGGAGAACGGGTCAGGTCTGCCACCGGGAAGGGGGCGGACATCGATGGTGAGTGAATTGGAAACCACCGTGGTCGCCACAGAAGTCGTCCCGAAGGCCGAGTTTCGTCCGAAGACCTCTCGAAACGAGTCACGGGGGTTCCGTACCTGTACCTGCGCCTCAACCTCGATCGGCTCGATCGTGAGCGACCCTGCGCGAGTGGGCACCAGCGCGACCCGCCTGACGACCGCGGTGGCGTACTGCACGCCGTTTCGAATCAACTGTTCAACCGCAGCCTGCCCCTGCGGAGTAGCGTCTTCGACCCAGAAACCCTGTGGCTCAGGGACGTTCGACATCCCAAAATTAGTGACGTCGACCCGAGTCCAGATTCGATACTCGACGACGAAAGGCTCTCCCTCCAACACAGAGGTGCTCGACGACTCAGCCGTAATGAACAGATCGTCTGGACCGAGGCCGGTCGCTGGATCCGGGCCGACGGGTGTGGCCGACACCGTTACCTCGATCGGGGCGGTGGAATAGATCTGTCCGCCCGCTGCCACATCAAACGACGGAATCTCGAAGCCTCCCTCGGTCGAGGCCTGAAAACGATAGAGAACCGTAAGGAAGACCTGAGTTCGACCCCCGACCATGTTCACCGAGGATTGGGTGCTGCTCCCAAGGTATTGGGCAAAAGACGAGAGATCGGGCAACGGAGGGTCACGTCTCACGTCCTGCGTCCCCGTGACCTCGACGTTCAGCGAGAACTGCCGCCCAAGTCCGATCTCCCCCTCCGGTGTCACGTACGCACGCACCGCGACGGTCTGCCCCACGGCCGCGACAGGGAGGAAGGTCATCAGGGCGATGACCACCGAAGAGAGAAGGCGAAAGCTCATGTTACCAGGGCTTCCGTGGCTTGCGTCCACGAGCGGACGCGGGCTTCCGGTTCACGTCCTCCGGGTCCTCCTCAACTGCGTCGAGAAGGCGTTCGGCCTCCTCTGGAGTCATCTCTCCTTCCTGCGGTTGCGGTTGCCCTTGCCCCTCAGGCGGAGGCTCATCCCCATCCTGAGGATCCTGTGGTTGGTCCTGAGGATCGTCCCCGGAGTCGTCCACCGACTCATCCTGATCCTGCTCGTCGTCCTGCTCTTGGTCCTCGGGCGGCCGATCGCCTGGCTGGGGTTCCTGATTCTGGTCCTGCCCCTCGTCGTCCTGCTCTTGATCATCCTGCTCGTCGTTCTGTTGCTGATCTTCCTGTTCCTGCATCTCCTCGAGAACACGCTCGAAGTTGTGCTTGGCATCACCGTCGGCGGGATTCAGTCGCAGTGACTCCTTGTACGCTTCGAGGGCCGGTTCAAGTTGCTGCTGACGATACAGTGCATTCCCCAGGTTGTACCAGGCCGCACTCGCGAGCGCAGGGTCACCGGTTTCAATCGCATGCTGGTACGCCTCCATAGCTCGCTGGTAGTCGGCGTCCTGGTAGAGCGCGTTTCCATCGTTGAACGGGATCACGGGTGAGCCCGGTGCCTCTGCCATCGCCTCGAGGTACTTCTGATGCGCTTCGGCGAAGCGGCCGTCCTGGTAAAGACGATTGCCCTCTTCAACACGGACCCGACCGGCTTGGGCCGCTCCCGCAGTCGGCACTGACAGTCCAGCGAGGACGAGAGCCAGCACCCCGCCCCACCGTATTCCGATCTTGCTCATTCGAACCTCCCAACCCATTCGTGTCCGGTCGCGCGACGGTCAGAAATCAACATCGATGCGACAAGTAGGAGCAGCGCGAGTCCGAGGAAAATTTGATACTGCTCCTCGAACCGTGTCACCTGCCGAGCCTCGATCTCTTCACCTTCGCCGCGGGCGATCTCCTCGATCAGGTCGTCAATCGCGGTCCCACTTGCGCCAGCCTGGACGACGTTGAAACCACCAGCCTGTCGAAAGCTGTCGACTACACTGGCGTCAATCCGTGTCGTGACGACACTGCCGTCTTCATCCCGCAGAAACCCCTGCTGTGTTCCCGCGTCATCAAACACGGGAATCGGAGCACCCTCCGCGGTTCCGATGAGCACCACATGTGCCGTGACACCGAGGTCACGGAGCCGCTCCAGCTCAGGTCCATACTGGCCCTCGTGGTCCTCGGCATCTGTGATGACAATGAGGACGCGAGCCTCTCGGGCCCCATCTTCCATGGCGTCAGCCGACACCCGCAATGCCTCGCCGAGGTCCGTGCCCTGCACCGGCATGAGATCCGGGTGCATGGCACTCAAAAACATCGCGGCTGCACGATAATCCACAGTCAACGGACTCTGGACGAAGGCGTCGGCAGCAAAGGCGACAAGACCAATACGGTCCCCGTTCAACCGTTCCATGAGCTGCAAGACGAACAGTCGTGCACGATCGAGCCGGTTCGGTATGACATCCTCCGCGAGCATCGACTGTGAGAGGTCAACCGCGATGACGATATCCTGCCCTCGAGCCGTGACCGTCTCCAGTCGGGTCCCGAACTGGGGACGAGCCAGAGCAACAACAAGCAGCGTGACCGCCAGCAAGCCGGATACTGCCTTCCAGCGACGTGCCGAGTGATGGACGGACGCGGTCAGGCGCTCAACCAGCTCTGCATCAGCGAACTGTTCGAGCGCCCGCGCCCTCCCTCGGGCTGCACTGAGGAAGAGGCTCGCGAGCGCGGGGGCCACGAGAAGAGCCCACAGCCAGTCGATATCGTTGAAACGGAACATCAGGGGAGCCTCCTCAGCACGGTCTGCGCGAGACCGAACTCGGCGACGAGCAGGAGAAAACCCAGCCCGAGCGGCAGTGGGAACTCCTCTCCGAACTGAGTGAAATTCTCGACTTCGATCTCGGTGCGCTCAAGCTCGTCGATCTCGGTATAGATAGAGGCGAGGCTTTCGTTGTCCGTCGCCCGGAAGTAGCGCCCACCGGTCAGTTCGGCCATTTCCTGCAGCGTCGCCTCATCGATGTCCACACGCATGTTCGCGTAGCGTGTGCCCCCAAGCGGATCGGGCACCGGCACCCGGGCCGTGCCCTGCGAGCCTGCACCGATCGTATACACGCGAATGCCCAGCGCCTGAGCCATCTGTGCGGCAGTTACTGGTCCGATCTCACCCCGATTGCTTCTGCCGTCCGTCAGGAGCACGACGACCTTGGACTCTGCGGGAGACGCTTGCAGCCGCTTTACGGCGGTCGCGAGTCCCATGCCAACCGCGGTGCCATCCTCGATCATACCGACATCGAGTTCGTCGAACAGAGACTGCACGACAGCGTAGTCAAAGGTGAGTGGCGCCTGTGTAAAGGCCTGGCCAGCAAATGCCACGAGGCCGATGCGGTCGTTCCTCCGACCGGCAACGAAGTCGATACCGACTGCCTTGGCTGCTTCCAGGCGGTTCGGTTCCAGATCCTCCGCGAGCATCGAGCTCGAGACGTCGAGCACCATGACGATATCGATGCCTTCGGTGAGCACATTCTCCGTAGTGATTCCGGTCTGAGGTCGAGCGAGCGCCACGATGAATGCTGCCAGCGCCAAGCCTCGCAACGTCGGCGGCAGAATCGCCATAACGCGGGCCTTGCTCACCCCTGCCGCCTGGATGTCCGACACGGCCGAGTAGCGGATTGCTGGCCGGCGGCGGCGTGCCCGCACCCAGAACAGAACAGGAAGCGCCACCAGAAGGCCAAGTACGAGTGGGTCCTCGAATCGGAACATCAACTGGTGATCTCTGGCTCTGCTTCGGGCACAGCCTCGGGTTCGCCCACGGCCTCGGCCACTGGCTCAGCCACCCGATCCGCCACGGCAGCGAGATCTTCGGGAATCCATAAGACGGATGCCTCGACAAGCTCCCTCCCCCTAGTGACCACCTGCTCCGAAGCAGCGTCCGTGGGGCATACCTTTGCAAACTTCACGAGGTCGCACTGGTCCAAGAGTCGGCGCAGATCACCACAGAACTCAGCACCCACTCGGACTCCTCCAAGGCCGTCGATAATCTCCCACGTCGTCATCTCGAGAGCCATCACTTGATACCGAGCCTCGATGAATCGGCGCAGAATCATGGAGACCTCGATGTGGTATTCCTTGAACTGGCCATGAGCCAGCATCGGCGATGCTTCAAGATCGGCAAGAGCTTCAAGCGCGAGCTCATGGGCTGGGCGCGGCGGCGGCCCGGCGGCGGCTTCTTCCGTCGACCTCGATGCGCGCCACTTCCGGTAGCCCAGCGCCAGCGCCAGGACGAGCAGGATCAGCACAAGTAGCCCGAGCGCGATCGTGATGGCGCTCAGGGGAATCATGAACGGTCCCCGGATCTCCCGGATATCGCCCGACTCGTCCGCGCCGACGGATACGACCTCGACGCCGTATCGATCTGTCCCGAGGGTCTCACGGCCGCCGTCAGGCGAAAGTACATCCAGCGAGAACGAAGGCACTTCGACTTCACCGAGCTCGAAAATCGTGAGCACGAAGCTCGCCGCTGAGATCGAACGGTCCCCTGCCTGTTGCCTCGGGTGAGCTGTCGCTCCGATCACTTCGAACGGCGAAAGGTCGATCGAATCAGGCCACGACACGGTGGCATCGTTCACGTGCTCCACCGAGACCGTCAGGGTGAGGCGATCACCTACGGTCACCAGCGTCGTGTCCAACTGGGTGTTGATCCGAGACTGGCCGGTCAGGGGCCCTGCCAGCGCGGCCGTAGCGATCAGAACGAGGCCGACGCTCCGGCTTATCGAGAGAATGGTTCCGCGCATGGCTACTGACGCCTCGCCCGATCCTGAAAGAAGCGCATGAGCGGCTTCACGTAGGGCTCTCCCGTCTCGATGTCGATGACGTCCACCTTGCTCTTCCTCAGTGCCCGGTCGAGCCCCGCCGCCCTTTCAGTCACCTGTCGCTCAAAGTTGGACCGGAAGGTCTCGTCCGATGTGTTCACGACGACCCGGTCTCCGGTCTCCAGGTCCTCCAACTCGAGATAGCCAAGCGGAGGGAGGGTGCGCTCGCGGCGGTCACCGAGTCTCACGGCGATCAGGTCATGCCGGCGACCGGCAACAGCCAGCGCCCTGTCGAAGCCTTCGTCCTGAAAATCCGAGACCAGGAAGGTCACGGCCTTCTTCCGCTGCACATGGTTGAGGTATTCGAGTGCCACCGTGAGGTCTGTGCCGCGCCCCTCGGGTTCGTGAAAGAGAAGCTCGCGCAGTACACGGAGCACGTGCTTCCTCCCTTTTCGGGGAGGCACGAATTTCTCGATACGGTCGGAAACAATGATGAGCCCAACCTTGTCGTTGTTCTTGATCGCGCTGAAGGCAAGCAACGCACAGATCTCGACCGCGACCTCTCCCTTCCACCGACCTCTGCTGCCGAACTCACCGGACGCGCTCACATCCACCACAAGCATGACCGTGAGCTCGCGCTCCTCTTCGAAAATCTTCACGAATGGGGCGCCCGCACGCGCGGTGACATTCCAGTCGATGCTGCGAATGTCGTCGCCGTACTGGTACTCCCGGACCTCGGCGAAATTCATTCCGCGGCCCTTGAAGACCGAGTGGTACTCGCCGGAGAACACCTCATTTACCAAGCCGCGGGTCGAAATCTCGATCCGACGCACCTGCTTGAGGATCTCCCGGGGGATCATTCGTTCCCCCTCATGGAGCGGTCAGTCATTGCGCAGCAGCCCGTCAGGGCACTTCAACCTGATCGAGGATGCGTCGCACGATGTCCTCGGGTGTGACCTCTTCGGCCTCGGCCTCGTACGTAACGAGAACGCGGTGCCGGAGAACATCCATTCCCATTGCGCGCACATCATCCGGTGTGACGAAGCCCCGGCGCTGCAGGAAAGCGTGGGCGCGTGCAGTCTTCGCCAGACAGATCGTCGCTCTGGGGGAAGCCCCGTACGAGATCAGCTCGGTCAGGTCTTTGAGGCCGTACGCCGCAGGGTCGCGTGTGGCCAGGATTAGATCGACGATGTAACGCTCGACCTGAGAATCCATATAGATCATCTCCGTCGCAGCACGAGCGCGAAGAATTTCGTCCGGCTTAACGACCGGCTTGACCTTGTAAGACCCACCGGCGGACATGCGGCGCATGATCTGAAGCTCTTCATCACCGGTCGGATACTCGACCGAGAGTTTGAGCATGAAGCGGTCGATCTGAGCCTCGGGGAGAGGATAGGTACCTTCCTGCTCGATCGGATTCTGCGTGGCGAGAACCAGGAACGGATCGTCGAGCGGATAACTGTGCTCACCGATGGTCACCTGTCGCTCCTGCATCGCTTCCAGCAACGCCGCCTGCACCTTCGCCGGGGACCGGTTGATCTCATCGGCCAGAATGATGTTGGCGAAGATGGGCCCCTTCTTCGTCTTGAACTCTTGATCTTTCGGATCGTAGATCAGAGTCCCGATGAGGTCTGCGGGGAGGAGGTCAGGCGTGAACTGGAGACGTCGGAATTTCGTGTCGATCGCTTCCGCGAGCGTCTTCACGGTTAGCGTCTTCGCGAGTCCAGGCACGCCCTCCATAAGAACGTGTCCGTCGGCGAGCATGCCGATGAGCAGCCGTTGCACCATGGTCTGCTGTCCAACGATGACTCGGCCGACCTCCGCCAGAAGGCGATCGACGAACGCTGACTCCTGCTCGATCTTCTGTTGAATGACCTCGATGTCGAGGCTCTTGGTTTCGCTCATTTCGGTTGTCCGGGATCCTTGTGGAATTCCGAGTGATTACAGGCGTGGTTGGCCGCGATATGGTAATGGATGCACACCACGAGGAAAGGGTTGGCCGACCCTCAACACAGGATGAGCGAGATGTTCTTCAAGAAGCGATCTCAGGGACCTGCCGCGCCGGTGCTGCACGCATACGACGACGACTTCGAGCAACTGGTGGGACCAGACTCCGGACTCGTAGTCGTAGACTTCTGGGCGGTGTGGTGTGGTCCCTGTCGGATGATGGAGCCAATCCTCGACGAAGTGGCGACGGAATACGCCGACCGTTCCGTCCGTGTGGTGAAGGTCGACACGGACCAGGCGCCGAAGACGGCTGAGATGTACGGAATCAGGTCGATCCCCACGATCATCTTTTTCAAAGATGGCGAGCCGCTCTTTGAGATGGTCGGAGCAATTCCAAAGCCGGTCCTGCAGCGTGAAATCGAAGAGGCGCTCGCCGTCGCGGGTTAAGCTTCCGGCCTCGATTACGCACGAAAGTGTGATCCCCGAGGGACACATGGGAATGTGTCACATTCAGCACAACTCGTTGTACTGCAACCTCTTGTACTACATTTCACAGCTTGGCACGACCACTGCACTTCCCCAGAGCAGGCGGATGGCCGGTGCACGCACCAGCGGGCATCAGGCGGGAGGGTCCCGCCGCTCACCACCAGAAAAACGGACCAGGGAGTCCGTTCAGGAAAGGGGACGTACCATGAAACACGAACTCATTACGCTTCTGATCGGTGCTTCGTTCTTCGCGTCGGACGTGGAGGCGCAGCGCAACCGAGACCGAGACAATCAAACCGGCAGGGACGACCGCGACGGTCGAGTGGAACAGCTCAAGCCCGTACATGCCCGGGGCCGAATCGCACCTCGGACCGTCGTCTACAGTGGTGGCCGTCCTTGGGACGGCCTTAGGCGAGTCGTCTACAGCAACAACCGGCACAGGCGGTCCTAAGCACCTGTCCACGTGTGGGTGCGCGCCGACTGGGGGGCCAGGCAGCCCTTCGCCGTTCGTGCCAACCGGACCGTCCTGAATCAGCGTGACCTGAGAAACGTGCTGGGCCGTCGGACGGTCGACATGGTGCACGACTCCGGTCGTCGGGCTGGTCTCCGCGGCTCGCTTCGCGGGCACTGGGTCGAGCAGCGCGGTCAGGGTCGCGTGCTGGTCGTCACAATGGATCGCGCCGACGTCGCGAAGTTCGTGGATTTTGACCGCGATGGCTTCGTTGACGACGTCTTCCTAGTCCAGGCGCGTGGGAACCGAAGGGTCGGGTACGGATGGTGAGCCATCCCGATCCCAACAGGAGCTGAAGCCCGGCAGACCTGAGGTCTGGGGGGCTCCTTTCGTTCACACGGTTTCGGGGCTTGTCGGCCGCCCTGCCGTCCGAGTCCGACACACACTTTCGTGTCCGCGACCGGAATCACCGACAGCGTCGTCAGGACTCTCACCGCTCGCGTCGTCGATCGGGAGCATGGTGGGCATTGGCATGGGCGAAGAGACTGGAAACTTGACAACAGATCAGCGTTGAAAATCATGCGTCGAAACGATGCCTCGTGTTGCGAGAAACGCTGGCGGGAACGAGAGTCCTCGCTCTTCTGCATCCCCACACGAGAGTCCGACCCACATGACCGGACACGCCTCGGACGTCGTCGTGATCGGCTCCGGCATCAACGGTGCTTCCTGCGGCTGGCACCTCGCACAGCGAGGGCTCTCGGTCACGGTCCTCGAAAAAGAGGCCGCACCGGCAATGGGTTCGACGGGCAAAAGTGCGGCAGGCGTCCGCGTCCAGTTCACCACAGCAGCCAATATTCGGCTCTCCCTGTATTCCTTGCCCATCTATCGGGAGTTCGCGGAACGGTACGGTCACGATATCGGATACCAGGACATCGGCTACCTCTTGCTGGTGCCTGAGGAGCGCTGGGAGCGACACTTGGAATCGGTAGCTCTGCAGAAGGAGCTCGGAGCACCGGTCGAGGTTCTGGATCCGCTCGAGGCACAGCGATTCGTCCCGTTCGAGCAGGAAGGACTCGCGGGCGCCACTTACGGGCCCTGGGACGGGGTCATCGACCCTCACATGGCTTGTCTGGCCTGGGTCGCGATGGGAAAGGAGGGCGGTGTAGACTATCAAATGAACACCGCGGTTACCGGAATCCGACGCTCTGGCACGGGATGGGATATCGAAACGACGGCCGGCTCATGGAGCTGTGGCCACATCGTGAATGCGGCCGGCGCGTGGTCGGGCGACTTGGGCCGGATGGCGGGCATCGACGTGCCGGTAGGTCCGAAACGAATTCAGATCTTCCTGAGCGCCCCCATATCCGACGACCGGACTTATCCGTTGACGATCGACTTAGCCACCGGGGTCTACGTCCGCGGTGAAGGTAACCGCGTGCTCTTCGGCCTCGACAACCTCGAGCAGCCGTTCGGATTCACGGAAGGAGTGGATGAGGCCTGGCTCGAGCACGTGCTCCTAACCGGGGTTGGCCGCTTCCCCTGGTGGGAAGAGATGGGTATCGACGTGAAAAGAAGCTGGTGGGGTTACTACGGTGTCAGCCCGGACAACAGTCCAATTATCGGTCCACACCCTGATGCCCCCCGCTGGATCGACGCCTGCGGCTTCTCCGGTCACGGGATCATGCACGCTCCGGCCACCGGGATCGCAGTCGCCGAATTGATCTGTGATGGACGCACCTCCACCGTGAATGTGGACCACTTTCGCCACACACGATTCGGGCAGGACGTCGCAGTCGAGGCGAACATCTTCTAGGAACTCAAGGACACGCCATGCGCTCACTGTATTCCGAATTCAGTCGGATGGGGACGCCCCTCGCAAGCCTGTTTGTGGCGACGGCCGTCCTAGCGGGGTGCGGACCCGCTTTTGTCATCGAGGAAGCCACGATCGCTGAGCTTCACGATGGGATGGCCAATGGACAGATCACGGCGGAGACACTGGTCCAGCACTACCTCGATCGTATCGCCGCCTACGATAAAAACGGCCCGTCGATCAATTCGCTGATTACTGTGAGCGACCTGGCCGTTGAGCGTGCGCGCGAACTCGATCGCACGTTTGCGGCGAGCGGCCTGGTCGGCCCGATGCATGGGATCCCGATTGTCGTAAAAGACAACTACGACACGTACGATCTGCCGACAACAAATGGGGTGCTCGCGCTCAAGGGAGCCATTCCCCCCGACGATGCGTTTCATGTCGCGCGACTCCGTGAGGCCGGAGCGATCGTGCTGGCGAAGGCCAACATGGCCGAGTTCGCGACGAGTGGAGCCTTTTCCGTGAGTTCCGTGCTGCCAGGCTTTTCCCGCAATCCCTACGACACGCGGAGAGTCACCGCCGGATCGAGTGGGGGGACCGCTGCAGCAGTGGCTGCGAACCTCGGGACCGTTGGGCTGGGCAGCGACACTGGAAGCTCGATTCGCGGGCCCGCTTCTCATCAGTCGCTCGTAGGACTCCGCACTACGATGGGACTCTCAAGCCGGGACGGGATCGCACCTCTCAATTCTGCGAGGGATGTAGGCGGCCCAATGGCTCGGACAGTGGAGGACGCGGTGCGCGTGCTGGAGATCATCGCCGGATACGACGAGGCCGACTCCGTGACTGCCCGAGGGAATGGTTTGCTGCCCGATGGCTACCAGCAATTCCTTCGTGTCGACGGACTCACGGGCAAGCGTATCGGGGTCCTGAGGCGCTTCTTCGAGGTCGCCGACGCGGAGGAGGACGGCCCGCAGCCGAGCCCGGTCGAGGACGAAGAGGACGAAGAAGATGAGGACGCAAAAGGAGAGAAGGAAGAGCGGGAGCCGAGCAGGGTCCACCCCGAGGTACTGGGGCTTCTGGAGCAAGCGCTCGTCGATATGGCGGCGAGCGGGGCGACCATCGTCGGGGACGTCGATATTCCTGGACTCGACTCGCTCCGCCGAGCGATTCCGAACATCCCCCGCTGGGAGTACGACCTGAATCAATACCTCGCGACCCGGCCTGAACTGGCCCGCGGAACGATGCAGGAGATTCTGGATTCGGGGGATTATCACCCGTGGGTGGCAGCCGGCTTGAGGAGGGCTGCCGAAGAAGAACTGGAGGGGACGCCCGAGGAGCACGAGGACTGGGCTGCCTATCTCGAAGCAACAGCGAATCTGCAGGACGCCGTGCTGGCTGCGATGGACGCGGTAAGTCTAGACGTTCTGGTGTACCCGACGTACAACTACCCGGCACGCCTCATTGGCGACCTCAACACGACCTACGGCGCAAACAGTGGCACCCTCTCGCCACCCACAGGCTTCCCAGCGTTCAGCGTGCCGATGGGGTACGTCGGAGGGACTCTGCCGTCTGGACTTCAGCTTCTAGGCCGGCCCTTCGACGAAGGCACGATGATCGAGATCGCGTACGCCTACGAGCAGGCGACGATGCACCGAAGACCACCGGAGTCGACGCCGCCGATTCCGCGAGCACGCTAGGAAGGCCGGTGCCGCGGAGGCAGACACCGAACTGAGCCCGATGATGGATGTTGTGGCGGAAGAAGAAAATCCTCATTACCGCGCCCTTCGGCATTCCCAGTGCTACCTCTCCATCTGCCAACTCTCTCCACCGTAGCACCAGAAGTACTCTCGATGATGCTGCGGGCCTCAGCCACGCTCGCATCGAACTGCGTGAAGATATCTTCCTTCGTGGTCAGAATGATCCGCTCAGAGCGGGCGTCAAGATCGAAGGTGTCTACGCACAGGACGACGGTCAGAAACCAATCACCCCGAGCGGTACACGGCCTCAGCCAAATGCACGATGAGCGTACCGGCCTCATGAAGAGGGGCACGGACGCCACCCTCTCGCCCGAGACGAACCACACATCCCCCGAGGTCGCTCATCTCCGTGCGCCGACGTCCATTCAGATCATGGATGACACTGGGAAAGAAGTCGTCGGGGAATTGGTCGAGCCGCTCATCGATGCGAGCTTCAGCGCCTTCTGGGATGGGCACACCCTGCGCGCGGCCCGTCGCCAGGACTTCGCCGATGGCCTGCTGTTGAAGCGACCGTCGGTAAGGGTGCGCCCGGACAGAGCCCATGTTCCGCTCACCCATCGCACAGAGGATCGAGAGCACACAGACGACGGACATTTTCTCCCAAAGCTCGACCCGGATGTCTTCCGCAGTCTCCACGCCGACCAGCGTATCGGTGAAGGCGTCCTGGACACGCTCCGACGGTGTTCCCTCGCTCTCGGAGGAAGGCGTAGGGACGACGATCCGCTGATGAGATGCCTTCCGTTCGACCACCCCTGGCTCGACTCGGAACGACGTCATGTACGCGACCCCGTCTATGATCTGTTCTGATGCAACGCCATGTGCGATCAAGCGCTCGCGGGCGGTCACTCCATTAAGAAGCGAAACGACAGCCGAACCTCTCTCGGCCAGGTGGCACAACTGCGGTGCGACCTCATCGAGCGAGTACGTCTTGGTCACGACGAAGGTCAGGTCGGCCGACTCGATCTCGACACCGGATGCAACGCAGCCGGGCCGGGCCGTGAAGTCGCCCGCGTGGCTCCGAACAAGTAGCCCGTTGGCCTCTATGGCGGTCCGGTGATCTCCTCGCGCCACCAGGGTGACCTCGTGACCTGCCTGATCAAGCACCGCGCCGATATAGCTGCCCAGTCCACCGGCCCCCACGACGACCACCTTCACAGGTCAGTCACACAGCCGAGAGACGCGGACGAGACTGAACGGATGTACTTCAACAGCACGCCTTGTTCGGCGCCAAGCTGCGGGGCGGCCCAATCCTGAGCCCGACGGCTCCTTTCGGCCTCACCCACACGCCATTCAATCGTGTTCGCCTCCGCGTCGATGACGACGATGTCACCGTCCTCGACGAAGGCGAGAGGCCCGCCCAACTGAGCCTCCGGCGTCACGTGGCCGATCACGAAGCCGTGACTCCCTCCCGAGAAACGTCCGTCCGTGACTAGGGCCACATCAGACCCGAGCCCTGCACCTATGATCGCCGAAGTGATCGTGAGCATCTCCGGCATGCCCGGTCCGCCCTTGGGGCCCTCATATCGAATCACAACGACATCTCCGGAAGAGACCAGCCCTTCTTCGAGAGCGCGAAGTGCCGCCTCTTCTTGATCGAAAACCCGGGCTGGGCCCGAAAAGTGGAGCCCCTCCTTGCCCGTGATCTTGGCGACAGCACCCTCGGGCGCAAGCGAGCCACGCAGGATACGCAGATGCCCCGTGGATTTGATCGGGTCCGCCGGATCGTGGACCACGTCTTGTCCGGCCGTGAGATCTGCCACGTCCTCCAGATTCTCGGAGACCGTCTTGCCCGTCACCGTCATGCAGGTGCCGTCGATGAATCCTTCGGCCAGCAGCAGCTTGAGGACTGCGGGCACACCGCCAACGCGGTGGAGGTCTTCCATAAGATACCGGCCACTGGGCTTCAGGTCTGCCAGATAGGGAGTTCGGTCACTCACCGACTGAAAGTCATCGATAGTGAGTGGCACGCCCGCGGCGTGGGCAATGGCCAGGAGATGAAGGACCGCGTTCGTCGACCCGCCCAACACGGTCACTAGCACCATCGCGTTCTCGAAAGCCGCGCGCGTCATGATGTCGCGGGGACGGAGGTTCGTCGAAAGCAGATCATGAACCGCGGCGCCCACCGCCCGACACTCCTCTTGTTTGCGACCTGTTGCAGCCGGGGTCGAGGAACTGAATGGAAGCGTCATGCCCAGAGCCTCGGCCGCAGCCGCCATCGTGTTCGCAGTGTACATGCCTCCACATGCTCCGGCCCCGGGACAAGCATTCTGGACGACATCCTCGAAGCGAGCCTCGTCGATCGAGCCCGTAAGAAGCTCCCCGTAGCTCTCGAACGCGCTGACGATATCGAGGGGCTCTCCGTCGAGTCGACCCGGCGCGATCGTCCCACCGTAGACCATGAGACCCGGCCGATTCAGACGCGCCATCGCCATGAGTGAACCCGGCATATTCTTGTCACAGCCAGGGACGGTCACGACGGCATCGTACCATTGAGCGGCCGCCACAGTCTCAATGGAATCGGCGATGAGATCTCGGGACGGCAGTGAATAGCTCATCCCGTCTGTCCCCATCGAGATACCGTCACTCACGCCGATGGTGTTGAAGCGCATCGGGACGAGTGCAGCCTCTCGCACGCCCTTAGCAATCGCGCCCGCGAGGTCGAGCAGGTGCATGTTGCACGGATTCCCCTCCCACCACATCGACGCGATTCCGACCTGAGCCTTATTGAGGTCGTCGGACGAGAGGCCGGTCGCGTGCAGCATGGCGCGCGCACCCGCCTGTGCTGGCTCCTGGGTAATCCGAGCGCTGTGACGGTTGAGCGTGGGGAGCTTCTTTGTCACGACCCCGGAATACCGCCGTTCGACGGTGGCGGGAGCACCCGAACCACTTCAAGTGTCGTCCCCTGCATGCACATGCTGGTCTCGACATATCGCGCCTCGACGACGACCGCTTCACCCGCTTCGAGTTCACCCACCTCACCGATCAAAGTGTAAAGGAACCCGTCGGTGTCTCGCATCGCGGGACACTCCACTCCCTCATCGGTCATCTGACCGGTTCGTTGCAGAAGGCCATCCGCGCTCGTGACGTGGAACGGTTCAGACAGACCGATGGGCGCAAAGATCGCGTCGAACGCAACAAGCAGAACCGCCCGGTTCGAAGGCGCAGTCTCCGGGATCGTGATCGTCCCCGACACCTCACCCCACATCCCCTGCTTGGCCTCGTGAAGTGCTTCGAAGCCGGTCCGAGTCGCCCCGACTCCCAGGTGGACCTTCGCCTGCAGAGGGAGGTTCTCAGTGAAAACGGTGACTTCGGTGCCCGGCGGTCCGAAGAGCGGGGAGACCTCCTGGATCATGCGCAGGGAGTCGGGCGCTACTCGGCGCTGAGCGGCGGCGTCTGCCGCGAACAGACATGACGCGGCGCAGACGCACGTCAGCAGGCAAAATCGGTTCCACTGCATTCGGCTCATCATAGCATCAGGCCCCTTGGATCAGCACGTGATTCCGCACGGCGAGGTGCCCCGGCGGTGATCATGAGCGTGTCGACGGTGGTGATGTAGCCCGCACGAGTGGCAACGACAATATGGTCGTCCCGCGGGAGCTCCCGGTCGAGCGAAGAGCATCGCCGTTCATGGTCTCGAAGAACGAACCGATCCAACACTCTGAATCCCGGCCGCCCGGGACCCAATCCTTCGGAGTTGACGACGAACCGCGCACTGTCGACGTTGGCGCGATGACCACACCGCCCGTAGCCCGACGCCTCCGCGAGGGCCAGCTCAAGAAGTCGCCGATCCGCGAGATCATGAAGCTTGCCGATCGTCGAAATATCATCGCGATGGGACTCGACCCCGACGACGTGATCTCCTTTGCCGGGGGATGGGTCAACCATGAGGCGCCCGACGGCCTAAGAGCCGAATACGCCCATGTAGCAAATGACCCACAGCTCTTCCACGAGCTGGGTGCCTACTCCCCGACCCGCGGCCTTCCGCGCTTCCGCGACATGATTCTCGCGGTCGATCAGGCGTTCTACGGGACGGAGGGCCTTGCCGACGAGCACCTCATTGTTGGCTCAAGCTCGACTCAGCTCACACATACACTGTTTTCCACACTTCTTGATCCAGGCGACCGAGTCGTTCTGTTCGACCCGTCGTATGCGAACTACGGTCCTCAGCTGAATCTCGGGCCGGACGGCGTCGAAATTATCTGGCTGCCGGTCTTCGATTCAGACGACTGGGCGTTCATGCCTGATCCCGAACAGGTCGTGGAGAATTTCTCGCACGTTCTGGCAGAGCACGCGCCGCGGCTGGTCCTCTTCTCGTCTCCTGACAACCCGACGAGCCAGCTCATCGGAGACGACGTCTTCTTCGAGATCGTGAACCGTGCGGCAGCCGCGAGTTGCTTCGTCGCGGTCGATTTCGCGTATCGGGCGCAGTGCTTCCAGCAACCCGAGCCAAAGTATTTCTCCGCGAGCCCTGCGGAGTTCCCGAACCTGATTCGGCTCCACTCGAACTCGAAGTGGTGTCGTGGACTCGGTCGCCGGCTCGGGTGGATCGAGGCGGCGCCTGAGGTGGTGAACGCCCTTGAAGTGGTGCAGCAGAGTACCGCGCTGTGTCCGGACTCGGTACACCAGTACGCGCTGGCCGCCTATCTAGAGAAGGCGCTCCCTGACGGCTCCCTCGCGACCTACATGGACGAAAGTCGGGATCTCTACCGCGCGGCAGCCGTGCACACGGTCGAATGTGTGCGGCGCCACATGAAGATGCCGTGCCTCGACGCGCACGGTGGCCTGTATACGGTCGCCGACGTGGGGCGAAACGGTGACGAGTTCGTCCGCGAAGTCCTGGCCAGCACTGGGGTCATTTTCGTACCCGGAAGCGGCTTCGGGCCGGCACTCGACAACGGCATCCGAATCTCGTTCGGCCCACTGGTGAACGACCTCGCCCGCATCGAGGAAGGGTTCGAGCGCGTAGGCGCTTTCCTCGGGAGCTAGCGATTCACCAGGCGGACCGAGTGAGATCTACGAGATCGGCCTCCTCGGTCTCGGCGGCGCAATGATCACCGAGAACCCAGCCTGACGCACCATTTCGTTGAAGTCGTCGAGGCGTGGGCCCATCAACTCCTCATTCGTGCCCTGATGCACCGTCCAGCGCGCACGCAGATCACCCAAAACATCGCGTGAGCCCATGCTCACTCCAGCTTCGGCACCATCCGCGTTCCCGTGTAGGAACACATACTGGAATTTGAGACGCGTCGGGAAGTTGATGACGGTCTGTCCGTCGACCGTGCGGCGCTGGTAGAGCGAGTCCGCGACGGTCTCCATTTCACCTGCCAGCTCACCACCGGCGGCGACGACCTCGGTCCCCGCTTCGTCATCCCCAATCTTTTCGACAAGCGACTCGATCTGGTCGCGCACATCGTTGTTGCGGGCCACACCACGGTGGATCGCAGTGAGTTCAGCAGCCACCTCGGCTACGAAAGCGTCCTGTGCGATGTAGTCAGACAACGTCGCCTCCACACGCGGGTCTATCCGGACCTCGAGTGGCTGGGTCATCGACCACTCGCCGACCGTCATCCGAACCAGGTAGTCACCCGGCACGACCCTCCGTCCAGCGAGGGATCCGAACACGTAGGCACCCGGAATATTCGGAATCGACTCATGCCGAAGATTCCACTGGATGCGGTTCGCTCGGCCCGACACACTCAGGGGGCTCGCACCCGGACTTAGCTCTTCGTCCGGCGTCGTACTCAGAGTCCGCACGACATCGCCCACTGCACTGAGGATCTCGATCGATACGGACTCACCCTCGGCAGGTTCAGCCCCCAGCATGAAGTCGATCATCGCGCCGCTCGGGCCATTCTGTCCCTCACCGCCGCCACCGAAGCCACCACCGCCGGCCAGTCGATAGGTGTGGCGAGGTGCAAAGAGGTGGCTCTCCCCGTCCACTACGTCAGCCGTCTGCTGAAGCGGTGACAGGTCGTCGAGAATCCAGAAACCGCGGCCTGAGGTCGCGACCACGAGATCGTTCTCGCGCTCGTGCACAATCAGGTCGTTGATCGGAGTGTTCGGGAGATTCAGCTGTAGCGACTGCCAGTCCCCGCCATCGAACGAGACATACATACCAAGTTCGGTGCCGGCGTACAGGAGCCCCGGGCGGCGCGGGTCCTCGCGGACCACGTGGACCCATGCGTCTTCAGCGAAGCCCTCCGAGATCTCATCCCACGATGCACCGTAGTCCCGCGTCACGTATGCCGTCGGCGTGAAGTCGTTGAACTTATAGTTATTCACCGCCGCATACGCCGTCGCCGGGTCGTGAGGGGAAACCGCGATCTCGTTGATCATGACCTCACCCCAGTCGTCCGGAGTGACATCGGTCCAGGAAGCACCCGCGTCGCGGGTTACGTGCACGAGGCCGTCGTCGCTGCCGGTCCAGATGGTTCCTTCCTCGTGCGGCGACTCGGTGAAGGCGTAGATGGTCCCGTAGATCTCACCGCCAGCTCCCTCGTTCGTGATCGGCCCACCACCGTAACCCTGCTTTTCGTCGTCATCGCGGGTCAGGTCAGGGCTGATTTCGTCCCATGTCATCCCCCGGTCGCGCGAGCGGACGACGTGATTCGAAGCGTGGTAGATCGTGCTCGGATCGTGCTGCGACACGAAGATGGGCGCGCTCCAGTTGTACCGGTATTTCATCTCCCGGCCCTGAAGCGCTGCAGGCATCACCGGATACGCCGCGATATCCCTCGACGCTGATGTGCGATGGTCGAACTCCGAGATGATCCCCATGTAGCATCCGGCGTACACGAGACGAGGATCGTCGCGGTCGAACGCGGGGCGGGCGCTTTCACAGCCACCAACCTGGTACCAGTCCTTCCACGAGATGCCTCCCGCCCCACGGCTCGCGATCGCAACAGAGCTGTTGTCCTGCTGACCACCGTAGATGTAGTAGGGGAAGCGATTGTCCACGTTGACGCGGTAGAACTGTGCAGTCGGCTGATTCTGCTGAGTGGACCAGGAGCGCCCACCGTTGAACGACACGTTCGCGCCACCGTCATTGGCACCCACCATCACACGGTTGTCGTTGGGGCTGATCCACAGGTCGTGTGTATCGCCGTGAGGAACCGAGACGTTGGTGAAGGTCCGCCCTCCGTCGATCGACTTCATCATGGGGGCGTTCAGGACGTAGACCGTCTCCTCGTCGAGCGGGTCAGCGAACACCTCGATGTAGTACCACGCTCGTGCGCGGATCGTCCAGTTGTCCGTCATGAGCGACCAGGATTCTCCGGCATCGTCAGAGCGAAACAGCCCACCGCCCGGATCGGCTTCGACCATTGCGAAGAGCCGGTCTGGATTTGCGCGCGAGACATCGATGGACGTCTTGCCCATGAGATCCGGGAAGCCGGAGTTGATTTCCTGCCAGGTATCTCCGCCGTCGAGTGATTTGTAGAAGCCACTCCCTTCCCCGCCACTAACCACCTGCCAGGGAAGCCGGCGGTGGTCCCAGAAGGATGCGTAGAGAATGCGCGGATTGGTCATGTCCATGGCCAGATCTGACGCCCCGGAATTCTGATCGACGTAGAGAATGAGTTCCCAGTTCTCACCGCCGTCTTCAGAGCGGTAGATCCCTCTTTCCGGGTTGGGGCCATACGGCGCGCCCTGCGCGGCGACGTAGACCACGTCTGGATCGTTCGGGTGGACACGAATGCGAGAGATCGATCGAGTCATGTCGAGACCGAGATGGTGCCACGTTCGCCCGGCATCTGTCGACCGATAGACCCCATCACCGTGGGAGGTCATCACTCCCCGAATCGCGTGCTCCCCCATCCCGACATACACGACGTTCGGATCGGACTCGGAGACGGAGATCGCGCCCACCGACGATGTCTCCAGTTGGCCATCCGAGACGTTTGCCCAGGTGGTGCCGGCATCAGTGGTCTTCCACACGCCTCCCCCGACCGTGCCCATGTAGTACGTGAGCGGGTCACCCACGACGCCGGTCGAGGCGACAGACCGCCCACCCCTGAAGGGCCCGATGCTCCGCCACTGCATACCTGAGTAGAGCCCGGGGTCCACGGCTGCTTCCTGTGCGACCAGAGGTTGTACGACAGCACTCGCGGCGACGAGGACCAGAAATGCGCGAATTGCACCAGAGACACCGAATCGGCCAGACATCAGAACTCCATAAAAGAAGGGGCTGAGAAGATCCCTGTGCCCCTTGCTCGCGGGCAAGGGGGTGGGCTGCTAGAGGTCGATGAGGGGCGCCGGTCGCGTATTCACACCTCCAATGGCGAGACCGTTCCAGAAACCCTCCGGACCGCCATGAATGAGTACGCTGTGCACCGAACACTTCGGGCCCTGGCCCTCACCGCCCTGATCGCGGCCTCCGCCTGCTCCGAAGGCGGCCGGAGAACGTCCAGGAACTACCTCCCCCGCGAGGCGTACGTGACCTGCCCGCCCCTGCCTCGGGAGTCCGTATGCTTCGCACTCGACTCACTGCGCTCGCCGTCATCACCTTCGCCACCTCCCCGGCCGAGGTTCACGCGCAGTCCATCGATGACCCCGCACGCCTCGCAGGCATTGAGCGCGTTCAGCTACGCGCTGATGCCGCCTGGGACGAGATGATCACGCAGTCCGCGGGTGGTGCGACAGGATCTCAGTTCAAAGAAGCGCTTCGGATGACATTCAGCGACGCGATCACATCTGCGGACGCAGCCCCCAGCGTGGTCGCGGGAGCGCCCCTGACCGTGGTCTGCCACGTGGACACATTCTACGAAACTGGGCAGATCGTGTATTCCCTGCGCACCCAGCTCGAGCGCTCCGGCGACGACGGCCAGCCGGTCATTGTCTGGATCAAGAGTTGGGTCGGAAACTTCAGTGTGCAGCAGATGCACGTGATGTTCACGCTCGGGGACCAGTGCGCTGAGAGTTTCCTGGACGACTGGAAGAGCGTGAACTAATTGCGCGATGACGTCGTGGAGTAGGGTTTCGGCTACCTCCGTCGGGCGGAAATCACGCCCGGCGTAGTTGCAGGTCAGCTTCCCGGGCCGCCCTGGGTCACCCCGTCCTCTTCGGTCTCTCGCTGCGGCAGACCTACTCGCGGCCTTTGCCGTCCGGATCTCGGACAGGGACAGCTTCATTCCGTGAGGCCGCGCTAATCCGCCGGCGTCGCCGGAGTAAGCCCAATCTCGATGTTCTCGAACGTGCCGGCACCCTGACCACAAAAACTCGCGAGCCTCATCTGCTCAGTCTCGAAGCCTACGCGCACGACTGCGATGATGAGCGGATCGCAGTTCGGATCGCGCTGCCCCGGTGGTGGCCCTGACTCAAGCTCCCAAGAACCGGCAGCATCTGTAATGTCCGTATCCCGAACGGCCGTCGTCAAATCAAGCGGAGCCGTGTACCTCAGCGTCATCTGAGCGTCCTCCACAACTTGACCCGCTGTGTAACCGGCACCATCTACCGCAGCGATGACCGTTCCGCGGAAGAGAAGAATGTTCTCGGGCTCGGTCGAACCACACGCCGAGAGGGCGAGAGTCAAGACGAGGAGCCGGGCGTATCTGTTCACAAGGCTGACTTGATTTGGGATTGCGTGTGGAATTTCACTTCGTGGAACGATGATGATCCGACTTTGGATCGTCCAGATGTCCACATCTGTTAGGTCCTGCATCCGGATACGGGTCCTAGTACCCTGAGCGACCAGCGAGTTCACCGCCCGTGCCACCCAAGGGCTTTCTCGTGTCCCGGATTCCCTTGATTTCGAGGCCCGGGAACAGACAAACAATCCTCCCATGGCCCTTAAGGCGGCGGCAGAGTTTCTGTTCGAATCTCAATGCGCGGAGTGCCACACTACCGCCGAGAGTCGCCGTACCCCGACGCAGTCTCTCTCGGATCGAGGACAAGGCGACCTTTTGTCGCCGCGCTCCGAACCGAGGTCTTGAGATCAAAAGGCGGAGGCGCATATCACGAAGCCAGGCTTCTTAAATCGAACCCAGACTGCGCCTGCGTCGACATATGCGACGCAGTCTTAAAAGAACTCACGTCGCGGCGATGGGCTCTCGAGCCTGTACACGGCCGAGCCGCAACGCTTAGTGGTCACGAGCCGCCATTCTTCACGCGCTGTCACACTCTGTCACGCGGGCAACCTCGCGGCGAGTGCCGTCCAATCGGCCGACAGCTGAGTAAGTGCATCGGTGAGGAAGCCCCGCTGGGACGCCTGGTCCGCAGCCAGTGGTCCGACCCAGCCGTCCATAGATCTGTAGAGGCCGCCGATCCGGCTGCTCAGTTCTTGCATCTGCCGTGCCATGTCTCGCAGTTCTGTCTCGAGCCCGGCGTCGACGTTCAGAGCGTCGGTGTCAGCATCCAGCATGGCAGCCCATCTCCCCACCGCACGGGAGAGTGCCTGCGCTTCACCCATACGCTCCCACACGTCGAGTTGTGCGGCGGTCCACTCCGCTCGTTCCGAGGGGTCAAACTCAAGGCGAGGATCTTCGCGTACCTCAAAGGTCTGCTCCGAGGTCAATCCACCAGACGTGAGTCGCGCGGTATAACGACCGGGCACCACCCACGGGCCAGCGCCCCCACCTCGACCGACCCGACCGCCGCCGCCAGCGACGGCGTCGCCTCCGATGCGGGCATATCGCAGATCCCAGACGACACGGTTCATTCCGCGGGTCGCGCCGTGCTCCAACCCCGCGACCTGCTGCCCCGTCGAGTTCAGGATCAAAATGTCAGCCGACCCGTCGCCAGCAGTCCAGAAGTCGAGGATCGCCCCGTTCGGGGGGTTCTCACCTTCAAAGATCATATTCCCGGTGTGTGCCTTCTCAGCGCGATAGCGAATCTGCTCGGCCGGCTCGACACTGAAGAGGTGTGAGGCAGACACGGCCACCGAGGCATCCATTTCCTGAAGCGCGTTCACGTGATCGAGGATGTAGATCCCTCGCCCGTGCGTCGCGAGCACCAGGTCGTTGTCACGCGGATGAACGACGAGGTCGTTCACCGCGACGGTAGGAAAGCCACCTTTGATCTCGACCCAGTTCTGTCCGCGGTTCCACGACCAGAAAACACCCATCTCGGTGCCAAGATAGAGGACTTCAGGGTTACGCGCGTCTTCCCGCACGACGCGAACAACGCGCTCGGCCGGCAGATCTCCGATGATCGAGCGCCACGAATTTCCATCATCCTCAGAAACCCACAGGTAGTTCTCGTAATCGTCGTTCCGGTAGTTGTTCGCGGCCACGTACACCCGACCGGATACGGTCTTAGACGCGTGAACCTGATTGACCCACATGAGTTCAGGCACGCCCGGCATGGCATCAGTCGCGATACGCCAGGTCGTCCCGTCGTCGCGCGAAATCTGCACCATGCCGTCATCCGTGCCGGCATAGAGAGTCCCCGGAGAGAACTCGGACTCTGCGATGGCGGTCAGAGTCGGCCAGTACGGAATCCCATCATCTAGTGACAAGACGAAGGAGTCCGCCGCCTGGTCCATGATGACGAGTCCTCGTCGATCCGTGCCCGAGGTCAGGTCCCCGAGTGACGCCCAAGTGTCGCCGCGGTCAGTGCTCTTGAACAACTCATTGAGGCCCGCATAGAGCGTCTCGTTGTCGTGCGGACTGATGATGAACGGACCGTCCCAGTTGCCCGGAGGCATCGCGTTCCCGAACGCCTGATACGGGTCGTCGAGGTCGGGCCACGTCGTCCAGTTCCGTCGGGCTCCGATGAAGCCCTCGGGCTGATTAGGTCGAATATTACGACTCGCCCCGGTCTCCATGTCCCAGCGCGTGAGGCCGAGGTACTGGCTCTCAGAATAGAGGACTCGGTTGTCGGTGGTGTCGACGAGACTCAGGAAGCCGTCTCCCCCGCCCCAGCGGACCCAGTCTTCGTTGAGGATGCCCTCAGACCGATACGTCGCGTTCGGCCCACGCCAAGAACCGTTGTCTTGCAAGCCCCCGTAGACGTTGTAGGGGTGGGCCAGATCGACCGACACGCGGTAATACTGACTGAGCGGCAGCGCCGTGTGGTAGAGAAAGTGATCGCCGCGGTCATAGCTGATGCCGAGGCCGCCGTCGTCGAGCTTGATGACATGTCGCGAATCGTGCGGATTCACCCAGACGAGTCGGTCATCGCCATGGGTACGGTGTTCCCGCGGAACGGTGAACGTGACGCCGGCGTCGTCGGAGTAGCTATACGAGTTGAGCATGTAGATGCGCTGATCATCGTTCGGATCAACCATCGGCTGGCTGGCATACATAGGCCGTGGGTTCCAGTCACTCTGGAAGGTCCAGTTCTCGCCACGATCATCGGTGCGGTAGATACCAGCGAGACGCTGCTCGTAGGCGGTCGACGCGTTGAAGCGCTCGCCTTGCTCCAGACTGATGTAGACGATGCGCGGATCGGATCGGTAGATCGTGATACCGATCCTTCCGATGTCCCCGGTCGCAAGCCCATTATCGAGTCCCGAGTTGGTGAGCTTCGTCCAGTTCTCACCACCGTCCGTGCTCTTGTACAAACCACTTCCCGGCCCGCCGCCGTGGAAACCCCAGGGCCGCCTCTGACGCTGGTACATCGCCGCGTAGAGGATGTCGGGATTCGATGGATCCATCGCGACATCCACCGCTCCCGTCTGCGGATCAACGAAGAGCACCCGTTTCCACGTCTCGCCGCCGTCCGTGGTCTTGTAGAGACCGCGATCAGGGTTCGGACCCCACAGATGGCCCATGGAAGCGACATAGACGATATCGGAGTCATCTGGATGCATGACGATCCGGCCGACATGATGGCTCTCTTCAAGGCCCATGTTGGTCCAAGAGTCGCCACCATCGGTCGACTTGTAGACACCGTCGCCCCATGAGGACGACTGCCTGTTAGCCCGCTCCCCGGTTCCGACCCAGACGACGCTTGTGTCCGTCTGATGAACCGCGATGTCGCCAACGGAGTGAACCGCTTCGGTCTCAAACACCGGCGCGAAACGCACACCGTTGTCCGTTGTCTTCCAAACTCCGCCCGTCGCAGCCGCGATGTAGTAGACCTTCGTATCCATTTCTACGACAGCCATGTCGACCAGGCGGCCGCTCATATTCGCAGGTCCGATGGATCGAGGCTGAAGCGCATCGAGGTCGGCGCGCGACACCTGTCCGTGAACAGGTGTCGCCACGGCAAATGCGAGCGTCGAAAGGGCGAGGGTCTGAGTCAGAAAGCGCATGTACGGCTCCGGGGAAGATCAGGACGAGCACGAACGCTCACCCCCGACAATCGAACCAACTGGCCCCAACGGGTATCCAACCCGTTAAAACCGGGTCGAAAAGATGTCGCGAGGACCCGGGGGCGTCCAATGCCCCCGCTTCTTGCGGGAACCGCGCTCGACTGAAGCTTGTACAGATGGACCGCGCCTTCCTGCCCGAGCGGACGGCACCAGCCACTACACGAACCGAGATCACTTCGCTCCACATGAAGACGCTCAACCTCCGCGATACGGCCCTGATCGCCTCGATCGCCCTTGCTGGTGCCTGTGGTGGGTCAGCAACGACCGAGAGATCAACTACACCCCCGCCGAGCTCATCCTCAGGCGGTGGCCAAGGCCTGATCGTTCAGCCCGGAGCACCTGGACAGGCGGGGCGGTCGTTTTCGACCGACGAGCTCGCCGCCGTCGAGGGCGTGTCGTACGTCCAGGCAGATGTCGACTTCATGCAAGGCATGATTCCGCACCACGCTCAGGCCTTGGAAATGACTGCGCTGGTCCGCCAACACGCCTCGACCGGTGCCGTACGTACCATGGCGCTGCGGATGGAGATCTCGCAGCGAGATGAGATCGGCTTGATAGAGGGGTGGCTCCGCGAGCATGGCGAGGCCATCGAGATGCCGGGGATGGGCATGAGTGGCATGCACGTGATGCCAGGGATGCTCACGCCGGAGCAGATGACGGAGTTGGCGAATGCCAGAGGAGTCGAGTTCGATCGCCGCTTCCTGGAAGGGATGATTCAGCATCACTACGGGGCCATCGACATGGTCTTCAACCTGTTCAATACGTCGGGCGCCGCCCAGGAATCGACCATCTTCAAATTCGCTGAGGACATCGACGCGGATCAGCTCATGGAAATCGAGCGCATGCGGGGCGTTCTCGCGACGCTGCGCTAGTCATTGATAGAACCGAACACATCGTACGCCAAACCAATCCGTTCACGAGAGGTGAAGGAATGAAGTCCATCTGTCAGAGATTCACGGGGCCCTTCGGGCTCCTCGCCGCCACGGCCCTCGTGGCGAATGCTTTTGCGGTGCAGGACGTTGCCGCACAGCAGCAGGCGACGGTCGTGCCGAACGCCCCTGCCCTTGAGTGGGATCCGAACGATCCGCGGATCGGCCTAGGTGCCGGCTGGCTGGACGCTGAATCAGCGATCAGCGGCTTGGAGTTGCTCGCTGCGATTCCGCGGCCAGACGGCTTCTTCAACCCCACGACGCCCGCGGATGGTCGCTTCAACAACACGGACCTCGCCTTCAGTGGTGACCTGCTGGTTCAGGGCAACTACAACGGCTTCCAGCTCTTCAACATTTCGGAGCCGGCCAACCCGACGCTCGACCTGTCGGTCGTGTGCCCCGGTGGACAGGGTGATGTCTCGGCCTATGGCGACTTGATCGTCATGTCCGCTCAGGAGACCCGCGGTCGGCTGGACTGTGGTATCGAAGGGGTCACCGATTCGATCAGCGCCGAGCGCATGCGCGGCGTCCGGATCTTCGACGTTTCGGACATGAGCAACCCGACACAGGTCGCGGCGATTCAGTCGTGCCGTGGTTCGCACACGCACACCATCGTCACGGACCCGACGGACTCTGAGAACATCTACATCTACATCCAGGGCACGTCACGTGTGCGGCCCGGTGATGAGCTAGCCGGCTGTTCCGGTGGCGAGCCCGAAGAAGACGCGAACACCGCGCTCTTCCGCATCGAGGTCGTGAAAGTCCCACTCGCGAACCCGGCAGCCGCCGAGATCGTGAACATGCCACGCATCTTCGCGGACGATGACGGCAACATCGGTGGTCTCTGGCAGGGTGGAGATCACGGCGAAGGCACGCAGAGCAGCCGTCGCACGAACCAGTGCCATGACATCACGGCATTCCCGGATATCGGTCTCGCCGGTGGTGCGTGCTCGGGTAACGGGATCCTCCTCGACATCTCCGATCCGGAGAACCCGATGCGAATCGGTGAGGTCGCGGACCCGAACTTTGCGTACTGGCACTCCGCCACGTTCAATAATGACGGCAGCGTCGTCATATTTACAGATGAGTGGGGTGGTGGTTCCGCTCCGCGCTGCCGTGCGACGGACCCGGCCACATGGGGCGCCAACGCGATCTTCCGGATCAGTGAAGGCGGAGACATGGAGCTGGCCGGCTACTACAAGCTGCCAGTTCCGCAGACCGACACCGAGAACTGTGTCGCCCACAACGGGTCAATCATTCCGGTGCCTGGCCGAGACATCATGGCACAGGCGTGGTACCAGGGTGGCGTCTCACTCATGGACTTCACGGATCCCGAGAACGCCTTCGAGATCGCGTTCTTCGATCGCGGCCCACTCTCGATTGAGTCGCTCTTCACCGGCGGATACTGGTCCACGTACTGGTACAACGGTCGCCTCTACGGCGCCGAGATTTCCCGTGGTATCGACGTCTTCCGGCTGACCCCGAGTGAGCACCTTTCAGCAGCAGAGATCGCCGCCGCTGAGTCGATCATGATGGGTCAATTCAACGCGCAGTTGCAGCCGCAGGTCGAGTGGGCGCCTACCAAGGACGTCGCGCAGGCCTACCTGGATCAGATGGTCCGGGGCAATCGCATTCTCAACGATCGCGCACAGGAAATTCAGCGGACGGTGAACAGTGGATCGGCGGCGCAGCTCAACGCACTGGCTGCGAATCTCGAAGCCGATGCAGTTCAGATCGAATCAGGCACGCTTGGTGGAGACGCCGTGCGCATGTCGAAGCTCGCCGCCGTCCTTCGCGGGATGGCCATGTAGGACTCGTTCTTTCTTGGCCGACCCGTCTGAGAATCGCAGGTTAACAGAAGGGCCCGGCACCGTGAGGTGTCGGGCCCTTTCTTGATGAATCATCCTGAAGCCAGACTCAGGTGGCTTCGTCAACCTCCTGGAGGAGCCGCATGAGCATCTCGAATAGGATCGCGCTGAGCTTGATCCCCTTCAGCGCCCTGATCACCTGCGATTCACGGGCAGGTCGAGGGCTCCTCGGTCGACCACAACGCCGGCCTTGATGACGATCGCGATATCCTGCGCGTTGCTGATGTCAGCAAGCGGATCGCTGTTCAGTAGGACCAGGTCCGCGAGCTTCCCTTCTTCAATTGATCCGAGCTCCCGCTCCTTACCCAGAAACGCCGCCGCGTTGAGCGTTCCGATCCGGATCGCTTCGACAGCCGGGATCCCACCCTCGACCATCAGCTCCAGCTCACGGTGAGATGCCGGACCCGTGGACTGATCCGAACCGAGGACGAGCGAGCCGCCCGCATCCACGATCAATCTCAGGTTCTCCTGAGCGACGGGGGTCATGACCTTCATCCAGGTCGTCCACGTACGCGCCGCGTACTCGTCACGAACGGTCGTACGCAGCCGCTCGATCGTCTCGGGCTCATAGACATCCTGATAGATGGGCCTGTCCAGAAATTCAGAGTGCTCCACAAGACGACTGTATCCCTCACCGATCGTGAGTGTCGAAACCATCGGGGTACCAGTGGATGCCATCAGGGCGACGAACTCCTCACTGACCGGTCCCTGGATTATCGGGTGGGCCAGGGTGTTGATGCCCGCCTCGATCGCCTGGCGCGCGCGGAATTCGTGTGAAATGTGTACCGTCGTGCGGACACCGCGGGCGTTCAGATACGTTCCGATACGCTCCATGAGCTCCGGATCGAGCAGCGGAATGAGCGGCCGGGTCCCCCAACCGTGCTCATCAAACGTCAGCTTCACCATGTCGGGATCGCGCGCCAGATGAGCGTCGAGCGCCGGAATTGCCTCAGGCCAGCTATCGACTAGCGTCGCACCGCGGCCACCCCCATGCCCTCCCGGCGCCGTGACCACACCACCGCCCGCAAAAATGCGTGGAGCTTCGATGTCGCCTGACCGCTCACGCTCCCTCAGTCCGAAGATGTAGTCGGGAAGGTTCCCGGCGTCGTACACACTCGTAATCCCACTGTACAGGAATCCGTGAAGCGCCCGGATACCGGCCTGCTCGTTCATGCCGCCCTGGCCCCGAGCCCCGGTGAGATGGATGTGCATGTCCATCAGACCTGGAATCAGATACTTGCCCCGACCGTCGATCCGCTGCGTACCCGACGGCGCGTCGATCTCCGTCCTAGACACACGGACGATCCGACCTGCCTGCACCAGCACGTGCCGATTCTCCATGGCAGGCCGACCCGTGCCGTCGATGACGGTCACGTTCTCAACGAGTAGATCGTTCGACTGGGCCGTCGCATTCGGCGGGAAGGCGATGACGATGACGAAAGCCGCAACGACCAGGGTGTTGATGTTCTTCATAGCTGCGCCCTCCGGCGGCGCGAGCCTGCGATGTACCGAACAGTCTTCACCCCCGGGCGCGGTTTGTCATGCAGTTGGCACTCTCGACGGGGTGGCGTAGTCTGAGCCGGCGCCCGAACCGGGCTGCGGTCGACGGCTCTCAGGTCAGGCACACGAACATGAAGAAACTTCTACGACCAGCCCTCACCCACGTGGCGATGCTCGTCGCAGCTTCCGGGGTCGTGACCCCGGCCTGCGCCCAGGCCCGGCCGTTCACTGCGGAAGACATGCTGGATGTGGTTCAGATCAGTGGCCTTGTCGCCCTGGGGCTCAATGGAGATCGACTCGCCTTCATCCTCCCGGACCTCTCGGACGACTGGAACGTCGCAGAGCGGGTGCAGGTCGGTGCGGTCCACATCATGGACGTGTCCGGCTCGGGAGAACGCCCCCAGCCAGTGGCTGGAGCAGGTAGTCGGAATTCGTATCCGGTGTTCTCTCCAGACGGTAGCCAACTCGCATTCTTCATAGACTCCGCCGAAGGTGGGCGCCTCGCGATCCTCGAGATCGCCTCAGGCCAGGTCAAGGAGGCCGGCACACCTTTCTCTGGCAAAGCCACACGCGCCCCTCAGTGGGCGACGGGCGACAGAGTGGTCTACGCCCGACCCGACATCCCTGCCCCCACGCCGGAACAGCAGCGGATCGAGGTGCTTACAATTTCCGACCCACTTCCCGGCGATGCGTACTTCCAGCGGGACTCGCGAGCGGGTCTTCGCATGGCGGACCTCAGGACCGGCACCGAGCGCGCACTCGTGCCCGATGGCAGTCGGCTAGGTTCGTTTGGCGTGTCGCCGAGTGGCCAGTACCTGCTCGGCAACGTCGGTGGGCAACAACGAGCCCAACTCTGGGACCTGTCTACTGAAACCGACCCTCGGGGCGTGGGAGCCGGCGCGGATCGACCGGCGTGGCTGGTGGACGGCCGACTGCTCGTACGTGCCCCCGGACGCTTGGTGGCGATCGATCCGGGTCGAGCGAGCGGACCACCCACGCATGTCGTGGACCTCAGTCTCCCGATCGCAGGCCTCACCGAATCCCCCGACGGCCAGCACTTCGCAGGCCTTGTTGCCGATCCCTCGCTGACCGACCCGGAAGTCGAAGCGCCCCGGCCGAACATGTACACGGTCGCTCGACCCTTCCTCGACGCGGTGCTGTTGTCCGTGCCGAGCGGGGCGATCACGAACCTGACCGAGGACATTTCGGACCAGATCAGGTCGCTCACCTGGGCTCCGGAGGGTGATGCGATCTACTTCATCGGTACGGACAACGCGACGTACGACGAGACGTTGTACCGGTACGATGTTCAATCGGGCGAACGTACCGTGCTCAGCACCGGGAAGGAGGCGATCGATCGGATCATCCCCACGGTTGATGGCCTCCTCGCGTCGATCCAGTCAGCCACGACGCCACCCGACCTCTGGTCGATCGACGGAACCGACGGGGCGCGCACGCGGGTGACTGATCTCAACCCACAGCTGTCCGACATCGATTTCAGCGAGCCTTCGCTCTTCCATTTCGAGAGCGAGGAGGGTGACCGCCTCGGCGCACTCCTCTACCGGGCCACCGGCGACGTCCCACCGGACGGCGAGCCGGTAATTACGTACGTCTACGAAAAGCTGACGCCCGGCATCCACCGATTCCAGCCGCGCCAACAAATCTTTGCGACGCATGGATATGCCGTACTTATGCCGAACGTCATGATCCGTGTGGGGCAGCCCGGCACATCGTATGTGAGCTCCGTCGTGCCCGCGATTGCAGCCGTCCGTGACATGGGTTTCACGAACGGAAAGTCGTGCATGTGGGGAGGCAGCTTCGGTGCCTACGCCACGTCCTTTGTCATCACCCAGACACATACCTTCGATTGTGCCGTCTCCCGTGCTACCCCACCTGAGCTCTTCCGGAACTGGGCAAGCGGGCGAGATCGGGACTCGCGAAACATCGAAAACGGTCAGGCCCGCCTCGGTGGCAGTCCGTTCGAGGTGCAAGATCGCTACATCTCTCAGTCAGCGTTCTTCCATCTCGACAAGGTCGAGACACCGGTCCTCATCACACATGGCGTGAAGGACTTCACAATCCTTTATGAAGAGGGCGCGATGATGTTCTATGCGCTACGCCAGCTCGGGAAGGAAGCCACGCTCGTCACATACCGTGAGGGTGATCACAGCCTCTACCGACACTCGCGCGCCGACGCGCTCGACGTGCACCAACGCATGCTCGACTGGTTCGCGTTGTATATGCGATAGTTCTGGTGTAGACCTGTAAGTTATCTGTTTACAATCACTTATGGCTTTATTTTTCTGATACGTAGATCGATTCTAATCAGAATACCATTCTAACGACCGTAAAGTTCTGCTTTATGCCGACGCGAACACGGAGGCGACAACACGTCTCATGTGGGCCACAGCATCGAACCGCCTCGACGCCACCTGAGTGCTCTTGGAGGCGGGTGCAACCCGAACTTAGATTCTCATGTTCCCCTAAACACAGTTCGCCTCATGGGCCCCCACAAGTACTGCGAGCAGATCGCTAGGGCTCTTTTTCATAAATAACCCAAACCAAAAGATGTACCGCCCTATGATCTCTCGAAACCGTATCCTGACTCTTGCGGCCCTATCTGCCGCATTCGGGCCAGCAACCCTTACAGCACAGGATCAATGGCTTAGCGAAACCAGCTGCTCGGAGGTAGCCCACGCCATAGTGAACGAAGGGATCACGGCCTGGGGCAGCGTTGAGCATGGCCGAGCGAAAGGCATGTATCAGGCAGCACTCGTCGTAGACCCTGACTGCACAGCCGCAAAGATCGCGCTAGCTGACATGGCGAACGGCGCAGAATGGGGAACGCGATCCGCCCAGATGGAAGCACTGGCCAATGTCACCGGTACCCCGGCAGAAATGGCTTGGCTTGATGTGATGAAGTCCTCGGACGGGCCGAGCACGTCATACGAAAAGGCCCAGGAATCTCCCGATGATGCCCTATTTCATTACTGGGGATCATGGAGTGAAGAATCAGGACCAGTCATAAATGCCCTCGCAGCCTTTGCGGAGCGCTTTCCCTCTCTTGCAGGGGGAGCGTTCAACACACTGGCATATGCCTACGCTCAGGGCGACGGCGTGGACGTTGATGAGGTCAAATCCAGAGAATTCCTCCGTTCTTATTTGAGGCTATACAACGAAGCGAATGCACACGACTCCTTCGCTGAAATCTCAGCCATCTTCGGCGATTACGAAGGCGCTCTCCGACACCAACGCCACGCCGTAGACCGCGGCGGCGTAACCGTATTCGGTGAGCGCACAGGGATGTACTCGCGTCTCGGTAATAAAGAGGAATACAGGCAAGCAGTGGTAGCCGCCGTCGAGGTTCTCGCCAATCCCGACGCACCCGAAGAAGAAACCGCTGCAGTCCTGTCGGATCAGTCCGTCATGTGCTTATCGAGCATGGTACCTTGCTCGGTCATGACCGCTGCGGAATACATGGCCACCGCAAACGGCACAGAGTGGCTGTCGATGTCCGCAAATAACGTCGACATCATTTTCAACGACATGATGACCCTCGCAGTCGCGACCCATCACAACACAGGCCAGTACATGCTAGATGGCCAGACTGTGGATTACTCGGTTCGCGTATCCTCCGTCTGGGAGGTTACGAATCAGGGTGTCAGCTTGATAACTGCAAACTGGGCACCCATGGGTGGTGCAGGCCTCCCAGGCAGCTGACAGAGGATCAACACCCAGCCTGCTGCTCTGGCTGATTCCGGCGGAAATCACACGGGCCCACCTCCATGACGAAGGTGGGCCCACTTCGTGTCGTCGCCTCCGTTCGTATTCGACCGGAAGCCAAACTAGGGTTCATACCACATTGAGTTTACAGGCAGGAGAACGCTAGGGAACTAAAGGACTTTAGGCGGTGGGGTCTTGCGATAGTTCGAGCGTGAACTCGTAAACCATTTTTTCACAAACGATTATGACGTTATTTGCTTGGTCATCATATCGATATGATGCACTCTGACTAGAAAACCAGCTTAATTTCAGGGTTAATCGTCTTTGCCCCCCCTCCCACCAGCAGAGGGGGTGGGACTAGTCCCACTCAATTATGAAGAGGGCCCGATGATGTTCTATGCGCTACGCCAACTCGGGAAGGAAGCCACACTCGTCACATACCGTGAGGGTGGTCACAGCCTTTACCGGCACGTCGCGCGCCGATGCGCTCGACGTGCACCAACGCATGCTCGACTGGTTCGCGTTGTACATGAGATAGCAGATTCCACCACGTTCCCGTTCACGTGACTACCCTGGTACTACGCCATGCCAAGACTGACTCGCCACACCTCGATAGGTGTACTCCTCCTAGTTGCTCTTTCCGGATGTTCTACCTCCGAGCAGGACGACCCTGACATGAGCGGAGCCGCACCAACGAGCCTCCCGGACGCTCCTGCGATCGAGGCGACGAACGCGTTCTACTACTACGACGACATTGAGGCCGCGTGGGCGTTCTATCGCGACGTGCTCGGCTTCGAGACCGTGGCGGACTATGGCTTCGCCAAGATCATGCAGGTCGCACCGCAGTCCCTTCTGACCCTGGTGAACGCCGCCGATGGCATGCACACCGCCGACGAGCCGAAAAGCGTCACACTCGCCATAATGACAGAAGACGTGGAGGCTTGGTACGCCCACCTCAAGGCGAACGACGTGCCGATGCGCGGTGAGCTCACGATACAGGAGGGAAGCGCCCACGACGGTTTCGTCGCGATCGACCCGGAGGGGTACTTCCTCGAGTTCGAGTGGTTCAACGAGCATGAAGAGAATGTTCAACTCTCTCCACAGCTCGCCACGATTGAGCCGCTCCAGACGGACGCGCGCCCAGACGGACTCGGCATCACGGGAACGGTGCTCTGGCTCTACTTCGACGAGATGGCACCCGCTGAAGTGTTCTATGAGGAACTGCTCGACGTCGACATGATCGTCGACCAGGGATGGGCGAAGGTCTACCCGGTCTCGCGGACCGGTTACATCGGCCTTGTCGATGCGAGCCGCGGCCTGCACCAGGCCACACAGGACAAGGGCGTCACGATGTCGTTCCTGACCCAGGACGTCCGTACTTGGCTGGACCGTGTGCGTGCGTTGGGAATCGAGCTGCGCACGCCCGAAATCATGATGGAGTCTGATCTGGTCGAGACCTTCGTAGCGTACGACCCAACTCACTACTTCATGGAGTGGGATACTTTCCTCGACAAACCTGGAAATGAACGACTGATTGAGGCGATCCGCTGATGGACCAAGAACGCATGCACTTCGTGGGAATCGTCGGGACGGTGCGTCCGGGGAACTAAACGTCAAAAGCGCTGGCGTTGGTCGCGGACTAGGTCAACGCGACAGAGCATTGCTCCTTCGAGACGATCGACGCCGCAGACCTGAATCTCCCCTCCCCCGGGCAGCCCGCGACCGATGGTGCGGAGCGCCTGAAGGCCGCGGTCGCCGGTGCCACAGGTGTCGTTTTCGCGACGCCGGAATACCACGGCTGCTTCGCCAGTGTCACCAAGCTGGTCATCGAGAACCTGGACTTCCCTTCGGCTCTAGCTGGCAAGCCAGTGGGCTTGCTCGGTGTTGCGGCAGGCCGGATCGGAGCGATCAAGTCGCTTGAGAGTCTGCGCGGGGTGTTCCCCCATACCGGGGCGATCGTTCTACCGGGCCCCATCTCCGTAGCGGGTGTACACACGGTCTTCGACGCTGATGGGAAGTGCCTGGACGCCGGTGCCGAGAAGGCGATTCGTTCCCTCGGGACCGCGATGACACACTGTGCGCAGCAGAATGTGTGTCCAAGGATGGCGCTTGAGGCGATGGTGCAGGCAGGCGCCCGCGTTTGCCGCGCCCCCGCTTAACGGGGCACGAGTTCAGATACACGGGTGACACCGCTGCATGCGGTCGCCTCCAGCGAGGATCGCAGGTCCTCCCAAAGGTCCTCCAGATGCTCTGCGCCGACGGAGATTCGAATGAGGTCCTCGGGGATTCCGAGGCGACCTCTCTCCTCTTCTCCCATTGCCTGATGGGTCAGCGACGCTGGCCGCTGAACGAGGGTGTCTACGGCACCAAGGCTGACTGCCGGCACCGCGATCCGAAGGTGGGTGATGAATTGGTCCGCCCGCTGGGCGCCTCCATCGAGGCGGATCGTGATCATGGTCCCAGGTCCCGCCATCTGCCGGTCCACTACCGCATGATCCCGGCCCGACAGGCCTGGATACCCGACCATGTTCACCTCAGCGTGAGCCTGCAGGCGGACGGCGAGCTGCCGGGCGGTCTCCTGCTGCGCACGAACACGAAGACCAAGCGTCTGGATGCCGCGGCAGAACAGGTGCGCAGCGATCGGATGAAGAATCGCTCCGGTGGCGATTCGAACCTGACGCAGTCTCATCGCAGTATCGGGGTTTCGCGTGGTGACCACTCCCCCCATCGCGTCTCCATGTCCGCCGATGAACTTGGTGGCGCTATGGATGGCGTACTCGGCCCCGTGCCGAAGCGGCTGTTGGAGAATCGGTGTGGCGAACGTCGAGTCCACGGCGACCGGCACACCCTGAGCATCATGCACGAGGCGTTCGATATCCGTGACCGTGAGCAATGGATTGGACGGCGTCTCCAAGAGAACCAGAGCGGTATCAGGCTTGAGCGCTTCGCGAACCTCTGCCGCCGCGGCCCACGTCACACGGGACCCCAGGAGACCGGAGGCCAGGAGGTGATATGTGCCGCCGTAGAGGGGGGGCAAAGCCACGATGTGAGAACCGCGGGACTGCGACTCCAGCACGAGCGCAGCAACCGCGGCCATGCCCGAAGCGAAACACACCGAGTCTGCCCCCCCTTCGAGGCCAGTCATGCGCTCCTCGAACTCGCGGCAGTTCGGATTGGCGAGCCTCCCGTAGATCGGATTCGCCGCTTCGGCAGCTCCCGCGGCGAATTCCTGCATGCTCGACATCGCCGCCACGGGGTCGGGCGTGCGGTAGGTAGTCGACAAGTCGATCGGGCGAACATGTGACAATCCATGTGCCCCGCCCTCTCCTACGATCAAACGCGTATCCGTGTGCATCTCGATCCCCCCTGGATGTGGTAGTCATAGACTATGGCAACCATGCACACGATGTTCACACTTCACGCATTTATTTCACCAATAACGGGCCACAATGGATCTACCTGACAAGGATCTTCAGATATTACGTGAATTGTCGCATAATGCGCGTATTACGA
>Ga0308018_10000034_pt1 | contig 69088 bp, 58 predicted proteins | sample Neamet282_FD_203130 | JGI IMG/M metagenome (GOLD analysis project Ga0308018, IMG submission 203130) | Marine microbial communities from water near the shore, Antarctic Ocean - #282 | ecosystem: Environmental > Aquatic > Marine > Unclassified | place: Southern Ocean | collected 2014-10-01
CTAGGTCTTAAGTGATTTAATGGCTCGATGAGGAACAAAATGAGGAACGATTTACCCATATCTGAGACAATTTAGACAGGCTGGGCCGTGGCGCTACTCGGCAAGTTCTGCCGCGAGTTCCGCTTCAAATGCAGCAAGTTCATCTTCAATTACTTGCTGAGCAGCTTCTTCAGCGATACGTTTGGCTTTTGCTGCTGCGACTTTTTCTTTTCTTTTAGCTATAGCTACTGCGGGAGCTTCGGCAAGTTCTGCCTCTAACTGAGCTTCAAAATCAGCAAGTTCATCCTCTATGGATTGCGCTTCAGCGGTTAGAGCTTTTGGGGTTGAAGTGTATACGAAATCATCTAACCCATCATATAGTTCATATAGTTCATATGATTCGGGTGGCATGATTAATGAAAAATCAAAATTACCGTTATTTATAACAACTGTACCACTGACCTCTCGTGTGTCAGAAGATAAATACACATCAATATCCCCGTCTTTATCTAGGTCTCTAAATCGAATGCCATCAATCCAGCCAGCAGCAGAAACTAATGGAATGATTCCGTGGTCTTTAAACTTCTTGTTACCTAAGTTTTCTATAATTTGTATCGCAGCTCCTTTATATGATTCTCCCACCCTGCTATAAACAATGTCCATATCACCATCATTGTCTAAATCCCAAGCTGATACTTCAGGTATTGTTCCCCATTTTTTCTTATGCTGTGGGAGACGTGTCGTGTTGTTCTTAGAGAAATTCCCTCGACCATTATTCCAGTGAATTCCAGTAAGCATATTACTATGAGGGTTATATTCATGACCTCCGACTATAGCGTCTAAGTCGCCATCATCGTCCATGTCAGCTAGCTCTAGAGCAAATGCAAAGCTTCCACCACATTTACGTTTCTTTAGAAAACCAGTGCCATCATTCATTAGGCACTGTAACCCAGATCCCATTGTAGTTATTACAACATCCATATCGCCGTCATTATCAATATCACCCGTAGCGCCGCCGTGGTCATATACTTTGAAGTTTTCATGACTAAGGTGGGTGTTACTTGACTCTAACCAAGTTCCATTTGACTGACTTAAATAATAACTATCACGATAACCATCGGGTTTTCCCACTCCGTGGTCTGCTATATAAATATCCAGCACTTTATCATTATTGTAGTCTGCGATTAGTAACTGCCTTCCAAGCGCCATGCCTTTATTGTCACGATTATCAATCAACAGGTCAGGTGAGTAGTGCAACTTACCATCGACGCCACCCAAATAAAGTGCCGGTTGCGGTTTATTACCATTATCTATCTGTTGGTCACTACACACTTGATAAGTACATTGGATGCTGCTGTTGCTAAGATGCATTGTGCCAATATAGATAACATCAGCTAAACCATCATTATTAAAATCTGCAATCCGCCACATAAATCCCCACGTATACAACTCTTCTGTCGGATAAGGTTTCAGTGGTGGTTTGAAAAAGTCAACGTTGGGGTCATTCTCAATATCAATACCAGCCAAAGCCCGCTCTACTTTTAGCGAAGATCTACTGCTTTCTTGTGTAGCTGATCCACCGCAACTTAGTCCTCGGCTTTTAGCTTCTTGAAGGTACTGAGGGTCGTCCTGTTGGCTAGAGGCGAGCCTGCACACAGTCTTATCAGACCAGCCTGATATATCTTGAGACAGCGCGGGTGTTGCCATCAGGGATACAGCGAGTAAACAGACAATGCGGATACAGGGTTTCAACATAACTGCCTCTATTGGTTTAACTTTATACGTTTGAGTTAAATTATTTTAATTTGATGTTTGCCCATATACGTTCGTGGTAATAATAGATTGCAAATTTCACAAAGAATTCTATAGAACCTATGGTAATCGCTGATTCAATATTTCCTGTAATAAGAAAGGCTATAATCGTTGTAGCGATTGTAGCGGTGATTCTCCAGCTTGTTGCTTTTAATATGCTACGTTTTTTACTTTCCAATGGGTGACACCTAGTTGATTTTGCCTGCTAATAAAGATTCAAATATATAGTATCAGCTTTGTCGTTTACATTAAGTCTCATCACTTTAATACTAACTATAAGCACCTTAGGTTCACTTCATTATAGGAAGCAACCTCACTGAGAGGGTGATAAGCCTTGTTGACTACTTCAGTTCCACGCTAACCCAATCTATATTCGTAATGTACATGCTTGGGTCAGTGTGCCAGTGTTCCTCACAGGGTCTATGTGGATCTTAGAGAGATGCTTTTGGGGGTGCTTTGAGGTGTGGTTTATTGTGAGATTGGTTGCTCTATTAGCAGCCTGAATTATCTATACCCCAAGGAGTTTGGGTATTGCAAAAAACAGCACCATCAAGAATGGCGCTTCTTAGGTTTGCCCCAGTTAGGTTTGCCCCAGTTAGATTCGCCCCAGTAAGATTTGCTTTACTCAAGTCAGCCTGCCTAAGATCAGCCCCTATAAGCCAAGTATCTTTAAGTATTACACCATAAAGATTAGCTGCAAAAAATGAAGCACTCTCAAGATTAGCACCTTCAAAGTCTGAACCGTATAGGCTTGAACCTTCAAAGTTTGCCCCATAAAAATTTGTATTTCTAAGATTAGCCTCTATAAAGTTTGCTCCAGTAAGGTTCGCTCCAGTGAAGTTTAAGCCATTAAAATTTGTAGAGCGTAAATCACAACTCATACAATGATTAAGTTCATTTAATTGTATGACATTGAAGTTTACATTTTGCCAATCGTCACCTCCATCAGCATTAGCTAAACTAAAAATAGTTGGAGATAGAAGGAGAGAAAGAAGTAATTTTTTCATTCTATGAAGCTATACCGAATTCTACTTAAAGTCCATCTGTGTAGGCCTAAGCCGCACCTAGGGTCACATGTATGCCACAATAGCCTCTAGCATAAAATAGGTCCGGGTAATGGGATAGGAACTTAAGACAGTAACCACGGGGCCTTTATCAAGGCAGCTCGACATGCTGCAAGATACTGGTGTGAATAGGTTTCAGCTTATTGCTCATTTTGTGTAAGCTTCTGCTAAGCTTTTTCAACAATTTGTTTTTTGGCGCGTAACACGTTTGTTATCAGACTGGGGGTAAAGAGAATGACTCAATATATATTAACGCAACCACCACAACGGCAGTTTCACTTAGTTGAGTTTGAGCAGCGCATGGAGCGTGCATAACCCATGTTTACTGAAAGAATGACCCAACTTCAAACGAAACTTGCAGCAGCTAATATTGACGTAGCGCTGATCACTGATGACGATAATGTTTATTATCTCACCGGGTATTATGATTATTTACACATGGAATTCGGTCGCCCGACTATTCTAGTTGTGTCGAAAGACGGTGGGACCTTACTAATTACCCCGACGATTGATTTGGTTATGGCGGAGGCTGCTGCTCGGGTTGACAGAATTGCCCCATGGAATGACGGTGCGGGAAAGGAATGGCGCGAAGAGTTACCCGCTGTTCTGAAAAACGCTAGTAGCATAGCTATCGAACCAAACCATATGCCACCACTGGTGCGAACTTATGTAGATAGCTTTGTAGACGCTGGTGCTTTGGTTAATGCAACCTCGATTCTGGCTGATATGCGAATGATTAAAACTGCGGAAGAACTGCAGTTAGCGCGCCATGCTGGTCAAGTAGCGAATGCAATGATGGCGGCAGGGAAGGCGGTAATAGCGGATGGTGTGCCAGAGTATGAGGTTGCAATAGCCACATCTGAAGCAGGCACACGCAAAGCAGCGCAGCTGTTATCAGCTCATTATGAAGATGCTGCAATGTCGCCTAGTACCCATTTTTTACAAATTATGGCGTCAGGAAAAGAGATCACCAAAACTCATCATCGTGCTACAACCCGTATTATGAAACATGGCGAGCCAGTGTTTTTGTGCTTTTGCGGTATGACTAATTTTCATCGTTTTAAGCTGGGGTTTGACCGAACTTTTTGGATAGGAGAAATAGCAGATAAATCTCAAGCCGCCGTCTATGAAGTTGCAGTCGCTAGCCAGCAAGCTGCACTGAATGCCTTACGGCCCGGTGTAACCGCAGAAAGTGTACATGCAGCCTATGCAGAAGTTATTCAAGACGCAGGGTATGACTATCCATTTCGTTGCGGGCGCGCAACGGGGTTCAGCTTTTTGGAAAAGCCACAGTTGGTTACAGGCGATACAACCATTCTGCAACCCGGTATGGTTTTTGCTATTGACGGGTCGGTTGCGGTGGATACTTTTCGCGCACAAGTGGGCGACAGTTTTATTATCACCGAAGACGGATATGAAGCAATCACGGATCATCCTAAATCTCTAGAAGATGTCATTATCTTAGGTGCATAGATTCAACAAAGGCCAAACTATGAAAAGCATACCTCAATATTCACCACCAGCAGATGCCCAGCAACGGTTAGATATAGCTCCGGTGGTGTGTTACCCCAACGATACGTTGCCTGCCTACGATAAGGCTTTTTACACTAACCTGCAGCAGGGAATGAAGTTGGTAGATAACATCATTGTCCCGGCTAGAGACGCACGCAGTTTTGTGGTTCCAAAGGGGCATGTGTTTCGTATTGTTAGCGTTGAAGGCCCGCAAGTAGGTGATTTAAACCTATGGCATAAAGACAATCTGAATGAGCGATTTTTTAGTGGTAAAACTCGGGCCTTGCATGGCACTCATGTAAGCACTGGTGATCGTTTGTGGAGCAATATGCCTTATCTGAGACCGATGGCTACAGTGGTAGACGACACCTTAGATTGGTACGGCTGGGACGCGTTTGGTGGCAGTGTGCATGACGTCATTGGTACCCGTTGTGACCCTTATACTAATCAAGCCTTAGGGCAAGATGAATACCACCACTGTTGTCATTCTAACCTTACGCGCGCCATGCTCGACTATGCCAAGCTACCCCTTGATGCAACAGAGGCTATGGTGCATGACGTATTGAACGTATTTATGTGCACAGGGTTTAGTCAGGACACTCACCAGTACTTTATGAAAGCCAGCCCTGTAAGACCTGGGGACCATTTAGCCATGTTTGCGGAAATTGACTTGCTTGGTGCGTTATCGGCTTGTCCAGGTGGCGACTGTAGTAGTGAGCACTCCAGTGATACTTCCAAGTGTTACCCGTTAAAGGTGGAAATATACCAACCAAGGCCAGAGTCTTTAATCGGCTGGTCTAGTCCCAGCGTCAATGGCTATAGCCGAAATCATGGCGTGGATCATCACTCATGAAAGCCTTAATGCAGCGAGTTACCCAAGCCAAAGTAGAGGTAGATGGCCAGTGTATAGGTAAAATTGATCACGGCATCATGTTGTTATTGGGTGTGGATAGAGATGACAATGAAGCTAAAGCAGACCAGCTATTACACAAAGTACTGCACTATCGTTTTTTTGCCGATGACGACGGAAAAATGAACAACAACGTGCAACAGGTGGGCGGCAATATACTCATCGTAAGTCAGTTCACGTTGGTAGCAGATACCAAAAAAGGCTTAAGGCCAGGTTTCTCTAGCGCTGCTCCTCCAGCCCTTGGCGAAGCAATGTATGATTATTTTGTCACCCAGGCGCAGGAAAAAATCACTGTGGCTACAGGGAAGTTTGGCGCCGATATGCAGGTGAGCCTAACAAATGATGGGCCTGTAACCTTTATGTTGGAGGTTTAGAGCACCGCAGTGACCATAGGCTCCGCTTTCGGTGCTGTTAAGTGCCACAAAAAGTATGATGTACTAGCTCTTGTGGCATTGGGGCAAGGGCAAATTGTTTCAGTGTTTGTTGATACTCACTGGGGGACTGAACTACCTTCAGCAAGGCGTAAAAAGGTTGGTAATCACCCCTGTCTTCGGCGGCTCTTATAACTAATTCAACCTGATGATTGCGGGCAATAAACGCTGGATTTGCAAGGTTCATCTGTTGATACCGCTGCACTTGGCTTTGTGAGTCTGTGGCTATGCGCTTTTGCCATTGCTGTTGCCATAAAACCAACTCGTCGGGTGCAATAAAAACTTCCATAAGGGGCTGGTGTTCAGCACCTGTTGCCACTTGATCAACCAAGTATCTAAAACACAAAGTGAAATCTAGTTTATGCTCAGCCATGATGGCCAATAGCTGTTCTGTTAAGGCTTGATCGCCAGCTTGTGGTGTACTTATTCCAAGCTTATTACTCATCACGCGCTGATATGCAGTGCCATAATGCTTTGCGTAATCATCCAGCGCCTGTTGGGCACCTGCCAATGCGCGTTCACCATCTGAGTGCAATAGAGGCAGTAAGGATTGGGCAAGGCGTGTTAAGTTCCACTGACCTATACCGGGTTGCTGGTTATAACGATAGCGGCCTTGTCGATCGATAGAGCTAAATACTTTATCTGGGTCGAATTGATCCATAAAAGCGCAGGGACCATAGTCGACGGTGGCACCACAAATAAGCATGTTGTCAGTGTTCATAACACCGTGTATAAATCCAAATCCTTGCCATTGAGCAATGAGCTTAGCTTGACGTTCTATGATCTCATTAAGCAATGCTAAGTAGGGTTGCGGGTGCTTTATTAGATGTGAAAAATGGCGTTGAAGGCAATAATCTGCAAGGGTTTTAACCCCAGCCTCATCCCCTTGCATAGCAAAATATTCGAAGCTGCCGACACGAATGTGACTTGGAGCAATGCGTGTTAATACGGCCCCAGGTGCAGGGCCTTGGCGCATCACTGTTTCACCCGTAGCAATAGCTGCCAGACTACGGGTAGTGGGTACGCCTAAAGCAGCCATGGCTTCACTAACGAGGTATTCCCGCAGTACTGGCCCTAAAGGTGAGCGGCCATCACCACGGCGGGAGTATGGTGTAGGCCCAGAACCCTTAAGCTGTAAGTCAAAGCGCTCACCATTTGGCGACACTATTTCACCTAATAAATGTGCTCTACCGTCACCCAATTGAGGATTAAACGAGCCAAATTGGTGGCCCGCATAAGCCTGAGCCATTGGCGCTGACCCCATGACTGTTTGATTGCCGGCCATCACTTGCAAGGCGTCGTCAGAAGCGAGCCATTGGAGGTCTATACCCAGCTCTTCGGCAAGGGCTGGATTGTTAATAATAGGCGTTGGATTAGCTACAGAAACTGGTTGTGCATAGCTGTAAAAACGTTCTGGCAGGCTGGCAAACGTAGTATCAAATGTGGGGCCAACAGGTGTTGCAGTAGTGTTCATGTTCTATACCTATACGTTTTCTAACTTAGCATAGGCTAACACTAGCCATTTACTGCCTTCGTTTTCGAAATTCACTTGCACCCGCGCTTGCGGGCCAGACCCTTCTGAATTAACTACAGTGCCTATGCCAAACAAGGGGTGGCGTACGTTTTTTCCTAAGGCTATAACAGGCGTTTCTAACACTTGGTGACGGCCCCAGCGGTCGTATTGCCTTGTGGGTGTAGGTCTTGCTGTAACCGGCCGGCTGATGCTGGACTTGAGACGTACCTCGTTCATCAAGCCTTCTGGAATTTCACCAATAAAACGAGAGGGTCGGTTAAAGGTTTCTTGGCCATGTAAACGGCGGCTTTCGGCATAGGTAATAAACAAGCGTTGCATGGCGCGGGTAATGCCCACATAACATAAGCGGCGCTCTTCTTCTAAGCGGTCCCCTTCTTCCAGAGACATCTTGTGAGGAAATAAGCCCTCTTCTACACCACCTAAAAACACCACAGGGAACTCAAGGCCTTTGGCAGAGTGCAACGTCATTAACTGTACGCTGTCTTCGGATTCATCGGCTTGTTGTTCGCCCCCGTCAAGTGCTGCTTGGTCGAGCATAGCGGCAAGTGGGGTGGTGGCTACTGGATCTAAATCCCCGTCGGGATCATCAGACTCTTGTGCGGGGTTCCAACTGTTGGCAAATTCTTTGGCGGCGCTCACTAGCTCTTTAAGGTTATCAATGCGAGTTTGAGCCTTTTCACCTTTTTCTTTGAGGTGGTGCTGAATGAGTCCGGACTGCTGGATCACCAGATCCACCATGTCATGTAATAAAGCTTCGCTAGTTTCTTCATCTAGGCGATTGATAAGGTTAACGAAGCTATCAACGGCATTATGGGCTCGTGTAGGAAGCTCATTACGAGTGATGATTTGGTTGGTGCTGTCCCACATAGAGCAGCCTTCGGCTCTAGCGTTCTGACGTATTTTAGCTACGGTGGCTGCGCCAACTCCCCGAGTAGGCACGTTAAATACGCGCTCCATAGCTGCGTCATCGTTACGATTTTTGATGAGGCGTAAATAAGCTAGGGCGTTACGAATTTCTAAGCGATCATAAAAACGTTGGCCACCATAAATTCGATAGGGCATTTGTGCACGAATCAATGCTTCTTCTAATACGCGAGATTGGGCGTTGGAGCGGTAAAGAATGGCACATTCGGCACGTAGTCCGCCGTCTTTTTGCCACTGGTCAATTTGATCCACAATGAAACGCGCTTCGTCCATTTCATTAAATGCAGCATAGAGGGCAATGGGGTCGCCATCCTTGCCATCGGTCCACAGATTCTTACCTAGGCGGCCGCTGTTGTTAGAGATGACGCCGTTGGCAGCTTTAAGTATGGTGCCAGTAGAGCGGTAGTTTTGTTCTAGGCGCACGGTAATGGCATTGCCAAAATCGCGCTCAAAGTGTTGAATGTTTTCGATTTTTGCACCACGCCACCCGTAGATAGATTGGTCATCATCACCTACGGCCATCACTTTGGCTGCGCTGCCAGCAAGCACTCGTAGCCAAGCATATTGAATAGTGTTGGTGTCTTGGAACTCGTCCACCACTAAGTGTTTAAAGCGGCCTTGGTAATGGGCCAATAGTGCGCTGTTGTTAAGCCACAACTCATGGCTACGTAGCAGCAGTTCGCCAAAATCAACTAGCCCAGCCCGCTCGCATGCTTGATGGTAGGCAGCATACACCTTCACCTGCGTGTCCAATTGAAAGTCGCCATGGGTTTCTATATGTTGTGGGCGCTTACCTTCGTCTTTGCAGCCGTTGATAAAGTGCTGAAACTGGCGCACAGGCCAGCGACTTTCCTCTAACTGCATTTCTTTACACAGACGCTTAAGGATACTGAGTTGATCGTCGCTGTCTAGAATCTGAAATTCTTTTTGTAAGCCGGCTTCTTTCCAGTGGCGGCGCAGCAGTCTATGGGCTAGGCCATGGAAGGTGCCTACCCACAATTGCTGAGTATCCAGACCCATTAAGCTTTCGATACGAAAACGCATTTCCCGGGCTGCCTTATTGGTAAAGGTCACCGCCATAATGGACCAAGGAGAAATATTTTCTGCTTCAATTAACCATGCAATACGGTGCACCAGTACGCGGGTTTTACCACTACCGGCACCAGCTAATATCAGTAAATTTTCTTCAGGAGCAGCAACAGCCTCGCGTTGCGAGCTATTGAGTTCATCTAAAAGGCGAGAAACATCCATTATTGTATCCGTGTGAGCGCTATGAGTACGCGTTTATATATGATCAAAATCAAATTCATGCCCTGTGGTCCAACAGATCTGACCATTGTGTATTTGTCTAGTTGCCAGTCTAGGAGTAAAGGCGTATGTTTATTAGAGCTACGATGAATTTTGGGTTAGATAGGCGGTTAATTTAACACCTATTGTAACTACAGATGAGGTAAATATCACCGTTGTGCGTGAGTTACTTTTCTATTGTCGAGCCTAATAATAACAACATTGGAGATTAGAGAAATGGAAAGACGTGAAATATTAAAGAAAGGCTTGATTGGCTTGGGTGGTGCAGCAGCTGCATCTACCATGGCCGCACCAGCCATTGCTAAAGAACGCGTAGAAATTGCTATGGTAGCAACTTGGGGTCGAGATTTTCCAGGTTTAGGTACTGGCGCTCAGCGTTTTGCTCAGCGTTTGAATGACATGAGTGATGGCCGTATCCAAGTGACTTATTACGCCGCTAATGAACGCGTTAAGGCCTTCGACTCATTCGATGAAGTGGCCTCTGGCAACGCTCAAATGTACCATGCTGCTGAATACTACTGGAAAGGTAAGCACCCAGGTTGGGCATACTTTACCTCCGTTCCTTTTGGCTTAACCTATACAGAGATGAACGCTTGGATTCGTTTTGGTGGTGGTCAAGAATTATGGGACGAGTTGGGTGCAGATTATGGCCTTAAAGGCCTAATGTGTGGCAACACTGGCGTCCAAATGGGTGGTTGGTTCCGTAAGGAAATGAACAGTGTCGACGACTTCAAAGGTTTGAAGATGCGTATGCCTGGTCTTGGTGGCGACGTATTGGCTAAAATGGGTGGTTCTCCTGTTTCGCTACCCGGTGGCCAGATTTATGAAAACCTTATTTCTGGTGCTATTGACGCAACTGAGTGGGTTGGCCCTTGGAACGACGAAATAATGAAGTTCTACGAAGCTGCAAAGTACTACTACTACCCAGGTATGCATGAGCCAGGTGCTATGTTGGCTTGTGGCATGAATAAGACTTGGTGGGATGGGTTGAGCAAATCTGATCAGATGATGATTGAAGCGGCCTCCTCGATGGAAAATGACGTGATGATGTCAGAGTACAACGCCAAAAACGGTGCGGCGCTTAAACGTTTAGTTAATGATCAAGGTGTGAAACTACGCCAGTTCAATGACGACATTTACGACGGCTTTGCTGAGGCTTCTGAAGAAGTATTTGCCGAAGTTCAAGAGCATAGTGATTTGGCTAATCGTATTCATCAGAGCTTTATTACTGCGCGAACTGATATTGGTGCATGGGCAGAGATTTCTGATCAAGCCTATCTAACGCAGCGTAACCGTGCACTAGGCGGTTAATGGTTGTACCCTAGGTATGCCCGTCCATGACGCCGTTATGGGCGGGTTTTCCCGTTTTTATCTCCATTTATCCATATGCTAGTGGTTTTAACCATGCAACACTCGTCTAGCCCTTTGAACTCACTGAGTTCTTCTAGCGTTTTACTTAAGCAAGATTTGCTGCTTCGCAGCCTCGCTTTTACTGTGGTGTATGCCACGGTTATTTTTGTGCTTAATAATTTTTTAAACTTCTGGGCGTTATGGCCAGGAGCATTGAATACCCTACTGGGTAAACTACCTACCGATCAGGCCGCAGGCCTTGGATGGCTCCAGATATTGAGCTATGTGGCAGCGCCTATGTTGGCGATGGTGCACGTATCTAGATTACGTACCGAAAGTTATCAAAATCTTTCAGTTCGGGTCTCAGATTGGGCGGCCACCAGTATAAAAGCCGCCTTTTGGATGGTGTTATTGGTGGGTATGGCCGATATGATAGTGTCCTTCTTACGAATTGAATCAATATTAGAGCCTATAGTCGGCAGGGTTCTCACCATCGAATTAGGTAAGCCGCAGTTTCGTGGTACTTATGTTCATCTACCTTTGATGCTGTTGTCCTGCATTATCGCATTGCGTAGCAAGGGCTTGGGTTTTATTTGGCTTACTCTGATGGTTGTTGTGGCCGAATTTTTAATTGTCATTACCCGGTTTATTTTTTCCTATGAACAAGCTTTTATGGGTGATTTAGTGCGCTTTTGGTATGCTGCATTATTCTTATTTGCTTCGGCACATACCTTACTTATTGAAGGGCATATACGGGTAGATGTGGCCTACACTCACTTTAAGGCGCGCACACAATCCTGGGTGAATATTTTTGGCGTCACCTTACTTGGTTTACCCTTATGTTTTACCATTCTCACGCTCGGCATGTGGGATAGAACCAGTAGTATTAATAGCCCATTACTTAGTGTTGAGGTGTCTCAAAGTGGCTACGGCATGTATGTGAAATACATCATGGTGGGTTTTTTAGCTATCTTTGCTTTTTCTATGATTATTCAATTTTCAAGTTACCTGCTCAAGCACTTTGGTGTGCTGCGTGGCGAAACAGCTACAACTCTATCCTCTACAAACGCGGCTAACCCCTAGGACACTCGGTTATGGAACTTTTGTTTTTAGGAATTTTAGTCCTGTTAATGATTACGGCGCTTATTTCTGGCTTCCCTGTAGCGTTTTCTTTGCCAGGCTCCTCTATTATCGCCATTGGTTTAGCTGCTTTGGCAGGTTGGATTTTTGCCGATAACCCAAGTGCATACTTCCATGAAGGTGGACCTGTGCAATGGCTTAGTGCCGGTGTGACAAATTTTAGAAGCCTTTATTGGAATGTTGAGCGGGATACTCTGATTGCTATCCCGTTATTTATTTTTATGGGCATTATGTTACAGCGCTCCAAAGTAGCGGAAGATTTGTTAGTGACCATGGCCCAGTTGTTTGGCCAAGTGCCCGGTGGCTTGGGAATTTCTGTGGTTCTCGTGGGCGCATTACTTGCCGCCACTACAGGTATTGTTGGTGCAACTGTAATTGCCATGGGTATGATTTCTTTGCCTGCCATGCTGCGTAATAACTACTCACATTCACTGGCCACAGGAACCATCTGTGCCTCTGGCACCTTAGGTCAAATTATCCCCCCGTCTATCGTGCTAATTATTTTGGCCGATCAACTCAGTAGTGCAGCCGATCAAGCGAGCGCCATGCGTAAGGCTGCATATCGTGAGATTACTGGTGAATTCTCCATGCCCTCCGTGCTGGATATCACTTCTGCCAGTGCTGGCGACATGTTTATGGGGGCCTTTATTCCTGGTCTTTTATTGGTGGCGTTGTATATATTGTATATCCTCTTCACGGCCATAATTCGTCCTAAAATGGCGCCACCAATAGGTTATTCTGGTGCCTATGACCGCCAGTTCTTAGTGAAAGTATTAATGGCATTGTTACCACCTCTCACCTTAATTTTTGTGGTTTTGGGATCCATTTTAATGGGCGTGGCAACGGTTAATCAGGCAGGTGCTGTGGGTGCTGTGGGTGCTATGTTGATGGCAGGTTATCGGCTGCATGATCGCGATAAAAGGCGTTATTGGCCGGCATTTATAGCGATTGGGGCGGTCATTGTACTAGGGTTTATCGTTGCCAATTTTAATCTTAATATCAAAAGCATCAATACCGATGAGGATCGCCTTGGAGTGGCCCTGGGTTTGGTTGCTTCAGCCGCATTGCTTATGGCGATCACTTGGAGTGGCTGGCGCGTCTTTAAAACAGGGACTACCTTACATGAAGTAATGGGGGAAACGGCTAAAACCACCTCGATGGTATTTATCATCCTTATTGGCGCAGCCATGCTCACCTCGGCATTTCGTGCCTTTGGTGGTGAAGAGTTGGTGAAACACATGCTCACTAGCCTGCCCGGTGGTTTTTGGGTGCAGTTTTTGGTGGTGATGCTGGTTATCTTTGTATTAGGTTTCTTCTTAGATTTTATTGAAATTGCCGTAGTGGTTGTACCCATTGTAGCGCCTATATTATTGGCAGACCCTAGCGCCAACATTACGGCTGTGTGGCTGGGGGTGATGATTGGTTTGAATATTCAAACCTCGTTCCTTACGCCGCCCTTTGGTTTTGCGCTCTTCTATTTACGGGGTGTGGCGGACCAAGTGGTGAAAACTATCTCCATCTATAAAGGGGTGATGCCGTTTATTGGGTTGCAGATATTAGCCTTAGTTATTACCGGTTTTTTCCCAAGTTTAGTCAACTACCTACCCAATCGCACCTACCTTACTTCTGAAGCGTCACCACCACCGATGAACCCCCGCATTCAACCATGTTTAGAGGAGCAGGTGCTCACGCTATACGCCAGCCAAGAAATGAGTTTGGTAGCCGCTATTGATGCAATGGCAGCGGTAGATACAAGCTATGCGTCTTCTGCTGCAACACAGATGTTACAAGAGAGCTTAGGGAAGGCGCGTGAAACATTTATTAAAGTAGAAAACATTTATCAAGCTAAGGCTGAACTAACGGACTTTGCACAAAATTATGAACCCTTGCACCAACAAGTGCGAGACATTCAGCTTAACGTGCGTCGTAATAAAGGTTTGGTGGAAGATGCTAAGCTACAACTACGCCGCCTTGATGACATTGAATTAAATGCTAATCGTCGATCCAGCTTAGTGATGAAAATCGATCAGCTTGGGCTCTTGAATGAGCGTTTAGAAGCGAGTATCCCAGCAGAGTGGGCCACGCAAAGGCCTATTTTTGAGAAACTCAACAAGGCAGAGAAGCAGGCTCGTAATCAATATCGTCGTAATGCTGATGAAGCTTATGACGGCATCAGAGAACTGCGCTTATGGATAACTCAAGCCCCTGAGTTAGTGAATGTTGAAGCTGGTGTGGCGGAACTTGCTGCTCATATTGACCAGTTAGACGCTAAGGAGGCGATGGCAGCCATCAAGCTTCAAGAGCGAATTTTGGGCGAGTTTGCGGGCATAAGCAGTATTAAATCAAAACTCTCTAAAGCACGAAGGGCCCTAAAAGGTAGTAAATACGATCCAGAGAAGGCCAAAGGCTATCATAGCCAAGCCATGGATCTGCTAACTGCAGAAATCATATGGCGAAAGCGTGCCTTAATGGACATGGCTCCCGCTTTGGCGAGCTATGATATGGCTATTAAAGATAGCATCGGGTTACGCCTACAAGAACGTATGAGCGATGAGGTAGCCACTACAATCTCTGCTTGTATGGCGGGTCATAAGGACATCTCCCTGCAATTTTGAGTATAGGCGGTGGATAGGGCCGAAGCGGATAGGGTAGAATGTTACTAATTCCTTATTGCTTCGGCTTAACCCATGTCCACATTTAACCACGATTTGTTTAAAACCATCGCTCAAGCGCACTCGCAGTTACGCAAATCTGAGCGTAAGGTGGCAGACTATGTGCTAGAGCATCGTGCAAAAATTGTGCAAATGCGGATTGTCGATTTAGCGGCTGCGGCTGCGGTAAGTGAGCCTACGGTAGTACGTTTCTGTAGAGCGTTAGATTTTGACGGGTTTCAAGATTTTAAGCTTAAGCTCGCTCAGTTTGTAGGCGCTAATACCTCTTACCAGCAATTTCGTTTAGATAGCCGCGACTCAGTGGAGCAGTTTAAAGAAAAGATTTTTGATTCCACTGTGGGGAATCTAATGCGGGTCAAATCTGATTTAGATGCTGCAAATCTAGAGCAAGCCATTGTGGCCTTAGCCCAGTCTAAGCGTGTTGACTGTTATGGTTTTGGAGCATCTGCGCCTATCTGTAGCGATGCACAGCATAAATTCTTCCGCCTCAATATGTCTGCCGCAGCTTATTCAGACCCTCACTTGCAAACTATGGCTGCTGTTACCTTACAGCCTGGTGATGTAGTGATTGCAGTCTCTCAAACGGGTCGCACTAAAGATTTACTCCACACCACACAACTTGCTATGGATGCAGGCGCAACGGTTATTGCCCTGTGCCCAAGTAATACCCCGCTAGCTGAGCAAGTACAAATTCCTTTGTATATCGACCTAGATGAAGACAAAGAACTCAACACGCTAATGTCTTCTCGTATCACCCAAATGGTGGTGATTGATGTTCTTGCTGTAGGTGTCACCATGAAGTTAGGTGAAGAAACTATGACGCATCTCAAAACCATTAAGCGTTCGCTTAAGAGTTTGAGGGTTCCGGCTAAGCGTACTAAATAATAGCCCAACTGCCTATTATCTATGGACCAAAGAATGGGGTGGTGATTGATATTCACTTGCTAAGGTTAATGAAAATCTCGAGAACTGACTGTTAACTGTTCTAGCAAATGGCTACAGTCAATGAGCTTGCCTGCAATGATGTGTGTGACTTGGCTGTCTGGGTCGCGTTCTAAAACACCTTTTACTTTCAATATTTTGGCATTTAAATAGGCCTGTCTTTGCGCGCGTGCAGTGCCTTGCCATACCACTAGATTAGTATTGCCCGTTTCATCCTCTAGGGTAATGAAAGTCACTCCAGAGGCTGTGCCTGGCCTTTGCCTTCCAGTAACCAAGCCTGCAGCAGTAACTAGGCTTTGGTGAGGCTTGTGCCTCATTTGGCTGGTACTTAGGCAGCCTTTTAGAAGGCCCGCATGGCGTAGTAAGGCAATGGGATGTTGTTCTAAACTTAGGCGTAGGCTGGCATAGTCCTCGGTTAACGCATCTAAGGCGGCAGGCCCGGGTAATTGATCTGGATTGGCTTCTCGCACTTCGTGTAGTAACGGTAGATCTTGATGATTGTCGAGTAGTTGCCAACGGGCTTGATAACGATGGCCACTAAAGCAGGCGAGTGCATTAGCGCTGGCAAGAGATTCTAGTTGGCCTTTAGGAAGGTGCAATAGCTGCACTTGAGAAAGGTCTTTAAAGCCTTGTTTGGGCCGGTGTTCTAATAACTGCTGTATATGAACTTGGCGTACCCCTTTAACTTGCCGTAAGCCTAAACGTAATGCCAGTTCTGAGGTCTCAGTGGATTCTAAACTGTGGTCCCAATCACTGCGATTAATACACACTGGCAGCACTTGCAAACCATGGCGCCGGGCATCTTGAACTAACTGAGATGCACTATAAAAACCCATAGGTTGGCTGTTGAGAATGGCGCAATAAAATGCTGCAGGATAGTGGTATTTAAGCCAAGCCGAAGCGTAAGCTAAAACCGCGAAACTGGCAGAATGGGATTCGGGGAAACCGTACTCTCCAAAACCTAAAATTTGTTGGTATAAACGTTCCGCAAACTCTGCCTTATAGCCCCTTGCCACCATGCCATCTATCAGCTTATGCTGGAATTGCTCTAGTTCTCCATGACGTTTCCAGCTGGCCATAGCGCGGCGTAAGCGATCAGCTTCTCCACCACTAAAACCTGCCGCCACCATTGCCAGCTTAATCACTTGCTCCTGAAAAATAGGCACGCCTAAGGTGCGTTCTAGCACCCCCTTCACTTCCTCTGATGGGTATTCTACGTTTTCTTTACCCGCCCTACGGCGCAAAAATGGATGTACCATGTCCCCTTGAATAGGCCCTGGGCGCACAATGGCAATTTGAATCACAAGGTCATAAAAACAAGCGGGTTGTAAGCGGGGCAACATGCTCATTTGGGCACGGGACTCTACTTGAAATACCCCCACACTATCGCCCTGCTGGAGCATGGCGTACACCTTCGCATCGTCATCCATACGGGTGATATCAGCTAAACTGAGGTTACGCCCGTGGTGGTGGTGCACCATGTGTAATGCTCGCCGTATGGCACTGAGCATGCCTAAGGCTAAAACGTCTACCTTGAGTAAGGCGAGGCTTTCTAGATCGTCCTTATCCCACTGAATCACCGTGCGATCAGCCATGGCAGCATTTTCTATAGGCACCAGTTCACTTAAGGGTCCTGCACTAATGATAAAACCCCCAACATGTTGTGATAAGTGGCGAGGGAAGCCTTGCAGGGTTTGTACTAGTTGTAAGAAACATTGGCCCACATGGCTTTTACCGTCTAAACCTAAACTTTGTAATTGCTCATCCCACCCTGTACTAGGATCGTGGCGATCTACATTTTTGATAAATAGCTCAAGTTGAGGCAGGTTAATGCCTAAGGCTTTACCTACTTCACGCACGGCACTTTTAAAACGGTAAGTGATGACAGTTGCGGCTAAAGCAGCACGATGGCGGCCGTATTTTTGATAGATGTACTGAATTATTTCTTCACGCCTGTGGTGCTCAAAATCCACATCAATGTCTGGTGGCTCAGCCCGTTCCTTAGAAATAAAACGTTCGAATAACACCTGTATTTGGCGAGGATCTACGGCGGTTATTTCTAAGCAGTAACACACAACAGAATTGGCAGAAGAACCACGGCCTTGATATAAAATCTGCCGGCTTTTAGCGAACTGAACTAAGTCATACACCGTTAAAAAGAAGTGGGCGTAACCTTCTGATGCAATAAGACTAAGCTCTTTATCTATGATGAGGGCAATGTCATGAGGCACGCCAGCGGGAAAACGAATCTCTTTGCCTTGCTCTACAAGGTAGTGCAAATAGCTGTTGGCATCATAGCCACTAGGCACCAGTTCGGCAGGGTATTCGTAGCTGAGTTCTGATAAGCAAAAATTACATTGTTGGGCAATTGACACACTGGCTTGTATCCATTTTTGAGGATACAGTTTAGCGATTTTATCTAACGGCCGCAGGCTATGTTCACGGTTGGCTTGCAAGGCATAACCACAGGCATGCACAGGCATACCAATACGAATTGCGGTGAGGGTGTCGTGTAGCATTTGCCGATCTGGGCTGTGCATAATGACTTGACCAAGGGCAACTATGGGCAAATCAAAAGCCTCAGCCATGGCTTGGCAATGAGTGTGTAGGCGCTGATCTAATGCGCTCAAGCGCCGGTGACAACCTATCCATAGGTGTTCTTTGTATTGGGTACTTAATTTTTTTAATAACGCATTTGAACTGTTTGGATGAGGATTCAAGATAAGTAAGCACTCACTTAAGTCTTGGAAGTCATCCTCAAAAACTTGGTACTTACCTTTTTCACAACGACGCCTAGAAAGGCTAATAAGTTGGCATAACTGAGCATACCCTTGGCGATTTTTTGCCAGCACTATTAAACTTTCTTGGGCCTCAGATTGATGGGGTTTAAGTAAAAACTCACTGCCAATAATGAGTTTTATACTTAAACCATGCTCCTTTTTATGCTGATAAGCCCGAACCACTCCTGCCACTGAACATTCGTCGGTGAGAGCAAGGGCTTTATAACCTAAAGTATCTGCTTGTTGGAGTAATTCTTGTGGGTGTGACGCTGCCCGTAAAAAGCTAAAATTGCTTAAACAGTGTAGCTCAGCATAATCGATCACAGGTTCGGTACTCATGAGAAGTACCCATGTAAAAACCACTCCTCTCTGGGAGTGCGAAATAACCAACACACCTGCCCAATTGGGTTGCGCGCTATAAAGTAGTCACGGCAAATGCTCACGTTATCCCACCAGCCACTTTGAATGCGTTCAGGGCCAGATAAAATACACCATTGGTGATCAGGCTTATGATTTAACGCTTGGGGGAGGGTGAATAACAAACTTGGGCGTAGAAACTTTGTAGCCTGCTGTATTTGGTAATGACTTTGGGGTACTCCTTGGTAGAAGCTTCGCTCGGGGCGATGATCATCTCGCAAATACACTTGTTGTACCGCATGGTCTCCAAGCTTGTTTTGTAAGCGGCTAATGAGCTGTCCAGCTGTAAGCTTTCCCCCTGAAGGCTCAAACAATTGTGCTGCCAAGGGTGCCCATGGCATTTGCCCTTTAGTTTTAAGACTAATAGCAATGATGGGGGCTTTTAGTTGTAACTGTTCCAGCCTCAGCATGGATAAACTTAACCAAGACTCTGCACGATACTCGCCATCGCTACAGCCTATGTGTACTCGCTCTGCAGGGTGTTCTCGGTACTCTAGACCCAAGCTAAGCCCTGCAGTTCGTAGTTGGCGGGGAGCTAAAAAGGCTTCTAGGTCACTTAATAAGCGTTTTAATGGAAAACGTAACGCAGTACTGTGTTCAATTTCATAGAGCAACTCTAAGCGTTGGCGAAAGCGTTCAGGGGGTTGGTATGCAGGCCGGGTAGGTGCGCTGCTGTTTTCTAATTGTTGTAAATAGGTGACCAGAGTTTGGCCTAATCGTTGGCCTAGTGCTGATCGAGGTAATGCTTGAGCTTGGCCAAGAGTGTTAAGCCCAAGGCGCTCTAACTGCAAGGAGAGTTTAGCGCTTAGGCCCGCGCGATGGATGGGTAATTGGCGGAGTAACCCAGTGGCTTCGTCTTGGTTTGTTAATAAACGATCGTTGCCTGCGCGGGCCAAAACCTGTGCGGCTAAAGGGCTGTGAGCGCTAGCGTAATGGTAGTGTAAGCCGCGTTCCATAAGCGGTTGTTGCAGCTGTTGCCAGTAAGGGGCGAGACCCTCATATAACCGTAGCATATCGCTGGTTTGCAACAACAAGCCTTGTGGTGGGTCAAGGTACAAAGTGGCGCTGGTCCGATACAAACGCTGGGCGAGTTGAGCCAGGAGACGCTGTTCTTGTTTGGATTCGTAGGCAATCACTTTCAGTTGAGCACATAAAAGCGCAGCTTGGCCTAACCCTGTGCCTATTTTTATACCTAATTGGCGCGCTTCTGCGTTGGTTTGTACTACCTCGTTTTTATCAACTAAAACACAGGGCTGGTTATAGGCCTGTTGATGTAACAGGCTATCTAATTGAAGGTTTGGAAAGTATAAATAAAGCCACTGCATAGGTCACCGTGGCTTAAGTGGCAGTACTGCAATGTTGCTTAACGGTGCAGGGCTATGGTGAGTGGATAAATGGGCAGGTATCGCTAAAGATGGCCAAAGCTCATGCATATCTACTTGGCATGGGTGTTGTGGCCACTGACCTTGGTATTTATGGACTTGTAGGCGTAAACCTGTGGCTAGAGGGGCAAGAGATAGGCGCGCACTAATCGGTAAGGCACTCGTACTAGGTTCGGCTTGAGGGTGTAACCAAAACATGAGGGCTTGATTGTCTTTGGCAGACACTTGTAAGCGCTTAGCTTGGGGAGCAGTTAACCTAGGCGCCCAGAGAATAAGGTGGCTACAGCAACCGCTATTAAGGCTTTGCTCCGCACTCCAAAGGGCTTGTTGGGGGTTTTGACAGCGTATTAATAACGTTTGGCTTAGGTCAATACCATGTTGGGCTAAAGCTTGGCCATTTAATTCTGCTGGTGGGTTTATCCACACGTGTAAGCGTGATTGAGCTTGGGCTAATAAGGGAAATAACAAACGTAACTCACCAATACCTGCAGGGCCACAGGCTAATTCCACTAGCCCTGTTTGGGGCCAGCCTCCTTGTAGGTGGGCGTCTAAGGTAGGATAAAAGCTACTTTGACGGCGATGATCTGGGCCCGCTAATTGCCGAGCTCGCCAGACCAAACGCTCTTTTTCGAGTTGTAATAGAGCCATGGTAAAATTCACAAATACTGTATGTATATACAGTATTCTGACATAGTTTAGGCTCAGCTCAAAGGGAAAACTATTTTATCCCCTCTAAGGCTTGGTTAAAGCCCGCGTGTCACTCGAGTAGGACCATCCAAAATATCAAAAGGTATGGCGGAGAGATTAGCCAGTGCTGGATTGCTTTCCACGCCAGCGCACAACTCGGATGCCAAGAATTGATCGAGCGCGGCTTGGTCTTGAAACAGATACACACCACCGTAAGTATTGTTGGCTTCGTCGGCCAGCCAGTGTTTAGAAATTAAACCCGGTACTGCTGCGAATGCGGGTGCCAGCTCGGCACATACGCCCTCATAGTCTGCGCGGGTAATACCAGAAAGATTAAAATTGATAATGAGTGCTTTCATATCCTGCTCCTTTGGCCGTTTAGGCTGACGTAATGCCCTAATCAAAATAGTAAGGCGTACTTTCAGTTTACGCTCATGGAGTAAACCTAGTCTAGTCTAAAATCTGGACTAGCAAAAATCCACAATAAGCAGGTGGTTTGTTCGGTATTAGTTAAAAGTTGCTCAAAAAACATCAATTAAACTCGTAGGTGCAATGCCATCATTGCGCCATACAAATTGATGTTAATTAATAGAGGAACTTAGCCGTGCCATTACAAGCCAGTCAAAATGTTTTTATTACCTGTGCCGTAACAGGATCTGGCGGTTCTCAAGACCGCTCTCACCATGTGCCGCGCAGCCCTGAACAAATCGCCAATAGCGCTATTGATGCAGCCAAGGCCGGCGCTGCTGTAGTGCATTGCCATGTACGTGACCCCGAAACGGGTACGCCAAGCCGCCGCTTAGATTTGTATAAAGAACTGACTGAACGCATTCGCGCCTCGGAAGTGGATGTGGTACTTAACCTCACCGCGGGTATGGGCGGTGATATGGTGTTTGGTGATGCTGAGAACCCATTGCCTTTGCAAGAAGGCAGTACAGATATGATAGGGGCCAGTGAGCGTGTAGAGCATGTGGTTCAGTGTCAGCCAGAAATTTGCACCTTAGATTGCGGCACCATGAACTTTGCCGAAGCAGATTACGTGATGACGAACACCCCAGGCATGTTGCGGGCTATGGCAGAAAAAATGACTGCTATGGGCGCACGTATAGAAATTGAAGCCTTTGATACGGGCCATTTATGGTTTGCTAAACAACTGGTTGAGGAAGGTTTAATTACTGATCCAGTAATGGTGCAACTGTGTATGGGTGTGCCTTGGGGTGCGCCAAATGACCTTAACACTTTCATGGCTATGGTTAATAACGTACCTAAAGAGTGGATTATGTCGGCCTTTTCTATTGGCCGTAATCAAATGAATTACGTGGCAGCTGCGGTGTTGGCTGGCGGTAATATTCGAGTTGGTTTAGAAGATAATATTTGGTTAGAAAAAGGCGTGTTGGCGACCAATGCACAGCTGGTTGAACGTGCAGCAACTATTGCCACTAATATGGGTTCTACACTGATGACTCCAGCCCAGGTTCGTGAGCTTATTAAAGTAGAAAAGCGGGCGCCTTTAGCATGACCGATATGGCAAATAAAACGTATAAAACAGCCGCTTGTATAGGCGGTGGTGTTATTGGCGGTGGCTGGGTAGCAAGGTTTTTGTTACACGGTTGGGACGTTAACGTTTATGATCCTGCAGCCGATGCTCAGCGTAAATTGGATGCTGTACTAGAAAACGCTCGTGCTGCTTTGCCTCAGCTAGCCGATGTAGCTATGCCGCGTGAAGGTAAACTCACCCTTTGTGACAGTTTGGAAGCAGCTGTGGCTAACGCCGACTGGATTCAAGAAAGTGTGCCAGAACGTTTAGAGATTAAGCATGCTGTTTTTGCTCAAGTGCAGGCTGCCTGCACCGAATCGGCTATTATTGGTTCTTCTACTTCCGGCTTTAAACCTTCTCAATTACAAGAGAATGCCCTGAGGCCAGAACAAATCATGGTAGCCCATCCGTTTAATCCGGTGTACTTGTTGCCCTTGGTTGAGCTAGTGCCTAGCCCTGTTAATGGTGTTGAGATCATTGAAAATGCCAAAGCGTTATTAACCAGCGTAGGCATGAAGCCTTTGCATGTGCGCAAAGAAATTGATGCCCATATTGCAGATCGTTTTTTAGAGGCGGTATGGCGTGAAGGTTTGTGGATGATCAAAGATGGCATCGCCACTACCACAGAAATTGACGATGCAATCCGTTATGGTTTTGGTTTGCGTTGGGCGCAAATGGGTTTGTTTGAAACCTACCGTATTGCTGGAGGCGAAGCAGGCATGGCGCACTTTATTGCGCAATTCGGACCTTGCTTAGAGTGGCCATGGACCAAACTCATGGATGTGCCGGAGCTTACAGATGAGCTCATAGCAACCATTGCAGAGCAATCGGATGCGCAGTCTGGGCATCACTCCATTCGAGAGTTAGAGCGAATTCGTGACAAAAACTTAATAGGCATTATGCGTGTTCAAAAAGACAATAATTGGGGTGTAGGCGAATTATTGAACCAACACGATGAACGTTTAAAACAGTTGGGGTGATGTCTTTTTGTAATCTGGATCAAGTAAAAACTTGATCTAGATCAATTGTTACATCCAAGTCTCTGTTAGCATATGTTCATATAATGAGTTGAGTTATCTTAGTAATTGAGATAGCTCGGATCCATGCCTATGGAGATGTGTCATGAATGCACCAATGAATATTCACACGTGTGGCAATTGTGGTTTGGCCACTATGTGTTTGCCTTTAGCGCTTACTCAACCAGAAATGACGCAGCTAGATGGAATTATCAAAAAGAGTGCACCTTACCGTCGTGGTGAATCTATATTTCGACAAGGTGATGCGTTTACCTCCATTTATGCGGTGCGTGCAGGCATGGTTAAAAGCACTGTCATCAATGCTCGTGGCGAAGAGCAAATCACTGGCTTTTATTTTCCAGGCGAATTAGTTGGTCTTAACAGTCTGCATGAAGATTTTTATTCTGGCACTTCAATAGCATTAGAAACCGTGAGTGTATGTGAAATTCCTTTTGTTAAGTTAGACGAACTGTCTGCATCATTACCAGAATTAAGACGTCAGTTGATGCGTCAAATGAGCCAAGAAATTTCAGACGAACAAAATATGATGTTAGTTTTGGCTAAAACATCTGCAGAAGAAAAATTAGGTAATTTTTTAATTCGGTTGTCTCTTCGTTTCAAACGTTTAGGTTTTTCTGCCACCCAGTTTCGCTTAACCATGTCGCGTGTCGATATTGGTAACTACCTAGGCTTAGCTGTGGAAACTGTAAGTCGCACTTTTACTAAGTTGCAGCATCGTGGTGTCATTAAGGTTGAAGGCAAAGAAGTGGCTATTTTGGACATGGAAGGGCTAGCTTGTCTTAACGACACTGGCGAAGAACGACCTAAAGTACTTAATCTAGTCTGAATAAAGTGACTCTAATACGGTAAAAATTGTCAGATATTCATGTGCTTGCTGGTATGATGGGGCTACACCTGTAATCCCCTTGTCGTACTGGTTTACTTAATGAACACGATACTTCCTGTTGTCACCTCCATTCTGCTGGTGATGCTATTAGGCTACGGCCTCTCTAAAAAGCTCCTTACAGAACCCAGCTTTTGGCAAGGTATCTCAAAGCTATCCTACTGGGTGTTATTCCCCATATTGATTATTCGTACCTTAGCTAACGCTACCATTGATAGAGAACTATTCTTACCCCTGTTGATCATATTTACTGCGGCTCTGGTATTAATTTTGCTTTATTGTGTGGTGGTTGCTCGATTACTTGGCCAAGACGGCCCATCAACCTCATCTATTGCCCAAGGTGGTATGCGCCACAACGGCTTTATTGGCCTTGCAGTGTTGTTCGATTTGTTTGGCCTGCCTGGCCAAGAGATGGGGGCCTTAATCATTGCTGTGCTGGTGCCACCCACTAATGTGTTATCGGTGCTTTCTGTCACTGTGTTAATGAGTAAAAAACAAAACCAACCCTTAACCTCTTTGATTTTCAAAGAGCTGCTGCGCAATCCCATGCTTGTTTCAGTTGCTATTGGCCTTTCGCTCAATATGCTCGCCATTGCTATACCCTCTATACTAGATCAGTCCATGGCCTTTATGAGTCATGCCGCACTACCATTGTTGCTACTTAGTATTGGCGCTAGTCTTAAAATTCGTGCATTAAAGGGCGATTGGCTACCTTTGCTTGGTGCTCTTAGCGCAAAACTTGTGGTGTTTCCGGCACTCTTGTTAGGCGGCGCGTTGTGGTTTAATCTCACTCCTTTAGTGACCGTGTGTTTGGTGGTGTTTGGTGCTTTACCAGCAGCAGTATCAGCCTATCCCTTTATCCAACAGATGGGTGGCAACGCAAAGCTCATGGCAGACATTATTACCTTGCAAACCTTAGCCAGCTTGGTAGGGTTAACCTTTTGGACTAGTGTAGCGATACACATCACAGGTTTAACACTATGACTTTTTCTGTGCCCTATGACTTTATTCAAGGGGACTCGCCATTGTTGGTCAGCATGCCCCATTCTGGATTGCGGCTTACACCTGAAGTGGCCAGCACCTTAATACCAGAAGCTTTGGATTTGCCTGACACAGATTGGCACATTCCACAGTTGTATGACTTTCTAGAGGCCATGGGAGTGAGTGTGATTAAGGCCAATTATTCTCGCTATGTCATTGACCTGAATCGACCAGAAGACGATAAGCCGCTATATTCGGGAAAAACGACAGGTTTATTTCCCCACATTCTGTTCAATGAAAAGTCTATGTTCAAGCCGGGAACAGTAGTGGATAAGGCACATCAACAGGCTTGTATAGAACACATCTGGCGGCCTTATCATCAACAACTCACTGCAGAGTTAGCGAGAATTAAACAAAAATTTGGCTATGCCATTTTATTTGATGCTCATTCTATTCGAGCACATGTACCTATGCTTTTTGAAGGCACCTTGCCGGACTTTAATATGGGCACTAATGATGGCGCCGCATGTTCTCCAAAGCTACTTCAAGCGGCGGAACACGCTATGTCGAGCACACCGTATACCCAAGTGAGTAATGGACGGTTTAAAGGTGGTTATATCACTCGCAGCCATGGCCGGCCAAGTGAGGATATGCATGCCTTTCAGCTGGAGTTGTCACAAGCTACTTATATGCAAGATGGCGACAGTTATAGGCTAGATGACAGCAAATGTGCGCAAGTTAGACCCCAACTCAAGGCGCTAATTGAGGCGCTTTTAAGCTGCAACCTAGCAAACCAATAAGAGATTTTTTTAATGTATTTGAGTGAATCACAAATTAACGATTATGAGCGTGACGGCGCTATTGTTATTAAAGGTGTGTTTAAGGATTGGATCGATTGCTTAAGAACAGGTTTTGATGAAGTGTTGTCTGAACCCAGTGAGCATGGACGCGAAAATGTTGCTAAAGGTGATGCTGGGCGCTTTTTCGAAGATTACTGTAATTGGCAGCGTATTGACGATTTTAAGCGTTGGATTGTTGAATCCCCGGCAGCAGAAATAGCTGCTGAAGCCACCCGTTCAAAGCGGATTCAAGTGTTCCATGAGCACATTTTAGTGAAGGAACCAGGCACCTCTAAAGCGACACCTTGGCATCAAGACATGCCGTATTATTGCGTGACTGGTGACCAGACGGCGAGTTACTGGATCCCTCTTGACCCAGTAACCAAAGACAATACATTACAGGTGGTATTAGGTTCTCACCGTTGGCCAAAATTAGTGCGACCTACACGTTGGTCTACCAATGAGCCTTGGTACAGCAATGATGCAGATTATATGGACATGCCAGTGATTGATGCTAGGCAAAATATTTTGATACCAGAGTTAGAACTAGGTGACTGTGTTCTATTTAACTTTAAAACAGTACATGGGGCACCGGGTAACTCATTAACTAGCCGCCGGCGTGCTTTTTCCACTCGTTTTATGGGAGATGACGTGCGTTACGTCAATCGAGGTGGCCCAACATCGCCACCGTTCGAGGGGTTAGTTCAAACTGACGGTGATAAAATGTCGCTTGATTGGTTTCCCGAAGTGTATATAAGAGGGGTATAACAATGACAAATAACGCCTCAGGAAGCTGCTTATGTGGTGCAGTTAAATATCAAGTAATGGGTGCGCTGCGCCCTGTGGTAGCGTGCCACTGCGGACAATGCCAAAAAACTAGTGGTCACCATGTGGCTGCAACTTCTGCTAAGCGGGAAGATTTTGAACTGTTAGAAGAGCGTGGCCTTAAGTGGTTTTCTGCTTCGGTTGGCATTCGGCGTGGATTCTGCCAGCAATGTGGTGGAAATCTATTCTGGGACAAGGCGGAATTACCCACTATTTCAATCTTTGTCGGTACTTTAGATCAGCCTACTGGGTTGCAATTAGTGGAGCATATTTATGTGGAAGAAAAAGCCGACTATTACGAAATAACAGATGGTTTGCCACAACGACAAGGCTTTAGTATTACAGCCAAGCTAGATCAAGGTAGATGAGGATGGATAATGGCCAATAAATGCTCTGAGTGTGATTTTAAGATTACCTCACGTAATCAGCTGTGTGAGGATTATAGAGATCCAGCGAAAGCGTATGGTTGCCCTGCGTGTGGTACCTTTCATCTTTTGCCAACCAGTGCTGCACCTACGTGGAAGCAGTGGCTAGTCTATTTAATTTTAGGTTTTACTGGCGGGTTAATTTCTAGTTTGGTGCAACTGAACGGCCACACGCGGTGGTGGTTTTGGGGTTATGTGATCTGTATTGCGGCCATTTTTGTTGTTCGCTATATCAAGTCAAAAGCAGTCACGTTAGAGGCTTCTGGGTATCGAGTCACGCCAAATAATGACTGATTTCATTGTTCCTTTTTGTGAGCAACAGGTCGCCATTATTTATGCAGACGACGATATCGTAGTGGCCGACAAACCCAGTGGTTTATTATCGGTGCCGGGGAAAAACCCCCTTAACAAAGACTGTTTAATTACTCGAGTGCAGCAACAATACGCCGATGCGCACATAGTCCACCGTTTAGATATGGACACTTCAGGGGTGATGCTTTTGGCCCGTGGTAAGGCGAACTTATCAGCCTTAAGTCGTCAGTTTCAGGAGCGGGAAACCCAAAAACAGTATTTGGCATGGGTGTATGGTGTGTTGCAAGATGATGAGGGTGAAATCAATTTGCCACTGCGCTGTGACTGGCCAAACAGACCTAAACAAATGGTAGATCACGAATTGGGCAAGCCCTCGTTAACGCGTTTTGAGGTGCTTAAAAGAAAGCCTGCAACATTGCAGACTAAGGTGCTTTTGAAGCCTGTGACGGGGCGCTCTCACCAGCTTAGGGTGCATATGGCAGAGCTTGGGCACCCTATAAGTGGCTGTGAATTTTATGCACACCCAGCAGCGTTAAAGCAGGCTGAGCGCTTGCAGTTACATGCCTGGAAGCTAAGCTTTATGCATCCATCAACTGGGGCCTTGATGACACAAATAGCCCCCGAAGTATTCTAGTTTAAGCTTTGGCGAGTGCTAATACGCTATTCCACACTGTTTCATCCAGATCTACAGCACTAGGTAGAACCTTGTTGGCCCCAGGAAGTCGTGCACCAGGTTGGCTGGTTATGGCGTCTGAGATAGTGCTAAGTTTGTCCCAAAACAGGTCGCCAGAAACGTTCGTAGGATCAATAATAATATAGCACTGACCTAAGTCGTGAGGTTTGCCTTCAGTAGCCTTGAGTGGGTCTAGCTGAGTACTAGTGCTGCCACCTGTAAAGGCGGCGGCAAGGATCTCTGCCATAAGGCCAAACCCATAGCCTTTATAACCTCCAGAAGACACCAAAGACCCGCCCTTAAGTACAGCATTTGGGTCTTGTGTGGCTTGGCCTTCGCTGTCTACCCCCCAACCTAGCGGGATCTGTTCGCCCGCAGTCGCGGCCATGTTGATTTTTCCAAGTGCAATCGCGCTAGTAGATTGATCGAACTGCATGGCTAGGCCACCCTTGCCATCCGGCACAGACATGGCAATAGGGTTAGTGCCCAGTACCGCTTTAGTCCCTCCAGGAGGAGACACGCAAGACTTGGCATTGGTCATGCCAATGGCAATGTAACCTGCACGAGCAATCTGTTCTGTGAAGTAACCCATAGAGGTGCAGGTGTGGGAATGGCAAATGGCTAACGTGGCTACGCCATTGGTTTTTGCGGCTGCAAGGGCGGCGTCTATGCCGCGAGAAAAGGCCGCCTGAGCAAAGCCTAGCTTTGCATCCACCATTACACTGGCAGGCTTAGGCTGGTGTACTTCTGGTTCAACGTCGCCTTTAACTCGGCCTACTTGAAGTTGGCTGCAGTAGCTTTGTAGGTAAAATAGGCCGCAAATCTTGTTTCCATAAGCTTCAGCAACGCGCACAGCGTGTGCCACGGAATCGGCAATCCAAGGTTTGGCACCGTGAGCTTCTAAGGCTTTTGCCGTGGTGGCTTGAATGGTGTCTAAATCAACGCTAATAGTGGCCATATGAGTTTCAACTATAAAAAATTATTTAAAGGCCAATTTTATGTTGCTTTGCCTACATCGGTAAAGTAAAAATAACAATTCCTGTATTTTTAAAACATAGTTATGCCGTTCATGAACCCAACCCCTCGTGTTGCCATAAGGCCTTTTGTAGCAGCAGATAGTGCGCAAGTGCAAACATTGGTGAGTGATGCCAGGGTAGCGCAAGTCGCCGGCAACATCCCGTATCCATATCCTGCAGGTGGCGCAAAAACGTGGATAGCCTCGCATGGAGCGCAGCATCGAGCTGGCACTGCCATCATAAGGGCTATTGTCAGTCTGGAAGATGGTCAGTGTATTAGGGCCATAAGCATCGATCAAATGTCTAGAGGCCTAAATAGCAGCGGGAATTTAGGGTATTGGGTGGGTGTGCCCTATTGGAATAAGGGGTTTTGCAAGGAGGCTGGCCAGCTAATGCTAGAATTGGCCGCAAAAGAATATGCTATGGGACGTTTGGTAGCCGCACACCGTATGGATAACCCGGCGTCGGGTAGAGTATTACAAAAGTTAGGTTTTAACGAGCTGGAACCACAGATGATGACTAATTTATCCGGCCAGTATTTATTTCGTTGTTATGAAAAAATACTTTAAGCCATAAAAAAGGGCGCCTATACTTAAGAGTAAGAGGCGCCCTTTTTGTTAACTAGGGTGTTTCCTAGCTAGCAGTATTACGAACGACGTGGAGCGCGGTCGTTACGTGAATCTCTGCGTTGGTTTGGACGATCACCACCACCGCTGCGCTTAGGACGAGGAGTCTTAGCGCCAGGTGTGAAGTCGTCGGCAGGGCCTTGAGACTGAATGTTTAACGGCTGGCTACGTACGCGTACTTTCTTAAGTAGCTGTAGCATTTCTGCAGGCATTCCAGCAGGAAGGTCTACAGTAGAGTGGTCATCAAACAAGCTAATACGGCCAATGTAAGCGCTGCTAAGGTCTGCTTCGTTAGCGATAGCGCCAACGATGTCGCCAGGCTTAACTTGGTTGTTGTGGCCTACTTCTATACGGAAGCGCTCCATGGCGATAGATTCACCACTGAACTCTTCTTCTTTGCGTTCTTTACGACGTGGACGGTCATCATCGCCAAAACCAGGTGTAGTATCACGTGAGTCACGACGCTCAGGCTTGCTAGCTTCAGGTGCTACAAGAGGACGGTCTTTCTGGGCCATAAAGCAAAGGGCTGCAGCAACTTGCTCTGGTGCAATTTCACGTTCTTTAACAAACGCTTCAATTAGGTCGCTGTACATGCTTAAGTCAGACTGTTCAAGTGCTTTGTCGATGCTAGCCTTAAACTGGTCGATGCGACGTTCTTTCACTTGCTCGCGGCTAGGCAAGTCCATTGGAGTAATGGCTTGACGTGTGGCCTTTTCGATAGAGCGCAACATGTTACGTTCGCGAGGTGCCACAAACAAGATGGCGTTACCAGCACGGCCAGCACGGCCGGTACGGCCAATACGGTGAACGTAGGCTTCAGTGTCGTACGGAATGTCGTAGTTGATTACGTGGCTTACACGAGCTACGTCAATACCACGTGCTGCAACGTCAGTTGCAACTACGATATCGATTTTGTTGCTCTTTAGATGTTCGATAGTACGCTCGCGTAGCTGTTGAGACATGTCGCCGTTAATAGGAGATGCACGATGACCGCGGGCTTCTAATTTTTCAGCGAGTTCTACAGTTAGGGTTTTGGTACGTACAAAAACGATTACACCATCAAAATCTTCCGCTTCAAGGATACGAGTCATTGCGTCTAGCTTAGTGGTGCCAACGGCCTTCCAGTAACGCTGAGTAACACTGTCTACAGTAGCTGTCTTCGCTTCAATCTTAATTTCTTCTGGGTTATTCAAGTAGGTGTTAGCAACCTTACGAATAACAGCAGGCATAGTGGCAGAGAATAGAGCCACTTGGCGTTCTGGTGGAGTGTGATCCAAAATCCAAGTTACGTCGTCGATAAAGCCCATGCGTAGCATTTCGTCAGCTTCGTCTAAAACAACAGTCTTAAGTTTGTCTAGCTTCAAAGTGCCGCGACGCAAGTGATCCATCACTCGGCCAGGAGTACCAACAACTACGTGTACGCCACGTTGTAGCTGACGTAATTGGCCGCTCATGCTGCTGCCGCCGTAGATAGGTAGTACGTGGAAGCCGCGCATGTCGCTGGCGTAGTTTTGGAACGCTTCAGCAACCTGAATAGCTAGCTCACGGGTAGGTGCAAGTACCAATACTTGTGGAGCTTCAACTTTTAAGTCGATGTTAGATAGTGCTGGTAGTGCAAAGGCAGCAGTTTTACCTGTGCCAGTTTGTGCAGTACCTAAAATGTCTCTGCCTTCCAAAAGATGTGGAATGGCAGCGGCTTGAATGGGGGATGGTTGTTCGTAACCAATGCGAGTAATCGCATTAAGTACTGGCGTAGAAAGTGCCAAGTCTGCAAAAGTGGTCATCGTTTTATCCTAAAATAAGTGTTCTGATGACTCGATGGACACAAATATCCACAAAGTCCGCGCGTAAACAAAGCCACTCCCTAAGTTGTATAGATACAACAGAGATAAATTTTGGAGTGATGTAACCCTTTGTTCGGTATACATTAGCCTTAACTAAATAAGCTATGCCAATGCCCGGCACCTGCTGGTGCCTTACCGTGCCACTTTATTTTGAAGTGTGGCTGAGATAACGCGGATGCAAGTGATATTACGCGGCGTAGTGTACATCGATTGCGGATTTTATGCTATTAAAAATAGCGTGAGTTAATAGAAAAGGCCCTGTTAGGGCCTTTTTAGCTGCTTAACCTTTTATGGCAGCAAGTACCGATTCGGCAGAACTGACCGAAAATGGATCAGCGCCATGATTGTCTTCACGGCCTGGCTCTTCTAACCAATGTTCAACCACACCATTGTCAACCACCATGGCATAGCGCCATGAGCGCTGTCCAAAGCCGACGTTATGTTTATCTACCAACATGCCAATTTGACGAGTAAATTCACCATTGCCATCTGGTATGAATTTGATGTTTTTGATGTCTTGGTCAAGCATCCACTTACGCATAACGAAGGTATCATTGACCGACAGTACATACACCTCGTCCACACCAAGCTGTTTCAGTTCTTTGTAAGCTGCTTCAAAACCGGGCACCTGAAAGGTGCTACAGGTGGGTGTAAATGCACCTGGTAGAGAAAACACGACGACTTTTTTGTTACTAAAGATGTCATTACTTGTTACGTCCTGCCAGCGAAACGGGTTGTCGCCGCCAATGCTTGAATCACGTACACGGTATTTAAAGGTGATTTGGGGTACTTTCATGCCGATGTTCATTGGCTCTATTCCTTTTGTGCGGGGCTGTTATTTACTTAATTCGACACTTTACTGCAGTCGATCTAAGTATTGTGCAACATGTTGTTATATTTGTATAATCGTTATAATTATAATTTTCAATAGGTATTTCCGATCAATGTTAAGCCTTAAAGACCTTAGTTATCTTACTGCATTAGATGAATTACGCCATTTTGGCAAAGCTGCAGCGGCCTGTTATGTGAGCCAACCCACGCTGAGTGGCCAGCTCAAAAAACTAGAACACCAACTGGGAGTGACGCTTATAGAGCGGGGCTCGAAAAAAGTTATTTTCACCCATGTGGGCCTGGAGATTGCCCAGAGGGCAAGAGCCATGGTGTTGCAAGCCCAAGAGATGGAAGAGTTAGCAAGAGCTTCAACAGCGCCACTCACGGGGCGCTTAAAGTTAGCCATTATTCCGTCCCTTGCGCCCTATTTGATGGCAAAAACGGGGTCCACCGTAAACATGCTTTTGCCTGAACTGAATATTGAATTGCACGAGTTAGAAACCCATGAGCTGTTACGTCAACTGAGAAATGGCGATATTGATATTGGCATTTTGGTGTTGCCACAGGCGCAGGCAGGATTGCGTAGCTTGAGCTTATGGCAGGAACAGCTTTGGTTGGGTGTGGGCCATAACCATGAATGGGCACAAAAAACCCAAGTGACTCGGACAGAGTTAGCTGGGGCAGACTTAATTTTGTTAAAAGAGGGTCACTGCTTGGCGGATCAAGCCCAACAACTGTGCCAAATAAAAAGCCAATCCCAAGCCTTTAGGGGAGCGAGTTTAGAAACCCTAAGGTATATGGTGTCAGCCGGCAACGGTGCCACCTTGGTACCGCAGCTTAGTATGGAGGCTTGGCTCAGCCATGGGGATGATAAAATTATCTATATTCCTATTACAGAGCCGAAGCAAGCCAGAGAAATAGGCTTTTTAGCACGTTCAGGCAGTGCGTATTGGCCTTGTGTAGAAGCACTTCACAACGCCATGGCTGGGGTATTGCCAGACGTATCAGAAGGCACTCAAAATGTACCCCTAGTACTTTAACAAAAGTGCAATCTAAAACAGGTGAGGGAGATCAGGCTGTGCGAGCCAGTTTGTGAGTGATATAGACTGCAGATAAGACCAGTGCCGAAGATAATAGCAAACAGGCGATAAACCCAAATTGTAAAAATACCCAGCCAGAAAGGAGGGTGCCTAAAAGGCGCCCTGCAGCGTTGGCCATATAATAAAACCCCACATCCATAGCTACACTGTCCGTTTTAGAGAGGGCAATAATTAGGTAGCTATGGAGGGATGAGTTAACCGCGAATACGATACCAAAAATACCCAGCCCGACCATTAAAACAACGCTACTCTGCAGCTCTATATACAACCCATAAGCCATTATTATAGGTATTACAGAAAGCGTACTTTGCCACTTAAACGCCGTTTTGTGGGCCGATTTCAGGGCTAAGTTAAGGGATAGGCTAAGGGGCAAGCCTAGCTCAGTTGGTGGCTTTTTTTGATCTACTTGCCGGGTTAACATGGGGGCCATTATCTGCACTAAACCATAGCCTATAATCCACGCTGCCAAAAAGGCACTCACTTGCCAATAGGTCCAGCTTAACTGCTGGGCAAGATAAACAGGCAGAGCCACCACAAACCATACATCTCGAGCGGCAAATAAACATAAACGTGCAGCACTTAGCTGATTAATAGCGGAGCTCTTAGACAATAGCTGACGTATGTTGGGTTTATTTCTACTGCGTCCTAAATCGGCTTTGAGTAGCATTAAGCTTAACAACCAAACACCGCCAAGCCCTATCAGCATTATTAGTATACTGGTTGTAAACCCAACACTACTCAGCAAGGCCCCTCCTAGGAAAAAACCTACTCCTTTTAAGGTGTTTTTCGAGCCTGTAAGTAATGCCACCCAACGGTATAGGCTTGTGCTTTGGCCTGTGGGAGCTAACAACTTAATAGCGCTTTTGGCGCTCATTTTATTGAGGTCTTTAGCGATGCCAGAAATCGCTTGGGCAGCCATCACCCAGGCCACCGTTAGTAAGTGAGGGCTTACTAACAACATAGACAAGGCGATAAGCTGCAAGCCCAGGCCAATATTCATAGTGCGGTTAAGGCCAACACGGGCGCCAAAATATCCGCCCAGCAAATTAGTTACCACACCAAATAGTTCGTAAAATATGAACATCAGAGCGATTTGTAAGGCGTTGTAACCCAAGCTATGGAAGTGCAGCACAACCAACATGCGCAAAGCACCGTCGGTTAGGGTAAAAGCCCAATAATTACCTGTGACCAGGGCATATTGGCGCAAGCTAGGCACAATGGAGTTTGTCATTAGTAATGGCCATTAGTGATAGCCATTAGAGATAGCCATTAGTGATCATTAGCACAGATGTACTTGGCGAGCTCCGCCGCACGGTTTACATAGCCCCACTCATTGTCATACCACAAGTACAGTTTTACCTGGGTGGCATTGATCACCATGGTAGACAGAGCATCAACAATACATGACCGCGGGTCTGTACGATAATCTATAGACACTAATGGCCGCTCCTCAAAACCAAGGATGCCTTTTAATGCAGCAGATTCAGAAGCGTCTTGTAATAACTGATTGATTTCTTCTACGCAGGTTTCTCGCTGCATTTCAAACACGCAATCAGTGAGTGATGCGTTAGCTAAGGGAACACGCACGGCATGGCCATTTAGTTTGCCTTTTAAGTCTGGAAAAATATGCGTAATGGCGGTAGCAGAGCCAGTAGTGGTAGGGATTAAGCTCATACCACAAGCCCGAGAGCGGCGCAGATCTTTATGGTGAGCATCTAATATGGTTTGAGTGTTGGTGACGTCGTGAATGGTGGTCATGGACCCATGACGAATGCCAATGGCCTCGTGTAATACTTTAACCACAGGGGCTAAACAATTGGTAGTGCATGATGCAGCAGTCACTAACTGATGTTGTTTTGGGTCGTATAGCTGGTGATTTACACCCACTACTAGATCTAACACGCCAGCTTGTTTTACCGGGGAGGTCACTAATACACGCTTAACCCCTTGATTTAAATAGGCTTGTAAAAGCGCCTTGGTTTTGATTTTTCCACTGGCCTCAATGACTAAGTGGCAAGCACTCCAATCGGTCGCTTTAGTAGAGATGTTTTGGCTATAGGCAAGCTGCTTGCCATCAATAGAGATGGTGCTATCAACGCCAGTGATATCAGCCGACCAAGTACCGTGGACCGAATCAAACTTAAGTAAATGAGCCGTGGTTGAAGCATCACCTGCGGGGTCATTAAGCTGTATAAACTCAAATTCTGGCCACTGCCAAGCGGCACGTAAAATTAGACGGCCCATGCGGCCACAACCGTTAATTCCTACTTTGATAGTCATAAGAAAGCGTTGCAAAGAAGATAGATAAGGGTATTGTACCTGCTTCTTAAGGAACGCAGTTAAGTACAGGTGATACAGATGATAAAAGCTGGGTTATACCAACATTACAAAGGCGCGCAGTATCAAGTGATTGATACTGCGCGCCATTCAGAAACAGAAGAAGAGCTGGTACTTTATCGTGCTCTTTATGGTGAAAAAGGCCTGTGGGTTAGGCCTTTGGTTATGTTTACCGAGACCGTATTGATTGATGGTAAAGAAGTGCCTAGGTTTGCCTATCAGGCAGGTTGAGCAAAGGTTGCTTCACAAATAAGCTACCAAGCAATAGCAGTACCGTCATAGTTAATGAAACGACCGCTGTCGGCAGGGCTAATATGTTCTAGCACATGGCGTATACCATTAACGCTGGTCTGAGTATCGATTGAGCCATTAGGGCCTCCCATGTCGGTGCGAACCCAGCCCGGGTGCAGGGCAATAACTTTGATGCCTTGGACTTTAACATCGATAGACAGGCTTTTTACAACCTGATTCACAGCCGTTTTAGACGAACGGTAGAGGTAAAGAGAGCCGCCGTCATTGTCGTCAATACTGCCCATCCTTGAACTGATCACCGCAAAAGTACCCTTTTTGGTGGCTAGGTTACTATGCAGTGCTTGTGCCAGCATAAGAGGCGCAACGCTGTTCACATTAAGCACGTCTAACCACTGTTGGCGAGAGACCGTGCCCAGGGATTGGTCCCTTGGCCCAAATAGGCCTGCGTTGTTGATGATTAAATCTAATTCGATACCACTTAGCTGTTCTTTCAGCCCCAAAATACTGGCATCCTCAGTCACATCTAATGGCAGCATTGTAAGCTGATCACAAGCCAATGCAGCAAGCGCTGTGCCTGGTTGCTGGCGGTAGGTGGCGTACACATGCCAGCCGTTGGCTAGATATTGTTGGGTGAATTCTAGGCCAATACCACGGTTGGCACCGGTAACTAATAGCTGTTTCATATGTGGGTACTCGTTGACTCAAAAAGGTGATTTGATCTTAGAGCAACAATCATACTTGAGCAACATTAGGCTATTACTCTGCATAAGTTAGATTACTATTATATTTCCGAAGACCGTATTTTGATGAACAATCCTTGACCTATATGTAACACTTAGGTTTTATAATGTGGTTCTATACGATATACCCATAGAGAACTGCAGGAGACAGTGCATGAAAACTGTAAGTCAGCTAGCTAAAACAGCACAAGTGAGTGCTGAAACTGTGCGATATTATAGCCGTTTGGGGTTGTTAGAAGCACAACGAGACCCTCACAACGGTTATCAACTGTTTGACCAAGATGCGGTGCAGCGGTTGGCTTTTATCAGTCAGTCTCGGTCTCTGGGATTTAGCCTAAAAGATATCCAGTCTATCTTGCAACATACGACTAAAGGCGACTCGCCCTGCCCTATGGTGCGAGATATGCTACGCCAACGAGTGCCTTTGGTAGCAGAAAAAATACGCTTTCTGGAAGAACAAATGGCTCGTATGCAGGTTGCATTGGAACAGTGGCAGACCATGCCAGACGGTGTACCCGATGGGCACCGCATATGTCACTTAATTGAAGATTGGAACACGCCAACAATGGAGGTTAACAGCCATGACTAATACCGCACAAGACACGATTACACAGTTAACTCTATCTGGGGTGACTTGTGCTGGCTGCGTAAGGCGTATTGAAAAGGCTCTGAATCAGGCCCCGGGTGTGGCGGCTGCCCAAGTAAACTTTGCTAGCCGAACTGCAGAAGTAAGTGGTGGAGATGTTCAGCAACTCATTAAAGCTGTACAAGACGCAGGCTACGATGCTCAGCTGATAGAAGACCCTACCCTAGCTGAGGAGCAGCAAACCAAAGAGTTACGCCAACAATTGAAGAGCCGTTCTTGGTACGCTGCTTTGGGTGTTGGGTTAGGTGTTGGTTTGATGTTATTTGGTATGGATATCGCCGACCCGTTTATACTACGCGCTGTTGGCTGGCTTACCTTGGCCATGATGTTAATGACGGGTGAGCATTTTTATAAGAGTGGCTTTAAGGCGCTTAGGTCTGGCCATGCCAACATGGACACTTTGATCGCTATAGGTACCAGCGCTGCTTGGTTGTATTCTATTTTGGTGGTTTATCGGCCCAGCATGTTCCCAGAGGCGGCTCGAGGGGTTTATTTTGAAGCCGCTGTAATGATTATTGGCTTAGTTAACCTAGGCCAGGTGTTAGAGATGCGAGCACGTCTTAAGACCCAATCCAGTCTTAAAAATTTACTAGGACTTCGCCCGAGCCATGCCTGTTTGGTGGGTTCTGACGGCATAATGATGGAAGCTGAAGTGCAGGTTAATATTGTCCAAGTTAAAGTGGGAGACTTGTTACGTATTAAACCAGGTGAACGGGTGCCGGTGGATGGCAAAGTGACTCAGGGTGAAAGTTACTTTGATGAAGCCATGCTTACAGGCGAGCCTATGCCAGTGCTCAAACAGCTGGGTGACGAGTTAGTTTCTGGAACTATTAACGGCCAAGGCAGCGTCATATATGAAGCTACGCTTGTGGGTAGAGACACAGCCTTAGCGCGTATTGTTGAAATGGTTCGACAAGCACAGAATAGTAAACCGTCTATTAGCCAGTTAGCAGATAAAGTGGCTGCCATTTTTGTGCCTGCGGTGATGGTTATCGCCGTGATAACAGCATTAGCATGGTATTTTTTTGGTCCTCAACCTGCGCTCACGTATAGTTTCGTTACTGCTATATCAGTGCTTATTATTGCGTGCCCATGCGCCTTGGGTTTGGCGACCCCTATTTCAGTGATGATTGGTGTAGGTAAGGCCGCACAATTGGGGGTTTTGGTACGTAATGCCGAAGCACTACAGCAGGCTAGTAACATCAACTGGGTGGTGTTGGACAAAACCGGTACCATTACTCAGGGACATCCTAGCGTTGAAGACCATGTGGTTTTTAATGATGCAGATAAAGTGCAAACTTTAGCCATTGCCGAAACGATAGAACAGGCATCCGAACATCCCATTGCTTTGGCGATTGTGGCGTATTGCCAACAGCAACGTCCCCTTAAAGCACCAGATTCATCCATTTCAGTGCCAAGTGCCGAACACTTTACTTCAGTGCAAGGCATGGGTGTGGTGAGTGGTGACTTTATTATGGGTAATGTGAAGTTAATGCAGTCTCATAAGGTTGATATTAGCACTGCAAAAGCATGGTTAGCTGCGCAGGAACAGGCGGCCAGAAGTATCGTATTACTCGCCCATAAAGGTGAATTAATAGGCGCATTCGCCCTTGAAGATGCTTTGAAACAAGATAGTGTGAACGCTGTGAAACGCCTTAAAACCCAGGGCATTAAGGTAATGATGTTAACGGGAGACAACCAGGCAACGGCACAAAGGGTGGCTAGGTTGGTGGGTGTGGATGATTATGCTGCCGAACTTATGCCTGAGGACAAATTAAATAAGATTAAACAGCTACAGGGCCAAGGCCAGGTGGTAGCCATGGTAGGTGACGGCATTAACGATGCACCTGCCTTAAGCCAAGCTAATGTAGGTTTTGCTATGGGTCAGGGCACTGATGTGGCGATTGAGAGTGCGGACCTGTGCTTACTCAATAGTTCATTACATGGTGTGGCAGATGCCATTGAATTGAGCCAGGCTACTTTGCGTAATATTAAACAAAACTTATGGGGTGCCTTTGCCTATAACACTTTAGGTATTCCCATTGCTGCAGGTGTGTTATTCCCTCTCACAGGAATGTTGCTTAGTCCAATGATAGCAGCCTTGGCTATGTCCTTATCATCGGTCACCGTGGTGACTAACGCCAACCGCTTACGTTTGTTTAAGCCCAGCCCCCGCAACTAGTTAGAGCATTTGCGGTTGGGGGTGACGGCGGCGGGCGCCAATGGCTTGTATCATAACGCCCAGCATAATGATGCTGCCGCCAATTAACGTCCAATTACCGGGGTGCTCATTAAACAAAAACCAAACCCAAATAGGGCTCAAGATCACTTCAAGCATGGTCAGCAAGGTTAGTTCTGCTGCAGGCACGTGTTTTGATCCAGAGATGAACAACACCAAGGCCAACCCCATTTGGAAAAAGCCCAGGGCTAAGCAAATAGCAAGGTCTGCCAAACTGATGGCAAAATCATCAATGGCAAGGGCTGCTACTAGCATAGAAAACAAGCCACCAATCAAAGCTGCAGGCAACATGTCGCTACCTTTGCCACGGCGCATGACTACGCTGAAGGCGGCGTAACAAACGGCCATCATTAGAGCAAAAGCCATACCAATAATTCCGTCTCCACTTAGGGCGTTGCCTACCATCACGCTAACCCCAACGCTAGTGAGCGCAATGGCGGCCCAAGTACGTTTTTTGACGCGCTCGCCGAGGATAAACCAGCCTAGTAAGGCAGCGATGAAAGGTGAAGAGCTCAACAGGAAGGTGACATTGGCTACACTGGTATGGAGCAAAGCAAAAATGTTACCAAAAAATGAAGCACCCAAAAATATGCCAGCCAGCAGGCTAAGCGTATTGGTGCGCTTTAAAGGGGTGATGAGATCACCTTTGTTGCGCCAGGCCATCACCGTCAATATAGTGATGATTAAGCCAATAGAACGAAAAAATACAATATGCCAGCCTGATGCATCACTGATATAACGCACTCCAACTCCAGCGGTACTCCACAATAGGCCACATATAATGACCATGATGGCACCATTGCGATACAGATGGTTGGGTGCTGCTATATAGGGTGTGGCTAACTGTGTCATGGATTTGCCTGCGACCAAGCGGTGTAAATTGTGGTTGGCCAGAGGCTTTGAGCCCAGGCTAAAGTAGAAATAATCTCTTCTTCTGTAAGGGTGTTTTTCCAAGCTGGCATGGCACCGCGGCCTTGGGTAATCGTTTGGGTTAAATTTGCTAACGAATGATGCCAAGCATGACCACTACCATTTAAGGGGGGCGCAGGACGAATACCTGCAGCGTCAGGTTGCATCCAGTTTGCCGCACCTTGGCCTTGGTCTCCATGACAGGCGGCACAATGGCCTGCAAATAAAGCCTGGCCCTGGCTCACCTGACTCTGGCTGTACCACTTGGTAGCGTTGTTTTTAACAGCGTTATTTTGTTTGGCTAGATAGGTATACGTGCTCAATACTGCAACCAGTGCTAAGCAGGCAATTAATAGCAAATTTTGAGTCCTACTCATGGGCCAGAACCTATTCATAAATTAATATCGCCGCACTATATACCAAGTGGGTGATTACGGTCTATGGTTGGTGCATTGATTCATTGTTCTGGGTGGGGAATTATTTTATAATTCTGCACTCTTAATCTCATTAATATACACATTTGGCTCTTTAGATGGCTGACGTCTCATCGCTGTTAAAGCTTGTTAAGTTAATACTCCGCTTTTTGGTAAGTGGTGGCATTGCTACGGCGGTCCACTGGGGCGCGTTATGGGGTTTGATTAACTTGCAAGTAGAAGCCGTATTGGCGTCTAGCATTGGCGCTTTTGTTGGCGCTATTGTGAATTATTTTTTACAGTATTTTTTCACTTTCAAAACTAGGCGCCGACATAAACAAGCACTGTTGGCTTATGGTCCAGCGGTGTTAGTGAGTTGGCTATTGAATTTAGCGCTATTCTATAGCCTTTACGGCGAAGTTTTTTCAGATCCGTTGGTAGCCCAGATGGTCACTACAGGTGTGGTGATGGTAGTTAACTTTTTGTTATATAAAAAGGTAGTGTTCCGTGCAAAATCAGACACCTAGTCAAACAGATAAGGTAAGTCCAACCAATGACACGTCGACTAGAGCCACGCCGATGATTTCCCTAGTCATTCCTGTGTATAACGAAATGGAAGTGTTGCCGCTGTTGTTTGAGCGAGTACGAAAGGTTATGCATAGCTCTAACTTAGCCTATGAAATGGTGATGGTAGATGATGGCAGTAGGGATGCTGGTGCTAGTTACCTGGTCCAACAAGCGCAAGATGATGAATGTGTAAAAGCAGTTATTTTATCCCGAAATTTTGGTAAAGAAGCGGCTTTGTCTGCTGGTTTAGAGCAAGCTAAGGGTGACGTCATTATTGTGCTCGACGCAGATTTACAAAACCCTCCGGAATTAATTCCAGAAATGCTCGAAAAATGGCGTGATGGCGCTGATATAGTGGCTATGAAACGGCGTGATCGAGAGGGTGAGTCGTGGGTTAAAAAATCCGGATCCTATGTTTACTATCGCATTATGAACCGTATTACCGGCCCTATGAGCATCCCTGAAGACACTGGGGATTTTCGTCTTATGAGCCGCAGGTCACTGGATTCACTTAACCGGCTACCAGAGCGCAATCGATATATGAAGGGCTTATTTGCTTGGGTGGGGTATCCCACTCATGTGATGGAGTATGATGTGGCAGATCGTGCTGCAGGGGAAACCAAGTGGAATTATTTAAACTTATTCGGCTTGGCCTTTGAAGGCATTACGTCTTTTTCTATCGCACCACTCAGGGCTATGGTAATTTTGGGTCTTGTTACGGCCGCATTAGGTGGCTTCTACGGTGCTTGGATCGTGATTGAAGCGCTCTTGTTTGGCAATGACTCAGCTGGCTTTCCAACTATTATCGCCATGATTACTTTTTTAGGAGGGGTGCAATTACTCTCTATAGGTGTGTTGGGCGAGTATGTGGGCAAAACATATTTCGAGGCCAAGCAACGGCCGTTATTTATTATTCAAGATGTGGTGCAAAAGTCAGTTAAACCCGCTAGCAAAGACACATCTACAGCAGCAGAAGGAACCCCAGTTAATGTTACAACGGACTAATCTTATTTGGTTATTAGTCACCTTGTTATTGGTGCGTATTATAGCCATGGTTGTGATGCCATTTGCCGATACTACCGAGCCTAGGTATGCGGAAATAGCCCGTTTAATGATGACAACAAATGATTGGATTACTCCATGGTTTGAACCAGGTGTGCCTTTTTGGGGAAAGCCCCCCTTGTCTTTCTGGGCCCAAGCTATTTCGTTTAAACTATTTGGCATCAACGAGTTTGCTGGCCGATTACCTGCACTTTTAGCGTTTTTAGCCACCGCCTGGATGCTTTGGCGCCTTGCTGCTTCTGTGGTTAACACCCAGGTAGCGGCTGCTAGTTTAGTGGTGTATAGCGGCATGGTGCTCACCTTTGTAGCAGCGGGCACGGTGATGACAGATCCTTATTTGGCTCTGGGTACAACCTGGTCCATGGTGGCGTTTTACCTGGCGCCTAAAGAAAATGGTTGGTATTGGCGCTATGGTTTTTTCATTGGTTTAGGCATTGGTTTGTTGGCCAAAGGCCCGTTGGCAATAGTGATTACTGGCGCACCTATCGGTGTATGGGTATTGCTGCAGGGTAAGTTAATGTTTTACTTACGAACTATGCCTTGGGTTCGGGGCACCTTGCTAACCTTAGTTATCGCGCTGCCATGGTACATATTAGCCGAATTAAAAACGCCAGGGTTTATTAACTACTTTATCGTTGGCGAGCACTTTATGCGCTTTCTAGACCCCGGCTGGATGGGTGATCTATATGGCACTGCCCATAAAGAGCCAAAAGGTATGATTTGGTTGCAGTGGTTGGCTGGATCTGTACCCTGGGGGCCGTTAGCGATACTGTTATTGATAGGCCATATGTTTAAGACAAGCTGGCGTCAAACGTTATGGCATGCAGTTAAACAGCCAGTGGTTATTTATGTTTTGCTATGGGCGCTGGTAACACCGGTATTTTTCACGCCTGCAGGCAATATTATCTGGACCTATGTGCTGCCTTCTATGCCAGCGTTTGCCTTACTTATGGGTTGGGCTATGGTGAAACTCAATAATGGTGATAAATGGCGCCAACTAGGTTTTACCTTGGCGATGTGGTTCATGCCTGTTGCAGGGCTAGTGTTTAGTGTGCTGATTGCGAATAATAACGATTTGATGAAAACAGAAAAGCGCATTGCTGAATACGTTGCTCAACAGCCCCAAAATGGTGAAAACCATAATTGGTCGAGGCTTTACTACCTTGGCTCTAGCTTGGAGTTCTCTGCACGCTTTTATACCCATGACAAGGCTAAACCTGTGCAGCTAGATCAGCTAGAAAACTTGGCCATACAACAACAAGGCATCTTCGTGGCGGTGCCCACAAATCAGTGGGAAACAACCGTTGCTCAATTCGGTGCAAGGCTGCAACCGCGTATTGAAAACATGCGCTTTAAGTTAGCGTTTCTTGATCCTTAGTCTGAAATAACTTCAAAAGTGGGCCAAAAGGAGGCTGGAGCTAGTGAGTTTTCAGTATTGAACTGGCCTACGTTATGCTGATCAATCATTAAGATTCGTGGGCTTAGGTGTGGTTCTGTAAGCTTTCCTTCAAGAATTCGTACGGCCTGATCCACAGCCAAGCGGCCTTGTAGTACAGGGGAGTCTGTTGGAGCTGCTAAAATATGGCCGCGCTTAATGCCACGAAACACATTATGGGTAAAGTAGGTCGATACAATGTCAATTTTGCCACGTAAATTACGACCGAGTAATTCACTTACGGCGGCATCTGCTGTTAGGGCTGTACCAACAATGTAATCAAAATCAGTACTTTCTTCCAGTACTTCTTGTAGCAAATTACGCTGAATTTCCTTGCCAGTATCACCCCATTTCACGGCGACTATCTGCACACCCGAACCAGCAATGCCATCGTGAAAACCATCATCAATAAACTTCACCCAACCCGATTCTTTGGGGCCAGGAAACCACGCCACCTTAGCCTCATTAGTACCTTTAGTCGGATGACGTCGCGCAAGGTATTGCCCCACTTTTTGTCCCATACTGTACCAAGACACTGCGGCTTTAGCGCTTATGCCTATGTTTTCAATGTCGTTGACAGCTGCTATAACTGGAGTGGTTTGCGCAATTTTCCGGATGCTAGGAGACAGTCCGTTAAAGGAAACAGTGCCCACAATAATGGCGTCACTGGCTACGTTGGTGCAATGCTTGAGCTGTTCTATTTGGGTGGTTAGTTCAGGGTAACCGCCAGCTTCAAGAACCGTCATGTTTACCCCTAATCGCTTCACCTCTTCCACCATGCCATAGTTAACACTAAGCCAGTAAGGGTCTTTAAGGTGGGGATAAGTCACACACAGGTGCCATGGCTGGCTAGCTTCTTCTATAGGTTGGTATAGTAATGGTCGCATCTGGCCTTGATAATCAAACGGTGGATCCCAGGCCACAATGTCCCACACAGCATAGGTGGAGGAACTAATCCCAAGGCATAAAATCAAACTCAAACAATGTGTTAAACGACAAATCATGGTGTTAACTACCTTAGGTGGCACATTTAAGGGTTAAAAGCGGCTGCGGTACTATAGTGTATTGTGGTATTTTACGCCTACGTTAGTCTACCTTCTGAGTGCCTATGGCTGTCAACCTTGGCGTCGGCAGTAAATTACTGTTGGCCATGATCTTAACCATTAGTTTGTTATTAGTTGCTGCCGTAATTGGTTGGCAAGGCTATGAGCGAGTGGCCAGTAAACAAAATTCAGTAATCGATGAAGCCATACCCAGCATTATCGCGGCCCATAGCTTAACAGAGATTAACGCTAGCTTAGCCACTGCCGCCCCCGCACTATTAGGTGTGACTAATGAGCTTGAACGCAAGAAGATCACCGCCACCATCGAATATCAATTACAGCAACTTAGAGATGCAACCATTTGGCATGGAGGTCCTTTTGAAAGCTTAGTATTGCAGGACATGAGCGTTAACATCAGTAATAACTTAGTGCGCCAAATTAGTTTGGTTGAACGACGACTAGCTTATTTACAAAAAGCAGGTGTGCTGCAGAACCAAACGTTGCTCGCAATGAGCAAGATCCATGATATTAGCACCTCTTTGGTGGCTAACGCCAACACCATGACCACGGCAGTTGCGTCTAGTTTGTATGACCTGGCCGATGCCAATACCGATGCTGGGCAAGATGCCTTGTATGTTGCTTTTGACCGCCTCATTGAGGTTGATTTAGATCATATGGACAGGATGTACGAACTGCGCCAACGGTCTGCAAGCTTAATGGGTTTACTGACCTTATTGCCCAAACAAATCACTTTGGCAGCGTTATATAAAAACGAGCAGGACATCCAACTCAATATGGCGGTGCTTCAGCGCCGGGTTGCCGAGGTGAATGATCCAGGCCGACGCCAGCAAGGGTTAGATTTGTTAGCGGTGGTTAAAACCAATATTGCCTCAACTACTACGGATAACCTGTTTGCCTTGCAACGAAGTAATATTAATGTGCATGGCCAATTGGTAGTGCTGAACAATGCTAGTGTTGAATTGACTCAAGCATTTAAGGTGCAAGCCGACAGTGCCAGTAGAGCTGCAGGTGCAGAAGTACAAAAGGCTACAGACGAGGCTCGCACCGCGGTAGCTAATGGACGTAACATATTATTGATAGCATGTTTGATTTTGGCTGTAGTGGCGATAAGCGTATTGTGGTTTTATGTAAAACGTAATCTCTTTCGTCGATTAACTCAGTTAAATCAAGCCTTTTTAGCAGTAGCCCAAGGTAATCTGGATTATCAACTACAAATTAGTGGCCATGATGAGCTAGGCCGTTTGGCCAAAACTGTGCAGGTGTTTAAAGAAAACGCTCGTGCTCGCCAGCAACTAGAGCAGCAGCAAGAGGCTGTAGAGTTGCGCCTAAGGAACTATCAGTCTGAGCTAGAGCAAGAGATCCAAATGCGCACAGGGCAGCTTCAGCAGCTCAACCAGGAGCTTTCAGCGACTGCTGGAAAGCATGAGCGAGCCCGTACAGAAGCTGAGCGAGCCAACCAAGCTAAAACCGAATTTTTGGCCACTATGAGTCATGAGGTGCGGACACCTTTGAGTGGTGTGCTAGGCACCTTAAGGTTGTTGCAAAAAACGCAATTAGACAGCCAACAAACGGAATATATTGGCCTGAGCCAGGCAGCAGCAGAAGCGCTGCTGGGCATCTTGAACGGTATATTAGACTACGCTAAGGTTGAGCAAGGGCACACGCAGGTGGAGCACCTGCCCTATCAGCTAGTAAAGGTAGAGGCCAACATGGTGGCGCTAATGTCTGGTGCGGCGGCAGAAAAAGGGTTGCAGCTAGACGTTCATATTCCGCAGCAGCTTAAACATCAAACCCTTGTAGGCGACCAGGGTAAGGTCCAACAAGTGTTATTTAATTTATTGGGTAATGCCATTAAATTCACCACTGTGGGTTACATTGAGCTTTATGTTAGTTTGGTTGAAGACGACGGTTTAAGCGAACGCTTGCGTTTTGAAGTGAGAGATACAGGCCTAGGCATTCCTGAAGACATGCATCAGACGCTGTTTCAGCCGTTTACCCAATATGATGCTTCAACTTCGAGACGTTTTGGTGGCACTGGTCTGGGTTTGTCTATTTGCAAAACCTTAGTGGAAGCGATGGAAGGCACTATTGGTATTAGTAGCCGCATTGAACATGATGTGAAAGAAGGCTCAAACGTATGGTTTGAATTGCCCTATTGGCCAGACTCAGAATACTTACCTCCAACCCCTAGTGTTGCTGAGCCTAATGTAGCTTTGCCCAGTATGGATGTACTCTTGGTAGAAGATAATGAGATTGGTCGGATAGTCGTAGAAGGTTATTTGAACCATGAGGGACACAAAGTGACGTTGGCCAAGGACGGATTCGAGGCGCTAGCTTTAGCGGAAAAACACTTCGATCTTATTTTGATGGATATTAGTATGCCAGGCATGGATGGTGTTGAAACTACTTTACGGATGCATCAAGTGCACAAACGTTTGGGGTTAAAAGTTCCTATTATTGCCATGTCTGCGCATATATTCCCTGAGGAGGTTGATTCTTATTTAAGTTCAGGGCTGGATGGTTTTGTTGGTAAACCTATAGATCCCGAACGGTTGAATGAGCTGCTGTTAGGCGTTAGCCAAGCACAGGAGAGGTTGATATCTATGCCCAACGAAGTAGAAGTTCAGTTGGTTAACGAAAAATTGCTTAACGATGACCTTAGTGTGTTAGGTAAAACCTGTTTGTTAGAGATGGTTAGCCTTTTTACTCAAGCCTGTAATGATAATATGGAGACGCTAGAAATTGCACGGCAACAAGAGGATTGGGTGAAGCTGATTGATTTAGCACACAATTTTAAAAATGCTGCGGGTAGTTTGGGGCTTGAAACATTACATCAATTGGTTAACCAGCTGGAAAGCCAAGCAAAGCATGGTCAGCCTACTAGTATCGATTTGATTCTAGAAGATTTGCCAGAACTGGTAAAAGTTTCACAAAAAGCCCTTAACAATTGGAGCGCTGCACATCTAGCCTAGTGTTAAGGCTATTATTCGTCTAAACCGCTGAACAAATAACCTTCTCCATGAACAGTGGTTAACAGCGTGGGTTGTTTATAGTCCCGTTCCAACTTTCGCCTTAAACGCATGATTAATACATCAATGGTTCGGTCGTTTGGATCCCAGCTGCGATGAGTGACTTGGGATAATAAACGATCACGATTAAGCACTTGGCCAGGGTGGGTCATAAATACAAACAAGAGTTCGAATTCAGCTCTCGTCAATTTAATCTCTTGTTGATCTCGACCTAATAAATGGCGACGAGACGCATCCAGCAACAAGCCATCAAAAGCATAGATAGATTTGTGTTGTATGGGCTCTTCACTATGGCTATGAATGCGCCGTAGCAGGTTAGTGACTCGTGCTAGAAGTTCTCGTGGGTTAAACGGTTTAGTCACATAATCGTCGGCACCTATTTCTAGTCCAACAATACGGTCTATATCGTCAGTTTTCCCTGTCACTAATACGATACCCATATTACTTTTGGCTCTGACTTCGCGGGCCAGCAATAAACCACTTTCATCAGGTAGGTTAATGTCTAACAGGAGCATGCTGATGTCTTCTTGGTTGATGACAAGGCGCATTTCTCTAGCACAGCTCACAGCTGTGACGCGATAACCCTCGGACTCAAAGTAGCCTGCAAGCTTGGTTCGAGTAATAGCTTCATCTTCTACTATGAGGATGTGATGAGTCTTCATAAGACCTGCTCTTGTTATTATTCCAACTTAGTATAGCAGTAGATATAGACATAAAAAAAGGAACCGGCTGGGGGGCGTCCTTTTGAGCTAGACCTACTTCGTAAGCATCGCAATGCTAGTGTTTCTTGGGGCCCTATTTGAGGCTAGAAAGAAGACGTTTGATCAGTTGTTGATTGTTTCGTATTAAGGTTGGATTTAATTCCAGCCCGCGCAAACTATCCCAAGCAAAATATATATTAATCACGCCAAGGGCGACTTGTTGGCAGTCATCTGAGCTTGCTTGTGAATGCCTACGCTGTAACTCCAGGCTAAGGTCAGCAACATAGAGTTCAAAGCACTGAGTCATACGAACACTGACGGTAGGGTAGCGATGGGAGGCAGATAATAAAGCATAAAATGCGGGTAGCATTGTTCGATAGGCTGCCTCTGGGTTGGTGCTAAACAGCACATTGACTAACCACTCATCTGTGAGATCTTCTCGATGGGAGTGTTCCTGTTGTCGCCATATATGCTCAAACTGACTGGCTACATAGTCTGTTACTTGGTTGACTAAGTCTTCTCTGTTCCCCGCAAAGTGGCGCACTAAACTACGTTGCATCCCAGCTTCTTTAGCTATTTCGTCAAGGGATGCTGCTTCCAGGCCCAATTTAGTAATGCAGCGCGTAAATGCAGCCATAATGCTTTCTTGGCGTTCAGCTTTTAAAGAGGGGCGGGCCATAGGATTCGGTAACTCAAAAGACAGTAAATGATCACATTTGACAATCTTAAACCAAAAGTATAAGTTGTCACAAATGACAATAAACATAAGACTAAAACGATGACCCTCATACACCCACAAAAACCGATGGAACACCCGTTTACCGATGACTCTCAAGCCTCTTATACCATTGCCTCACGTTACTATACAGATGAGGATATTTATAAGCAGGAAAAGGCAGCCATTTTTTGGAAATCCTGGATTTATGTTGGTCATGCATCTCAATTGAAACAAGCAGGTGATTATATAACTGCGCAGGTGCATGGCCAGCAGGTGTTGGTGATGCGGGATGAGGCAGGCGAAATTGGTGCGTTTTTTAATGTGTGCCCACACCGAGGCCATCAGCTATTAGAGGGCTGTGGTAGTGCCCGTGTCATCGTGTGTCCATACCATGCATGGTGCTTTGATCAACAGGGTACTTTTTTACGTGGGCGTAATTTGCAAGATTTAAAAGAATTCTCGAAACCAGAATTTAACCTCAAGCCAGTGAGGCTGGAGTTATTTTTGGGTTTTGTATTCGTTAATCTGCACCCTGATGCGCCTGCTATGGAAACGTTGTATGCAGGCTTATCTGATGAAATTAAGCATTATGTTCCTCAAATTGATACGGTGGAGCACCAGTATCATGCAGACTATGCTGTTGATGCTAACTGGAAAATATTGCTGGATAATTTCCTTGAATGTTACCACTGCCACACTGCACATAAAGATTTTGTAGATTTGGTAGACATGCCGAGCTATAAAACTAAAATCCATGATTTATATTCTAGCCATATTTCTCACCAACCCAGTAATGCCAATAGTAAGGCATATAAAATTGAGGGCGAGCAAACTTTTGGTTACGCTGCTTGGTTTATGTGGCCTAATTTAACCATTTGGGTGATGCCTGGCGAGGCCAATGTCAGCATGTTGCAAATGCATCCTGACGGCCTTGCTAAATGTCATGAAATGCTCGATTGGTACGGGGTAGGTAGTCAACTCAACCAAGCTTCCAAAGATGCCATTACTTATTTGGATGAAGTACTGCAGCCAGAGGATATTGGCTTGTGTGAAAGTGTGCAAAAAGGCCTAAATTCATTGGCGTACAACCAAGGGCGCTTTGTAGTGGATGACCAACTTAGTCACTTAAGCGAACACGGTGTGCATCACTTCCAACAGCTAGTGATCAAAGCGCTTAGTTAGCGGCGCTAGTGTTCGTGGCCCACGCGGTGAAGTACGGCTAACGCGATAAGCTCAAAGATTTAACGTCGCAGGACAGACCTGAGCTCTGCAATCACAAGCTTAGATATTTTTTCAGGTATTAACTGTGTTGCTCGTATTACAAATTTCACATGCCTTTGCTGACTTAAATGCTTAGATTCTGGCCATTCGCATTGATCATTGGTCATTAATACATAGTCAAAGTGATATAGCCTAAATTTAATTATTAGAATATTGCCTAGGAGGCAACCACTATGAGCTCTAGCGACGGTATATCCCGAGATTTAGTCTCTACTATCTATGGTGCCGGGTGGGATTTTGCGCTTACGCGGCATCGTTATCATGACATTGAGCGTCCACTTGGTCCGCATTATTGTGTCTATAATCGCCGTCTTATGGCGTGTTGTTTCGACCACCGCTCAACTGAAGATGGCTATTGGTTGCTACGCCAAAAAGTAGCTGTGCTCAATACAGGAGAACTGCCACTTCAGTTTAAGGGTGCGGATGCGCTGCTATTAATGGATAAACTATTCACCAAAGACATTACTAAACTTAAAACCGGTCGCTGTGCTTATGGCCTTGCGTGCTACGAAGACGGTGGCCTGATTGTAGATGGCATTCTGTTGAGGGTTGCTGATGACTGTTTTTGGTACGCTCAAGCAGATGGTGATTTCTACAGCTGGGCTAGAGCTCATGCGGTGGGATTAAATGTTGAAATTACGGATCCGAAGATATTTGTATCACAAGTTCAAGGCCCAAATTCAATGAAAGTGCTGGCTTCAGCGTGTGATGATGGCATGCCCGAGCCATTTGGTTACTTTGCTATGGCGCGGGTTAAGTTTGGTGGTCAAGAAGTCGTTATTACGCGCACCGGATACACCAACGAGCTAGGCTGGGAATACTACACAGAAGCGCATCATGATGCACAAGCCCTATGGCAACATTTGAAGCAAGCAGGTGAACCTTTTGGGCTTGATATCTTTGGCCTTGATGCGATGCATATTCGCCGTATCGAAGCCGGGATACTTAATGCTGGGTCCGATTTTGATCATACAACCACACCCTTCGACGTAGGCTTAGGCATGTTTGTTGACCAAGATAAAGGGGATTTTATTGGCAAGGCTGCACTTAAAGAAGCATCTAAAAGCACTCGTTTGATAGGCATTTTGTGTAATGCAGAGCCACATATAGGTGGCGAAATAAGAATGGATGGCCATGTAGTTGGCAAAGTGACTGCAGGTGCTTTGTCACCCTATTTAAAACAGGGTGTAGGTATTGCATTGATGCTTGAATCTGGCAATCTGCCAGATACTCTAGTTGCAATAGGCTGTATAGATGGAAATTTTCATGAAGGTAAACTTGCAACCCTGCCACTTTATGACAAAGTAGGGGAAATACAGCGCGGCATAGATGTTGCTATTCCTTTGAGAGATTAACCCTCTTGAGCGATTAAGCTTTTAGTATTTAGGTACAAAAAGGCCGGGCATTGCCCGGCCTTTTATCTGTTAAATTAATCCTTTATTAATTCAAACCCAGGGCCTGTTTTCTCTGGTTGGCCCATGTACGTAATATCTGATCGATAGCGAGGCCAATACAAGCAACGCATATACCAAGAATTAATCCGTTGCCAACACCATTTCTGTCAGACAGGGAACCCAGGATCAACTGTCCAAGATCATCTGTACCGATCATTGCACCGATGATAACCATAGACAGGGCAAACACCACAGTTTGATTAAGACCTAAGGCAATGTGAGGGAACGACATGGGTAACTCAATAGTTAACCAACGCTGTACTCTATTCACTCCAGACATTGTGCCGGCGTCTTGTAACGTTTCTGGGACACTCAATAGGCCTTCTACGGTGTAGCGAAGGGCGGGAATTGAAGCATACACAATAATCGCAATAACTACGGCGGTATCGGTGATTCCAAATAGCATCATTACTGGGATTAAGTAAATAAACGACGGGAAGGTCTGAAAGGTATCGCAGTAGGTCAGAATAAAGCGTGTTGATCTAGCGTTCTGTGCACACAATGTACCCACCGTAATGCCAATTACGCCTGATATAACTACAGACACACTCATTAGGTATGCGGTAATCAGTGCCCGGTCCCACCACTGGGTGAGAGCGATAAAGAGCAAAAATGCACCTACAGTTAGGGCAACTCTAATACCACCTACAATAAGACCAGTACCCATGACCAATGTAAAGGTTGCTATCACTGGCATGCCCAAAAATGCGGTTTTAACAGGTATCAATACAGAAAGAATTAACCATTCGTTAAAGACTTTGAGGGAGAAGAAGTAGGTGTCCCATATCCAGTCAACACCGGACTGCAAGTAAATGGCGATGGAAAGGCCTTTGTTCTGCGGCACAATGTACAGGTAGTTAAAACCTTCTGGAAAAATGAATTGACCCACATAAGCTAAGCCTAGTGCAACCACGAAAAGTGCCGCAAATATGAGAGAATACTTGTGCTTTTCGACAAAGGACAGGCTGGAAAAGTAGTCGGTTTGTTTATTGGCCCAGGCCAGGGACATACGGTCCAGCACAATTGCGATTAATACGATGCAAATACCGATTTCGGTGGCTTTACCGATATCAAGACGGTTAAGAGCGATCAGAAGGTCAATGCCTAGCCCCTTTGCACCGATCAGCGATGCTAAAACAACCATGGCCAAGCATTGCATTATGACTTGGTTTACACCAATCAATATGTCGCGGCGGGCCGTTGGAACCAATACATTGGTCAATAGTTGCCAATTGGTGCAGCCACTCATCATGCCAGATTCGGCTACTTCGGGGCCCAATTTTTTGAGGCCAAGTAAGGTGAGGCGTACCATAGGTGGAGTGGCAAAAATAACCGTTGCAATAGCACCTGCATGATCACCAATACCAAAAAACACCATCACTGGAATTAAGTAGGAAAAGTGAGGGATGATCTGTGCCATGTTAAGTAGTGGGTTGAGTACGTTTTCAACGGTTTTGCTTCTAAAGGCCCATATGCCAAGTGCGAGGCCAATAGAAACCGAAACCGGGGCAGCAACCAATACGAATGACAAGGTCTGCATGGCCGGTTCCCATTGGCCAAACACAGAAATGTAGGTCATGGAAAGCCCTACTAATAGAGCAAGTCCGCGTCCAGCAAGTGCATAGCCTAAGATGGTGGCACCGCCAGCGATCACTGTCCAGGGTAAACCAGGCATTCTTGCCCAAGGGTTTGCTGTGGCCCAGTCCCAACTGGAAAAAGTGACGATTGTTTTTGCGCCGCCTAGCATTATTTCTCGGATGAACTCGATTTGGAAAAGAATAAAGCCAGATATTACTCGTGTGAATTGGCTCACTAGCGGCTTTTGTTCGAACTCCTCGATATCTGGGTCATACACTTCAATTGGCCACCATTCAAACATTAGGTAACCAATTGCGTCATTGATATAAAGTGGAAACCATGACAGTGCTTGCGGTAGGCGCCATAGAATACTCGAATCAGAAGGCACAATAAAATGGTTTAGCAGGTAAAAAACCACTAACAGTAAGATAAATTGCAGGGATTTTTTCTGTTTAAATAGTTCGATCATGAGGCGTTATCACTCCCCTGGCTTGAATGGCTTCCAAACAGAACATGAACAATTTTAGCAGCGCTTATAGCGCCGACGGTTTGGCCTGTGTCATCGACAACCGTTACAGGTTTGCTAGAGTTTAGAATAACTTTAGCCACGGTTTCAATGACCACATTATGGGGCACTGTAATGTCACTCATTGATTCACTTGGATCAAATGCGTCCATAACAGATTCAATTTTTAGTACTTTTTCGCGCGGTACTTCTTCGGTAAATTTACGCACATATTCAGTCGCTGGGTTCAGGACTATATTGGCGGGTGTATCAAGTTGTTCGATGATGCCATCTTTCATAATTGCGATGCGGTCTGCTAGACGCAAGGCTTCGTCGAAATCGTGGGTGACGAATAAAATAGTTTTGTGTAGTGTTGATTGTAAACGTAGAAACTCATCCTGCATCTCTTTACGAATGAGTGGGTCAAGTGCAGAAAAAGGTTCGTCAAGGAACCAGATATCAGGTTCAATCACCAGCGAACGGGCGATGCCCACGCGCTGCTGTTGTCCACCGGATAGTTGTCGTGGGAAATAGTCTTCGCGCCCAGTAAGGCCAACTAAATCCACCATTTCTTTGGCTTTTATAACACTCTCTTTAGTGCTAATGCCTTTTACTTGTAATGGGAAAGCAATATTTTCTAATACTGTCTTGTGTGGCAGTAAGGCGAAGTTTTGAAACACCATGCCCATTTTATTGCGGCGTAGCTCAATCAATTGCTTGTTATTCATTTTCAGGATGTCTTCACCGTCAATGAATATTTCGCCAGCTGTGGCGTCGGTCAATCTGGAGATGCACCTTAATAAGGTTGATTTTCCAGAGCCAGATAGACCCATAATAATAAGTAGTTCACCTTCATGTATGTCAAAAGAAGCATTATTTACACCAACGATGCATCCTGCTGCCTGAAATTTTGCAGCATCAACTACACCATTAGCTTTCTCTAACATGCTTTCTGCATTGTCGCCGAAAATTTTGTAAACTGAGTCGCAACGAATAACGGGTTCGTCCGAAGGAGATGTTGCATTTTGCATAGACATAGGCGAATTCATTTTTTTGAGATTTTAGTGGTAAAACTGACATATTGGGCTAGATAGAAAAGGCCATTATGTCAAAAAAAGAACCCTCTGATTGGATCCCCAATCAGAGGGTTCAGTTACATTAGGCATTAATGCCTAAATGTTACTTAGTCCAAGCCATCCAAGTAGCTTCGTTGTCTGCAAGCCATTTAGCTGCAGCATCTTTATGGTCCAATCCGTCTGTGTCAACCAAAGCAGCCATTGAGCCGATTTGACTTGTAGAGAAGGAAATCTTGCTGTACGCAGTGTACGCAGCAGGGTGACTCTTCGGGAACTTGTAGCTAGCTGCTTTCTTCAACCAACCTTTTGGAGAACCACAACTTCCGTCACCACCATCAACTACACGACAACCTGCAGTGTACTCTGGGAATTCGATGAAGGTAAAACCTTCAGCATCGGTGAAGTTCGGCGTCCAGTTAAAGATAATGGTAGCGCGGCCTTCTTTCTTAGCTGCAGCTAATTCTGCCCAAAGGGAAGAAGCACCGCCAGCATATTTAACCATGTAGTCATCACCCAAACCAAGTGCTGAAATACGCTCTTCCATCAACGTACCGTGCCAGCTTTGTGGGCCTTCTAACCAACGGCCTTTGCCATCTGAATCCACTGTAGTAAACACATCTTTACAATTCTTTAGAGCTTCCCAGTTAGGTAAGCCAGGACATAGGTTTTGGTCAACTACCCAAGTTGGTACACCCATTTCTTCTAGGGTTGCTGCAGAGTGAGTACCGGCGTCGATCAAGCCACCTTTAGCCATGGCATTGTAGAATGAACTACCAAAACTTGACTGCCATACTTCGTGTGAAATGGTAACGTCGCCATTACGAATAGATTCGTATACTGCTTGGCTATCCGCTGGAACATATTCAACGTTGTTGCCCATGCTTTCAAATATGCCACCAATAACGTGAGCCATAACCACTTGGCTAGACCAGTTGTGGATAGGGATAACGATAGGCTTTGTGCTATCTGCTGCTTTGGCTACGCCAGTTGCAGATAGTAGGATGGCAGAAGCGCCAGCAGCTATTAATGTATTTCTAAATTTCATTAGTATTTCCTCGGTATTATTTTTATTTATTGATATTTATGTACTTACAAACTATGGGTAAATACATAAGCTGTCAAGTATCAGCTTTTCATCACGGGTAATGACCCCCTTCTTTTTTAACGACAGGCCAAAGCCTGTTTAATTTTTCGGTTCAGCGATACCGCTGAATCGAAAAGACTTGCAACATCAATTCCAAGCTAGGCTCTAACGCGAGACTTAGTTGGATCGTAGTGAGAAATACCCACTACGGTTGCGGGAATACGTTTAATGTGGCCATCGAGCTTACCCACTTCTACCTGAGTTCCAGGTTCAATGTGGTCGATGGACATACTACATAAAGCAATGTTCTGATTTAATATGGGTGAGCGCACAGCGCTGGTAATAGTGCCCACTTGTTGGCGGCCTACACGGACGCATTCGCCGTGACCTGCAATTTCTTCGCCTTCTAATACTAAACCAACTAGCTGACGCTGTGGATTAGCCTTTCGTTCAATCAAAGCATCACGGCCAATAAAATCTTCTTCTTTGGTTTTAAGTGGCACGGTGAAACCGATGCCAGCTTCGAACGGATCGGTTTGATCGTTAAATTCGTAATCGGCAAAAATTAATGCCGATTCAATTCTTAGGTTATCTAAAGCTTCCAAACCTAGTGGGGTAATGCCAAATTCTTGGCCAGCTTCCCAAACGGCATCCCATACTTCATGACCGTCTTTAGGATGACACCACACTTCGTAACCGCGTTCGCCAGTGTAACCTGTACGAGACACAGTGACAGGTGCGCCTTGTGGCCCACCAATACGGCCATGGGTAATGCGGAACGGACGCAAGTCTTCAATACTAGTTTGTTCATCAGGCGTAAAAATGACCTTTTTCAAGGTTTCGCCACTTAATGGCCCCTGCACTGGCAAATTGTGCAGCTGGTCATTGGAGTCTTTGATTACTACAGCAAAATCCTTTTCGATAGCTACCTTACGTAGCCATTCAATGGCGCCGTCACAACCACCAACCCAGCGGAAGTTATCAGCACCAAGGCGGAATACTGTGCCGTCATCTACCATGCAGCCGTTGTGGTAACACATTGCGGTGTAGATCACTTGGCCAATAGCAAGCTTGCGAATATTACGGGTAACCGCGTAGTTCAATAAGTTTTCGGCATCTGGACCTAAAACTTCACACTTGCGTAATGGGCTTAAGTCCATCAATACCACTTTTTCACGACAAGCCCAATATTCGGCGATAGCGCCATAATTACTGAAGTGGTTTGCTAACCAATAGCCGTTGTAATCAACAAAGTGTTGAGTCATGGTGGCGAAGCGGTCATGGAATGCTGTTTTCTTAGTCATAGTTGAATCTGCTACGGCGTTTTTACGGAAGGCATTGCCTTTCTCAAAGTTGTTATCTGCGGCGTAAATACGCACATGAATGTCTGTTGGGTTCCAGCCATTGGCTGGGGTGGTATCGTCTGGGCAAGCGGTACTACCGCAAACAAGGTCTACCTGAGCCTGCAATAACACATAGTCACCCGGGCGAGTCCAAGGCTGGCACGAGCTATGTTGATCGTAATCGTCGTAGCCTGTGTTAAAGAAAAAGTTTACTGCTGGCCAGCCTTTACGTGCTGCAATACCCATTGGGGCAAACACTGCATTTAGGTTCTCGGAACAGTTTACATGGCCAGGATAACCGATGTCGTCGTAATACTTTGCGTTACAGGCTGTGTTGAACGTATCGTGACGACCTACAGTGTCTTGGACGACGGTAAGAACGTTAATTTGATCATCGGTGTAGAACTTATCGTGGAGGCCTGGGCCTGGGAAAGCAGACGCCATTAAGGTGCGGGTAGTTACTGGGCAAATCAGTTTTTCTACACCTTCCGCTAAGCGGGCCGCGTCTAAGGCAATAAAATCTGAACATTGTCGACCGGAAACGTCGATAATTTGAATGTATTCACCCGCTTTAACTAAATAACTTTCAGCGGTGCTGTTGTTAATACGGATTTCACGATCAACAATGCCTAAAGGAGCAGGCAGTTCGTCATTAACAATTACCCCAGTGCCACTAACGCCAACAATGATGTCTGTAGGCGGTATGAGTTGTTCTTGGCTCATGTCTTCACCCGGAGCGGCAATCAAACATAAACAGTCATTGGTGACCGTGTAGCTTTGCTTACTTTCAGCTTTCGATTTAGCCCCAAAGATGGAAATACCCTGGCAGCTAGCCTGGTCGTTAGCGTCCATCCAGTCACGTAACGGTGCAATATCACTATTGGCTGCTACGCCCAAACTTGCAATAGCCGGCTTACCGTTACTGTCAAAGGCCATAAGCTGAACTTCTTGCTCACCTTCAGGATCGTTCAAAGTTAAGGTGGAGCCCGCAGCCAACTGCAAGGAAATCAAATGTTGTGCAGGCACTCTATAGCGTTGTGTACCATCATCACCCGATATAGGGGGTGGCATGGGATTAGCACTGTAATAACTAAGGGGCTTCATAGGCCAAGGGCTCAAATGGTATAAATGTGTTCACTGAGTACAGCGAGCGTGCGCTATCGAGGATAACAACATGATATGAACAGCCTTTGTCTGCAGCATGAATAGAATGTAATAATTTGTAAAATTTTTTAACAAATTGACTATAAAGGTGAAGATTAACGCACTAAATCCTTTTGTGCCTTGTTTAAATGTTCCGCCATGCTAGCTTTAGCTGTCCGTGCATCACGATGGCTGATAGCCTCAAATATGGTCCGGTGATGGGCATTGTATTGGGCCATGTTCTCAGTGCTCAACACTTTGCCGCGGCTAGCTCGCCATAGCTCATGGCGGCGTACTTCATTCACCTGCTCGTAGATCCACATCATCAGCGGATTGTCGCACGCTTGTGCGATGGCCTGGTGAAAGGCTTCGTCGGCAATGGAGAATTGTTCAGCTGTTCTAGCAGCCTCTACTCTTTCAAGAGCTTTGCCGAGTTGTTCAAGGTCCCGACCCGCGGCATGGTGTACAGCCAGATCTACAATAGCGGGTTCTAGCATGTTGCGAACCTGCATAAGTTGCATTGGGCTGGTAGTGTCTGCGAATTGGCTCGCAGCTTCCTCAACGACCTGTGGCCGCACAAAAGTGCCACTGCCTACCTTACGCTCTACTAAGCCATCTTGTTCCAGAAACGTAAGGGCGCTTCTTAACGTGCCTCGGGAAACATCATAATGGGCAGCTAGGTCTCTTTCAGCGGGTAGGCGCTCGTTAGCCCTATAGACTTGTTTGCGTATGGCTTCCGAGATGGCCCTAGCCAACGCCCGTGCACCGTTAGGCCTAGACTGGCGTCGATCCAAAGTTTGGTATGTTAAAGGTGCCGTACTGGGGAACATGGTTGGTTACTGCGTTTGGTTTCTGTTGGTCTTTAGGTTAGCACACATAGTTTGATAATTGGTATAGTCATTGGTATAAAATTATTGGCGTTTTTTTGGGATCTAATTGGTTTGAAATTACAATCGAGAGGGTTAAATTAAAAATCGTTTAAAAAACATCGATTTAACCGCGCTATGCGGCGTTTGTAGAAATAAATTACAAAAAAAGGCTTGCCTCTTTAAATTCATAAATGGTATACCTTTACGGTGCTTTATAAGGACCTTTGGTGTACCAATTCCGGTTTTTTTGGTTGAAAGGCACGGGTCCCTAGGCTCAAACAACAATAATATGAGGAGGCATCGATGACAGATTTACAGCAATACGTTGACGCTCCGGGTCGTGATGACCTGGTTAAGCAAGTGCGCGCTAAGATCGACGAATTAGGCATTACCTATGTTTATTACCAGTTTATCTCTGTAACTGGTCGCATTGTAGGTAAAGGTATACCAGCACGTCATTGGGAGCGCACAGCGGCCAAAGGCTTTCAGCTTGTATATGGTTCAACGGCTAACTTAGCGATTGACCGTCACGGCGAATACATTGGTTACGGTCCTGAAGCTTCTGAGCTTGTAGGCATCGCTGATCCAGATACATTTGTACAGCTACCTTGGGACAAGCGTGTTGCACGCGTGTTCTGTACATTATTCCGTAACCGCGAAGAGCGTGTTAATCCAGGTCAATTTTTGACTTCAGATTGCCGCGGTAACTTGCGTCGTATACACGAAGAATTTAAAGGTAAGCACGGCCTAGAAATGCGCTGTGGTACTGAACCAGAAATGATGTGGTTAAAGAAGGGCGAAGACGGCATGCCAGATGGCGGTGTTACTAAGCCAACGTGTTACCACATTGACCAGTTTGAAGAGTTGCGTCCTGTATTCATGCGCGTCATTGAGTACTCTGAAAAAATGGGCTTAGACATCATTCAGGGCGACCACGAAGACGCCCCTGGCCAGTTAGAATTGAATACTCAGTACGATGACGTATTGCAGAACGCTGACCGTCTAACCACTTATCGTCAAATTTGTGCACAAGTTGCGCGTGAATTTGGTTTGATCGCTTGCTTCATGAGTAAGCCATTTATGGGCGTATCAGCTTCAGGCTGTCACCATAACATGTCTCTATGGTCTGGCGGCGAAGACGTATGCCATCCAGAAATCGCTGGCGGTGACTCGCTTCCAGGCATGCCTGGTCCGTTTACCTACCGTGAAGGTGGTCATAACACCTTTATGCCAGTACTTGATATCCATGAGTCTAAGCCAGGTCCTATCGGCCTACAGTGCATTGGTGGCGTAATTGCTCACTTGCCAGCCTTAACCTCAATTGGTTCTTCTACTGTGAACTCGTTCCGTCGTTTATGGGACACTGGCTTCTGGGCACCGATCTTCGCAGACTGGGGTTACCAGAACCGTACGTGTGCTTTGCGTGTATCTGCGCCAGGCCGTTTTGAGTACCGTTCAGTAGACTCTATGGTTAACCCATACCTTATGGGCGCTGCACTACTTAAGGCGTTTGACGATGGTATGGACAACGATCTTGATCCAGGTGATCCGGAAGAACGTAACATCTACGCGGCTATGGATGCAGGTAAAATTGTTAAAAAATTACCAATGTCCTTAGGCGATGCTTTGATAGAACTTGAAAACGATGAAGTTGTTAAGTCTTCTATGCCTGGCGAAATGTACACCGTATACCACGGTCATAAGAAGGATGAGTGGGAACGCTTTAACCAGACAGTGACTAACTGGGATACAGAAACGTATCTTGATTGCTTGCCATAAACAGCACGCTTTCAGAAAACCTCGGCTGGTTAGGCTAATAGCCTACCAGCCAATTTTATAACTACTCTAATAAGTAAATAATTAGGAGACGCGACCATGTGTGGTATTGCAGGCCTTATTCATAAGAAGGGCGGTGCAAACATCGGACAAGAAATGACTGATATGCTTCAAGCTTTGAAGCATCGCGGACCAGATTCTACCGGTTATGCGCTATATGGCCCACCCATTAGTAATTACATAATGCGTATCAACCTTGCAGAGCAAGCTGATACCAAAAAAGGTTATGACGTTGCATCTAAACTTCAGTCTCGTAACGACTTAGTCGATGCGCGTATGGCTGAGTTAGGCGCTAATGTAGCCAAGAAAGAAAATTCAACTTCTTACGCATTGCGTTATGAAGTGTCTTTTGCTGGCGACCTTAAAAACCTAATCGATTATATTGAAGACATCGACGGCGTTGAAGTAATGTCTTGCGGTAACGGTCTTGAATTGATCAAAGACTTGGGTGATGCAGCTGTTGTTTCAGCTCAGTACGGCATCAACTCTTTTGTAGGTTCTCACGCAATCGGCCACACGCGTATGGCAACTGAGTCTGACGTAGATATTCGTTCAGCTCACCCATACTGGGCATATCCGTTTGCAGACGTATCTGTAGTACACAACGGCCAGTTAACTAACTACTGGACTAACCGTCGTGCACTTGAGCGTCTTGGTAACCGTTTTAACTCAAACTGTGACTCAGAGCTTATTGCTGTTTACATCGCTAACCGCATCAGCGAAGGCGACGACTTAGAAAAAGCTATGCGTCGTTCAGTAGAAGACCTAGACGGCGTATTTACCTACCTAGTAGCGACTTCTGACTCGCTTGGTATGGCTAAAGACGTTATGGCTGCTAAGCCTATGGTTATCTACGAGACTGACGACTTTATCGCATTGGCTTCTGAAGAAGTTTCAATCCGTAAAATCTTCGATCACGAAATTGATACATTTGACCCTTATGAAGGCGAGGTGCGCGTATGGCAACTGTAAGCACATCCGGTCAATCCCATGACATGGGATTGCATACGGAAAAGCTCTCAAACCGAACTCAACAGCGTTTTTTTGATGCTGGCGAATCGGCGAATCTTACTTATGCATGGGCTCCAGTAGTCGACACAAACAAAGTAGGTACTTTGGATTGTGAAGGTATGGACCCAACAGCAATCAACATCCGTCTTCGTGAATTGATGGCCGAAGGTTGTGGCACGATTAACCTAAGCAACCCTGGCTCTATGCACGGTTTGTGTGTAGGTATCCTAAACCGTTTGCAACTTAACGTTACAGGCAGCTTAGGCTACTTTGGTTGTGGTTTGATCGACGGACCTAACGTTAACATCTCTGGCCGTGTTGGCTGGTCATGTGGCGAAAACATGATGGCTGGTACTATCATGGTCCAGAAAAATGCGGGTTCTACCTTCGGCGCAGCCATTCGTGGCGGTGACTTAGTATGTAGAGGTGACGTGGGTTCACGTACCGGTATCGACCAAAAAGGCGGCACTATCATCGTTGGTGGTAAGACTGGCGCATTCACAGGCTTTATGATGCAACGTGGCCGAATGATCATTCTTGGTGACGCTGGCATAAACCTTGGCGACTCTATGTACGATGGTACCATCTACGTAGGCGGAAAAATTGAAGGCTTAGGTGTAGACGCCGTGCCAGCTGACTTGAACGACCTTGACCGTAAGTGGTTAAAGTCCAAGCTAGATCTATATGGTATGGAAGCGCCTAACGGCATCGATAACATGCAAAAGATCGTCGCTGGTAAGCAGTTGTGGAACTACGACAACCTCGAACCATCAGAGAAGAAGCTAGTTCTTTAAGAGCAGCGAGGATACTTATTATGGCAGTTGTTAATCAAAAAGAAATTATTGGTAAGAGTTTTGTCTTCCCACCTGAAGTCATGAACGACATCCACATCAAGGCCGACCTTGGTCGTTACCGTATGCGTGGTATGTCATTGTTCAAGAAAATCCCAAGCTGGGACGACTTGACCTTCATGCCTGGTACTTTGACACGCTTCGTAATTGAAGGATACCGTGAAAAGTGCTTAACCAAAACCGTGATCGGCCCTAGAGCAAAGCGCCCTATGGTACTCGACATTCCTGTGTACATCACTGGTATGAGTTTTGGCGCATTGTCTTACGAAGCTAAGACAGCATTGGCCCGTGGCGCAACCATGGCAGGCACTGCGACCTGTTCTGGCGAAGGCGGCATGATCCCTGATGAGCGTCGTTACTCTGAGAAGTGGTTCTATCAGTGTATCCAGTCTCGTTACGGCTTTAACCCACACCACTTGCGTCTAGCAGATGCGTGTGAATTCTTTATCGGCCAAGGCTGTAAAGTTGGTTTAGGCGGTCACTTGATGGGTCAGAAAGTAACCGACCAGGTTGCTGAGATGCGTTCACTACCAGCCGGTATTGACCAGCGTTCACCTGCTCGTCACCCAGATTGGTTGGGTCCTGATGACCTTTCTTTGAAGATCAAAGAAATCCGTGAAGCTACTGATTGGCAGATCCCTATTCAGCTTAAGCTGGGTGCGGCTCGTGTATATGATGACGTGCGTATGGCTGCTAAGTGTGAGCCAGACTCTATCTTCATCGATGGCATGGAAGGTTCTACTGGTGCTGGTCCACACATCGCTACTGAGGAAACTGGTGTTCCTGGTATCGCTGCGATCCGTCAGGCGCGTAATGCTCTTGATGACGTAGGCATGACTGGCGAAATCAGTCTTGTATATGCTGGTGGTATCCGTAACGGTGGTGACGTAGCTAAAGCTTTGGCACTTGGTGCTGATGCAGTTGCGATTGGTCACTCTTCGCTAATGGCGTTGAACTGTAACCGTGACATCGACGAAGCTGACTTCCCTAATGAAATGGGCGTTGAAGCCGGTTCTTGTTATCACTGCCACACTGGACGTTGTCCAGTAGGTGTTGCGACTCAAGATCCTATTCTACGTGCTCGTCTTAACCCAGACGAAGCTTCTGAGCGTGTATATAACTTCCTACACACTCTAACCATCGAATGTCAGTTGTTGGCACGTGCTTGTGGTAAGACAAACATCCATTCTTTAGAGCCAGAAGATATTGCGGCTCTAACAATGGAAGCGTCTGCCATGGCTCAAGTACCATTAGCAGGCAGCCAGCACACAGTTGGCCGTCCAGACATGACGCGTTTCTAGGAGGACATTATAATGTCACAAGATGTAGATCATTATTTAACTACAGACGGCCTGGATACAGACCGTGAGAAGATGATTGGTCAGACCATCGGTTACCGTTACGACGTTAACTTGGTGCCTGACATGGACCATTGCACTCCGTACCTTACGGAATATATGGCCAAAATGAACTGGTCCGACCTTAACTGGTTGGAAGACGTTCATATGGGCTACGAAGAAGACCGTGCAGCGGTTTTCGATCGTAACATCAACGGTTGGGTAACCATCCCTGATTCCATTGATCTTCCAAACAATCAGCAAGACCGCGACATGATTGCGCGTGAATTGTTGGTGAAGTTCCAAATGTCTGAAAACCATCCTATGGTTGAGTTGCGCGAAGCTTACGCAAAATTCTAATAGCGATACCTTGGGGCACTAGCCCCAAGAATTCAGCATTAAAAAGCCCAGCAATAGCTGGGCTTTTTTGTGGCTGTCATTTAATGTTATTACTAACGGAGTGATGCAATCTAATGAATTAAGCAGACCACATTAATGCTTTTTGATGACGCGCTTTTAATGGAGGAAGTCCAAAGCGTTTTTTATAACATTTATAAAAACTAGGCAAAGAAGAGAAGCCACTATACATGGCAATTTTTTCAACTGTAAGCTCAGACTCAAATAATAATTTATGAGCATGATTAAGACGTTTTTCTAAATAATAAATACTTGGAGAAATGCCAATATATACCTTAAACAAACGTTGAATTTGACGTTTACCTAAACCGGCATAACCACTTATTTCAGAAAGAGTTAATGGCTCATCAATATTATTTTCCATTAATGACGCTACTTGCTGTAAAGAGTTAGGCCAACCGTACGGACTGATCTTATTATCCAAACGATGTTCTTTAGGAGTGCGCAACATGCCACAATTCATCTCTTCTGCTACGGAAATCGCCAATGATTTACCATGGTGGAGATGGATAATATGCAACATCATATCTAGGCTTGTACTTCCGCCTTGGCAGGTAAAGCGATTATTATTTACATTAAAAATTGCGCGGTTTGGTGTAGCGCCTTGTTGGCGTAGGTCACCTAAATGACGGTGATCGATGGTCCAGCGACAATCGTCTAATAAGCCAGCACGGTAGAGATAGTAAGGGCCAGTACCAACACCACCTAATAACGTGCCATTTTCGGCTAGGCGCTTTAAAGGTTTGGTAAAACCTTGAAGAGGAAGTTGATAGACGTCCTGACTTGCACAAATAACTAATGCGTCAAGCTGATCTAAAACTAGGTCAGAGCTCAAGGGTAGCGTATCAACCTGTATGCCACATGAGGACATTACACCCCCTCCTTCTAAGGAAAATAATTTCCATCGATAAAGGGTATGCCCAAGGCGGTGATTAGCAACTTTTAATGGCTCAATAATATGGCTCATTTCAGCCAAATTATAACCAGGTATTAATAATGCGCCTAGTTGCCATTTTTTATTTTCAATAAGATCTAGCGACATAAATATTCACTAATTTATACGTTTTAAATACAAGTAGGTATTTGTATTATTTAAACTATATTAATCCTAATGTGTCGCTTTTACAATATATTTCATCCAAATCGTGTCGCTCTAGGACAATAATATATACAGGTATATATTAATTATAAACAATAATATTTAATATAAAGGATATGTTTTAAAATGAAACACTTGCCTAGATTATGTTAATAAAATAAACATTAAGGTTATGTCATAGAGATCATCAACAGGCTATAAATAAGGCAATCGAGAATAAATTAACAGCGCTAACCAAATAATTATTTGTGAGAAAGGTAGTGGTAATTGCCCTATGCGATGGCGAGTTGAACCCATTCAATCACCGGTGTTGGGTATATACCCAACCACAGGGTAGCCGCCACCAAGAGCAATAATAGCAGTTTTTCACTAGTGCCAAGAACCATGAGGCGATCACTAACTGGAGGTTTGCACAGCACCAATATCACCCGCAAGTAATAATACAAACCTAGACTACTTCCTAGCACCAGCAAGCTCAGTAACATCCAGAGCTGACTGTCGACAGCCACTAGCACTAAATAATACTTACCAATAAAACCTGCCGTTAACGGCATACCAGCTAGAGCTAACATGGCCAGAATTAACGAACCTGCTAACAAGGGTTGCTGAAACAGAAGGCCTTCGTAATCCGCTAAAGTGCCACTCTCAAAACGTCGGTCCTTTGCCGCCAGCTGGCTTATCACCGTAAACGCCAACATGGTCATACTGGCGTATGTGATTAAATAGATGGCAGCCCCTTCAAGCGCGGTTGATAAGGCAGCAGCCCCATGGGTTGCTGTAGCCGCTAGGGTCACAATGATGTATCCCATATGAGCAATACTTGAGTAGCCAAGCAGACGTTTTAAATTGTTTTGTCGCAAAGCCAATAAGTTACCTATAACCATAGACAGCACCGCCATCACGGTCAAACCTAAAAGCAGCAAGTCCAAATAGTCGCCTTGGGCCATCATCAACCAGCGCATGGCGAAGGCAAATACCGCCACTTTAACCGCCCCTGCCAAGAAGCCAGTAACAGGCGCTGGCGCACCTTGGTAAACATCCGGCGTCCACATATGAAAAGGTATCCAAGACATCTTAAAAGCCACGCCCACTAACAGCAGGGCTGAGCCAACAATCAAGTATCCTGATTGTAAGTGTGGCCCGTCTGCAACGACTTGAAGGTCGATGGTTAGGGTACCTGCATAAGCGTAAATCAGCGCCACGCCAAACAATAAGAAGCTAGACGACACTCCAGACAGCACCATGTACTTAACGCCAGCTTCAAGGGTCATATTGGCCTGTTGTTTGCTGTGGGCCATATATCCCACCATGGCAAACAAGGAGACACTCATAAGTTCTAGGCCAATAAACATGCTGGCAAAATGATTGCTTGCTACCAACACACAGGCACCTAAGGCCGCCAGAGACAGCAATATATAATACTCTTCACAGATTTCATCAGCTGTTTCTAAGTAGGCGTAGGACATCCAGGCACAGGCTAAGCTTACCAACAACACAACTCCTCCCAGTAAGCGGCTGAAATCGTCTATTATCAATAAGGGGGTCACTTGCTGCGCCGTATTACCCATATCAGCAAAAGCAAAGAAGGCAGCCATAATAAACCCCACGCAGGTGACCCAACAAGTAAGCTTATGGTCACGTACGAAGGCTATTAGCAGTAGCAATATGACACTAATTGAAGCCACTATTAACAAGGGCATGAGAGATGTTAATTCGAGCCAGTTCATATGCTAACTCCTTTGCCCAAGTTCATCAGATAATCTACTGGTGCTGCGGTTACGGTAAATATAAGATTAGGCCAAAAGCCCAGCAACACCAGGCCTGCCACCAATAACCCTAACATCAGCAGTTCGCGGGCGTTAAGATCCAGCACATCAGCTTTGTCACCCACTGGCGCACCAAAAAAACCTTTTTGCATGATGATCAAGGCATAGACTGGCGCTAGGATCATTCCCAAGGCCGCTAAAGAAGCAGCCCAAGGCTCTACTTGGAACACCCCTAACAAGATCATGAATTCGCCAATAAAGTTTGCTAAACCGGGCAGGCCTAGGGCTGCCACCGCAAACACCATGCTCAAGGCGGCCAACTTAGGCATTAGGCTCCACAATCCACCCATTTTATCCAAGGCGCGGGTATGGAAGCGCTGCTGCAACAAACCTGCAATGGCAAATAGTCCTGCAGAGCTCAAACCATGACCCACCATTTGCATTACAGTGCCTTGTAAGCTGAGGTGATTCCACGCAAATATTCCCAAACTAACAAAGCCCATGTGGCTAATGGAGGTGTAGGCGATGAGCCGCTTAAGATCATTTTGGGCAA
>Ga0308018_10000035_pt1 | contig 68830 bp, 63 predicted proteins | sample Neamet282_FD_203130 | JGI IMG/M metagenome (GOLD analysis project Ga0308018, IMG submission 203130) | Marine microbial communities from water near the shore, Antarctic Ocean - #282 | ecosystem: Environmental > Aquatic > Marine > Unclassified | place: Southern Ocean | collected 2014-10-01
TGTTTGACGCCATCGCTCGTTTTAACACCATATTATTAGATTTTGACCGTGATATTTGGGGTTACATTTCTATGGGGTTCTTTAAGCAAAGAACCATTGCGGGAGAAATTGGCTCCTCTACCATGCCTCATAAAGTTAACCCTATCGATTTTGAAAATTCAGAAGGCAACTTGGGCATAGCTAACGCCCTGCTACAACACTTAGCCAGTAAGCTACCTGTTTCTCGTTGGCAGCGTGACCTTACAGACTCCACTGTATTACGTAACTTAGGTGTAGGCCTAGCCCACAGCCTAATCGCCTATCAAGCTACCTTAAAAGGCATTAGTAAGTTGGAACTTAATGCCGCACGCTTAGATGCCGATCTAGACAACGCATGGGAAGTGCTTGCTGAGCCTATACAAACGGTAATGCGTCGTTATGCCATTGAAGAGCCTTACGAGAAACTAAAGGCCCTCACCCGCGGTAAAACTATTAATGCAGCAATTATGGCAGAGTTTATAGACACCCTAGATTTGCCGCAATCGGTCAAAGACGACCTTAAAACTTTAACCCCGGCTAACTATATTGGTAATGCCGCAGCCCAAGCAGCAGCGATTTAATGATGATGGCACCATTAACCCATTTGGGTGAGTTAACAGTAGAAGAGTTCATTGCTGACTACTGGCAGCAAAAGCCGGTTTGTATTCGCAACGGTATTGCCTTCCAAGAAGCGCTTATTGCTGTAGACGAGTTAGCAGGATTGGCACTGGAGTCTGAGGTAGAGTCACGTTTAATTGAAAACAAAGGCGATATAAAAAATTGGCAAGTGGTTCACGGGCCATTAACCGAAGCTGACTTTAATAAAGAAAGAGACTTTCCTTGGACCTTACTGGTGCAAGGTGTTGATTGCTATGTACCTGAAGTACACGACTTTTTGGCTAAATTTCGCTTTTTACCCAGTTGGCGCTTAGATGACCTCATGATTAGCTACGCCACTAAAGGTGCCGGCGTTGGCGCTCATTACGATCGTTATGACGTGTTTTTGATTCAAGGTGAAGGCCAGCGTCAATGGCAAATTGGCCAAACCTGTAACGAAAATTCAGCTTTAATGGCCCACGATCATCTAAGTTTGTTAGCAGACTTTGAATTGAGTGAAGAGTTTATTCTTAACCCAGGCGATATGCTCTATATCCCACCACTGGTGGCTCATAAGGGCGTAGCTATTTCTGATGCTTGTGTCACCTACTCCGTAGGCTTTCGTTCACCTTCTCATGGCGACGTACTCACCACCTTTGCGGATGAATGCAGTATGAACATCAGTGCTGATCTACGCCTAAAAGACCATGGGTTTACCACTAACAGTGGCGAAATAAGCGCTGCAGATGTTGAGGGTTTGATGCAGTTAATGCGAGACCAGATTACCCCAGAGAATGTGGCTCAATGGTTTGGTAAACACAGCACAGAAGCTAAGTACCCTGCTTTAGACATGGCTGAAGAAGCTATGGACCTAGCAGAACTAGAAAGTATTATTAGCGATGCGTATGGTGTATTGAGGGTTTCGGAAGGTGTGCGCTTAGCCTATACCTGGCAAGGTGACGGTGGTTTAACCCTGTTTGTGCAAGGTGAAGCATTACCCTGCCCACCAGATGCTACCGCTTTTGTTGAAGCTATGGCTAACCAATGGTTGCTAGAAGTGGATGAAATGGCGCCTTTAGTTGAAAAAGACGCAGCTAAGGCTATGTTGCTGATCCTACACAACCAAGGATACCTCTACTTCGCTGATGACTAGTTTGTGTTGGCAGCCTATGAATCCTTTAGTAACAAAGGATGTGGTGCAACCAAAATGCCATTATTATCGGCATAGATAAAATGCCCAGGTACGAAGGTTACCCCACCAAAATTCACTTCTTGGTTTATGTCTCCTAAGCCACGTTTTTCAGTCTTCATAGGGTGTGCAGCTATAGCTTGTACACCTAAGTTGATAGCTGAGATTGCATTAACATCTCTTATGCAGCCATAAATCACCATACCTTCCCAGCCATTGGATGCAGCTTTCTCTGCTAGCATATCGCCCAGTAATGCACGCCTTAGTGAACCACCGCCATCAACCACCAAAACCTTTCCAGTACCATCTTGGCCTGCAAGTTCTCTTACTTTAGAGTTATCTTCATGGCATTTAAGAGTCACAATTTCACCACTAAAACGTTCTTTAGCACCAAAATTCATAAACATGGGTTCTACCACGTGTACTAGGTCCTCAAACTGATCGCATAGTTCGGGTAATAAATCTTGCATAAAAGGTAATTCCTAAGCCTAGGCTTATCTAAAACGAAACCATAAGTCTAACCAACTTTAGGCAAGTAATCATCTTTAATGCGGTAACTTTTATCGAGGCCAGTTATAGGGCAATTAAAGGCTAGATAGGTAGAAACAAGGCATAAATTGATGGTTACATCGCCTACCTCTGGGCCATACAAACGGTCACCAATGATAGGGAAACCCGCGCCACTCAAGTGTTTTCGTATTTGGTGCTTACGACCTGTTTCAATTTCTACGATAACTAAGGATTTCTTAGTAATAGGGCTGTAGGCCAACAGACTGGCGCTGCTAACGGCATATTTTTCGTCAACGGGGGTGTCTAGTCTTAATTGTTCTGGGAACGAACCTGACACCAAAGCAGTATATTTTTTGTTAATCGCTCTCTTTTCGAATAGGCCACTAAGCGCAGAAGCTGCTGATTTTGTATGGGCAATCAGCATCAACCCCTGAGCTGCACGATCCAAACGGTTTACGATGAAAGCAGGCCGCTGAGGCTGATGGTTTTGTTCTACCCAACGATTAATGGTGCAATGGTCCCCCCACTTTGAACCCTGACTTAACATTCCGTAAGGTTTATACCAAACACTGTAGTCGCCTTCATCAGCGATCAAAACGGCGGCGTCTACCTGTAATCCTAAAATATCTGCATCGTAATAAAGGTGTAGCTGTTGGCCGGCGTTAAGGGTTTTATCTGCACGCCTAAGTCGCTTGTGGCCGGCGTTAGACTCACTTACCCACACGGCGCCCTTTTTCATGGCCTGTTTTATTTGTTGTTTAGATAAGCCGCTGTGCTGCTTAAGTAATTCAGCAGCAGGTATTGATGAGTCGGTCACATCAACATGAAACTCAGGCATCGTCCGTCCTTGCGCAATCCGGCACTCTAACCCAACCTTCCATCAAAACCCGCGCACTGCGGCTCATGGTTACCTTGGTTGCCTGCCACCTTCCATTACCTTGATGAGCTTCAGCACCTACGGTTAAGGTGCCTGATGGGTGGCCAAACGTAACTTGCGTCAACTTATTTCCACCTGCGGCAATATTAACTAAGGTATTAGGTATGGCGGCAGCCGTGCCTATAGCCACAGCAGCGGTACCCATCATGGCATGGTGTAACTGGCCCATAGACATTGCCCTTACTAACAAATCAACCTTATCAGCACTGACAACACTGCCACTTGATGAGGTATAGCTCTTTGAGGGGGCCACAAAGGCTATTTTTGGGGTATGTTGGCGGGTTTTGGCATCATCAATGTGCTTAAACAAACCCATGCGGACGCCACCATAGGCGCGTATGGCCTCTAGCTTAGTTAATGCGGCTTGATCAGTATTAATGTCAGTTTGTAACTCTGTGCCGGTATAACCCAGATCTTCTGCATTTAAGAAAATAGTGGGGATACCCGCATTGATCATAGTGACATCAAAGGTGCCCATGCCGCCATCAAAGGGCACTTCCAATTGATCTACTAAGTTACCCGTAGGAAACATATCTGCATCTGCAGCAGAAGGATTAATAAACTCTAGCTTGATCTCAGCGGCGGCAAAAGTTACACCGTCCAATTGGAAATCACCCGTTTCCTGAACTTGACCGTTAACCATAGGGATATGAGCAATGATAGTTTTGTTGATGTTGGCTTGCCAGATTTTAATCACGGCCATACCATCGTCTGGAACACGGCTAGGGTCCACTAAACCCGAAGTAATGGCAAAAGCCCCTACTGCTGATGATAAGTTACCGCAGTTGCCGCTCCAATCCACAAAAGCCTTATCAATAGACACTTGACCGAACAGGTAATCTACGTCGTGATCTGGCTGGGTGCATGGGCTTAAGATGACTGTTTTACTGGTGCTTGATGTTGCACCACCCATACCGTCAATCTGTTTGCCGTATATATCTGGGCTACCAATCACTCGCATCAATAAGGCATCCCTTGCTGATCCAGGCACTTGCGCTGCAGCCGGTAAATCCAGAAGGTTAAAAAATACGCCTTTGCTGGTACCGCCACGCATATAGGTGGCTGGGATTTTTATTTGCGGTTGAAAGCTCATGTTAAGTCCTAAGGTGCACTTGTTGATTCAAGAAAATCTTGCGCGAAGCGTTGCAAGATACCACCCGCAGCATAAACTAAAGCTTCTTCTGCTGTATCTAAGCGACAGGTAACGGTAATGCTATCAGAGATACCATCCTCTCGATTAACCACCACAGTTAGGTCACAACCAGGGCTAGGATCACCAATGACATCAAAGGTTTCTGTTCCATCTAGCTTGTGGCTTTTTCGGTTTTCTAACGCTTTGAATTCTAAAGGTAAAATGCCCATGCCCACAAGGTTTGTACGATGTATGCGCTCAAATCCCTCAGCTACTATTACTTCTACCCCGGCCAAACGTACACCTTTGGCCGCCCAGTCTCTGGATGAGCCTTGGCCGTAATCTGCACCAGCCACAATAATTAGGGGCTGAGCACGCTCCATATAAGTTTCAATGGTTTCCCACATACGCAGAGTCTGGCCTTCGGGTTCTAGTCTGGCAAGTGATCCTTGCTGTATATTGCCCTCATCATCTAGACACATTTCGTTAAGTAACTTAGGGTTAGCAAAAGTGGCCCTTTGTGCGGTTAAATGGTCACCCCTATGGGTGGCATACGAGTTGTAGTCTTCCTCTGGCAGCCCCATTTTGGTCAAATACTCGCCTGCCGCGCTGTTGGCAAGAATAGCGTTTGAAGGTGATAAGTGATCGGTGGTTATATTGTCACCTAATATGGCTAAAGGGCGCATGCCTTTTAAGGTGCGTTTACCTGCTAAAGCGCCTTCCCAATAAGGAGGCCTACGTATATAGGTAGTATTAGGGCGCCAATCATATAAAGGGCTTGCCGCCTCTTCTATTTTACCTAGATCAAACATTGGGATATAAATCTGATTAAACTGCTCAGGCTTAACACATTTGGCGACGATGGCGTCTATTTCGTCATCTTCAGGCCAAATATCTTTAAGTAGAATGTCATTGCCTTGTTGGTCTTTACCTAATACATCTTGTTCTATATCAAAACGCATGGAGCCAGCAATGGCATAAGCAGCCACCAATGGTGGTGATGCTAAGAAGGCTTGTTTGGCATAAGGATGAATACGCCCGTCAAAGTTTCGGTTGCCCGATAATACGGCTGTGGTATATAGATCACGATCCATTACTTCTCGCTGAATTTGTGGATCTAATGCCCCACTCATACCGTTGCAAGTGGTACACGCATAGCCAACAATACCAAAACCAAGTTGTTCCATTTCTGTTAAAAGCCCTGCTTCTTCTAAATAGAGCTTGGCTACTTTAGAACCAGGAGCAAAGGACGACTTAACCCACGGCTTACGCTTTAAACCTAAACGGTTGGCATTACGGGCCAATAAACCCGCGGCGATCACATTGCGTGGGTTGCTGGTATTAGTACAGCTGGTAATAGCTGCGATAATCACTGCGCCATCGGGCATTAGCCCATCAGCGCCTGCATTGTCATAGGCTTTGGCAATGCCTCGTTCAGCCAAGGCTGAGGTCGGTAAACGCAGGTGTGGGCTTGATGGCCCAGCCATGGTACGGCCAACACTAGACAAGTCAAAGGTTAATACTCGCCCATACTGCGCATCCACCATGTCATCGGCCCATAAGCCGTTGGTTTTGGCGTAAGTTTCAACCAAAGCCACTTGCTCTGGTTCACGTCCGGTAATATTAAGGTAATCGATAGTTTGTTGGTCGATATAAAATAACGCCGCAGAGGCTCCATATTCAGGAGTCATATTAGAAATAGTTGCGCGGTCACCAATGGTTAAACCGTTAGCTCCTTCGCCAAAGAATTCAAGATATGAAGACACTACCTTTTGTGCACGTAAAAACTCAGTAAGCGCCAAAACCATATCGGTGGCAGTGATGCCTGGTTGCCTCTTGCCGGTCAATTCTACACCGATAATGTCTGGTAAACGCATCATAGACGCCCTACCCAACATCACGTTTTCTGCTTCCAAACCACCCACACCAACAGCGATTACACCTAGAGCATCAATGTGCGGTGTATGGCTGTCAGTACCGATACAAGTGTCTGGAAAGGCTAAACCTTCACGGTTTTGAATAACCGGGGACATTTTTTCCAGATTGATCTGATGCATAATGCCGTTGCCGGCAGGGATCACATCAACGTTTTTAAACGCCGTTTTAGTCCATTCAATAAAATGGAAGCGGTCATCGTTGCGACGGTCTTCAATGGCACGGTTTTTTTCAAACGCGTCAGCGTCAAAACCGGCATGCTCTACAGCCAAAGAGTGGTCAATAATCAGTTGCGTAGGTACTACTGGATTCACTTTTGAAGGATCGCCGCCTTGGTCTGCAATGGCATCCCTTAACCCGGCTAAGTCTACCAAAGCGGTTTGCCCTAAAATGTCATGGCACACTACGCGTGCTGGGTACCAAGGAAAGTCTAGATCCTGTTTACGCTCAATCAATTGCTTAAGAGAAGCCGTTAACATAGCCGGGTCGCAGCGTCGTACCAACTGCTCTGCTAATATCTTGGAGGTGTAAGGCAGTTTGGCGTAGGCACCTTCACTAATGTCATTAATAGCCGATGGGGTATCGAAATAATCTAACCCGGTATCAACCAAAGCCTTGCGGTAGTTGGTGTTCATCCTTATTAACCTCGGTTAGCTATGTCGACCCACTGGGCAGTTTCAGGGCCGGTGTAGTCTGCGCTTGGACGAATGATGCGATTGTTGGTGCGTTGCTCCATTACGTGGGCCGCCCAGCCAGTAAGGCGTGACATCACAAAAATCGGGGTAAATAATTTGGTTGGAATGCCCATAAAATTATAGGTAGAAGCATGGAAGAAATCGGCATTACAAAATAACTTCTTTTCACGCCACATGACTTCTTCACAACGAACAGAAACTGGATATAAATGAGTGTCGCCGATAGATTCTGCCAGTTTTTCAGACCAGCCTTTAATTATGACGTTACGTGGATCGGACTCACGGTAAATCGCATGACCAAAACCCATAATTTTGTCTTTACGGGCTAACATACCCATGATGGCGGTCTCGGCTTCATCTGGCGTTTTCCAGCTGTCGATCATATCCATAGCCGCTTCGTTGGCGCCGCCGTGTAATGGGCCTCTTAAGCTACCAATAGCGCCCGTTACACATGAATGCATGTCGGACAGTGTGGAGGCACAAACCCTAGCAGTAAAGGTGGATGCGTTAAACTCGTGTTCGGCATACAAAATCAGAGATACGTTCATCACCTTGGCGTGTAATTCACTGGGTTTTTTATCATGTAATAAATGTAAGAAATAGGAACCTATAGAGTCGTCATCGGTTTCGGTTTCTATACGTACACCATCATGGCTAAAGCGATACCAATAACAAATGATGGCTGGGAATAAGGCTAGTAAACGGTCGGTAACCTCTTGCTCCATGGAGAAATCGATTTCGGTCTCTAAGTTACCCAGCATAGAGCAACCTGTGCGCATGACGTCCATAGGATGGGCATCAGCAGGAATCTGCTCTAGCACAGTTTTTAGGGCCTGCGGCAAGTGGCGCATACCCTGTAGCTTCTGGGTATAAGCATCAAGTTCTGTTTGATTGGGTAAATGTCCTTTAAGTAGCATGTGGGCTACTTCTTCAAAACTGGCCTTTTCTGCCAATTCACTAATGTCATAACCACGGTAAGTTAAGCCTGTGCCGGTTAAACCAACGGTACACAGTGCGGTAGAACCTGCAGATTGGCCCCTTAGGCCAGCGCCAGAAATAGGTTTAGTGCTCATTGTAATAGTCCTTTTGTTGGTGTCGTTACAGGTTTTTTCCAGCTGCGAATAATTCGTCTAATTTTTCTTCAAACGAGTGATAGTCTAAGAAGTCGTACAGTTCCATGCGGGTTTGCATGGTATCAATGACTGCCTTTTGATCACCGTCGGCTAATAAGTGCTCGTACACATTAAGAGCGGCCTTGTTCATAGCCCGAAAGGCGCTAAGTGGATAAAGCACCATGTCTACTCCCACCTTGGCCAATTCACTCTTGTTGTACAAAGGCGTGGCGCCAAATTCTGTAATGTTGGCTAATAAAGGCACAGATATAGCCTTAGCAAATGCTTCATAATCGGTGAGTTCATGCACGGCTTCAGCAAAAATGCCGTCGGCACCTGCTTCTATACAGGCTTGAGAACGGTCAATAGCAGCTTGTAAGCCGTCCTTTTGGAAGGCGTCGGTTCGAGCCATGATAAAAAACTCGTCATTAACACGAGCATCTACCGCAGCTTTAACCCGATCTACCATTTCTTGGGTAGATACAATTTCTTTATTAGGTCGATGGCCACAGCGCTTTTGCGCCACTTGGTCTTCAATATGCACAGCGGCAACGCCTGCAGATTCCATGCCTTTAATGGCGCGGGCAATATTAAAAGCTCCACCCCAGCCTGTATCAATATCCACTAATAAAGGCAGTTCGCTGGCCGCTGTGATCCGTCTAGCATCTGCTAACACATCGTTAAGGCTAGTCATGCCTAGATCGGGCAAACCGTACGAGGCATTAGCTACTCCGCCACCAGAAAGGTAAATAGCGTGATGGCCAACTTTTTCAGCCATCATCGCACTGTAGGCGTTAATAGTGCCGACGATTTGCAATGGATCATTATTGCTGATCGCCGCGCGGAATTTAGCACCTTGGCTCATTCTAGTAGTCTTGCTCATTGGTCATTTACATCCTGGGTGGTTGATTGTATTTGCATGCGTTGCATGATGTTCTGTCGAGCGTTATTGATGTGACGCTTCATAAGCCATTCGGCTAATTCCCCATCACCTTCTTCAATAGCGCTACAAATTTGGTCGTGCTCTTTTAAGGCTTGTTGAGGTCGGTTACTAGACAGGCTAAATTGGTACCTGTACATGCGTACGAGTTGATACAAATCTCCGGCGAGCATGTCAATCAGGCGCTTATTTTTACTGCCGTGAACGATGCAGTAATGAAAATCCACATCGCCTTCCTGCTGAAAGTAAGATTGGCCTTGAGTGTCTAAAATGTGCTTACGATGGCTATTAAGTAGTAATCTAAGGTTAGATTTTTCTTCTGATGACATCGCTTGAGCCGCAAGCTTGGCAGCCAAACCCTCTAGAGATTCGCGTATTTGATAAATTTCTAACAACTCTTGGTAAGAAAGTTTTACTACCCTCGCACCGACATTAGGCGTGCGCGTGATCAAACGCATAGACTCAAGCCTACTCATGGCTTCTCGTAGGGGCCCGCGGCTTATACCGTGAATACGGGCGAGTTCAGGCTCATTAAGCTTTTGGCCTTGGGCAATGGTGCCAGTAATAATATCTTTTACGATACGCTCGCACACTTGTTTAGCTAAGGTTGTTATTTCTTCCTGCATAATGGATTGTCTACACATTTAGAGTGAATCTATTATAATCCACCTAATTAGGGATATCAAATTAGACATTGATCTAATATTGTCTACAATATTGCCATACAGGATGTTATTTATGTTTTGATAATATTGAGTTTCTGCTGTTAATTAGAGTAAAGCCCTAGTGCCACTCCCTTCGGACAGTTAGAATACCTCCTCTATAAGTCTTAAGATCGTTACTGTGTATATAGCCAACCTACCTTTCGTAGAAAATGCCTGTCATTACTTTGAAGCCATACGGCATCTTTCAATGCCTTTGTTATTGGATTCTAGCCGCCCAGCGAGTCATTTTGGTCGTTACGATATCGCCATGGCTGCACCACTGGCTGTGATTAGCCATAAAGATGGTGTGACTAAAGTTGAGCAAAACAACACTATTAAAGTAATGGATATAGACCCTTTTGATTTAATTGGTGAATTGCAAAGTGAGTTGCTCGCTGATACGAGCAAACTGGCCCAAGCCCAAGGCATTCCTTTTACTGGTGGTGCTGCAGGACTATTTGGTTTTGACCTAGGCCGCTCCATAGAAACTCTGCCTGCAATTGCGGCGGCAGACATAGCAATGGAACACCTGTGCATAGGTATTTACCCTTGGGCCATTATTACCGACCATGAGTTACAAACTAGCTATTTGGTAAGCCAGCTTGATGAATTAAGCAGTCAAGCCTTAATGGCCGATATTCTTCAAGCTAAACCCATAATAGACAAAGACTTCAGTCTCAAACGGGACTTTGTATCGAACATGACACAAGAACAATATGCTGAAAAGTTCCACCGTGTCATTGATTATATTCATGCTGGAGACTGTTATCAGGTCTGTTTGGCTCAACGTTTCGATGCGCCATATAAAGGCAATCCATGGCAGGCCTACAAACAGCTTCGGCTGGTATCCCCTACGCCATTCAGTGCCTACATGGAAACATCAGAAGGTGCCTTATTGAGCTTGTCACCAGAACGGTTTTTACAGGTGGATAATTGCAAGGTAGAAACTAAACCGATTAAAGGTACCCGCCCAAGAGGCAAAACAGACGCTGAAGACCAACAGTTATACGAAGAGTTGGCGGCAAGCCCAAAAGACCGTTCTGAAAACGTAATGATCGTTGATTTACTACGAAACGACCTCAGCAAACATTGCCTGCCATTTTCTGTAAAGGTTCCTAGTTTATTTGCCATTGAGAGCTACAGTAACGTACATCACCTTGTCACTACTGTTACTGGAGAGTTGGAATCTAGCGAACAGATTTTACCTTTGTTAAGAGGTGCTTTCCCGGGTGGTTCGATCACCGGAGCGCCTAAGTTGCGTGCTATGGAAATTATTGAAGAATTAGAACCTCATCGCCGAAGTAGTTACACGGGTTCTATTGGTTACATAAGTAGCAATGGCCGTATGGATACTAATATTTGTATTCGGACTTTAGTCACTAATGCCAAGGGTGATGGCGGCGGCCATATTTATTGTTGGGCCGGAGGTGGCTTAGTAGCAGATTCTGAATGTGACGCTGAATACCAAGAAACCTTTGATAAGGTAAATAACCTGCTTAATGGTTTGCGTAAACTTTGAATCAGAAGTGCTTTAACTACTTACCGAATGGGTAGTGTTTTAGGCTCAAACAAGGCATCAAGTTCTTGTTGCGTGTGGCATTCTTGAGCTTCATTAACTTTGCTTTTGGTGAGGTTGGGTGCAAAGGCTTCTATAAAATCGTACATATATCCCCGTAGGAAAGTACCCTTTCTAAAGCCAATATTTGTGGTGCTATGAGCAAACAAATGACTTGCATCCAACGCCACTAAATCGCCATCCAGTTCAGGTTCATATGCCATAGACGCAATGATACCCACTCCAAGACCTAGCCTAACGTAAGCCTTAATAACATCCGAATCTACCGCTGTAAAAACTACTTTTGGCTCTAGATTGGCAATATTAAAAGCGTCGTCCAGTTTAGAACGTCCAGTGAAACCAAATACATAAGTAACAATAGGGTGTCTTGCTAGTTCTTCTAAAGACAACTTTTCTACCTGGGCTAGGGGGTGGTCTTTAGGCACAACGACAGATCGGTTCCAGTGATAACAAGGCATCATCAATAAATCACTGAATTGATCTATGGCTTCGGTAGCAATAGCAAAGTCCACTTGGCCATCTGAGGCCAAACTGGCTATTTGTTTAGGTGTGCCCTGCTGCATATGTAATGATACATCAGGATACTGGCCAATAAAGTTATTGATTACCTTAGGCAATGCATAACGTGCTTGGGTGTGGGTTGTGGCAATAGACAAAGAGCCTTTAGTTTCATCAGTGTACTCTTGAGCCTTACGTCTAATACCATCGACCTTTAAAAGGACATCGTTAGCTGACTCTAAAATGGATTTTCCTGCAGGGGTAACGTGAGTGAGATGCTTGCCACTTCTAGCAAAAATTTCTACTCCTAGCTCATCTTCTAGTAGGCGGATCTGCTTACTTATGCCTGGCTGCGATGTAAATAAACTCTGGGCTGTAGCCGACACATTGAGGTTGTGTTTTTCTACTTCACAGATGTATTTTAGCTGTTGTAACTTCATAAACACGTTATACCTTATAAGATTATCTGCAAATAGTAACACATATAACAAAAAAGCATATGAGTATAGTTACAGCGCATTAACCTTTTGCAAGAGGTTAACTAAATCATCTATGGCTGGAACACCAACAACTGTTTCTGAATACAGCTGGCCTTGTGCATCGTAAAACACAAGTGCTGGAGGCCCTACCAAACGCATACCCTGCATCAGTTGCTGTGCTGCCAGGCTGTTAACAGTGACATCTACTTTAACCACCTTAAAATCCGCCAAGGCAAGTTTCACGCGATCATCGGTAAACACAAAGCTATCCAATTCTTTACAGGAAATACACCAGTCAGCATAGAAATCTAACATTACAGGCTGCTTATCCAGTTTTGCTTGCTGCAACAAAGGCGCTAGCGCATCAGGCAAAATTTTAGTGAAATTCAACGTGGGCACCTTGCCCTGAACCATGCTCTTGGTTTTGCCGTCGACCAGCTCACCCAACGGTTGTAATAGGCTCCCTGTGCCAGCGATCTGCCCTACAGCCAGGACGATTCCGTAAAGACCTAAAAACATCGCGAATGTATAGCTTATTACCGCAGCAGATACTGTCTCTAAAGGCGGTTGCCAGCGATGATGTAAGGCCAACACCAGGGCGATAATAATGGCTATAAGTGCAACCAGCATAAGAGTTGCCTCTGGCCAAACCCGGTCGGTCATCCATAGGGCCATTAACAACATTAAAAAACCAAAACAAACTTTTATTCGCTGCATCCATGGACCCGTTTTGGGAATCCATTTGCTCGCTGAAGTTCCCACCAATAGCAATGGCACGCCCATACCTAAACCCATAACAAACAAGGCAAAGCCACCGGTGACTGCATCCCCAGTTTGGGCGATGAATAATAGCGCTCCAGCTAACGGTGCCGCTACACAAGGCCCTACCACTAGCGCAGACAATATGCCCATGACTGCTACACCGGTATATTGACCGCCTAATTGGTTATCGCTAATCGAATTTATTTTGTTTTGTATAGATTGTGGCATTTGCACATTAACCCAGCCAAACATAGCCACAGCAAAGAGCACAAACAATGCAGCTGTGGTGCCTATTACTGCAGGGTGTTGTAATGCAATTTGTACGTTTGCACCACTTAGTCCTGCAACGACTCCGGCCACACTATATGTTGCTGCCATAGATAACACATAAATGAGGGATAATAAAAAGCTTTTGGCTGGTCCTGGTTTGGGATTAAGGCCCACAATAATGCTCGACAAAATAGGCACCATAGGTAATACACATGGCGTAAACGCTAAAGCCAGACCGGCAAAGAAGAAAATGACTAACAAGGTCGCAAGAGACGTGTTTTCGAGATTTTGTATGAACCAATTGGCATTAGTGCCACTAGCTTTGGACCAGTCTGTAGCTTGTATCTCCAATGGTTGGCTAACTGCCGTAGCAATGCTGGTAGCAGTGAGTGGAATGGTCGTACTTTGTGGGGGGTAGCAAACACCTCCAATCCAGCATCCTTGGTAATAAATAGTGAGGTGAGTTGCGGCGGTGGGCGTGTTGGGTAATACACCTGTTACATGGAGTTCCTTGTAATAAACCATTGTAGTGCCAAATAAGGGATCATCCTTCACCACAGCTGGAGGCAACACTACCTGCTCTAGAGGCTGATTATTAGATGTGGTAAAAGCCAATTTGTCTTGATACAGGTAATAGTCTTCAGCAATGGTCCAAATGACATCAACTTGGTCATTATTTTGTTGCCCGCTCACAACGAAAGCTTGCTCTGCCGGCAGTGGGTGTTCGACAGTATTGAATAATCCTGCTTGGATTTGCATCGACAAAAGCAATCCTATGAACACAGCAAGTGTTTCTCCAATGAAGAGTGAACGACTATTTATACCCAGTATTGCCATGATCCTTTTCTCTCAAACACGATTTAGGTGAGATTCATTTGTTTGTGGGCCTTTATTTGTGTTACAAAGGACGGCTTGATTATAGCGTTTAGACCTTGTCTTAAGCCAATCTTTTACCATTATTTACTATTAGTTATTTTATTGAGACACACTATGACAGACCGTCGCATCGAAGACCTGAATATTGCCAGCCAACAGGTTCTTACATCCCCTGAGGATCTAAAAAATCAACTACCCACCACCAGTATGATTGCTGATGGTGTAATGCAGGCTCGTCAAACCATAAAGAATATTTTAGATGGTAAAGACCACCGTTTATTTGTGGTAATAGGCCCCTGCTCTATTCACGATACGGAAGCTGCTTTAGATTATGGACGCCGCTTGGTAGAATTGGCCAACGAGCTGAAAGACACTCTTTACATCGTCATGAGGGTTTATTTTGAAAAGCCGCGTACTACAGTAGGTTGGAAAGGACTAATTAATGACCCTCACCTAGACGGTACATTTGATATTGAAACAGGTTTACACATTGGCCGTAAGCTTATGCTTGATTTATCGGCTATGGGTTTACCGTTGGCTACAGAAGCACTAGATCCTATTTCACCTCAATATCAATCAGACTTGTGGAGTTGGGCAGCTATAGGCGCACGTACCACAGAATCTCAAACCCACCGCGAAATGTCGTCTGGCCTATCCTGTCCCATTGGTTTTAAAAATGGCACTGACGGTGGCTTAACGGTTGCCTTTAATGCGCTCGAATCTATGGCATCACCCCACTCGTTTTTAGGCATCAACCCTCATGGCCAAGTCTCGATCACTCGCACTAGTGGAAATCAGTATGGCCACGTAGTGCTTCGTGGAGGTGGTGGCAAACCCAACTATGATTCGGTGAATGTAGCCCTGTGCGAACAAGCCCTTGCAAAAGATGGTTTGTCTGGCAATATCATGGTGGACTGTAGCCATGCTAACTCGAGTAAAGACCCCTCTATCCAGCCTTTGGTGATGGATAATATTGCGCAACAAATTAATGAAGGCAATGACTCTATAGTTGGCCTCATGATTGAAAGTAACATTAACTGGGGTAACCAATCTATTCCACACAATTTATCTGAATTACAATACGGAGTCTCAGTAACTGACGCTTGTATAGATTGGGATACAACAGAAACGAGCATGCGTGAACTCGCCAGCAAATTGAAGCAGAGATTACCTAAACGACCTCGGGTAGCTTAAAGCCTCCTTTAGAGCAAAAAAACCAGCAATTAGAGCTGGTTTTTTTTGCTTTAAGAAAAGCTCTACACCCTACACTCTACATGTAGGCATTTTCGGTATTTGAGTGATCTGTGACATCGCGAACTGCACCAATGCCAGGAATTCTTTCCATTAAGGTCTTTTCGACACCTTCCTTTAGCGTTAAGGAAACAGAACTACAGCCCTGGCAACCGCCACCAAACTTTAGTACGGCCACATTGCAATCTTCTTCTGCGACTACACCGACCAAACTGACATCGCCACCGTGGGAGGCTAAACTCGGATTAATTTCAGTGTATAAGTAGTAATTAACTTGTGCATCTAGTGGACTATCGGCACTCACTTGAGGCATTTTAGCATTAGGGGCCTTGATAGTGAGTTGACCACCCATCCGATCTGCACTGTAGTCAATAAAGGCGTCATCCAAATAGGCTACGCTAGCCGGATCGACATAAACTCGGAATTTCTCTAAGTCTGAGAACTCGTCGGTAATTTTAACTTCATCTGGGCGGCAGTATGCTAAACACGTTTCGGCGTTTGGGGTACCTGGATCAGTCACAAAAATACGGACTGAAATGCCTTCTACATCTTGCTTTGAAAGCAACTCTGCTAGATAGTCTTGGGCACTGGGGGTGATGTCTATGTAATCCACTATATTTTCCTTTATTACCAACCACATGAGCAACTTATAGGTGCTCAACTATTGGGCTATTATATACCCTACTGTTTTACTTGGGTATTCATTTTAAAGACTAGGTAAAAAAGCATATAATAGTGCATCAATTGATCAACATACCAATTAGGCGTCTGTTAAGCAGCTATACATGAGCAATTCTCAAACAAACCATTTACATTCTACTCGGGAACCTACTTTGGCCAATTTATGGCCCGTTGCGTTGCCATTGAGTGGCGCCATGTTGTCTCAAGCTGCAGTAGGCTTAGTTGACACGGCCCTTGTTGGGCATTTGGGTGGTTTGGCGTTAGCAAGTGTGAGTATTGGTAGTTATCTGGTGTTTGTTTTGGTGGCCATTATCACTGGATTGGGTACTGGCTGGCATGGTCTAGTGTCACAGCATTCTTTGTCACATAAGGGGTTGATGGGTTTAGGTTTGGTGTACGGCATCCTTATGTCCATTTGTTTAGGTATAGCAGGTGCATTTATAGTAGATGATGTAATCAATTTTTTTGTGTTAGATGATCGCATCAATAGCCTTGCGGCCTATTATGCTCAATCTCGTCTTTGGGCTTTACCCGCCATTGTTCTGAGCATTGCGGTTAGAATCTATTGGAGTGAACTGGGTACCCCATGGCAATATACCCAAGTAGTTGTACTTGCCCATCTAGCTAATATACCCATTAGTTACGGTCTAATTTACGGTATTGGTGGGTTGCCAGCAATGGGAGCGGGAGGCGCCGGGGTCGGCACCAGCATTGCCCTTTGGTTGGGTGTTTTGTTGCAACTGTTTTTATTGCTTAAAAGAAGCGTTAGGTTTGAAGCATTTTCATGTCAATTTAGCATCACAAACTTGCTCTTGTTATTGCGTTTTACTTGGCCACCGATGCTGCAACAACTGGCATTTGCTTTACACTTGGCTTTGTTTTTGTGGATATTAAGCCAACTTGGGGCTTCCGTAATGGCGGCTTCCTTTGCTGTACTCAATGTGGGACTTTTGCTCATTCTACCCGCTATTGGCTTGGGTCAAGCTGCATTGTCCCTAATAGGCACTGCCATGGCGAACAAAGATAAAGTTAAAACTATGGCGTGGAGCAAACTGATCTTGGCCACGGGGATACTTACTGCCCTTGCATTGGCTCTTTTTGTAGGCGTTATGGCGCCATGGTTTGCACAACTTCTATTGGTTAATAGGGAATTACAACAACTGACCGCGATGGCCTTACCTTGGTATGCCATGGCCATGATTTTAGAAACCTGTATCATTATTCTAAGCCGCTTTGTGTTGTTAACGGGCCTGCGTAAGACTGGTTTAATACTTGTAACTGCTAGCCAATGGCTGCTGTTCTTGCCACTATTGGCTTGGTTAGCACCAACATATGGGTTTATGGCCGTGTGGTGGTTACATGTTGTTTATCGAATACTAGCGGTGGTAATACTTTGGTGGATTTGGCGACGTTACATAAAAGGCTTACCTAGGGGCCAAAATTTTTCACATATTAAGGAATAAGGATGCATACGGAATCGGTAATATTTTCATTTTTTTTGATCTTTACAGGCGCTGCCCTGCTAGCCACCCTATCCTTGTATTTTCGCCAGCCCTTATTGTTAGCCTACATCGTTTTAGGCGCAATATTGGGGCCTTTTGGCCTTGAGTGGGTGGTGGATACTGAGTTGTTAGCAGATGTTTCCCATATCGGTATTATTTTCCTGCTGTTTCTTATCGGTCTTGATATGCAACCTAGCCATTTGTTACAGATGCTGAGGAAAGGCTATATGGTGGCTTTTATAAGCTCTGTAGCTTTTGCTCTACTAGGTTTTTTGGTGGGGTATGGTTTCGGCTTCAATATGATAGATAGCCTTATTATCGGGGCTTCCACCATGTTCTCCAGTACCATCATTGGCATCAAGCTACTACCTACAACGGTATTGCATCATAAGCAAACAGGTGAGCTCGTTGTGGGCTTGTTGTTACTACAAGATCTGTTGGCCATTATTCTTTTAACCTTTTTGACCACGTTAGGCGAACAGTTTAGCCAGGGATTAGAACTATCCTTAAACGTTGATTTGCTAATAAGTCTTGGGGCTTTACCGGTAGTTATGTTCGCTGCATTGGGTTTTGTACGTTGGGTGTTGTTGCCTCTGATAAAGCGATTTGACCGCTTTCACGAGTACATCTTTCTTTTGGCCTTAGGCTGGTGTCTAGGGTTGGCTGAACTGGCTCACAGCATTGGTTTGTCTGCCGAAATTGGTGCATTTATTGCGGGAGTCAGCTTGGCCTCTAGTGTGATTAGCCAGTATATTGCAATTAACTTAAAACCGATTAGAGATTTCTTTTTGGTGTTGTTTTTCTTTTCAATAGGTGCCAGCTTTAACTTTCCTCTGATGCACTCCATTTGGTTTCAGTGTTTGGTGTTAGCCACTCTAGTGGTGACCATAAAGCCTGTTGTATTCGGCTGGATTATCAGGCCAATTTGTAAGTCCAAGGCTACTTCATGGGAAGTTGGTTTTAGGTTAGGCCAAACTAGCGAGTTTTCTATTTTAATTGCTACACTGGCAGCCTCCAGCATGTTGATAAGTGAATCTGCCTCCCTACTGATACAAGCCACGGCAATCATTACATTTGTGGCATCGTCTTATCTTGTAGTATGGAATTTCAAGTCCCCTATCGCTGTGAAAGATCATTTACGACATGACTAAAAAAGCCCCAGCAGGAATACTGCTGGGGCTTAATCAATTACCGAGTAAATAGCTTAGCGTCTTAAAGTATGTTTAAGGAGTGTTTTTAACTTGGTGTTCTCATAGTTACCAATTCTTCCGCGCTGGTAGGATGGATACCAATGGTTGCATCAAAATCGGCCTTGGTAGCTCCGGCCTTCATAGCCACTGCAAAACCTTGTAGCATTTCACCAGCGCCTTCTCCTACTATGTGTAATCCAATCACTTGATCCGTAGAGTTATCTACAATCAACTTCATAAAACTGCGCTCATCACTGCCACTCAAGGTATGTTTCATGGGCTTAAAGTCTGAACGATATATGGTGACTTCACCGTACTTCTCCAAAGCTTGATGCTCTGTTAAGCCTATGGTGCCAACGTTAGGTTGGGTGAACACAGCGGTTGGAATAAGGTCGTAATCCATACGTTTAGCGCCATCACCATACCAGTGATTCACTAGTACCATAGCTTCAGCTAAGGCCACAGGGGTCAGTTCAATACCTCCAGTTACATCGCCCAGAGCATAGATATTGTCTATATTAGTCTGAAACTTATCGTTGACTGCAATAGTTCCTTTCCCAGTGGTCTCTATACCTAAGGTTTCCAGGCCAATTCCAGCCAACCGAGGATTGCGTCCAATAGCCATAAGGACTTGGTCAACTTCTTTACTGGAGCCGTCTGCGAAGGTTACCAACAGACTTTGGTTAGCCTGGCGAGTAACATTGCTCACTTGGCTTTGGTAATTCATTTCAATGCCCTGCTTACGCATTTCTTGATCCACAAAACGCCTTACATCATCATCGAAGCTACGCATAATAAGGTCACCGCGGTATGACACTTGTACTTGGCTGCCTAAACCCTGAAAAATACAAGCAAACTCAAGGGCAATATAACCAGCTCCCACAACTAATAGCCGTTTTGGGAATTCTGTAAGATCAAATATCTCATCCGAGCTAATTAGTAAATCGGCGTAATCAACATCAGGAATATTAGGAGCACCTCCTGTTGCTATGACAATACGTTCTGCAGTGTAATCGGTGCCATCTACAGTAACAGTGTTTCTGTCCTTGAGGCTGGCATAACCACGAATAATTTGTGCACCTGAGTTGTTAAGTAGGTTGGCATAAATACTGTTAAGGCGGGCGATTTCTGTTTTTTTATTAGCAACTAATGTCGGCCAGTGGAACGTGGCTGAACCCACGTTCCAACCAAAACCCTTGGCGTTTTCAAAATCATGGCTGAAGTGACTGGCGTAAGTGTAGAGCTTTTTAGGCACGCAGCCTACATTCACACAAGTGCCTCCTAGCGCTCTGTCATCAGCAATCGCCACCTTTGCACCTTCACCTGCCGCCATCCGTGCTGCTCTTACACCACCTGAACCTGCGCCAATAACAAATACATCAAAATCGAATTTCATAAGGACAAATCTCTACAGCCAGGTTAGTTGTTCTAGGAAAACCAATGGAAACAAAGGTAGGTCCGTTTTCACCCATCAATATTTCCATTACAATAGTACAAAGTCTATCAGCCTTCCAACGTTATTGTTGGCTTACATCATTTTAATCGAGTTAAAAAAATGTACCTTGTATCCTTTAACATTAATAGCATCCGCGCGCGCATCCCACAACTGGAAGCTATTGTTAATCAATACCAGCCTGCAGTGATTGGTTTGCAAGAAACCAAGGTTCAAGATCTTGAATTTCCTATAGAAGAGACACAGAGATTAGGCTACGAAACGATTTTCCATGGCCAAAAAGGTCATTATGGCGTGGCACTGATGACCAATTTGCCAATATTAAAGGTGATTAAAGGTTTACCAGGGGATACTGAAGACTCTCAACGGCGGCTGGTAGGTGCAGTGTTACAGCTACCTAGTGGAGATACCATGACCGTATTTAATGGTTACTTTCCCCAAGGCGAAAACGTTGAACACATTAGTAAATTCCCAGCTAAGCGGGATTTCTATGCTGGCCTCACTGCCCTTCTAAATACTGAATACAAGAACACAGACCATCTAGTGGTAATGGGCGATATCAATGTTGCAGCACAAGACATAGACATCGGCATAGGTGAAGACAACCGTAAGCGCTGGCTTAAGTCTGGTAAAGCTAGCTTTCAACCAGAAGAGCGTCAATGGCTAAGTGATCTTCGTAAATTCGGTCTGACCGACAGCTACCGTCAATTACACCCCGAATTAGAGGATTATTCCTGGTTTGATTACCGAAGCAGAGCGTTTGAACGTGAACCAAAACGCGGACTGCGTATTGACCAAATATTGTTAACTAAAGGGTTGCTAGACTCTTGTAAAGAAGCAGGTATTGATTATGTTGTACGAGGAATGGAAAAACCATCGGACCATTGCCCAATTTTTACGAAATTAACCTTTGTTTAAAGCGGTATAATAATTCTAATTGATATGCTTTTTGGTTATAATGTTTTTAGCATTTATTAATAATATTTGTAATTCCTAATTTAGATTGGTCTATAATGTGTAGTAACCAGTTAACCTTTGGCTCAAAAGCACTAATATAAGTGCGGAGAAAATCGCCCCATGTCTAACCTTACGCAAGAAGCCGCAGAAGCGGCATCTGACCTGAAAGCTAACGCCAAAATTGCTGCCACTATGCTTAAGGCGATAGCCAATGAAAGCCGGTTGCTAATTTTATGTAACTTAGAAGGTAAAGAACTTTCTGTTACAGAGCTAAATGACCACTTAGAATTGAGCCAGTCTGCCTTGTCGCAGCACTTAGCAGTATTGCGAAAAGACGGCTTGGTTAAAACTCGAAGAGAGTCACAAACCATCTATTATTCGCTTTCAGATGTGCGCGCTTCAAAAGTTATCAAAACTCTGCACGAATTATACTGCTCTTAGTGTAAATCAAGACAAATCAAATATTTTGCCTGGATTCATAATATTTTTTGGATCCAAGGCTCGCTTGATTAGACCCATAGTGTTCACTGCATCGGCTCCATGTTCCTCTAATAAATACGTCTTCTTCCTTAAACCTATTCCGTGTTCCCCAGTACACGTACCTTGCAGTGCTAAGGCTTGTTGAACGAGATAGTGGCTTAATTCATTGGCAGCCTCTACTTGTGCTTTGTTATCGGGGTAGAACAGAATAAGAAGATGAAAATTACCGTCACCTACATGACCAACTAATGGGCAATTAAAGCCAAGTTCTAGGGCTTTGGCTTCTGCTAATTCTATACAATCAGCCAGTTTAGAAATCGGCACACACACGTCGGTACTAATTGCACTTGCGCCTGGATTGAGTGCTAAACCAGCAAAATAGGCCTGGTGCCTTGCTTTCCATAATTCATTTCGCTGTTCTAAGGTCTCTGCCCAACGAAAGTCAGCTCCAATATATTCTTTGGCTACAGATTCAACCACAGCGATCTGTTCATCAACGCTAGATGGTGAACCATGGAACTCCATAAACAATGTAGGTTGGGCAGTAAATCCTTGTAACTTAGAATACTCTATACAGGCGCCCATTTGGCAGCTATTAAGTAATTCAATTCGCGCCAAAGGGACAGCAAGTTGCATGCACTCAATCACACATTGAGCGGCTTTATTGACGCTAGGAAAACTACATACAGCTGCGCGAATCTGCTCTGGAACTGGGAATATTCGCAACCTTAGCTCAGTGATGATTCCTAACGTGCCTTCCGCTCCAACATATAGATGAGTTAAGTCGTAGCCCGCTGCGCTCTTTCTTGCCCGACCTCCAGTTTGTATCACATCACCATTAGGTGTCACCACGGTAAGCCCAAGAACCACCTCTTTCATAGTCCCATAGCGCACAGCATTGGTCCCTGAGGCTCTAGTGGAAGCCATACCACCTAAGCTGGCATTAGCACCGGGATCTAAGGGGAAAAATAAACCACTCGTCTTTAATGCATAGTTCAAGGCTTCACGGGTAACACCTGCTTCCAGCTTTACGTCAAAGTCCTCAGCGTTAACTTCTAGAACTTGATCCATGCCCGTTAGATCAATGCTCACCCCGCCGTGAACAGGAACTAACTGACCTTCTAGCGATGTGCCTGTGCCAAAGGGAATGATTGGGATATTGTATTCACTACAGATACATACAGCCTTTGCGACCGATCGAGTCGAATCGAGCATAAGCACAGCATCTGGTAACAAGTCACTGACATAGCCTTCTCCGCTACTGTGTTCTTGGCGAGTATTGGCATTGTCACTGTATTTCTCACCAAACGCCTGTTTTAATTCTGCCAGGCCTTGTTGTTTTGTCTTCATTGACAAGTCTCCAATAGTTTTACTTAGCTGACGATGTGGCCGCCTCTTTCCAGTCTTCATAATCTATACGAGGATGCATCAGGAAGCGAGTGTTTAACCCATAAAAAAGCCCCCGGCTAGTATTCTAGTCGAGGGCTTTTTAAGTTGCTTAAGCTAATGTAGTTAATGAAGTTAATTAAGCAGTAAGTTCTAACAATAATTTGTTAAGTCGTGAAACATAAGCTGCGGGGTCTTCTAGCTGTCCACCTTCTGCCAATTGTGCTTGGTCAAACAGAACACGAGTTAACTCACTAAAGCGATCTTCATCAGCTTCATCATTAAGTTTGGCAACCAATGGGTGCTCTGGGTTTAGCTCAAACGTTGGCTTAGTAGAAGGCATCGCCTGGCCAGCGGCCTCCATAATGCGGCGCATCTGCAGCCCCATATCGTCTTCACCAACCACCAAACACGCAGGAGAGTCTGTCAAACGATGGGTGATACGTACGCTTTCTACTTGATCTTCCAACAACGCTTTAACTCGCTCAACAAGGCCTTCGTATTGCTTGGCCTGTTCTTCCTGTTCTTTCTTTTCAGCTTCGTCTTCTACTTCGCCTAGGTCTAAAGCGCCTTTAGCAACGTCTTGCAACTGAGTACCGTCAAAGTCCATCATGTGAGACATTAACCACTCGTCTACACGTTCAGATAGCAACAGCACTTCGATTCCTTTCTTACGGAAGATCTCCAAGTGAGGGCTGTTCTTGGCAGTATTGTGATTATCGGCAACCACATAGTAGATCTTATCTTGACCTTCTTGCATGCGGTCTTTGTACTCAGCCAAGCTGTGAATCTGGTCTGTTTTGTCATCGGTACTGGATGAGAAACGCAACAAATTAGCAATTTTTTCCTTGTTGTTGTGATCTTCCGCTGGGCCTTCTTTCATGACCTGCCCGAACTCTTTCCAGAAAGTAGCATACTGTTCAGGTTGCTTTTTGGACATTTTCTCAAGTACATCAAGTACTCGCTTAGTTAATGCGGCGCGCATTGAATCGATAACGGGGTCTTTTTGTAAGATTTCACGAGACACGTTAAGAGACAAATCGTTACTGTCTACAACACCTTTAATAAAGCGTAAGTACATAGGCAAGAACTGCTCGGCTTCATCCATGATAAATACGCGTTGTACGTATAGCTTTAAACCACGTGTTGCTTCACGCTGATACATATCCATTGGCGCTTTGGCTGGGATATATAGCAGACTAGTATATTCAAGCTTGCCCTCTACCTTGTTATGGGCCCATGACAAAGGATCTTGAAAGTCGTGCGATACGTGTTTGTAAAACTCATGGTATTCTTCGTCTTTCACTTCTGAGCGAGACTTAGTCCAAAGGGCTGTAGCAGAGTTAACGGTTTCTTCTTCAGGCTCTTGCTTGTCTGCATCTTCACCATAATGTTCTTTCATCATAATGACAGGGATAGAGATATGGTCAGAGTATTTACGTACTAGGCTACGTAGACGGAAGCCTTCTGCAAATTCACTTTCATCCGCTTTAAGATGTAAGATGATTTCAGTGCCGCGACCAGCTTTTTCAACTTGAGAGATATCAAACTCGCCCTCGCCTTTTGAACGCCATAGAACGCCTTCAGAAGCTTCTGAACCGGCTTTACGGGTGATAACTTCCACTTCATCAGCAACGATGAAAGATGAGTAAAAACCAACGCCAAACTGACCAATCAATTGTGAATCTTTTTGTTGGTCACCCGTAAGATTCTGTAAGAATTCAGAAGTGCCAGACTTGGCAATGGTGCCTAAGTGGTCAATCACGTCGGCACGGTCCATACCAATGCCATTGTCACTAATACTTAATGTGTTAGCTTCTTTGTCAAACTTGATACGGATAGCAAGATCACTATCATCACCATAAAGGCTACCGTCAGACACGGCTGCAAAACGCATCTTATCTGCAGCATCCGATGCATTAGAAATAAGTTCGCGCAGGAAAATTTCCTTGTTGCTGTACAATGAGTGAATCATCAAATGTAAAAGCTGTTTAACTTCTGTTTGAAAACCTAAAGTTTCAGCCTTGCTCTCAGTCTTATTGTCGGTCTTAGTTGCAGTGCTCATGGGGCGTTGTTTCTCCGTAAATCATGGGCTGCGCTTATAGCGCTAGTAAAATGGTTACGGGAACAATAATGGGGATGGCTTGAACAATTTCAAGCTGTATCGACTGCTTTATGCCTGCTCACCTAATAAAAAGTGTGTTCTAGCAGTAGCGATAGGTTGAAGTTCATCGGTTTGCCACGCTAGCACTGTAATGTTAGCGATACGTTTACCTTGACGAACGATGCTACATCGAGCATAAGTCGGTTTAACACCCGCAGCACGAATGTAGTCTATGGAAAAATTAATGATTTTAGGAATGGTTGGTTCTTGGCTTGTCAACATCTGAGCTAAGGCAGCTGCAACTTCCATAAAACCAGCAATAACACCCCCATGTAATGCTGGAGTGATTGGGTTGCCTACGTTGTCAGGCTCTGTGGCTAAGGTAAATAGCCAACCTTGCTGATCCTGCGCAATAGTAACGCCAATAAACTTAGCGTAAGGGATGAAGTCTAATATGGAGGAGTAGTCATCCTTCAGTTTCGCAGTCTCTATGAGCTGTTTAAGCTTCATAATAATGAATCCTCAGAACCAACCTTCACGAAACCGCCCTTACCCCAGGTCTTACCACTGCGCACAAAAGTTGCCACACAGTGAACAATTGGATTCTCAGGGTCGTCCTGGTAGGCATAGCCCCTTGTAAAGCAAACATTGCGGGTGATCTTGTAGCACTCAGCCCAAGCGAAAACTGGCCCCTTGACGCTAGCGCGGCGCATATGATCCATTCTTAGATCCAGTGTAGGGCAAAACTCTGGGGTTGGTAGGGCTGCAGTGACAGCAAATCCACATACGGTATCCATCATAGTAGTCAATATGCCACCATGTACATAGCCTTCTGTGTCCATGCCTAGTATGTCTGGGTTGTAAGGTAATTCAACCGTGAGTTGCCCATCTGACGCCGTAACAACCTTCATTCCTAGTTTCTTGCAATGGGGCAGGATTTGTAAAAAATTATTAGCTTGAGCGAGGCGTGCTTTGTTATCCATAAACCTTCTCTAAGTAGCGATGGAGCTAAATGAGATGATAGTCTACCAAGGTTTTTCGATTCTTAGAGTCATTAGAACCCTTGAGTTCTGCAAGTGAACTTGAGTTAAATTCTCGACTGTAGAGGATGTAAACAACCACGCAGGTAGTGATCATAAACGCCATAGGGTGTATGGACCAGGTTAAAACAGCAAGGCTGTAATAGTATGCCCGTAGGCCAAAGTTAAAGTTGTTGGCTGCCATGGATAGCACCTTGGCTGAGCGATTTACATGATCCATTAGCTCTTTGTTTTCGGAAATGTCACCATGAACAACAGGAGCACTGGAGATCATCACAGTAGCAAAACCGTACTGTCTAAGGCTCCATGTAAACTTAAAGAAAGCATAAACGAACATCAACGTCAGAAAGAACAACTTAAATTGCCACTCTAAAGGAGACTGAGCCGGTAAAAATGGAATGCCTCGCCCAATATGAGCCACATCTTCAGTGTATCCCACCAACGTCACTAGACCAGCCAAAATCAGCAAACTGGACGATGCAAATAAAGTCACATAACGCTCTAAGTTGGCAACAGCACCGATATCTGCCATACGCATGTCACGACCAATCATGCGAATCATCCAGCGCTGTCGATAAGCATGCAATACCCCTGCTAAGGAATCCTTATGCCTTGAGGCCCTTATGGCATAGGCTTGGTAGCCTCGCACGGCAATTACAAACCACACTAAAGCCAATAAATTCCAGCCTTGATCCGGCAGTACAGTGGCAATGTAGGTGGTCATATGCTCCATTTAATCAGGTCTCGTCTTGGTGTTGTTGAAATACAGACTTTTGTTTCTTTTTGGTTGCTAAACCTTTTTGTTTACGCATTGCGTAACTCGAAGGCGAAAAAGATTTAGCGACCGCCTTTTTCTTCTTGTGGGGGTTAAAGGTCACACCAGCTACGGCGGGCATTTTCTTTTTGGCACGGGTCATGGTTTGTTCAGCTCAATGGCGATTATTCAACAGGTCTACTGAATGCATTTTACCACGCTTCGTCGAAGGTTTGTGTGCAGTGCTGGGATTTGTTTTACAGTTAAATCTATTCATTAAATAAGTCATATTAAGTGACTTAAAATGACCGTTCGTATCGAAAACACTTTGAACCACAGATTCAAAAAAACCTTAAAAAGCCACATTTTATGATGTTTTAGGGTTTCTAAAATTCAACAATTGGTGGTATTTGTGATTCATGTTCGGCCACACCAAGTACTGAGCAATTGTCTTCGCTCTACTGCCCTGCTCTGAGTCTAATGCCAGATTTTGTATGAGATTAACCGCTGCAATGGATTCTTTTTGATATTCTTGAGGTGTGGATTCATAGAGATAGTCTAAGCCAAAAATTTCAGGATAAACCAAGCGGTTTGGCAATATAGGAATGCATCCCAGCTGTACGGCCTCTAATATAGCAAGGCCTTGAAACTCATGCAGTGCAGTAGACAATATCATATCTGCTCCAGCCAACCAGCTTAGATAGTGTTGGCGAGATTCAGCATAACCAAATTGAACAATATTAGTGGTGAATTCAGCTTTTATTTTTTCAAACTCAATGGGTTGTTTACGAAACTGCTGCCCTAGAAGGCACAGCTGGAAATCTATATTTCTTGTACGTAGTTCTCGTAATATTGCTTGCAGCTGTTGTGGGCCTTTATCGTATTCCCAACGTGCGGCCCAAACTAATCGCAAGGGTGATACGCCCTCTCGCTTAGGCCACAGGGCTTGGTAGTCTTGGTTACTGTTGTCAGTTAAAGGGTTCAAGGTGCCGAGAGGTTTGAGGGGCACTGGCAGCACTGAACTTTTTCCATCTAACAACTGAGCAACGTCTACGGGCATCTTTTCTGGTAATTGGTTGAGTAGTTCTTTGACCCCGCCGATAAAGCTTTGTTGGTTGTATCGACTATTAAAGACCAGCTTATCAGCAGCCAAAGCACCGTATAAGGTCACCATTTTAGGGTCTAAATGGTGTTTGTTATTGGCTTGGCTAGGAGGGTAAACAAACTGATTTTCATGAAAATATAGAATTGACGGTATACTAGCCAAATTAGGCACAAATCCTTTAAGGGACGCTAAATCTACCATGGAGGTAGCAATAACTAGATCATAGGGCTGGTCTAAAGTAGCCCTTTCACCCAAAGCCCATTGCATGCTGTTACCACGAATACGCCAACTAAAATAACGCCCAGGTAATACTAACTGGGTCCAATCATACTTTGGAAACTGAGCCACGAGTCCTTCACGCCAATATTGATGACTTTGTGCATCATAAGCTGAAAGTAATAATATGCGCATACGTTAAACTAGGTTATCTAAAAAACGTGTCACCAAACGGCAAAATAGATCTGGTTTTTCGGCATGTAGCCAGTGTCCACAATCTGCCATTATTTTGAGCTGCGAGTTGGGTAATAGAGCATCAAAGGCAGACTTATGTTCTGGCAATATGTAAGGAGAATTTTCGCCCTTTAATACCAGTGTTGGGCCGGTATAGGCTGGAACTCCTGTGAGTACATCAAGTTTAGGTGCTGCACTTATAGCTTGGTAATTCTCATTGATAGCAGTGAGGTTGTAGCGAAGAGCAAACTCCCCTGCGTCATTTTTATAAAGACTTTTAAGTAAAAACTGACACACTCTAGCATCTGGTTCGTACTCCATCAGTAGGCCTAACGCCTGCTTTCGGGACTTTAACGTTGCTAGGTCAATACTGTTGAGGCCAGCTAATATGCTTTGGTGACGGGGTTCATAAACCACAGGGGCGATGTCGGCTACCAGCAGGCTTCGTAATCGTTGCGGGTGATTCAAGGCCAATTGCATCGCCACCTTGCCGCCCATGGAGTGCCCTAAAAGATCCACCTGCTCTAAACCTAATAGGTCGAAACTCTCGATTACATCCTCAGACATAGACGCATAGTTTATCAATGGATCATGGGCAGACATGCCATGATTGCGCAAATCCATAGTAATAACATGGCGATCTTGCGCCCAAACTACAGCTTGGCTGCGCCAGTTGTCTTGGGCGCCAAATAAACCATGTAAAACCACAAGGGGATGGCTATCGCTAGTATTGAATTGAAGCGTATTGAGCAGCATTAACTCACTTCAACATCAACTTCTTCCACGGGAATTTCAAAATCGTGAACTTGTTGCCATGGTTGTTCAGGAGGCCTCTCCCATACAGTACCTGCGTTGTGATCTAACAAAGCGTTTAAGCTTGAGTCGGTTTCACACATGGGTTCCAATGGGAAAGGCTCTAGGTTTGAGAACTCTTCTAAGAATTCCGGTGTTTCATAACCTGTGAACAAGCGCCACCCTGTGTCATTACTATGTTCTGGTATGGTTTTGTACATAAAACGTACAGGTAATGCATCATCCCCCAAGGCTAGTTTGGAGACTCTTGCCATGTGGCCGTGCCTTGTTTGGCGAAGAGTTTGGCGCTGTTGTTCTGTCATTAGTTATGCCGTTAAACCAAGGCGCGCTGCATGATAACGAAGGTGCTCTTCAATAAAGCTACTAATGTAGTAATAGCTATGGTCGTAACCTTCACGCTCACGGTAGTCTATTGGGTATTGCAAGCGTTCACAGGTTGCATTAAATAACTCAGGCATAAGCTGATCAGCATAAAATGGATCACTGGTGCCTTGGTCAATTAACAAGCTTTGTGGAGCAATACCTGCGGCGTGATTACTTTGTACCAATTGATTAGTATCCCATTGTGCCCAGCTCGACTCATCACTACCCAAATAGGCTGTAAGGCCTTTTTGGCCCCACGGACATTGTGAAGGTGAGGTGATTGGCGCAAAAGCAGACACTGAGGCATATTTACCTGGGTTCTTTAAGGCACAAATTAACGCCCCATGTCCTCCCATAGAGTGGCCGCTTACAGAAGCCTGGTCACTTACTGCAAAATTGCTTTGAATAAGGTTTGGCAACTCTTCGGTGACATAGCTGTACATATTGTAAGCTGTAGACCAAGGTGCTTGAGTGGCGTTGACATAAAATCCTGCGCCTGTGCCTAGGTCATACGATTCGCCTTCGCCTTCAATACCGGCGCTGCGTGGGCTAGTATCGGGCATGATGATAGCCATGCCTAACTCTGCCGCTACGGCAAACGCACCAGCCTTTTGGCTGAAGTTTTCATCGTTACAGGTGAGTCCTGATAACCAATAGAGAGCTGGTACCTTATTTGCTTGGGAACCAGCCTGAGAGCCTTGCTGTGTTTGAGGTGGTAAAAATATTGCAAAGGTCATAGTGCCTTGGCATGCTGCAGATAAGTGTTCTACCCGCAGTAAACGTCCACCGCTGACCTTTACTTCTGAAAGTTGATTTAAAGACATTGCAAAGGTTTCCTAAAAAATCACTACAGAACGAATACTTTCGCCACTGTGCATTAAGTCAAAAGCTTTGTTGATGTCTTCTAAGCCCATGGTGTGCGTCACCATCGGATCAATCTGAATTTCACCAGCCATGTAACGCTCTACGTAATCAGGTAATTGAGTGCGGCCCTTAACTCCACCAAAAGCAGTACCACGCCAGACTCGCCCGGTGACTAACTGGAATGGTCGAGTGGTGATTTCTTGGCCAGCTCCGGCTACACCAATAATAACCGACTCGCCCCAGCCCTTATGGCAGCACTCTAGCGCTGAACGCATAACGTTTACATTGCCAATACATTCAAAGGAGAAGTCTACACCTCCGTCTGTTAGGTCTACGATAACGTCTTGAATAGGATCTGAGTAGTTTTTAGGGTTAATGAAATCTGTTGCACCTAACATCTTAGCCATTTCAAACTTGTCTTCATTAATGTCTATAACGATGATACGGCCAGCACCGGCCATTACTGCACCCTGCACCGCGCTCAAACCAATGCCACCCATACCAAATATGGCAACGGAATCACCTGGTTGTACTTTAGCGGTGTTTAGTACCGCCCCAATACCGGTGGTAATGCCACAGCCTAACAAACATACCTTGTCTAACGGCGCGGCCTTGTTAATCTTTGCTAAAGCAATTTCAGGTACAACCGTGTACTCAGAAAAGGTAGAGGTACCCATGTAGTGGAACAAAGGTTGGCCATCTAATGAAAAACGGCTGCTGCCATCTGGCATTAAACCCTTACCTTGGGTGCCACGAATGGCTTGGCAAAGATTGGTTTTACCGGACAAACAAAATTTACACTGGCCACATTCTGGAGTGTAAAGAGGAATAACGTGATCACCTACGGCAAGGGTTGTAACGCCTGCACCTATTTCTTCTACTACTCCGCCGCCTTCATGGCCTAATACGGATGGAAAAATACCCTCTGGGTCATCACCAGATAAGGTGAACGCATCGGTGTGACATACACCGGTAGCAACCATTCGCACCAGTACTTCACCGGCTTTTGGGCCTTCTACGTCAATGTCTGCAATGGTTAGTGGTTGGCCTTTGGCTAAGGCAACAGCGGCTCTTGATTTCATGTTCTCGGATGTCCTTACAGTCGGTTAAGTAGGTGGAGTATTGTTAGTTCTATACCAAGTGACAAGTTCACTTGCAGTACCCTGCATAACCACACGATCCTGTTTGAGGGAAAGCTGATAGTCGTACATGGGATCATAATAATGGATGAGTAAATAGGAAATCCAAGCCTTATGATCGGTTAAATGATGTTGCTTAGATTGCAGATTTAAAGCCTTTTCAAGTAGTTTAACAAGATGTATATGGGCTTCACTACCTAAACGTTTACGAATTCGATTAATGCTTTGTAACAGGCTGTCACCGAAGGCTAAAAAGGCCTCATTGGGATTTACAAGTTCTTGCTCCCAAGCAGCAATAGCATTGACAACATACTCACCAAAAATGCGTTCGACACGGGCATCGAAGTCATCATTTAAAACCATTATAGGTGAAGATTTAAGTTTGGCTTGAAGACTTATGGGTAGTAAGCGACAGCCTACCAAGCGACTTTCGTCTTCGTAGATAACAGGTTCATCAGAGGCCCGCTGAAGCTGCATTAGAGCAATAGCCAAATTGTTTTCAAAATCAATTTGGCTGGGCTGTTCTTCAATATATTTACCAAAACTAGATCCACGGTGTTTGGCAATGCCTTCTAAGTCGATGGTTCGATCAAACTGTGGCAATATCTCTGTCTTGCCTGTGCCAGTACGGCCACTAAGTACAAATGCAGGGACTTCTTCCACCAATTGGTCTAAGCGCTCTATCAGATGAGTCCGAAGGGCTTTATAACCACCTTCCACGAAAGGAATCGCAATGCCTGCCTCTGCTAGCCATTGCTGGCTCACTTTAGACCTTAGCCCACCGCGAAAACAATATAACACCGCATCTTGGTGTTGGCTGGCAAACGCGTGCCATTGCTCAACACGTTGATTTTTAGTGGCACCATTGACTAACTGGTGACCTAAAGCAATAGCGGCCTCTTGCCCCTGCTCTTTATAACAAGTCCCTATTTGCTGGCGTTCATCATCACTCATTAGGGGCAAGTTGACCACAGTAGGAAACGCACCCTTGTTAAACTCTATAGGCGCACGCACATCAAACATGGGCCGTTGATGTAATAATAGGTCGTCAAACTGAGCTGCCTTAATTGGCTCTGGCATGCGTAGCGGAATGGCTTTAAGAGGCATGTTATAGCACCGAAATCCAATGTTTTTGTGAGTCTTTTGGCGCAGATAAGTATCCGATCCAGACGCAGTCATGCGCTTGGGCAAGGCAAAGGGCCTCGGCTGCAGCAACTTGATCTGCGGCCACTGCAACTAATAAGCCACCACTTGTTTGTGGGTCGCAGAGGATATTTAATTGGTCCTCACTAAGTGGACCAAGTTTATGGCCATAGCTGTCAAAATTTCTGCTGCTTCCTCCTGGCACACAGCCTTGGTTTAGGTAGTGCTGGAGGTCCGTTAATAAGGGAATTTTATCAAATTCAATTTCGGCCTGTAACTGACTTCCCTCACACACCTCTACCAAATGGCCCATCAATCCAAAACCAGTGACGTCTGTCATGGCGTGAACGCCTTCTAGAGGTGCCAACTTTGCCCCTAAGTCGTTAAGTTTTACCATATTATCACGTGCCAAATTAACGTCCTCTGGTCGCAATATACCGCGCTTTTCAGCAGTGGTTAGGATACCTACTCCTAAAGGTTTGGTAAGCATTAGGCGGTCGCCTGCCTGGGCTTGGTCATTACGTTGAAGATGCTCTAAAGCCACTCTTCCTGTCACAGCCAATCCAAATATTGGTTCTGGCGCATCAATGCTGTGACCACCAGCAAGACAAATGTTTGCCTTAGCACATACATCTCTTGCACCATCTATCACCATAGCAGCTATTTCAGGTGCCAATTTATCTACAGGCCAACCCAAGATAGCTATAGCCATTAGCGGTTGGCCACCCATGGCATACACGTCACTGATGGCGTTAGTGGCAGCTACCCGGCCAAAATCAAACGGGTCGTCTACAATAGGCATAAAGAAGTCGGTGGTGCTGATAATGCCTGTACCATCTCCCAAATCAAAAACTGCAGCATCGTCACGGCTTTCGTTGCCTACAAGTAAGTTCGGGTGAGAGAACTTTGGCAGCTGAGATTGCAACATTTTATCTAGGACTTTTGGCGAGATTTTACAGCCACAACCGGCGCCATGACTATATTGAGTAAGTTTAATTGTATTCATGAATAATCAGACACATTGACAAAGATTGGAGTATACCGAGTTTATACGTAATGTGCTGTGGATCATTGCTGAGAAGGTGATCGCAATAGTGATAATGCCAAACGTCTAACGTCTTGCTGTAAACCTTTGTGGGTGTTTTTGCGTGCTGAGGTGATGACTATTTCTTTATCCTTCTCGTCATACAGCTGTTGATACAATAAGTACAATGGCCCGCTAAACCCTGCTTGTCCGTTTGCCAGCAAGGTTAACAAGCGGTGCTGCTGGTCGGCAGTGAGTGCTGTATCTGCAGCTTGTGACAACATAGGATATATCCATTGCCAAGTTTCAACATCTACAGATGTAAACCACATGCCCTTGCCAAAGTCTAAATAGCCTCGTAAGTGGCGGTTCAGCTGCTCTGTTAATACTTTAGCCCCGTTGCTGATAGGCCGGACCACTTGCACACTGTTAAGGCCAGTAGCCGTGTCTGCGCGTAAACCCAGCCATGCAGGGGTAAAGTTATTAGTTCGCCAAAAACGCAGGGTATCGTTGCTTGCTGAAAAGCTTGCCCCAATAAAATCGACCTGTTGCTCTCGCGCACATGCATAAATCTGTTTTAGAAGTGCTGATCCAAATCCCTGTCCCTGTAACGACGGTAGAACCACAAGTCGTTGAATACGCCAACTGCCCATCTCACAAGCGCTTGGGAACCCAGCTTGTTGGGCCAAAATTTGCGCCAAAAGATGGCCTTGAATGCGACGTCTACCTAATGCGATTTGCTGCGCTAGAGCGGGATCTAAGTTGCCCTCTTTTGCTACCCAAGCTAAACCGACGAGGCAATCATTAACATGACATAAATGGATTGTGTTTTGCGGATGATCCAACAGCAACCTTAAGTCTTGGGGTGTGGTCTGATAGTGGGCCAACATGAGTAAAGCGTAGACCTGCTTCAATAAATCACTATCCTGGGCCAATTTCCTCCCTGTCACCAGGCTATAGCTCATGAATTGTGGTGCGTTAGAAGGCAAATTTAGGGCTGTATCCGGGGTCTTCACATCACATAAAAAACTACTACGAATAAAATTTTCTAATGGGTCATTGGCCTGCCAGCGCATGGGGTCTGTTAGCGTCATTGCTTTGCTTGTAAGTCCTAGGGAATTAATAATTCGGGGCAATTTTAGTCTGTAGCCTTGGCCGCTTCCCTCATAACCGTCTTGAGTCGATGATAAAACCACCAGGCCATAATGTTTAACTAGTTTTATAAGTTGTGACAAGGGTACTGCTGCCGCCTCATCAACGATTATCAGGCCTGCTCTGGGGAGCGTATGTAGCAGTGCATCTAGGGCATGAAAGTTTATCGATTGAGAAGCCGCAGTTTGGACCATGGAACCAAGGGCTCGTTTACTGGGCGCAGTGACCAGAACGGACCCATTTTTAGTTTCGTTGCCAATGGTATTAATCAGCCATCCTAAACATGCAGACTTTCCCCTCCCTCTGTGGGCGTCAATGGTGAACACCATTGCGGATTGTTGATTATATGCCGTGACTAAAGTCGCTATTACACTCTGTTGTTCCCTAGTGGGTTGCAATAGCTGCACATCTTTAGATCGTTTAGGTAGCGGCTCCCAACGGATAGTTTGTACTTGATGTTCGTCGTCGTGTAACACAAACACTGCATGGTGATGCTGCCATTGCTGCTGCCACCATTGGATGAAGTAAGAGTGTGCACTGGGTGCTAACTGGCCATAGGCCCGAAGTTGAGAATCAAAATTATTATGCCAATGGGATGTGGGTGGTGTTAATAAAACTAGCACACCACCCCCAGCAATAGTGCCGCTAAGTGCGCATAAAGCACTGGCATTAAACCCTCTGTGAGCGTTATAAACCACATACAGGTTAGACGTGCCTAGGTACTGATTAGTTTGAGTTGAATTGATATAGTGGTGTTCAGCGGCCTGCGTTTGATCTTTGTTTGGCAAATCGACCCATAAGCACGACGAATCTAGCTGAGTAAGCTGCTGCGCCTGCTTTACGCCATGTTCTTCTGCCATAGCCAACACCAGCATCAAACGATGACCTGCATCTTGTGCGAGCGTTAGTGGCTCACGAAAATCAGCTAATTGGGTAATGGAGCGCAAAGTAGTCCAATCCTTGGTGGCTATAATTGATAATTATTGTACACTCAGAAGCAACAATAAACGACGTTGAAAAACAACATGCAAAGAATAGCAGCCACTTGCCCCCATGATTGCCCAAGCGTTTGTGCCCTAGAAGTGGAGCGTATTGACAGCCATACTATTGGTGGCGTCTATGGCAGCAAAAGCCAAACCTATACTGACGGTGTGATTTGCGCCAAAGTGGCTCGGTATAAAGACCGCATTCACCATCCCCAGCGATTAACTCAACCGTTGCGCCGCATAGGAGCTAAAGGCCTCGGCATTGAGGCGTTTGAGCCTATCAGCTGGGATCAGGCTATGGATTTGATCGTCGATAAATTCACGTCTATTAGCAGTAAATATGGCGCCGAGGCGATTTGGCCCTATCACTATGCGGGTACCATGGGTTTAGTACAAAGGGATTCCATCGACCGTCTTAGCCACGCTTTAGGCTACTCTCGTCAGAAGTCTACCATTTGCACCACCTTAGCTGACGCAGGCTACCTTGCTGGCACTGGCCTTAAACGCGGCATCGATCCTCGGGAAATGCAACATTCATCGCTTATTGTTGTGTGGGGTGGTAATCCAGTTCACACTCAAATCAATGTAATGAACCACTTTAATAAAGCCCGTAATAAAAATAATGCTAAGTTAATCGTTGTGGACCCGTATCGTACAGCAACAGCACAAAAAGCTGATTTACACCTGATGCTAAAGCCGGGAACCGATGGTGCTCTAGCCTGTGCGCTCATGCATTGTATATTTAGAGACGGGTACGCCGATTGGGATTACCTAAATCAGTTTACCGACGACCCAAAGGGTCTGGAGATACATCTGAAAAGCAGAACTCCAGCGTGGGCATCAGACATTACTGGGTTAACAGAAGAAGAAATTGAAACCTTCGCCCAGTGGTATGGTACTCATCCCCAAAGCTTTATGCGATTGGGGTATGGCTTCAGCCGTAGCCGCAACGGCGCTTTTAATATGCATGCAGTGACGTGTTTGCCAGCAGTTACAGGAGCATGGAAACACCTCGGTGGCGGCGCGCTATATAGTAATAAAGAGATGTATCCTGTAGACATGAACCTCATACAAGGTTTGGACAGCATCGATGAATCCACTCGTGTATTAGACCAGTCGCGCATCGGTCCAGTGCTCACCAATGACCAAAGAGATCTGCAAGGAAAATCCCCGATTAAGGCGCTGTTTGTTCAAAACACAAACCCTATGGCGGTAGCGCCTGAATCAAACTTGGTGCGCCAAGGGTTTGAACGTGATGATCTATTTGTCTGCGTGCATGAACAGTTTATGACTGAAACTGCTGCAATGGCAGACCTAGTGCTTCCCGCTACCATGTTCTTAGAACATGATGACATCTATTTAGGCGGTGGCCATACGCACCTGCAAATCAGTCGCAAGATCATTGAGCCTCCTGGTCAGTGTCGAAGTAATCTATGGGTCATTAATGAACTTGGCAGACGTTTAGGTAGTCAGCATAAGGGTTTTGAAATGTCTGCCGTCGAACTCATGCAAGACTGTGTGGTGAAAGGCGGTTCAGTTGACTGGCAAACCTTATGGCAAAATAATTGGGTAGACTGTGCGTTACCCTTTGATGACGCTCATTACCTAAACGGGTTTTCTCACACTGATGGCAAGTTTCATTTCCACCATGGCTGGGATGAGCTCTTATTGGGTAAGGTCAATGTGTCGTCACTGCCTGACCATGTCGCTATTACCGACCCCACAACAGCTAAGCAACCATGGCGTTTAGTGACGGCTCCCGCACGCCATTTTTTGAACACTAGCTTCACAGAGATCCCATTCTCCCTGAGATTGGAGAAACAGCCAGACCTTATGATACATCCTAAGGATTGCTTAGCTTTGGGTATACAAACCGGAGATCTTGTTGAAATTGGCAATGCACGAGGACAACTTGTGTTACCTGTTAAGGAATATGATGGATTGCAACAAGGGGTCGTCGTCTGCGAGTCGATTTGGCCTAACAAAGCGTTTGCTGGAAATGTAGGCATCAACGCACTCACCAGTGCAGAACCTGGGCTACCCAATGGTGGCGCTGTATTCCACGACACCAGTGTTTGGTTGCACCCCTGTTCCAAGGCTTGATGTTAGATCGGGTTGAGCAGGCGCCCAGTGTTGGCCTTAGGTAAGGTGATATCAAGCTGGTGTAACACATGCCAAGCCATTACTTGATTGCTAGACATAAAATAGCAACCATAACGCTGCTCGAGCTCATCTAGCTTGGCTAATGCTTTAAAATTGGTACATGAAATAAACACCGCGTCAGGCATGGACTCAAGCCCATCCAATAGCTCATCGATCAGAACTGGTAAGTGATCAGGTTTCATTGAACCAATCTCTCTATCGAGTGTTAGATCAAGGCTGCCCCACCCTGTTACCGTATACCCAGCGTCGTTTAGGGCCTGATAAAATGGTTCATTTACGGATGCCAAGTAAGGCGACAACACCATTAGGTTTTGGGCTTTGATGTGCGCTAATGCAGCCTTAACAGCGCTAAATGGGTTGCTGGTAATTTGTTGTGAATTACCTTGCTGAAGTAATTGGTGCACCCTATCTTCGCCGATTACTAAACTTCCAGAGGTACATCCGTATGCAATGGCGTCTAGAGACACGTCTGGCAAGATCAAGCTAGCACACTCACCTATCTGTTGCGCCATTGTTAATAGAGCCTCTGGTGTAACTTCAGCAGCGCAGGCTATACGAGCCACTAAAACTTCAATAGGTAACCCAGCAAACAAGTCTCGCCACTCAATCTCTAGCACCATATCTGTTGCCAGCACCACTAACCCAATACGTACAGGCATATCCTTTGGTGCTAAAAACCTGGGAGACAGAGGCTTACATAGGCTTGAAAAAGAGTGCATGGGGTAGTTCCTCAACAAATTTAATGAGTAATAGAGTGACGTCGAGCTTTAGACCATATGCGGTTAGTAAACAAAGTTAAGCTTGTGGCAGCAGCAATGCCAAATTTTTCACCGATGGTCTTTTTCGCCACATACTCTATTAACAATACGTCGCTTTGCTTCACAGCTTCTTGTAACACTTCATCAGAGGTGCCCACCGCATCCACAAGGCCCATATCAATCGCTTGCTGACCGTACCATACATCACCGTTAGCCACTTTATCTATGTCTAGATGCGGACGTTGCTGCTTAACCCAACTTTTAAACAAACCGTGGGTTTGCTGCAAATCTTCAACAAATTTATCACGGCCTTTACGGGTATTTTCGCCCATAACAGTCAAGCTTCGTTTATGTTCGCCGGCTGTAAGCACCTCAACATCGATGGAGTGCTTTTTAAGCAGCCTGTGTACGTTAGGCACTTCTGCTACAACGCCTATGGAACCGACAAGGGCAAATGGTGCCGCGGTGATGTGATTAGCCATACAGGCCATCATATAGCCACCGCTAGCGGCTATTTGGTCAACACAAATGGTGAGTGGGATATTAGCAGTATTAATACGCCCTAATTGCGACGCTGCCAAACCGTAGGTATGCACCATACCGCCACTTGAGTCTAGGCGCATAATGATTTCATCGGTCACTTTCGCAACCGATATAATGGCGCTAATCTCATGCCGCAGAAACTCTACTGCACTGGCTTTAACGTCGCCATCAAAGTCCAATACAAAGGTACGTTTTTTGGCAGCAGGTACTTCGTCTTCGCTCGTAACTGAAGACCCTTCTGCTTTAATTTGTTTAGCCTGTTTCTTTGCATCGGCTTTATCTTGCTTAGTCTGCAGTTTATCAGCCTTTTCCTGGCTCTTACGCAACTGCTTAAATTGAAATTTGTCCATCATTGCGTGATCTAGAGTATCAGTCATGTCTTCAAACTCTTCATTGAGGTTTCGTACCTCAATATGACCAGCCTTACTTAATTGACGGCGATTTTGTCCTGCCATCACCAAAAAGCCAATCACCACAATAGCAGCAACACAGAAAGTAACAACTTTGGCTAAAAATAACCCGTACTCGTACAAAAAATCTAACACGTGACTCTCCAGATGTAGTTCTTGGGTGCAGCGAACAATAGCAATCTATTCTAGTCTAGTAGGCCATAAAACCATAACTAAACATGCACCAAATCAACAATTCAAACGATCGTTTGATTTAACTTAAAAAAACGCATAGAATCAGAAATACAAAATCACCACTAGGACTAATACCATGGCAGTAGCCCAAATTATGGCACAAATGCAGTCTGCATTTGTCGCTGACGAAGCTGAAGACTTAGAAGCAACATTCCAGTTCTGCATCTCTGATGATGACGATTTTTATGTCACCATCGACAACGCCACCTGCGCAACCAGCCTAGGTAACCACGACGATCCAGAAATTACCATGTCAATGGACTCTGAGACACTTATGGAAATTGTTTCGGGTGAGTTGGATGGCATGGCGGCGTTTATGGGTGGCCGTTTGCAGGCTGAAGGCGATGTGATGTTAGGTACGCGGCTAAGTCAATTATTCAAAATGGGTTAACACCCTTCATAAATCTCTCCAATAGCGGCCTCTTTTGCCTTTTATGCCCAGCCTTTTGGCCGCTACATTTGTAAATCAACAGCAAACCCTCTAAAATACTGCGCCAAATTGGTCATCTATCAAGACCTCAATTTAAACGAATTCTTTTTAACATTTTACAGGACTTTCGTATGCAACAAGTATCAACACTGCCGCAGGCATTTTGGCGCAACTTTCTAGGAAACTCGCCTGTTTGGTATAAGCAGGTTATTGTCGGCTTCTTAATTCTTAACCCTTTGTTGCTGGCTATAGCCGGACCAACAATTACTGGTTGGGCGTTAATTTTTGAATTCATCTTTACCTTAGCCTTAGCGCTTAAGTGTTATCCACTTCAACCTGGCGGCTTGTTGGCTATAGAAGCTGTAGTTATCGGCCTAGCGTCTCCAGATGGTGTTTACCACGAAGTCAGCAGTAACCTACAGGTTATCTTGCTACTGATGTTTATGGTAGCTGGTATCTACTTCATGAAAGACATGTTGTTAGCCGTATTCACCCGCTTTCTTGTTGGTGTTAAGTCTAAGATTGCATTGTCTTTGTTATTCAGCGTTACTGCCGCTGTATTATCGGCCTTTTTAGACGCACTAACCGTAACTGCTGTATTGATCAGTGTGGGTGTTGGTTTTTACTCGGTTTATCACAAGGTAGCGTCAGATGCTGGTTCTCACGATCATAACCACCATAATGATGACCATTTAATTGAACTCCATCGTGAAGATTTAGATCAATTCCGTGCTTTTCTACGTAGCCTATTGATGCACGGTGCCGTAGGTACCGCCTTAGGCGGCGTTACTACCCTAGTTGGCGAACCACAAAACCTCTTGATCGCCGAAAAAGCGGGTTGGGAGTTTATAGAGTTCTTTATACATATGGCGCCTGTCACCATGCCTGTACTAGTTGTAGGTTTATTAACCTGTATGGTTACTGAAAAATTCAAATGGTTTGGTTATGGTGCTAAGTTACCGGCCGCCGTACGTACGGTACTAGAAGACTTTGACAAAGAGCAGCGTGCCCAACGAAGCGTGCGTGATTACGCAACGTTAATTGTTCAGTCGGTTGTGGCATTAATGTTAGTATTTGCTTTGGCCTTCCACGTTGCTGCCGTAGGTCTTGTTGGTTTGATGATCATCATCATTTTGACGGCCTTTAACGGTATTACCGAAGAAAGCCAAATTGGCCATGCGTTTGAAGAAGCCCTTCCCTTCACTGCGTTGTTGGTGGTGTTTTTCTCAATAGTTACGATGATTCATGAGCAGCACTTGTTCAACCCGATCATAGAATGGGTTCTTACGCTTGAACTAGACATGCAGCCACGCGTCTTCTTCGTTGCCAATGGTGTGTTATCGGCCATCAGTGACAATGTGTTTGTTGCTACTATATATATCAACGAAGTAGCTGGTGCATTAGAGGCAGGCCTGATCGATCGTGCGCACTTTGATAAACTAGCAATCGCTATAAACACAGGCACTAACATTCCTAGTGTGGCTACTCCAAACGGTCAAGCAGCATTCTTGTTCTTACTTACATCTGCAGTAGCGCCTTTGATTCGTTTGTCATACGGCACCATGGTATGGATGGCATTGCCATATACTATTACCATGAGCATTGTGGGTTATTTAGCAGTAAGCTACATGCTTTAGTACTTTGTTTTGAAGCACAAAAAAGCCGCATATAGTGCGGCTTTTTTAGACCTGTCTTTTGTGCTTAATATTAACTAAAAAGCGTCATTAATCTTGGGCGTTTAACCAGAGGCATTGATCATCAGAGGCCTTGGCCACGGTTTGTAGTTTATTTTGGTGAGCGTTCAGTTCTTCATTGGTGGCCAACACCACCGGTAGTTCATTGCCTTGTAAACTCACTAATCGGCTATTAACCGCCGTGGATCCGCCGTTCTCAGATGTTGTTTGAGTAGCCCACATTAAGTCGGTTTGCCCACCCGTCATTAGCAAATATACGTCAGCTAAGATCTCAGAGTCTAACAATGCACCGTGTAATTCTCGGTGAGCATTATTAATACCGTACCGACGACAGAGCGCGTCGAGGTTGTTCTTTTGCCCAGGATGTTTTTGTCGGGCAAGTTTTAAGGAATCTGTTATTTTACAAATATCTGCAATTTTTGGATAACTGCGCCCTACGGCCTTTCCAGCGATTGCCAACTCATTATCCAAGAACCCCAGATCAAAGGGAGCATTGTGAATAATTAGTTCGGCACCTCTGACAAACTCAATGAAATCGTCAGCAATGGCAGAAAATAATGGCTTACCCTGCAAGAACTCTTCAGTAATGCCGTGTACAGCCTGCGCTTCCATGGGAATATCACGCTCGGGTTGAACGTATTCGTGAAAACTCTTTCCGGTCAGGCGCCTATTCACCATTTCTAGGGCGCCAACTTCAATTAGGCGATGACCCTGCTTGGGTTCTAAGCCTGTTGTTTCTGTATCTAATACTATTAATCGCACAATTTATTCCTGTAGGGGTTATGCCGTATGTTCTGCAGCACCTAGGTTGGCAAGGTCGTCAGCAATTTCGTTTTCCACATGACCGCTATGCCCTTTAACCCAATGCCACTCCACCTCATGGGGTTGCACAGCCTGATCTAACATTTGCCAGAGGTCGGCATTTTTAACCGGTTTCTTAGCTGCAGTTCGCCAATTGTTTTTACGCCAATTGAAAATCCATTCAGTAATTCCTTTGCGTACATACTGAGAGTCAGTAGTAAGGTCAACCTTACATGGACGCGTTAAAGCCTCTAGCCCCTTAATTGCGGCCATAAGCTCCATTCGATTATTAGTGGTTAATGGTTCGCCACCGTATAACCGTTTTTCTTGCTCTTTAAAACGCATAAGTACCCCCCATCCTCCAGGACCAGGGTTACCTTTACATGCGCCATCGGTATATAACTTAATGTGATCTGTGGACAATCAATTAATCTCCAACGGTTGTTTGCTTTGGCTGGGTTGGCGAGTGGCGCCTACCAAACCAAAACTAGGGTTCATCACCCGATTACGCCAATGTGTTTTAAGTAAATGCACTCGTGTTTCTTGCTTTACTGCAGATAAAACATAACCAGCACCCAAAGGATTCACAAAGCACCTCAGCCAGGGCTTAGTCTTCCATTTAGCCGGCGAGCAATCATATACAGGCTTAATATCAAAGTCACCAAAACTCAACAGTGTGAGCCAATCTTTAAGCCTGTGTTGCGCTAAAAAGTTGGCCCGCCACGGTACTCCACGCTTTAGCCGTAGTCGTCGCCATAAGCCCCACAGGCTATAAGGGTTAAGACCCGTTATCACAAGGCGGCCACCGGAGTTAATCACCCGTGCGGCTTCTCGAAGAATCTGATGAGGATTTTCACTCATGTCTAACACGTGCTGAAGCACCAGCAAATCTATGGATTCAGTAGCTAGCGGTAACTGATGTGGATCCATCACGGAGTCGCCACCCAACTGAAGATTTGACGTCAAGGCCAGGGCATTTTTAATTGGGCTTGCTAGGCCTGAACTAAGCTTGGCATTCAGACCTACATAAACGCTGTAATGACCAAAAGCTCTGGGCATCAGAAAAGTCAGCTGCTGCTGCTCTTGTGCAATAAATGAAGCTCCTTTTGCACTGCTTAACCAAGAAGAAAACTGTTGTTCTTCAAATTGGTAGGATTGTAGGTGGGTATGATCAATCATGCTTTATAATAAGTCATTCTATTCCACCTTGCTTGCGTAATTTAGCCAGCACCGATACTCTTATTGATGACAGTTAGTCCTAAAAACAGGCCATACCATGCAGACAACACCATCAAGCCTCATCATCACACCTATTCCAGCCTTTGACGATAACTACATTTGGTGTATTGAGGATATACAGTCCGACTCATTTATTGTGGTAGATCCAGGCGACGCACAAGTTGTTATTGATCATGCATTAAAGATAGAAAAACACCTGTCGGCTATATTAGTTACCCATCATCATGCCGATCATACGGGGGGTATTGCCGACCTAGTGAGTCATTTTGGGGAGCTTCCCATATTTGGACCACTTAATAGCCCATACTCGGGATTAACCCATAGCGTTATTGAAGGTAATTCAGTCAACGTATTTGGTGCTCAGTTCAATGTAATGGAAATCCCTGGCCATACACTTGACCATATTGCTTACCATAGTGATCAACAGGGTCTGCTATTTTGTGGAGATACTTTGTTTTTGGCGGGTTGCGGTCGAGTGTTCGAAGGCACACCCGAACAAATGCACCACTCATTGAGTAAAATCATGGCATTACCTGGGATGACCAAAGCCTACCCAACTCATGAATATAGTTTAGCTAACTTAGAATTTGCTATGGCCGTAGATGGCGACAATGAAGCATTAAAATTGGCTCAAAAAATGTGCAAAGAAATTCGTGCCGATAATGAAGTCACACTGCCTACCCGCCTAGCGCAAGAATCAGCCATTAATCCTTTTGTACGCACACATGACAAAGCAGTCATTGCCAGTGCCGAACGCTACAAGAACCAAGTATTAGATCGCCCTAGTGACGTTTTTTCAGCATTACGGCAGTGGAAAAACAATTTTTAGCGATTATTTACAATAAAAGCTAAGGAACTATAACAAGACTTAAGGTTCTATATTGACCTACGTAGCTAGCCTGCTAAAATTGGCTGCCTTTTGCCATTTAAACTGTGACTATTGTTTTGACAAGAATTTTTTTACACCAGACCTTTAAACGCTCGCATAGTGCCATATTGTATGTGGCCACAGCATTATTTCTTAGCGCCTGCCAAACACCCATTTTACAGCCGAATTTAACTAATTCAGATATTTCTAAGGTTGCTGATGTTACCAATGCTGTCGAGGTCTCTGATGTTGCTCAGACCTCTGATATTGCTGTGCCCTCTGATGTTGCTCAGGTCTCTAGTGTTGCTGTAGTCGCCGAAGTCACGGCCTCCGATTCCCCTGAGGTAGTTGGTACTACTGAAACCATTGAACCTCCTAAAGAAATTGTCATAGAAACATCTCAAGAAACCGAGCTAACTAATGTGATTCGCTATGACTTGGAAACAGAACCTTATCCGTCGGCCCAAGCGATTGCCGAAAAAATGGCTAATGATAATTCATTGGGATGGTCTGAAATTGATTCCGACGCCAGCACAGCCGAAGCCGTACACTTCCTAACAGAAGCTCACAACAACATCAAAATCGTCACACCATTAGATGTGATTACTGAAATAAGTCCAGAAATAAGTCCAGATCTAGATCTTTGGCAACTTACTGTGGCTAATTACGGCCTAGGTAATGTCACCAACACCCGCATCGATCCACACTACAGCTGGTACAACACGCATAAAGAGTACATGCATCGTGTAACCACCCGTGCCAGCCGTTACTATTACTTCATGTTGCACTCAGCCTTAGCCAAATCGTTACCAGCAGAAATTGCCCTATTGCCTATTATTGAGAGTGGTTTTGACCCCTTCGCATATTCGTCGGGGCGCGCCTCTGGTGCATGGCAATTCATTCCGTCTACGGGTCGAGGCTTTGGCCTAAAACAAAACTGGTGGTATGACGGACGTCGAGATATTGTGGCATCAACAGAAGCAGCACATGCGTACTTGCTACAATTGCACAAGATGTTTGATGGTGACTGGTTACTCGCTATCGCGTCATATAATGGTGGTCAAGGAACCGTATTAAGGGCCATCAAACGTAATAAAAAGGCAGGCAAACCCACCGACTTCTGGTCGTTGGACCTTCCTAAAGAAACTATGAATTATGTGCCTAAGCTGTTGGCCATGGCACGTATTATATCGGAGCAGGCGGGCACAGATGCATTGAATAGCATCGCCAATGAGGTCTATTTTAACTCTGTAGACGTGGGCTCTCAGATTGACTTAGCTCAAGCCGCTGAAATGGCTAATATTACTACGGATGAAATGTATCGATTAAACCCTGCATTCAATCAATGGGCAACAGATCCGCAAGGCCCCCACCATTTACTTATTCCTATTACCCATCTAGACACCTTTAAATCCAGCCTTTTAGACCTGCCTTCAAGTAAAAGGGTGTCTTGGGAAAGGTATAAGATAGTATCTGGTGATAGCTTGTTGAAGCTTGCCAACCGTTATCACGTAAGTGTTGAGTTATTGCGTACTATAAATAATATCGATGGCACTATGATTCGGGCGGGTAAAACCCTCATGATTCCTATTGCTAGCAAAGATGCGGCAGCGTATACCTTAAGTGCTGCGCAGCGTGTTATAGCCAGGCAAAATCAAATTAACCAAACTCAGGCCAGCAAACGCATTGAGTATAAGGTTAAAAGTGGCGATAGCCTTTGGAAGATTGCTAAAAAGTATAAAATTAGTGTTAAGCAGATTGCAAGTTGGAATAAACTAGGCTCTAAGTCTGTGTTGCAGATTGGCGACAAACTCAACATATGGCCACGTAGTAGCAGTAATAAATTGCCCGTAGCACAGCGTAAAATAGTTAAAAAGCTCACGTACAAGGTACGTTCTGGGGACAACTTGTCAGTTATTGCGCAGCGTTTTAGTGTCACTGTTAAAGACATTCAAAAGTGGAATAAGGCGCTCAAAAAATACCTCCAACCCGGTCAACAGCTAAGCCTCTTTGTTAACGTTACTAAACTTAAACAATAGGTATAAAAAACCCGCTTAAAGCGGGTTTTTTATGGTTTTAGTCAGTTCAAAACAAACTAAAATACTTGCCAGCAACTAGCCTATAGCTGGTCGTCAACACCTTGAACATACCAGTTCATACCTAGCAGAGTACCAAGGTCAACGGTTTCGCCTTCAGCAGCGGCTAAAGAACCATCTTGCTTGTACACGGGTCCGGCAAACGGATGAAGTTCGCCAGCGGTAATAGCAGCTGTGGTCTTTTCTGCCAGAGCTTTAACATCGGCAGGCATGTTAATGAATGGGCCCATGTTAACCATGTTAGCGTCCATACCACCAAAGGTATCAGTGCTTACCCAAGTACCGTCTAATACAGCTTGTGTACGTGCAATATAATAGTCAGACCAGTTATCAATGATAGAGGTTAACAACGCGTTAGGTGCAAATGCAGCCATATCTGAAGCTTGACCAAAGGCGTTAACACCCTGCTCTTCTGCTACTTGTACTGCGGCTGTAGAGTCTGTGTGTTGAGTAATGATATCAGCACCTTGGCTGATCAACACTTTAGCAGCATCGGCTTCACGGCCGGGGTCAAACCAAGAGTTAACCCATACTACTTTAAGTTTAAAGTCTGGATTAACAGTTTGAGCACCCAACAAGAAGGCGTTAATACCACGCACTACTTCAGGTATAGGGAAAGAGCCAATGTAACCGGCTACGCCAGATTTAGACATTTGAGCAGCAATCTGACCGATAACGTAACGACCTTCATAAAAACGTGAAGAGTAAGTAGAAACGTTGTCCGCACGTAGGTAACCAGTGGCGTGTTCAAACTTAACATCAGGGAACTTAGCAGCAACTTTTAGCGTAGGATCCATGTAGCCGAACGAAGTGGTGAAGATAAGACCAGCGCCTTGGCGAGCCAAACGTGTAATTGTACGTTCTGCATCTGGGCCTTCTGGAACGTTTTCAACAAAAACCGTTTCTACCTGATCACCTAAGGCAGCATCTATGGCTTGGCGACCTTGGTCATGCTGGTAAGTCCAACCATGGTCTCCAGGAGGGCCAATGTAGATGAAACCAACCTTGAGTTTTTCTGCAGCAACGGCAGAAATGGATAGTGCCGAGACCAGCGCAATGCTGACGGCAGCTGTGAGCAACTTCTTCATAAAACTTCTCCTCATCGATTGTGATGAATTATTATTAAAATGTTACAACAATATTGACCTTAAGCTAGGCTTAACGATCGGGTACAAACCCTTGCCCTAATGAGGCCGGGGTATTGATTACAGATAAACGTCGATTCGTAGAAATGATAACCAACGCCAAAATAGTGGCTATGTATGGCAATGCAGATAACAGTTGTGATGGAATGCCCACGCCCATACCTTGTGCATAAAGCCCTAAAATCCATACACCACCAAATAAATAGGCCCCTGCTGCTAATCGTGCAGGCAACCATGTAGAGAATACCACTAATGCCAGTGCAATCCAGCCCCTACCAGCGGTCATATTTTCTATCCATTGTGGCGTGTATACCAAAGACAAATAGGCCCCGGCAAGACCAGAAGTAGCCCCACCAAAAGCAATACAAGCGTAGCGCACTGCAACTACTCGATAGCCTAAAGCGTGGGCAGAATGATGATTTTGTCCTACCGCACGTATAATTAATCCCACACGGGTGTACTTTAATACGTAAGCTACACCAACCGTTAAAGCAATTGATATATAAACTAACGGGTCTTGGCCAAAGATCAATCGACCCACATAAGGCAATTCTGATAGCCATGGAATAGACACATTGGCCAACTTAACCCCTGGCAGACCAACAAACCCGCTGCCGATTAAACCCGAAAGCCCTAACCCTAGCAACGTAATTGCTAAACCTGTTGCAACTTGATTAGTCATTAAGGTTTGCGTGAGAAGGCCAAATAACAAAGAGGTGGCAATGCCTGCAAAGGTAGCGGCTATAACACCTAACCAAGCTGAACCTGTAACATGGGCCGCAGCAAAGCCACACACTGCACCCATCACCATCATGCCTTCAATACCCAGGTTAAGCACCCCAGAGCGCTCAACGACTAATTCGCCAATAGCGGCTAGCAACAAAGGCGTAGACGCTGTAATAATGGTTAGAAGTATTGCTTCGTATGGGCTCATGATGCGTTACCTGCGGTTTGCTGACCAGGTTTAGCGCTGATCCATTTAAGACGATAAAGAATTAACGTATCGCACATCAAAATAAAGAATAACAACATGCCCTGAAACACCTGAGTGGTTTTGTCAGAAATACCTAATTCGATTTGTACACCTTCACCACCAATGTAGCTTATAGCTAGCAATAGGCCAGCGAAAATCACGCCTATGGGGTTTAAACGTCCCAAAAAGGCTACGATAATGGCTGTAAAACCATAATTAGGTGAAATGTGGGGTTGTAGCTGCCCTACTGGACCTGCCACTTCTATTAAGCCAGCAAGACCAGCAAGACCACCGGAGAGGGCAAAACAGAACCACACCATTTTTGTTTGTGAGAAGCCTGCAAAAGCGCCTGCTCTTGGAGCACTGCCTACAACATTAATTTCAAAGCCCTTTAACGTATGGCGCATTACCCAAAACAGCACTAGCGCGGCGACTAAAGACACTACCAAGCCTAGGTGCATGCGACCATCCCCCCACATAGGCAATAGATGCCAGCCTTCAAAGGATGCAGACTTTGGAAAGTTATAACCGTGGGGGTCGTTCCATGGCCCACGCACCATCCAATCTAATAATAACTGAGCGATGTAGACCAGCATTAAGCTGGTTAATATTTCATTCACGCCAAAGCGAGTCTTTAACCAAGCCGGTATACACGCAAATAAGGCGCCACCTAAAGCGCCTAAGAACAGCATAGCCACAAGCGCAAAAGGCGATTGCCACTCTCCCCACAATACAGGGATAATCGCTCCCATCAGTGCGCCAGCGGTAAACTGGCCTTCGGCACCGATGTTCCACACGTTAGCCTTAAAACAGACTGCTAAGCCCACACCTATCAATATTAATGGCCCAGCTTTAACTAATACTTCTTCAATAGACCACCAACTGGTTAAAGGGTCTATAAAATAAAGATATAGGGCAGTAAGGGGTGGCTTACCCATAGCTGCAAAAATCAATCCACCCATAACCACGGTAAGTAGTATGGCCAGCATGGGAGAGCATAAGTTCATTAGGCCCGAAGCTTGGGGACGTTTTTCTAAAATTATTTGCACATTAAGCTCCAGACTCTTGAGCGGATTGTTCATGAGATCCGGCCATCATCAAACCAATTTGTTCACGAGAAAGATCACCGGCTTTATAGCTAGGCGACAGTTGTCCTCGCGATATCACAGCAATAGTATCGGCTAGCTCAAAAATTTCATCAAGATCTTGGCTGATAATCAAAATAGCGCTGCCTTCACGAGATAAGTCGATCACGGCTTGACGGATCAGTGCCGCTGCGCCAGCATCGACACCCCATGTAGGTTGGTTAATCACTAAAACTTTAGGTTTACGGTTGAGCTCTCTACCTACAACAAACTTCTGCAAATTACCCCCTGACAAAGACCCTGCAGTAGCATCTTCTTTAGATTTACGTACGTCGTAATCTGTGCCGATAACCTTATTCAACTGGGCTAGCTGAAGCCGATCTATACCCAACCATCCTCGATCTAATGAGGATTCTGTGTCGTCACAGGCGTGACGAGACAGCAAGATATTATCAGTTAAACTTAAATGTTCTACAGCCCCATGCCCCATGCGTTCCTCAGGCACAAAAGCAACCCCTAAACAGCGGCGCTGGTTGATATTAAGACCGTCGCTAACCTGCCCTAATAATGAAATGAATTGTTGGTTAGGGTTACATTCTTCACCAGATATAACGCTAAACAACTCGCCTTGGCCATTGCCAGCTATACCTGCAATAGCTAATATTTCGCCGCTTCTAACCTGTAAGTTCACATCCACTAAATTTACCCCAAAAGGAGTAGATGATTTTTGGGAAAGGTTAGAAATGTCCAGCAGCACATCGCCTACTTGATCGTTAGCATCTCTACTCACCTGATGTACGCTAGCACCCACCATTAATTGAGCTAAGGTAGCAGCGGTTTCTACTTGAGGATCTACTTCTGCCACCACCTTTCCAAGGCGCAAAATAGTAGCGTCTTGGCATATTTGTTTTACTTCTTCTAAACGATGAGAAATATAGAGTACAGCACAGCCCTCTTCTACTAAACGGCGTAAAGTTGCAAATAACGCTTGGGCTTCTTGGGGGGTAAGAACCGCGGTAGGTTCATCCATGATGAGGAGTTTGGGTTGTTGCAACAGGCAACGTACAATTTCAATGCGCTGCCTTTCGCCAACAGATAGGTCTGCTACTAGCGCAGCAGGATTCAAGGGCAAACCGTAATCTAGTGACAAGTCAGCGATACGCTGGCTTAAGTCGCCTTGGCGCAACTGCGGTGGCAAAGCAAGACTGATGTTTTCGACCACAGTAAGGGCTTCAAACAATGAGAAGTGTTGAAATACCATCCCAATACCTAGCTCTCTTGCATGGGCAGGGCTAGCGATTGAAACTTGCTGGCCTTGCCAATGAATAGTGCCGGATGTCGGTTGTAACGCACCGTACATCATTTTGACTAGGGTAGACTTACCCGCGCCGTTTTCACCTAATAAAGCATGCACCCTACCCGTTTCTATAGATAGGTTGAGCGTATCATTGGCGTAGAAATCGCCAAACTTTTTGCTAATATCTTTGACCTGTAACAACGTCGATTGTGCATCATTATTAGAATTATTGAGCATCATTTTCCAGTGTTTAGACGGAATACTAAATAGTATTGTAACGGTAAAATACTTAGGGTCAATAAAAACTGACTATTTGGTTAGCTTTTCAAAATCATTGAGCTGAGTTAAACACTATAAACTTCAAAATCTTTAAAATATGCATGCTCACTTAGTTCTGCAGGTGCAACAACAGCCTCTGATGGTTGGACGCCTTGTAAATAACGCGCTGCCACAGTTTGTAATGAGTTTAGATTTACAGCCAATATAGCTACCCTAAAGGCTTGACGAATTTTAGTGGTACGGCCATGCAGCTCGTTTTGGTAAGACTGTAAGGCTTCACCAGCTGGCGAACCTGGTTTATCAAGACTACCAATTACGCCTAGCACTGCTTCTTCAAGGTGTTGTGGTTGTAGTTGATCAGATAGAACCCAGTCAACCGAAGCACTAAAATCTGAGAAGGTGTCGGCACTACGCGGATCGCGATAGGAGTAAAAACGAAAACAAGCGTTATTATTGTCTTGCCCAGCACCACCACCGTAAGCACCACCCTGTTCACGTACGGAACGGTGCAAATGACCATTGCGTAAAACCTCACCAAGAACTACCAACGAAGCGGCATCTGGATGGGCGCTTGATACCGTAGGAAAAGATCGAGCGCAATAATTGACCTGGGTGTTGGTGGTCCACATCTGCTGCACGGGCTTATAATCTGCTTGGTTATGGGTTTTATCATAAGACCATTGTAAGCAGCCGTTTAATTCGCCTACTTGATCTGCAAATGCGCTAGTAAATGTTGACTCGATATGAGCTTGTTGTTGCTCCTCACCTACACTGGCCAATTGTAACGGTTGTTGGCATAGCTGTTGTTGAAGGTCTGTAAGTGTGTTGCACAGGTCTGTTAGATGTTGCTCGTCTTGCAAGCTATCATCCAGCTTTTGTAACCAAACAATACCCTGTAAGCCGCTAATGCTGTACTGCAGGTTTGCGCCTGCGCTCATGTTGCGACTGGCTGCGCCTAAAGCAAAACTATGACCAGATTGTCCCACGCTCTGTTGACGACGTGAACGTAACTGTCCAACTAGTTCTTTAATACGTTGTTTTTCGTCGAACCGCACGGACAACAGAGTTTCTTTTAGCAAATCGACAATAGCGCTTTGTTGGCTCACTAAACCTTTGGTGCTGAGAACAAAGTAGGCATTTAACTGGTCGGCGTCTGTGGCTTGGCCACGGTAAGATAAATACGCAGCAAGGCTGCCACAAACAGCGGCTTGTTTAGCTTGAACAGCTAAGTAATCCTGATCACCAAGGCCTAACTCAGTCATTAGTTGGGCCATCAAGTTAAGGTAGGGTAAGGATTTGTCATCTACTTTAGGCCAATCAATCACTAGCTGGTGATATACCAAGCCATTGGTTCCTGCACCATAGAACTCCCAACCTAAGTCTTTATTAGACACTGTTGGAGTAGCAATAAATTGTGTGGCCGGAATGTCTTCTCTGGTCACTTCTGGCAAAAGGTCGGCATCGTCTTCTTGGGACTGTCGCTCTAACAGAGCTGCGGTCTCATCGATAACCACTTTGCGCTGTTCATCACTCATGGCGTTAAGCATATCGCTAAGACGCTGCTTTTCGGCCATTTCTCGGCGGTTTGACATCTGCTCATCAGGAACTAGTGTGAGACGCACTTGGTGACTATTGTTTAGCAGTAAATCTTGTATTAAACCTGGAATGAAGCTGCGATCTTTAATGTCTTGCGCTAATTCTAACAACACTGGATCTAAGTTTAGTGCAGCTATTGCATCACCACCATGGATGGCAGCAGGTAGCGCACTCAATATTAGCTGCATACCAAACGGGTAACCATCTCCACCAATTTCGCGTTGTCCCAATTCAAGCTGATGTAAAGCTGCTTCAATTTCGCTTTGACGCACGCCTTCATCTGCCACTTTTCGCAGGCAGTTGAATACTAGGGTTTCAAACGCATCTGCGTCTGCTACCTCCGCCCCTTCTAGGCCACAAACAAACGTCATTTCTTTGTTTGAGTCTTCTAAGCCACAAAGTTGTGAAGGCCCTGTGCCTACACCACAAGTTTCCAGTTCTTTGCGCAACGGTGATGCACTGTTATCAAGTAACACACGAGACAGTAAGTTGGCTCGCATTTGTTGTTTTAAGTCTGTGCTATGTCCAAGTAACCAGCCCAGTACTAAGTGGCTTTTTGCCTGCTTGTCATTAGCTGCAGCAGGATAACTTTCCTGAATTTTTACGGGACTAAAATAGCGTTTTTCATCAGCTACAGAGAGATCGATTTTCTGCGCTGAAAAACGATGTAACGCATGCTTTTCAAAAGACTCTTGATGAGTTGCGGCAGAAATGTCACCACTGGTCATGAAAATAGCATTGGATGGGTGATAGTGACGCTTGTAAAAAGCTAACAACTGCTCGTGGGTTAGATCAGGAATGTCCGATGGTTCACCACCACTGTTAAAGTGATACGTCGTGCTTGGGAACAAGTATTTAGTCAAGGTTTGCCAGAGCTGACTTACTGGTGAGCTCATGGCGCCTTTCATTTCATTAAATACAACGCCTTTGTAAGTAAGACTTTGTTGACCTTCTTCGTCATCAATAAATTCGACACGATGGCCTTCTTGAGCAAAGTCCAAGGCATCAAGGCGGGCAAAAAACACCGCGTCCAGATAGACTTCCAACAGATTATTGAAGTCCTTTTTGTTTTGGCTAGCAAATGGATATGCGGTCCAATCACTACTGGTAAAGGCGTTCATAAAGGTGTTTAAAGAACGCCTAATCATCATGAAAAAAGGGTCTCTTACTGGAAACTTCTCACTTCCACAAAGGGCTGTATGCTCCAACACATGAGCCACACCTGAAGAGTCTTGAGGCATTGTTTTTAACGCCACTAAAAACACATTTTCTGTTTGTTCACTGGCTAAATGGATATGTAAGGCACCGGTAGCAACGTGCTCATACTCTTGAATACTGATATTTAACGAATCTATCGTTTGTTGGCGCAGAAAACGAAATGTAGAGTGTGACTGAGGTGCTGCAGACATAGTTTTACCAAGTAATAGATGTAAAAGGCACAATCAGTAGCTACTGATAATGGCAATAATAAGGCCAAGAGGTTAACTCACGTCTAGGTCCAGGAAAGGTGTTCAGTGGTCGGTCAAAAGTGCCTTGTAGCACGGTGATATAAGAGGCTCAAACTTGAACGCACGTACACCCAAAATAAAGGCCAAGTAGGCATTGCCTTCATTGTCTGACATGGCTCTATAAAAACAACAGCTTCAGAAGCTGCAGCAGCCACAACCAAACACTTTAGTGTTATGACACGAGTATAATTTGAAACACGTTGCTAGAGAAGTATTCTTTAACATAAACATTATATAGCAGGTCAAATACCCATCGCATATCGAATCACTTGTTTCTTAATGAGAGGGAGTTTAGCCGAGGCGAGCACCATATTTCGGAGCCACTTACTTTTGGAACTCGTTTGGCTAAACCCATGGTGAAAAGCATCCATACTATGAAGCATAATGCTATTGGCAAACTTCCGCTGTTTTTGATACCGGCTCAGTACTCCCACAGATGACCAATCTTCACCTTTGTTGCGAGCATCCTTAATCACATCAGCTAAGCAGGAAATGTCTTGAAACCCTAAATTTACACCCTGCCCAGCTAAAGGGTTAATGACATGGGCCGCATCGCCAACCAACACCATACCCTCCGCACAATAATTATGAGCATGTTGTTTTTGTAGTCCGAAGGAAGCCTTGGCTGTGACTTCGATTCCTCCTAGTTCCGGAGGAAATTGAGTCATAATTTCATCTGCCAATTCCACATGAGACAAATTTGATAACGCCCGTGCTTGATCTGCTTGGTGATACCAAACTACTGAGCCATGCTGTCCCAGCAGAGGTAAAAATGCTTGTGGGCCAGTACTCACAAATCGTTGCCAAGTAATGTCTTGCTGACCTAACTGTGTGTTTACCGAAGCCACAAGGCACGCTTGCTGATATTGACCACGATTAACCCCAACGCCAAACCCTTGCCTTACCTTTGATTCAGCACCGTCGGCGCCAACGATTAATTTTGCCGACAAGTTTTGCCCTGTATCAAGGTCAATATGCATTACCTTACCATCACGGTGGAAGTGTACTGGCTTTGCAGGACAGATAATCTCTACGTTGTCATTGCTCTGTAAAACCTGCCAAAGGCTTAGCTGCACTAATCGATTTTCAACAATGTGACCAAGTTCTGGTGCGCCAACTTGGTTGGCGCTAAACGTTAAGTCGCCAAAGCCTGCTACTTCCCATACACGCATACGTTTGTATGGGCAAAGGCGCATACCGTGGAGGATCTCCCAGGCATTAGATTGCTGCATCACCTGTGCACTTTTGGGGCTTAAAGCTGAAATTCTTAGATCGAAGTTTTGGCTCAAGTCATAAGCAGTAGGCTCGTGAGCCTCTACCAGAGCAATAGAAAACCCGTGTGGGGCAAGCAATGTCGCCAGGGCAGCGCCAATCATTCCACCACCACAAATCACAATGTCGTAATCACACTTCACGTCTATCAGCCTTTAACTTAATCAATAAATCTGTCAATTTAATTTGCCCTTGCCTCATAAAAGCACTTCCCTTCCAAGCCTACATGTGGTCTATTAAAAGCACGACTCAAGCGTAAGAATTTTCTTATTTAGAGTCTAAGTTAAGTTAGTCTCGCGATTAACAATCCCATCTACTTAACCAATCAACCTAAGAGGAACAACACTCTATTTCTACTTTTTTTTAACTCTCGATAAGAAGGAATCGATTATGCAAATGAACATTACTGCTCGTCACGACACCAAAGCTACTGATGCTATAAAAGAACGTATTATGGCCAAGCTGCAGAAAAATGAAAGCCACTTCGATCATATCACCAACATTCAAGTCACTATGGACAAAGAAGGTAATCAAGACCTTGCTGAAGCCACCCTCCATCTAGATACAGGCCAAGAAATATTCGCCAAAGCTAGAGGCAATAATATGTTTAGTGCGATCGACTCTCTGAGTTCTAAAATAGAAACTCAGCTACAAAAAGCCAAATCTAAAACACAAACCCGTAAAGGCATCGATAAAGGCATGAGAGTGATGTCTGAAGAGCCAGATGAGCCGGATGAGGAAGTCGCTTAATCTAGATGTTCAGCAAAAGTGGTATAGGTTTCATAATCATTAATACCTAATGCTGCTGCAGAACATAAAGCCATAGGGTCTTCAGCTAGATCCTTTGGCACAACCACTAAACCATCACTAAAAGACACTACTTGCAAGCCCACTTTATGGCAATGGGCAAACACTTTTTCCAAAGCGTGTACTACCTGCTCTTGATCTTTAAGCAATCGCTCTCTTGGGATTTCATCATGAGCCGGGGGTTTGTATTTAAACTGTTTTAATACCTGCTTTTGATCATCCATCATCAACAACAACACATCACTCCATCGCCATTGTTCCAACAAACGCTTACAAAACAAAAATTGCCCGACATCTGTGCAATGTACACGGTCGCCTGAACGTAATTGACGTAACTCATCGTGCACTTGTTGTTGAGTAGCCGTGCTGGTGATTTCTATATGCATTATAGGTTCTTTGCTGAATGTACAGACTGATAGTTTAACAAACCTTGGCCCTAAGTGGACATTTTCAGGCATTATCGCTTAAGACTGTACAGTATTGATTGAAACTCTGTTTAAGAACAGCCAGTATAAGTCGGTATATGAACAGTAGGCCAATTTTACAGGCGTTAAAGTGGCTTTTTCCATCATTAAGACTAAATAAGAGGATATGCAGTGGAACGTGAATCAATGGAGTTCGATGTTGTTATTGTGGGTGCTGGCCCATCTGGCCTTGCCACCGCATGTAAACTACTACAACTAGCACAAGAAAAAGAGCAAGAGTTAAGCGTCTGTGTGGTTGAAAAAGGGTCTGAAGTAGGTGCGCATATATTGTCTGGCGCTATCTTAGAACCTACAGCCCTAAACGAACTCTTTCCTGATTGGCAATCCATGGGAGCTCCTTTAACTGCACCTGTTGTGAGGGACGAGATGCATATTCTCACCAGCTCTACAGGTGGAATGGCTCTACCTAATTTTGCTATCCCCAAACCTATGCACAATGAAGGCAACTACATCGTAAGCTTAGGCAATGTGTGTCGTTGGCTGGCGGAACAAGCTGAAAACTTAGGCGCCGAAATCTTCCCAGGTTTTGCTGCTTCTGAAGTGCTTTACCATGAAGATGGCAGCGTCAAGGGCATCGCTACTGGCGACATGGGTGTTAGTGAAACAGGTGAGCAAAAAGATAGCTACATGCAAGGCATGGAATTACACGCGAAATACACCGTGTTTTCCGAAGGTTGCCGTGGCCACTTAGGTAAGCAACTGATTGAAAAGTTTAACCTTGATGTAGATACCACTAGCCAACATTATGGCATTGGTATTAAAGAACTGTGGGACATTGACCCAGCCAAACACCAACCTGGCCTAGTAGTCCATGGCTCTGGTTGGCCTCTTACTAAAGGTGCTAACGGTGGGTTTTTCCTATATCACGGTGACAATAACCAAGTTACTGTCGGCCTTATAATTGATTTAAGCTACGATAACCCACATCTAAGCCCATTTGACGAGTTTCAGCGTCTAAAGCATCACCCAGTACTTAAGCAGCATTTAGAAGGCGGTACTCGAGTCTCTTACGGCGCTCGTGCTGTAGAAAAAGGCGGCCTATTCGCCTTGCCGAAAATGAGCCTTCCAGGTGCTTTGCTCATTGGTTGTGACGCAGGAACGATGAACTTTGCCAAGATTAAAGGTAGCCATACGGCAATGAAATCCGGAATGTTAGCGGCTGAGACTTTATTCGAAGCTATTTCCAACGGTGACGAAGGCAAACAAGACTTACTCGCTTACGGTGAAAAGTTTAAACAGTCTTGGTTACATGAAGAACTTTATAAAGCCCGCAATTTTGGCGCTGCAATGCACAAGTTTGGCATGTGGTTAGGTGGCACCTTTAACTGGATTGATCAAAATATTTTTGGTGGTAAATTACCTGTTTCCTTAAAGGACAATACACCAGATCACGCTACGCTGAAGCCAGCTTCTGAAATGCCCAAGATTGAATACCCGAAGCCTGATGGGGTAATTAGTTTTGATAAGTTATCATCAGTGTTCATTTCTGGTACTAACCATGAGGAAAACCAGCCTTGTCACCTTACCTTAAAAGACGCAAGCCTACCCTTAGGTGTTAACTTAAGCATGTGGGATGAGCCAGCACAAAGGTATTGTCCAGCCGGAGTTTACGAGATTCTGGAGAACGATAACGGTGAAAAGACCTTCCAGATCAACAGCCAAAACTGTGTTCACTGTAAAACCTGTGATATTAAAGACCCAAGTCAAAATATTACATGGGTTGTACCAGAAGGCGCAGGCGGTCCAAACTACCCAAATATGTAAAATTTAAGTGGGTTAACGTCATTTTTGGATGGTTAACCCACTTAGTCTGCTGCAGAAATTACTTGGTGCCAAAAATCTTGTCACCCGCATCACCAAGGCCTGGGATAATATAGCCTTGGTCATTTAAACACTCATCAATGGCCGCAACATACAGATTTACCTCTGGATGTAATTCTGACACCTTCGCTAGGCCTTCAGGTGAAGCCACTAAAAATAGTCCCAGAATATTTTTACAGCCCTTCTGCTTAAGCAAATCTATGGTAGCCAGCAGTGTGCCCCCCGTAGCTAGCATGGGATCAATGATAAGTGCTGTGCGCTGGTCCACGTCAGCGATGATTTTATCGAAGTAAGCAACGGGTTCCAGGGTTTCTTCGTCCCTGTACAATCCAACAACACTCACTTTCGCATTGGGTACTAGCTGCATTACCCCTTCAAGCATACCTAAACCAGCTCGCAAAATAGGCACGATCGTAAGTTTCTTGCCTGCTAACATCTGCACAGGGATAGGCTCTCCTTGCCATCCGTCAATGTTAACTTTTTCCAAGGGTAATCCCCTACTTGCCTCGTAGGTTAATAGACTAGCGACTTCATTAGATAATTCTCGAAACTGTTTAGTACTCACATGTGCTTTGCGCAGCAATGCAAGTTTATGTGAAATAAGCGGATGATGAATTTCATGTACTGGCATTATATGTATTTCCTAGTGAGCTATACTGGCCCAATATAGTATCGATGAGGGCCACTGGTCAACTCAGCGCGATCTCCCTGAGTTGTTTGAACTACCTCGCAAGATAGCGCAAGTTGGTAAAAAACAGGACGATTGATGCGACCCCACAAACCATCACGAACACAGAGTTTGGGCTGTGGCTGTTCTGAGTTGTAGGTCACAACCAATTGGTCTGCTTGTGAAAGAAAAATTTGATCACCTGTATTGGTAGTGAATTGCCACAGATCAATGCCCTTTTGGTGCACATAGTCTGCAGCAACAATCACAAAGGGTAAGTCTTCTACAGTGATACGGAAAGCATCAACAGGTGTGATAATCCAATAATCGCCATTGGTTTGACGTTGTAACAAGCGCCCAAACAATTGCATGATCTTTGTTTTAACGATAGCTGTACCTTCGTGGTACCAAGTACCGTCAGCGGCAATAACTAAATCCATATCTCCATGAAATTTAGGCTGCCAAGAAGATAAATCATAATCGGGTAACTTTTGGGCATGCTCTACTAACTGTTCTAACATGTTCGGTTAGTCTTGATCGGCAGCAATATCGTCATGGCGCACCTTTTTTGATAAGTCACTATGACGACTCTGGCCACAGTTACCCATGCGCATGCCAATTTGCATCAGAAACTCAAAAAAAGCCTCACGGTCTTGGATAAATTCTTTAAAGAATCGGGAATCATGCAACGCTAAAGCTCCGTGAACCAAAGCCCAGGACGCAGACAAATGGAAATAAGCCGGCACTTGTTCTAATTTGCCAGAATCGATACGTTTTTCAACTAAGGTGGTGAGTACCTGCATATTTTCATTGCGAATTTGGTGGACTTCGGCAATTTCTTTTTCATATTCTTCACCCTTTATCAACCGATCTTCTAACCGGTCAAATAATAACGATTGCTCGGGATCATGCATCCGATATTCAAAGTAATTACGCCACAAAGACTCTGGATCTGAAAAATCTTTTGTCGCTAATAAACTGGCTAGCTGAAGCTCATAATTAATCAGCAAGTATATATATATGTCTGATTTAGACTTGAAGTGTTTATATATAGTGCCTTTGCCAATACCCACGTTGTCAGCAATCATTTCCACAGTCACTTTATCTTCACCGTGCACACGAAAAAGCTCCAATGCTGTTTCGAGTATCTCCTCTTCCCTACGCTTAAACTCACGTACTTTGCGGTTCTCTTTTTCGCGTGGAAAATAGGCGGGAATTTTTGGTTTTGCAGCAATGCCCCAATTCATGGTGATACCTTCGGTTATACAAATAAGTCTGTAAACAGGAAAATAAGTCGATCTATGACTATGGTAGACATAATAGTCATAAAACCTTCAAAAGGCCATTACTTATAATTCACGCAAAACTAACGTGGCGTCAAGAATAATTGGGTAAAGTTATTGCTAGTCTGTTCTGCTAGCTGCGTCAAAGAAACACCTTTAAGGTCGGCTACATATTGCGCAACCAAACGCACGTGCTTGGGCTCATTTTGTTGCCCCCTGTATGGCACTGGCGTTAGGTACGGTGAATCCGTTTCTACCAACAAACGATCCATTGGAATCTTCTTAACAACCTCCCGTAGCTCTGAGGCATTATTAAAGGTCACAATGCCAGAGATAGAAATGTAAAAGCCCAAATTTAAGCAGGCTTCAGCCATTGCCCAATCTTCTGTAAAACAGTGAATGACGCCGCCTACAGATTGATCGGCTTCGTTGCGAAGTAATGCCAGGGTGTCTTCATTAGCGTCCCGGGTATGGATGATGACAGGCTTACGCAGGCGCTTGGAAAGCTGCAAATGAGCCGAGAATGCCTGTTGTTGTAATTCCGCATTGTCTTGTTGGTAGAAATAATCCAACCCAGTTTCACCAATAGCAACTACTTTTTTGTGCTTAGCCTGCTGCTCTAGCACGCTAAGATTGTCTAAACTTTTAACTCCCAAAGGATGTAATCCAGCCGAAGCATGGATGAAATCATATGCTTCAATTTGATGCATCATAGGTTCAAACTGATCCGTATCAACACCAATGCATAACATTTGAGAAATGCCGTCTGCTTGAGCTGCAGCAATAAGACCCGCAAAACCATCCGCATAGTGACTAGTATCGAGTTTATCTAGATGGCAGTGGGAATCAATAATCATAGTTAAGTGCCAGACCTTACTAATAAGTACCATTGGTGTAGTAGTTCTTCACACACCAATTGGTTATTTAGGTTACGCCGCTGATTAATAAAGTTAAGTTGTTCGGTCAGTTGATCTAATAATGAATAGATCGCCTTAATGGTACTACGCTGGGCTACAGCTTGAAGTAGTTTAACAATGTCTGGATTGGCTAAGTGTTCCGTATTACCGGTCATTTTTAGTTTAATGAGGTCATTAAGCCACTCTATCCACCAGTTAAACATCTGATCTAATGGTTGTTTGTGCCAGGTTTGAGCCACTTCCACTGTACTTTCCTTACCCCTCAAGATAGCGGTCAGCTGAACTAACATTTGATGCCGTAATTCGTGGGCCTTAGATTCATGCAGTTGTAGTGCTTTAAGTGGGCCTCCATTCGCCAGCTGCAATAACTTTTCGGCCGTATGCCTAGCATCCCCATCATCAGCGGGTAACTGCTGCTGTAGCCAGTTGAGGGCATCCTCTGATTTTGGAATAGTGATATCTAATAACTGACAACGGCTACGTACGGTTGGCAATACAGTTTTTGGCCATTGATGTAACAGCAGGAAAAAGCTGTTGTCCCCGGGCTCTTCTAACTGTTTTAACAAAGCGTTGGCGGCATTAAGGTTGAGGTCTGCTGCGCCATTAATAATAACCACACGAGCGCCACCTTGTTGGGCCGTGGTTGCCATCGAGTGTTGAATTTTACGAACTTGATCCACCAGGATGGCTTTACCCGCGTCTTCTGGCTGCATTAATTTAAAATCTGGGTGGCTGTTGGCCGCTAATAGCTGGCAGGATTTACATTGGCCACATGCATTGCCATTTTCCTGTTGCTGGCATAGTAAGACCGATGCAAGACGTTTAGCAAAGGTTAACTTTCCAAGCCCAGGCACTCCACCAATTATCAATGCGTGTGGCAAGCGCTGCTGCTGCAGCATCTGGCTCACCTGATGCCACTGATCCTGATGCCACGGGTACGCTTCTGACAGCAGTATGTTGGGCTCTTTAGTCATAACGCTAGTCTCGAGAAGCTGCAAGCAATGGCGCAAGAAACTGGTCCAGTTGCTGTTCAACGCCAGTAATAGATTGGGAGGCATCCACAATACGATACCTTTGTGGTTCGGCTTCGGCTTGAGTCAAATAGCCGTGTCTAACACGTTCGAAGAAGCTCATTGTTTCCGTTTCGATACGATCAAAATCAGAACGTTTACCCGCTCGCGCCATGCCTACGGCAATATCTAGATCAAACAAAATAGTCATATTCGGATTTAAATCACCATGAACCCAGCGCTTAAGACTAGATATGAACTCTTTGTCTAAACCGCGCCCAAATCCTTGATAGGCGAATGACGCATCTGTAAATCGATCACAAATAACCCATTTTCCTGATGCTAGAGCAGGTCTAATCACATTCTGTACATGCTGCCGGCGTGAGGCGAACATCAACAAAAGTTCAGTATATGGATCGACGACCTCATCTCGGTGTTGCAACAAGAGCTGACGAATATCTTCTGCCATGGGTGTGCCGCCAGGCTCACGAGTAACTAGGCATTCAATACCACAGGCTTCGAGCTTCTGTTTGATATACTCGATACTAGTAGACTTACCAGCGCCCTCGCCACCTTCAATTGATATAAATGATGAAGCCATGAAAAATCTCTTACTGTTTTAACTGGTATTTACGTACATTAAGCTGATGCTGCGGGTACGTATTCGCAAACTCGTGACTTCCATCGCCCCTAGCGACAAAGAACAGGCTCAGGCCATCTGCCGGATGCAGCGCCGCATAGATCGCAGCCCGACCTGGCAACGCTATCGGTGTAGGGGGCAAACCACGATGAACATAGGTGTTGTAAGGTGTGTCCGTGGTTAGGTCAGCACGACGAATATTGCCTTTGAAGTCAGCACCCATGCCGTAAATTACTGTGGGGTCAGTCTGTAGCTTCATACCTTTTTGTAAACGCCTAACAAACACACCGGCGATAATGGCCCGTTCACTGGCCAAACCCGTTTCTTTTTCAATAATAGAAGCCATTATAAGCGCTTCATAAGGCGTTTCGTAGGGTAAATCATCTGCCCTTTCCGCCCATGCAGATTGTAAAACCTGCAATTGCTTTAAGTGTGCCTGCTCAATGATGTCTAGGGGTACGTTATGCTTAGCAAACCGATAGGTCGAGGGAAACAGCAATCCTTCTGGGTGCTGCCAGCGGCTGCGCATTTCGCTTAGCCATTTCTCGGCATCAGGAACGGGTTTGCCTTGCATCGCAGGGTGTTGACTCAAGCGTGTAATAAAATCTTCATATCGGAGCCCTTCTGGAATAGTAATCTGATACTCCAAAACCTTGCCAGAAACCAATTGTGCAAGCACTTCGACACTATTAAGAGAGCCACTGAACTGATATTCACCTGCTTTTATATAACGATCTAACTGACGCCATTTTGCATAATACTTAAAACTATCAGCATGGGCAATCACCCCTGCCTTGTACAATTTAGTGCTTATACTACCTAGCCCAGAACCAGCAGAAATGGTAACTATTGCGGGTTCCGACAAGGGCATAGGTTCGTACAACCATACTTGTACTTGTCGTATCGTGCCATAGGTGAACAATGAGATTGCTAAGATGACAATCATGAGAACCCAAAACCATATCTGCTTTAACATAAGTCAGCTACTGTCATTTGGTCAGACAAATGTTGGGCGACATGGTTCTGCAATTTATTAATAAGTGGTGATATAGGCCAGACAGTTGGTATTGCGTTCACCTGGGCTGGATAAGGTGAAAGCTCTACGATGGGCCAAATGCCATTAAGACTATTGGTAATGAAGACTGCGTCTGCATTAAGAAGCACGTCAAATGTCACCTCGCGTTGGACTAGCTTAATACCCAACTGTTTGGAGATGGCACAGACTAACTCAGCCATAGTGCCATGAATACCACATTGATCTAGCTGAGGCGTTACCAATACACCATCCATTTCTATGAATAGATTACTCATTACACCAGAAATCACAAGGCCATCTTGATTGAGCATGATGCCTTCATGAATGTTCACGTCGGTCCACTCATTGCGGGCCATAACTTGATCTAAACGATTGAGGTGTTTAACACCGGCTAAAGCCGCATTATTAGACCAGCGGTGCTGGCAGAGACGAACACTAATGCCTTCAGAAGACAACTGACTACGACCCAATGGTTCAGGCATCATATAAACTATACGTGTAGGCAGGGACGCAATTGGAGCAGCATAACCACGTCCACCGCAGCCACGGGTGACAACGATCTTAATCACCCCGTCAGGGCAATCAAACAAGAGGTAAGCAGCTTTAATATCGTCAACGATGGCATTGATCAGTGATAAGCAGGCAGCTTCATCAGCTACAATACCCAAGGTCATCAACCCATTGGCTAAACGGTGACGGTGGGCTTGCCACAACTGAACCTGACCTTGCTTTAAAGCGATGGTTTCAAATACCCCATCACCATAGGCCATACCGCGATCGCGAACATCTAACACATGTGATGACTGGCCATTAACTAAGGTTGTTATTTCCATAGCGCCAGTCTCATGTGTAGGTTAAATTCTTTTAAAAATCAAAGTGCCGTTAGTACCACCAAAACCAAAGGAGTTAGACATTGCTGAAACTATGGGTGCTTCTTGTGGCTGGTGCGCAACATAGTTAAGGTCACACCCAGGTGAAGGGTTGTCCAAGTTAATGGTAGGTGGTGCGACTTGATCGCGGATAGCCAAAACTGAGAAGATGGCTTCTACAGCGCCGGCAGCGCCAAGCAAATGACCAATCATTGATTTGGTTGAGCTCATTCTAACGTTTTCTGAAGCAGTGCCTAACACCAATTTGGCAGCATTAGATTCCGCAATATCGCCAGCTGGCGTAGACGTACCATGAGCATTGATGTATTGAATATCTTCACCGTTCAAACCGGCGTCTTTCATAGCGTTGCGCATTGATGCTGCTGCGCCGCGGCCGTCTTCTGGTGGTGAGGTCATATGGTATGCATCACCACTCATGCCAAAGCCAGTCAGCTCAGCGTAAATTCGTGCACCACGAGCTTTAGCCAATTCGTACTCTTCTAGAACCATTACGCCTGCACCATCGCCCAATACAAAACCATCTCGGCCTGCATCCCAAGGGCGACTTGCAGCTAATGGATCGTCATTGCGTGTTGATAGTGCGCGAGCTGCACCAAAACCACCTAAACCTAAAGGTGTAGTCGCCATTTCGGCACCACCACACACCATCACATCAGCATCACCATAAGCAATCATACGTGCAGAAGCACCGATGTTGTGAGTGCCCGTAGTACAGGCCGTGGTGATAGCAATATTAGGGCCACGTAAACCAAACATGATCGACAGGTTGCCAGAAATCATATTGATGATGCTGCCGGGCACAAAGAACGGGGAGATACGACGAGGGCCACTTTTGTTGAGCGCGTCATGACATTTTTCAATAAGAGGTAAACCGCCAATACCAGAGCCAATGGCAACACCGATTCTGTCAGCATTTTCATCAGTGACTTCTAGGTTAGCATCCTTAATTGCTTGGATGCCTGCGGCCATGCCGTATTGAATGAACAAGTCCATCTTCTTGCCTTCTTTTGGCGGCAAGTAGTTGCTAAGATCAAAGTCTTTGATACCCGCAGAGAAGTGCGTACCAAAACCTTCAGTATCAAAATGAGTAATGTTTGCCACACCACTTTTTGAAGCTAGTATGTTGCTCCAAGTTTCGTCCATGGTATTACCAACCGGGGTCAACATACCCATGCCAGTAACTACAACGCGCTTACGACTCATTTGAATCTCCTTTGAATAATAACCTACGCTAATTACGTAAGTAATACTTCTATTATGGCACTTTTTCGCCATCAAACATCTGTTTTAAAAGCTATAGATGCAGAAAAGCCGCACCAAGTGGTGCGGCTTTTCTGACTTCAATTCGAAGTGCAAAAACTAAGCTAATTTACTGGTTAGCATTAACGTAGTCGATTGCAGCTTGAACAGTGGTGATCTTCTCAGCTTCTTCATCTGGAATCTCTGTTTCGAATTCTTCTTCCAAAGCCATTACTAGCTCTACAGTGTCCAAAGAATCGGCGCCAAGGTCGTCAACGAAAGAAGCTGTGTTAGTCACTTCATCTGCTTTAACACCTAGTTGTTCAGCAACAATTTTTTTAACGCGATCTACAATACTCATAGTTTTTCCTAATGGGTTCTTATACGCCATCAACATTTAACAAATGTCAACGAATGTCCTAGAAAACAGTGGCCGGAGAATTCCGTTACATCTTTCTATTTTCTACTCAGTATAGAGTGGTGCTATTATCTACAAATCAGCCAAAAAAGCAACCTTAAAACAATAATATGTGCGACACAAGATGACTAAATAACACTTAAAGCCAAACCTAGTGGTTTAGCTCATATACATACCACCATTGACGTGAATAGTTTCCCCAGTAATATACGCCCCTGCGTCACTGGCCAAAAAACCAACCAGCTGGGCAATGTCTTCCGGTGTACCTAAACGCTGTAATGGAATCTGCGTACGTAAGGTGTCTTTTTGCTCATCTCCTAACGCATCTGTCATATCCGTAGCAATAAAACCCGGGGCAATGGAGTTTACAGTTACATTACGTGATGCAACTTCGCGTGCCATAGCTCGGCTAAACCCTTCAACACCGGCTTTAGCAGCAGCATAGTTTGCCTGCCCCATGTTACCCATGGACCCTACGACCGAACTAATGTTAATTACCCTGCCCCAGCGCGCTTTGGTCATACCACGCAAACACCCTTTGGACATCCGAAAAATCGAGCTCATGTTAGTATTAACCACATCATCCCATTCGTCATTTTTCATGCGCATTAATAAATTGTCTCGAGTAATGCCTGCGTTATTGACCAATATAGTGGGTGCACCGTAAGCTTCAACAATAGCTTTTAGCGTACTGGTTACTGATTCTGAGTCCGACACGTTAAGCACCATTCCCGTACCTGTATTACCCACTGCATTGAGTGCTGTAGAAATAGCATGAGCTCCTGCTTCAGACGTCGCTGTACCTATCACGACTGCACCTTGGGAGGCCAGTTGTAGCGCAATGGCTTTACCAATGCCACGTGTTGCGCCTGTAACCAATGCTATCTTGCCATCAATTGCCAACATAATTTAATCCGTCTTAGTGTTTTAGTGTGGCTGCAAGTGACGCAGCATCATTAATGGACGCAGATTGTAACGTCTTGTTAATACGTTTTGTTAAACCATTTAAAACTTTACCTGGGCCACATTCTACCACAAGGTCGACACCACTGGCTGCTATAGACTCGACGCATTGGGTCCACAGCACTGGTTGATGTAACTGAGCGACAAGATTGCTAATAATTGCCTCACTGGAAGACGCTAATTTGGCATCTACGTT
>Ga0308018_10000036_pt1 | contig 68766 bp, 61 predicted proteins | sample Neamet282_FD_203130 | JGI IMG/M metagenome (GOLD analysis project Ga0308018, IMG submission 203130) | Marine microbial communities from water near the shore, Antarctic Ocean - #282 | ecosystem: Environmental > Aquatic > Marine > Unclassified | place: Southern Ocean | collected 2014-10-01
GTAGAGGCATTCGTCAGCGCTTTTAATGCGGGCGATGCTACGGCGCTTGCCGCCGAGTTTCATCCGGAAGGGAGACGTGTGGACAGCGATTTTCAGGAGGTGTGGTTTGGCCGTCAGGCGATTGAAGACGGGTTCACGATGATGTTTGCTGCGGATAATCCTGATGGTGGATCAACCCTGAGTGCGGAGGTGTCCGCGACGAAGGCACTGGCTCCTGGACTATTTATCGCTAATGGTGAATGGCAGATGATTGATGCCACAGGCGAACAGCTGCGTCTCGGATTCTTTGCAAATACTATGGTGCTCGAAGATGGGAAAGCTTATCTGATGCAGGAGGTGGCGGGAGAGTATACGCCACCTAATTAATCCAAGGGATAGCCCCCCCACCGCCGCACCACTCCTAGCGCAGCTACCGACACTGCCTGCGGGCACGGCCTTCTCTCCTGAACCGGCCTAACCCCCCTGGGTGGAATAATGACATCGGTATCGCAAACTCAATCGCCGGTTCCGCGAAGAAAGGCCCTAGGGATTGCACCCCCCCCTCATCCACACAGTTCTGTCCTCAATGCCAGTGATCGTGCGCGGCGGACCACACTGCGCCCGGCCACGGGCTCTCACCCCGCTCAGATCGGTCTCCCAAGCCGAATGACACGACAATGGTGAGGAGTACCGCCAACCCAACTCCCACAATGAAAAGCGTCACGGGGCTGACTCCGCGCCGACTAATGACGAGTGCCCGCTCCTGTTCCAGACGTTCTTTGCGTCGTGCTTTCTTCGAGGACATCGAGGCACCCATATGAGGTGGATCAGACCGCGTACTCATATTGGGTACGCGGCTTCGTGCTGTCACTAGGCCGTCCAGTAGGCCCGTCACTGCAACGCTGTGCGGCCGCCGCGCCGCCGACCCTCACCCCATCCTTTGGGGTGGGTATATCGCACCGGGCGTGCAGATTGCCGTGAACGCGAAGAGCGCCGTTGTGGCCCCCCTATTGGGGGCCGCCCTGCACGACTTCGACGCAGGCCTTCAAGTCCCGCGCAGGCTAACGCCGCTCGATATGGCTGGCCCTTCTCGCCGCTCTCACTTCATCCTGAATAGATAGCTCAGCTTCACGAAGAAGCCGTCGTTGCGGCGCTCTAGGCCCTGGAACCGGAAGGACTTCTGCTCAGTGAGGGTGCTTCCATATCCCGCGAAGACCACGGTTCCTGGACTCGGCTCGTACGAGAACAGTGCGTCGAATCCGAAGTTATTGCGGGTTTGAGCGAGTACCCGCTCGTAGCCCCCGTTTCCGTCTGACCTCACGAGGGGATCATTGGTCCGGCCGTCATCTCGGAGGGCGTCGACGTTCACCGCGTCGTACTCTCCAACGAACCGAAAGAAGATGTCCCGAGTGAGTTGGTACTCGACCTTGATGCGGGGTAGGGACCTTATTCGCGCGGAGGTCCGGTCCGTCTTACGCAGGTATTGCTGACGCGTATAACTCCACTCGGTTCGAAGCTGTTCGGTGGGTCGAAAGACGAGGTTGCTGGACCACAGCACCACATAGGAACTCGACCATTCGTCGAAGTTCTCGTCCTGACCTAAGACAAAGAAGCCGTCCGCGCTGAAGCGCGGGGAATTCGGTGTGCGGAAGCTCAGGACTAGGTCGTAGTTGTCCAGCTTCGGTTCACCGACGAACGGAATGAACTCCGTGCCGGTCGGCGTCTGATGCTCGATGAACAGACCTTGATACAGGTCAGGCGGATAGTAGAAGCGCTCGATAAGTGCTGAGATCCCGATGTTCCATCCACCGCGAAGCGTGAAGTCGTGCCCGAACGTCGACTTTAACCAGTTGTCCGGTGCCCCCCCGTCCATGAACGTCTGATGGAGCCAGTTGGACTCTAGGACCAGGCTCGCCTGGTACTGCTCCACGAACGACCTGGCGTTCCCGTAACGGGTGAGGCTTGGCCCACCCCTGAGTGCGACGGTCCCCACACGACTGAGGAAGCCACTCCTCGCGATCAGGTCATCGGACATGCCTTTGAAAGAGACGTTGAAGCCGAACTTACGACCCTGACGCCGGAGATTGGCATCCCACAGGTGCCCGTTTTGTGTGACTCCCGAGTTCCTGTCGAAGCTGAATGCGCCCTGCATCTGCAGGTCGTAGATGCCGCCGAACACGAGGCGCGTGTCTGCGCTCGCGAGCCTGTTGTAGCTCGTGCCATCAACCCGGTCCGTATAAGCGACGCCGAGTGTCGACTCTTCTCCGAGGTCCCGTTTGACCCGAAGGATGTTGAAGATCGGGGAACTCCCATCTCCCGCGAGGTCAGAATCCTTCGCGGACAGGAAGGCCACCTCGGTGCCCGATACCTTTCCGGTGATCTTTGCCGCCACGTCCGGACTGGCGATCCGTCGTGTGTAGATCAATCGGTTTGGCGTCTGGAAGTTCTCGCTGCCTTCTAGGAAGAAGGGCCTCTTCTCAGGGAAGAAGACTGCATTCCTCGGATCGAATTGGGTCTGGCCCGCATCGGCTTCGACCTGCGAGAAGTCCGGATTCACCGAGCCGTTGAGCGTCAGGTTTCTGGTGATGCCCCACCGTACGTTGCCGCCCACTTCCGGAGTGGAGACATCGTAGTTCCACTGGGATGTACCCGGACTTCCATCGATGGATGACGTCACGACCGGATTGAGGTCCAACACCAAGCCCCGGTCGAAGTCCTGGAGGTCTTGGAGCGTGCCCCCCTGAGCTAGGAACGAGGCTCGCCCCAGCTGAGCCGGCGTCCAGGTTTGTTCACGGCCCGAGTGTTGAACGCGGCGGATCACGTTGATGCCCCAACTCTGGATATCCGCAGGCTGGAAGGAGACGCTCTTGAAGGGGATCCGCATCTCGATCTGATATCCGAAGGGGGTGAGCTGTCCCTGCGTCTCGTAGATGAAGTCCGGGCTCAGGTCGACCGGGTCCCGCGCGCCACGTCCCCCAAAGCCACGTGACTGTGCGCCCCGTTCGACCCGCGACCCATCGGACTGGACCCCGAGCGGATTGGCACCGAAGACCGTTGCGGTCCGCCCATCGTTGAATGTGTCTAGGAGGATTTGGATGTGGTCGTCATTCACGATCCGGTCGCGATCGGCCAGAGTGGAACGCACCGTTCCGTGGGGCTCATACGCCTTGATAGCAAAGTGGATGGCCGTCGACGAGTACCAGACCAAAACCTCCGTGTTGTCCTCCGCTGCCACGCCGTCTACGGGGCGGTACTGTGAGAAGTCCGTCAGAACTGCGGCTTCGGCCCACGCCGCCTCGTCGAGCACCCCGTCGATGACCACGTCTTGGTCCATGCGGGGGACCATGACGTCCAGCTCTCCTCGACGGCCGCTGTATTCGGTTGTCGACGCAGGGACGACTACCTGAGGGGCGGGCCCGGCGGAGGGGACGAGTTGGAGCAGGGCAATTAGAGGGACAAGCATGAACGACGTCTTTCGGGCTCGGTCAGGGCGAGAATCGAAAAACCAATATCGCATAATTCAATCAGAACGTCGGTTCGTGGGACGTCAGCCAAGTCATGGACATGGGCTCCATGTTCTGCGCTGTGGTACGTAGCCGAGATGCCACTGGGGCTTGCGAGTGACTGGCCCAACCGCAGACTTTGGCTGTCCAGCTCCATTGACCCGTCATGCCTATGCGCCGCAGAGATTTCCTGTCTGCCCGATTCCCGCGCCAGTCGGTCACCGGGCCAAGTGTGTCATGGCGTCTGGCGTCGAGCTTCCCACCGAGCGCGGACCTGTTACACGGCGCGGCTTTACGCATCGGAGCGCGCGTCGAGGCGATGACCGACGGAAATTTCACGATCCGGACCTATGCGGCGGGCGAGCTGCTTCCATCGCTTCAGGTCATGGATGGGGTCATGCAGGGCACCGTTCAGTGTGGCCTGTCTCCGGGATACTTCTACATAGGGAAGCACCCTGCGCTGGCGTTCGACACGGCCATCCCCTTTGGACTCAACACGCGGCAGCAGGTTTCATGGCTGCACCATGGGGGAGGGCTCGATCTCGTCAATTCGGTTTACGCCGACTTTGGTGTCCGAAGCATTATCGCAATCGCGAGTCCCGCCCAGATGGGAGGATGGTTTCGGGAGCCGATCGGAGATCTCGCCGACCTAGCCGGACTCAGGATGCGGATCCCTGGCTTCGGGGGGGAGATCATGTCTCGCCTAGGGGTGACCGTTCAGGTGCTGGCAGGTGCGGAGATCTACCCGGCGCTGGAGAGAGGTGCGATCGACGCGACAGAGTGGGTCGGTCCGTATGACGATGAAAAGCTGGGACTCCATCAGATCGCCAAGCACTACTACTACCCGGGGTGGTGGGAGCCAGGCATGACGATGGGCCTGCTCGTGAATCAGAAAGCGTTCGACGAATTGCCGCCGACGTATCAGAACGTGCTCGAGACAGCGTGTGCCGACACCGCTGCCGATCGCCTGGCGATCTACGACGTCGAGGAACCGAAGGCGATGAAGCGCCTGGTCGAGGACCATGGCGTTCAGCTGCATGAGTACGCGCCAGATATTCTCGACGCGGCGTGGAAGGAGTCGAACGCGTATCTGGAGGAGCAGGCAGCCGAAGACGAGACCTTTCGGCGAGTCCACGCCTCATGGAAATCGTTTCGCGCTTCTGCCTTCCCATATGCAGCGGGGAACGAATTGTCCTATCAGCGAAACGCATTTCCCCGCGCGCGCTAGGAAGCAGCCTGCGCGGGCTTGTGTCCTAGTCCGAATCGCCCAGATAAAGAGCTTCTAGGGGCGGTATCCGGCCGCCGTGTTATCTGCATCGGCATCGCGTTAACCCGCTTGAACAGAAAAACAGGACCGCCTCTGACGGTCGTCACAATGTGCTTGATCCTGGGCACACTCACAGCGATTCTGCGAGGCCGTTTCCTTCTGGTCCATCTGGAGAACCCCACGGACGGGGAGATCCTAGAGATGTTCGTGAATGATTTCGACTCCGAGGAATTCGTGATTTCCTGCGTCGCCGACGATGTTGCGAACGAGTTCGCCGATGCCGAGTCAGGCCTCGTCTGGCACGACGGTGTCGGCCCCGGAAACGCCCTTGGGGAAGCGCATTTTCCACCCAGTGTCTGGGCAGAGGCCGAGGCGCGCTGGGCGAGTTGGGACGACAGATGACGGGGGTTGTACACACGCGAACGCAGATCGGGTGTGTACTTCAGTGTCGAGGTGAACACCAAGGAAATACGAGCTAGCATGACGGTAGGAAGCTTCACGGAGAGTTTCTCTCCTGTCGTATTCCCGTTGTCGGTGCTCGCACTTCGCCCTGTCGGCCCTTATCAGTCTGCGGCTACGTCTCCCCGTGTCTGGCACGGCGTGATCTTCACCGGACACACCTTCAATTCGGCGGTATCCGTGACGGGGTCGTAGCCGGACCCTGTCAGGATGTTCACCGGGACATCGTTGAAGGAGAACGAGCTGAACACGGTGCCGCGCGGCGACCGCGTAGTCGCTTCGACTTTTACAGTGACCATACCTCGTCGACTCGACATCTCGACCCAGCCGCCGTCCTTCGTTCCCCACGCAGCGACATCGTCTGGATGGATCTCTAGGGTTTCTTCAGACAGGAGATAGTCGATCCCCGCAGATCTTCCGGTTTGCGTGCGTGAGTGATAGGCCTCGAGTCGGCGTCCCGTAGTGAGCCACACGGGGTATTCATCGTCGATCGTCTCGGCTGGGTCACGATATCTGATCAGCTTGAAGATCCCTCGACCGTTCACGAATCCGTCTTCGTGCAGTCGCGGTGTGCCGGGATGACCTTCTTCGGGCACAGGCCACTGGTACTCGCCAAATGCGATACGATCCCAGTTCAGTCCTGCGTAGATCGGTGACAGTGAACACAACTCGTTGAAGACGTCGCTGGCGTCCTCGTAGTCAAAGCCCTTAAAGCCCATTCGTTTCGCGATCTGGGACACGATCCACCAATCCGGCTTTGCTTCACCGGGAGGGGGAACGGCTCGTCGCAGGCGTTGCACGCGACGCTCCGTGTTGACCTGTGTGCCATCTGTTTCCCCGAATCCACTAGCGGGAAGGACCACGTCAGCGAACTCGGCGGTCTCGGTCATAAAGAGGTCGCACACTACGAGGAAGTCCAGCGACTCAAGTGCGTGCTCACAATGTGCCCGATCCGGGTCGGTCACGACCGTGTTCTCGCCATCGATGATCATGGCGCGGATCTGCTCCCCGGCCTGCTCGAGCGCACGCACCTTGGTGATACCCGTTTGGAGGTCGACTTCACGTCCCCACGCGGCGGCGAATTTCGCTTGCATCGCGGGGTCGGTGACCGACTGGAAGCCAGGGTAGCTGTTCGGGATCGCTCCGACATCGCCGGCACCCTGGATGTTGTTCTGCCCACGCATGGGGTTAATGCCGGTGCCTTCCCGGCCGATGTTGCCAGTCATCAGCGCGATGTTGCACAGGCTCTGGACGTTATCGACACCGCAGATGTGCTCGGTGATACCGAGGGTATAGTAGATCGCACCTCGATCGGCCTGCCCGTAGAGCATCGCGGCCTCTTCGATCATCGCAGGGTCGAGGCCCGTGATCGTCGACGCCCACTCCGGTGTAAACTCCTTCACGTGCTCCAGAAACGCTTCGGCCTCTGCCGTTCGCTCCGTGATGAACCCCTCGTCGACGAGCCCCTCGCGCTGGATGACGTGGGCCATGCCCAGGAGAAGCGCGGCGTCGGACCCCACACGCAGCGGTAGGTGGATATCCGCCATGTCGGTTAGTCCGATCGCACGCGGATCGGCCACAATCATCTTGGCGCCGTTCGCGATCGCCTTCTTCAGACGAGTCGCTGCGACGGGATGGCACTCTGTCATGTTCGTCCCGATGCAGAAAATCACATCGGGCTTTTCCATGTCCTTGAGCGGATTCGACATGGCACCGCGACCAATGGTTGCCGCCAGACCGGCGACTGTAGGAGCGTGTCAGGCACGACTGCAATTGTCGATGTACGAAGTCCCTAACCCCGCTCGCACCAATTTCTGCATGGTGTAGCCGGCTTCGCTCGGTGCTCTGCCGGAGGCGACGGCATACACGCTGTGCCTCCCGTGTTCGTTCACCGCCTCGAGCAGGCCCGCCGCAGCCTTGTCCAGCGCTTCGTCCCACGTCGCAGGAACGAGCTTGCCTTCGTCATCTCGCACGAACGGAGTCTTCAACCGGTCGGGATGATGCACGAAGTCGAAGGCGAACTGACCCTTAACGCAGAGAGCGCCTTCGTTCGCCGGACCATCCATCGCCGGCTGAATTCCAACGATCTGGTCGCCCTTTGTCATGATGTCGACGGCGCAGCCAACCCCGCAGTACGGGCAGATGGAGCGCGTTTTTTCGACCGGCTTCTCGATATCCTTGGCGCGTAGCGCCTTCAGGTCCGCGAGAGCTCCCGTCGGGCAGGTTTGAATGCACTGTCCGCAGAAGGTGCACGAGGAATCCTTGAGAAGTCCCCCGAACTCCGTTGTGATCTGTGTATCGAAGCCACGATTCATGATCGAGATCGCATAGTCGCCTTCCTGCTCGGCGCACACGCGTACGCACCGATAGCACGAGATGCAGTTCTCGTAGTCGCGTAGGATGAACGGGTTCGGATCGTCGGGGCGAGACGTTCCGGACTTGTGGCCCTCGAAGCGACCGGAGCGGGCGTCGTACTGATCGACGAGCGTTGCCATTTCCTGGGATGCGTACCCCGACAGTTCGTCGACGTCGACTTCACGATTCTCCGAGGTCACGAGCTCGAGCAGCACGCGCCTGTGCATTTCGAGCGAGCTGCTCTTCGTCGTGACGCGCATGCCCGGTTCCGCTTTCGTGGTGCAGGAGGCGACCGGATTTCGGGCACCTTCGAGCTCCACCACGCAGAGCCGGCACGCTCCGAAGGCCTCGAGGCGCTCGTCATAGCAAAGTGTCGGGATCTCCTTCCGATGCCGCTCGGCCACCTGATAGATCGTCTCGTCACGGGAAAAGGAGACCTTTTCACCGTCGAGATGGATCGTGCGTCCGTCATCATTCATCGTACGTCGTTCTCCTGACTGACATGTGCCTTGACCTCTGCGGGAAAATACCGCAGCAGGCTTTCCGTAATCAGCGGCGCGGCCTGTCCGAGCCCGCACGCCGATGTCTCTTTCATCGTTTTGTTGAGGTCATTCACCTCGTCGAGCCACGCGGTCAGGTCATCGGGCCCCACGTCTCCTGCGAGTCGTTCGGTGAGTCGCTGGGTTCCGATACGGCACGGAAAGCACTTCCCGCACGACTCCTCAGCGAAGAACTCCATGGCCATATGCGCGATCGCAATCATGTCCCGGGTGTCGTCGAAGACCATGATCCCGCCTGCGCCGAGGAATGATCCGCGCGCCCGAATGGATGGTTCGTCCAGCGTGACATCTAGGTCATCACCGGCGAGGAATCCACCGGACAGGCCAGCCATCGTGACCGCCTGAATCGAGCGCCCGCTCGCGCAGCCGCCGGCCCACTCATTGAGCAATGTCGAAAGGGGCATGCCGAGTGGCACTTCGTAGTTGCCGGGGCGTGCGATGTCTCCTGAAAGGGAGATCACCTTTGTGCCCGCCTGGTCACCTAGTCCGAGCCCCCGGTACCAGTCGGCGCCATGCAGGACGATCGGCGGAATTGACGCGAGCGTTTCGACGTTGTTTACCGCAGTCGGCGTGCCCTCGTACCCGTGGGTGACGGGGTAGGGCGGGCGATTGCGTGGGAACGGGTGTTTTCCTTCGAGCGAGTTGAGCAGCGACGTTTCCTCACCGCAGATGTAGGCCCCGGCACCACGCCGAACGTAGATGTGGATACTCTGGCCTGAGCCGAAGACGTCATTTCCCAGAACCCCCGCTTGCTCAGCCTGGGCGATTGCACCTTCGAGGAGTGCCTCGGTTTCCGGGTATTCGTATCGGAGATAGAGAAACGCACGCGGCGCTCCTGTCGCGTAGCAGGCGAGTGCCATTCCTTCGAGCACCGCGTGCGGGTCGTGGTCCATGAGGGCGCGATCTTTGAAGCATCCAGGCTCGCCCTCGTCCGCGTTACAGACCACGGTCTTGGGTCCACCGTCAGCCTCGGCGACTGCTCGCCACTTGCGACCAGTCGGGAAGCCTGCGCCACCCCGGCCTGCCAGGCCGCTCTCATCGATCATCGTGAGCAGCGCTTCGGGGGACATTTTTGTGACAGCCTTCTCCAGGGCGTCGTATCCACCCGAGCTACGGTAGCCGGCAAGCGTCTTTCGATCAGCCTCACGGATGTGGGCGAAGACGCACTCGTCGATCCCTTCAGGTGGAGCCGGAGGCATCGGCGTCGCACGGATGTCCATCGCATCGGCAGACAGGCCTACCAGCGTTGTGTTGCCTCGAAGAACTGGGATCGGTTCGTCGCATCGTCCGCTGCACGCCATCCCAGTGGCACCCTCGATTGAATCGAGGAGATCGTGAGCGCCGTGAAGGCAGCAGATGGGGCCGGTACATACACGAGAGCCTTCGAGCCCGCCGGGTTCGCGAGAAAAGTGATGGTAGAATGTGATCGTGCCAAACAGGTCTGCGATCGGAATCCGCAGGCCTTTGGCCACGGCGCGCAGCGCTTCCTCGCTGAGGTGTCCGTCGCGCTCATGGAGTCGGTGCAAGAGCGGAAGAAGTGGGGCGGGCTCCGACTTGGCTTGTGCGATCAGCTCGTCGGTGGTCGGCGTCATTCAAGCCTGTGCAATTTAGGGAGATAGGGGGTATGAGTCAGAATTGCAGGCTTGCCGTCTCTGCACAACAACCTTGACTCGTTTCGGACACCGGCGCGGCCCCGAACGAGTCGGATCATGTCAGCACGCTAACCTTTTCTTGACCCGGCTTGGCCGGTGGATGTGAGGAGACCCCAGGCCATCCCTAGGTGTGCGGGCAGTGCCAAGGCAAAGAACATCGCGTTCTGATGTTGAGACGTGGGGATGATCTGCCAAACCAGACCCAAGCCTCCGACTGCGGCTATGGTGAGGGCCAGCCATGAGCTGACCGGCCTCCACCGAGGGCGCATCGACGAGAGCACCAACGTTGCCGCGAGCCCCAATAACAGTGGGTTGAACAGGAACAGATTTTCGTTCCGGTAGGCGAAGGTGTGATCAGTGAACAGGAGGAGGACGAGAATCGAGCCCAGAATGCCCCCGGATATGGTCCATACCAGTGCCAGCAGGGTCAGTGCCCGTCGCGCAGGCGTCGATGCCTGCACACTCGGTAGTGCCAGTGCGGCGAACGAGAGCCCTAGTCCAAGTCCCCCGAGGAGAAAGAACAGGAACCAGCGCAAACCGTCCGGAGGCTCTGAGGTTCGAAGTTCGCCCCCGCCCACCTGCTCGGAGATAACGAGAGGTCGGGTGCCGCCGTTCGGGCCAGTGACTCGGACGTTTCGGAGCTGATCCCGTAGCGTCAGCGGGAGGAACATCTCCTCCCAGACCGAGATCGGCGCGTCGGTGTGCTCCCCAAGCAGCAGGTCTACGCCTGTCGAGATCAGCGGATCGGCCTGTGTGAATTCCCTGGTGTGATCTCGATAGGTCGCGTGGCTGCCGAGTGCCCGAAACTGATCCTCGAGGGCTCCGCTGAGAACTAGATCCAGGATGTTCCGGATGCGAGTCGAGCAGTTGTCGAGGTAGTACTGATAGATGTACTCACGATTGTCGGGCAACGCGTTGATGGCAGCGAGCGTCTGCAGTTCCTGCTTCTGGGCTGGCGTGAGGTTCAGCTCCTGAAGGACGACCCGTCGATCCGCGTTGGTGTACATGTCGACCATCGCGTCGGTCTGAAACGCAGCCATGCGGTAGAGCATCCGGCCTTGAAGAAAGCGCGAGACGAAGCTGACCTGCTTGAAGTCGAAGATGCCCCAGTTATAGGAGATATCTCTGCCTGTTCGGGTATTCAGGACGCGCAGGGCGTTGTGCCCGTACCGCTCCCATATCTCGTGTCCTGGCCCGGCGGTGACCAACCAGACGCGGAGGTCCTCACCAGGCAGGTAACTGGACTCTTCCGTGCGCTCGCCAGAGGCATCATCTAACTCTTGAGCAGCACTGGCCGCTGGCGTGCTCGCGAATAGTACGAGGACGAACAGGATATGGGTGCGCAGGATATGGGTGATGCGAGACGTCATGAACTCTCCCGATGGCTCAATCTGGCAGAATCAGTACGGCTGATTCAAGCGACGCGTTCCCAGCGTCGAAATATGTATGGTGGCATCCAGTTTCTCTGAATAGCTTTTTGGCGTTGGCTTTCCGTTTGTCCGCAGGGGACTGAAATGAAAAAGATGCTGCTCGCAGCTACGATGGCCGCGGCTGTTTTCGCACCGTCGTCCGCCGAGGCCCAGGTCAGTGGTTTTGGCGTCGGCCTCGTGGCTGGCGAGCCGACGGGTCTTACGGCTCGGGGCCAGTACGGGAGCAATTCGTATCAGTCGCATGTGGCGTGGTCTTTCAAAGGCGAGGGCAATCTGAGCATTTCGCTCGACTACCTGCGGTCGTTCGAGAACGCCGAGAATATTCCGCTGTATGTGGGCCTTGGGCTCGGAACCAGCTTCGCGAGTGAGGCAGTCACGAGTGAATTCGGACTGAATGCCCGCGTTCCGGTTGGGGTAAGCATCACGTTGAACTCTGCGCCCGTCGAGATCTTCGGAGAATTCGCGCCGGGTCTGGCGATCCTGCCGGAGATCGGTTTCTACTGGGGACTCGCGGCCGGCGGTCGCTACTACCCCCCAAGCTGATGAGGGCCGGCCCTATCCAAGCTCAACGCAACCCGGCCGTCTTTTTTTCGATTTCTCTGAGTGGACTCAGCGGCTTGGGCTACGTAGACCGAAAGCCGTTCGCAGGCGACCAGCTGGCGGAGATCCTTAACCGCGCGATCGCAGCTAACGGTGGCTGAACCGCGCAGGGGCTTTCGCCCACTTCTCGTTCTGACCGCGTGGCTGGTCGGTCTATTCATCGCCGTGATGACGGGGATGCTGTCCGCCTATCTCGTTCTTAGCGTGCTCTATACCGGATCGCAGGTCGTGAGCAAACTGCGGCGGCGCGACCGGCGAGCGGTCAGGCAGGTGGATTCGGGCCCGACGATCGGGCGCCACTAGCTGCCAGCAGCCTCCGCCGGAAAGCCCACCGCCTCCAGACGAGAAACTGCGTCCCCCACCGCTCCTGCTGCTTTGTGGCGCGGACGAGGCCGGAGAGAAGGTGATGGAAAAGTCGCTCCCAAGTGCTGAAGACAACCCGGGCGTTGTGAAGCTGCCCCGAGGAATCTCATTGCTGAGCGCCCGAACCTCGATCGACTCGGTCACGATCGTCGAGCCGCCCGGCTCGAACACAACCTCGGCGTCGTAGCAGAAGATCTCTCGGAAGCCCTGTGCCACTGCCGGTGTCGATGAGGCCAGAAAGCACAGGCCCGCAATCGCGCATGCGACTGCGGGCCTGTGCACCGAGTGCCGCCTCGAAAGATTTGTATTGCCTACCTCGTTCTCGGGCGCTCCAGCTGCAGCGGGACGATGTCCGCCTCGTCCGCGTCCGCGCCGAGCAGGTGTTCGACGAAATACTCCGCACGGAGCCAGAACCAATAGTCGCCCATGTCGCCGTACCCGTGACGTTGTCCCGGGAAGACGAAGAAATCGAATCGCTTGTTCGCGCGGATCAGAGCCTCCGCCATCCGGAAGGTGCCGGCGTGGTGAACGTTGTTGTCGATGTCACCCGTGGTGAGCAGCAAGTTGCCCTTCAGGTTCGCGGCCAAGTCCGAATTTTTCTCGATGTCGAACTCGAAAGTGACTTCGCCCTCCCCATCGATGATTTCTTTGACGCCGTGGTGCGTTTCGGACCAGTTACGGTTGTACACGTCGTTGTTGTGATTCCCCGAGGAGGAGACTGCGACTTTGAAGAATTCCGGGTAGACGAGCATGGCCGCGGTCGACATGAATCCACCGCCCGAGTGCCCGTAGATTCCGACCCGATCGAGATCGATGAAGTCGTGCCGGTCCGCGAGTTGTTCGAGAATGGCCTTCTTATCGTCCAGTCCGTAGTCCCTGAGGTCTCCGTATCCATAGTTGTGATACCACTTCGAACGATCAGGATTTCCACCGCGGTTTCCTAGCGTGACTACGATCATTCCGAACTGGGCCAGGCCCTGCTCGTAGGGATTCGTGGACCAGAACTTGGAAACGGACTCCGTCTGCGGGCCGGGGTAGACGTAGGCCACGATCGGATACGTCCTCTCCGGATCGAAGTCGTAGGGCTTGTACATCACACCGTAGATGTCAGTGAAGCCGTCCGCGGCTTCTGCGACGAACGGCTCGGGGAAGCCGTACCCCGCCTCCTCGAGTGCTGTGAAGTCGGCGACTTCCAAGTCGAGGATCTTGGCGCCACTTGCATCATGCAGTGACGAGGTGGGCACCGTATTCACACGGGAATAGCTGTTCACGAAGTACCGGCGAGACTCGTTCATGCTGAAGCGATGCTCAAAGTCTCCCGAGTTGAGCAGAGTGAGTCCGGAGCCGTCCAGATTCACGCGGTAGAGGTGCTGGTAGTAGGGATCCTCACCGGTTTCGCGGCCCTGACCGGTCAGGAAGATGTGGCCACTCTCTTCGTCGACGCCGACAATACCGTCAACGTGCCATGGACCTTCCGTGAGGCGGTTCATGAGCGTCCCGTCCGCGGCGTACCGGTAGACGTGCGCCCAGCCGTCCCGCTCCGACCACCACAGCAACTCTCCATTCGGGAGCCGGATTGGAGCGCGAGTCTCCATATAGGTGTTCAATCGGTCCTCGACGACCGGGCGGGCAACGCCAGTGGTCGCGTCGGCGACCATGATGTCCGCTCGGTAGCGGTCCCTCGACATCCGTACATAGAAGAGTTCGTCGGACGTGTCCGAGAGCCAGAGTGACCGGCGGGGCTCGTTGGAGTCCGAGTACGTGAACTGCGGGTCGTTCGAGATCGATAGGAGCTGATCCTTCCACGGTTCATCGTCGACTGTCACCGAACTCATGTTCTGAAGATCGTAGATCACGATTTCGTTCTGGGTGACGTTGTCCTCGCCCGGCATGTCGTATTTGTAGGTCTCGAGTTCCGGACGGACATTCCCCGTCACGTGAACGACCCACAGGTCGTCGACTTCCCGCTGATCCGAGCGCAACAGTGAGAATCGACGTGAGTCCTTGGACCAGGATAGGTTCGTGCGCTTCCGATCCTCCATGTCCTCTTCACGCGAAACGTTGGTCTCGCCGCGCCCACTCGCGTTCGCCGCGTAGCTGTAGTACTCCTCGCCATCCGTGGTGAGCTGGGTTTCGGTTACCTCGATCTCTTCTTCCGCTTCATCAGCCTCGTCGCCGTCCTCCCCACGCCGGGCGTCGAGAATTCGGGCGTAGTCCGTCCCGCTCATCATCCACAGGTTGTGGAGCTTGGCGAAGACCACGGTCTGGCCGTCCGGAGAAACGCTGGCCCAGGTCGGATGATCATTCGGCGCTTCGTAGGCCTCGAGCTCTCGGAGGGACTGCGAAGACACCGTGTATTCGAAGTGATGAACTTTCTTGCTGACGTCTTCCTCGTCGTCGTCGCCATCCTCCTGATTTTGATCCTGATCGCTGTCGTCACCGTCAGTATCGTCGGTCGTCTCTTCGTCTTGAGAGGATTCGACATCGAACTGCAACGTGCCGGCGTCGATGAAGCGGATATTGCGGATCGGCAGGTGCTGGCCGTCCCACGGATCGAGCGTGATCCGTGTCAGTTCCGCTGCGATTCGATCGTTGTCGAAGAGCTGCGTCCGGGTGCCGCGCTGAGGATCGACGATGTAGTAGCTCGTTCCATCAGAACTCTCCCATTCGTACCAGAACCCCTCGGAACCCTCGATCCAGTTGGGCTCCACAGTGGTACTGTGGACCATGTCCCGGATCTGATAGGGGGCCCAGCGGGCGGCCAGGTCGAAGTTCGCTGCACCTTCCTGGTCCCCTCGGTGCTGAGCTTCTGCCGAGTTGCTCGGTATCATGAACAGGGCGGCGAACAGGATTGCCAGACCTGTCCGAATCAACAGAGCCGGGGCGCGAAGGTTCCGTAACATGGATCGATCTCCGAAGGTGGGATCCTCTGGTGCTTGGATCAGGCCAAGAGGCGGCTTCCTGTCACATGCGGCAATAGCAAAATCCTTGGGAGTTCCCAGCAGCACTGCAGTGGGTTGGGGTCACTGAGGGATCACTCGTTCCAGCAGTGCTCACCCAGACGGCGAAATGGCCGGCCCTCCCTGTAGAATCGTCGTCGCAGACGACGACGATATGATCCGGACGATCCACGTCGAATCCTTACGTGGATTTGACTGAGAGGCCGAGGTCGCGCCCGACGGAATTGAGGCCAGCCCATGGGTCGCCCGTATCGGAAGGCTGTCTCGAATGGCAAGGCCGTCGAGACCATCCACGACGAGACCGGGACGAACTTCGATCCGATGTCGTGGACATCTTCGTTCAAGCGCAGCCCGATACCGAGACAATCCCAGCGGAGTACCTCGCGGCGTGATCAGCAGGGCTGCTTGATGGCTCGACCGTCGGGCCGTGTGAGCGCAGAATGGCCGTGGCCCGGTTGAGACATCAGGTTGTCGCGAGCCGACCCCTTCCGATTTCATGAGAAGCAGATGAGCCTCGACAAAAACTACGACGGATACACGTCGTTTTCATACCTCGATGCCGGCACCGACTACAAGGCCTTCGACCTGGCCGACGAACTGGAACGCGTGCCGCCCTACTTGCTGACCCTTTCTGGTGACCAGGAGGCGAGGGTCAGAGGGCTGCTCGAGAGCTGCCTTCTCGTCTCGATGCATGAACATCTGGGCGTTTTTCCGGATCGCATCGAGGAGACCCCGGAGTACGCTCGCCTCGGTCGCATGAGCACCGCATTCAAGGGCCTCGCCGCATCCCATTGGGACGCGGTCTTCGACAATCTCATGGATGGTGTGTGCACGATTCACTCACAGTCAGGCTGGCAGTGGGACGATGTGCTCCACGATCTCGGCATGCGTCTGTGCGATCTGGCCCACCAGGATTTCCTTTTTCACTGTCTGCGCATTGATGACATCCAGCGAGCCCATGACGAGGGGCGCATGGCATGGATCGCCACCATGGAGGGCGCTGCGATGATCGAACACGATCTCGACCGCATCGATATCCTCCATGGCTTCGGACTCCGTTCTCTGGGAATCACCTACTCGGAATCCAATGCGCTCGGGAACGGTCTAAAGGAGGACCGAGACGGCGGTCTGACGAAATTTGGAAAGAAGGCTGTCGAGCGGATGAACAAGGTCGGCTTGCTCATTGATTGCTCGCACTGCGGCGACCAGACGACACTCGACACCGTCGAGTGGAGCGAGAAGCCGATTGTCCTGTCTCATATCGGCGCGAAGGCGCTCTGGGACTCCAACCGCCTGGCCCCGGACAACGTCCTTGAGGCGGTTGCCGCGAAGGGTGGTGTCATAGGAATCGAGTGCGCGCCGCACACTACGCTCACAAAGAATCATCGGTCCCATAATCTCGATGCCTTCATGGAGCACTTCGAGTACGTCAGGGACCTAGTGGGCATCGATCACGTTGGCTTCGGTCCGGACACAGTCTATGGAGATCACGTCGGCCTCCATAGAACCTATGCCGCAAGCCTTTCTCTGAAGGAGTCGCGCGGCGCAGGTAAGCCGGGCCAGGAGTACGAGGAGGTCGAATATGTGGAGGGACTCGAGAACCCCACTGAAGGCTCGAAGAACATTCTCCGTTGGCTCGTGAAAAACGGGTACTCGGACGCAGACATCAAAAAGGTCATGGGCACGAACGCGTTGCGTGTAATGAGTGAGGCTTGGTCCTGACGTTGGTGCCCTTCGGCCCCCGGGGATTCGTCCTCCTCGGACTGGTGGCCCTCGCCGGGATCACCGCGCCCTCTGCCGCCGCTCAGGATGAGTCCATGTGGCGGGTCGAGTCAGCACAGATGGAGGTGGATGCTTCGGTCGGTGACGGTGCTGCGCAGGTCACGATTCACTACACGTTTGTCGCGGATGGTGGCGGAGCGCTTCCGCTTGATTCGCCGATTCCGGTTGAGTTATTGGGTTTCGGCGAGGCGACAACTGAGTCGTTCACGGTGGGCCCCGGGCCAGCCATTTTGCTCGCTGTGACCGGAGGTACGCACAGATCGGGAGAGATCATGCCACCGTCGGCCGTGACTGGTGAGGCGTTGCCGATTGAGGTGCGTTATCGGGTCGAACAAGCTGTCCAGGTAGACGACGGGCGTGTCCGCGGGCGGATCCCGACGCTGACGGCTCCACCATTGGTGGATGAGGGCTCCGGCTTCCGCGCGATCCTGGTGCTGCCAGCCCAATGGTCACTAGTAGAGGGTTTCCCCTCTGGCCTCCGACTGAATCCGGCGGGCCAGTATGAGGTGTCGCTCCCCGTGGTTCCGGCCATGATTGGGTTTCGCGGTCGAACGGACGGTGCCTGGCGTCCCGGGATTCCACTCCTTGTCGACCTGCTCACGCTGACTATGCTGTGTGGATTTGCGGTCTTTGGATGGCGTCATCTGAGTGGTGTGGCAGCAGCGGCAAACGCATGAACGGTCCCGGCGTGATTTTCTGGGGCCTCTTCGTCGTCTGCGGACTCATCGTCTTGGGTTATGGATTCTGGATGGTTCGGACTGAGCGCCGAGAGGAAAAATGAGTACGCAGATGCTCATCTTCGTCGGGTACTTCATGATCGTCTTCGCGATCGGCTGGTATAGCCTGCGCGCGACCCGTAATGAGACTGACTACTGGATCGCAGGCGGACAGCTCGGCTGGTTCACCGGTGGTGCGACGATGGCGGCGACGCATACGTCCGCGGGGACGTTCGTGGGGACTATCGGGGTCATGTATACCGCCGGCTGGTCCTTTGGTTGGGTGCTTTTGTCGATCCCGCTCGCGTACTGGTTCATGGTCGCGGTTTTGGCTCCGCGCTTCACCCGACAAAAAGAGCTCACTATCCCTGCGTTTATTGAGACACGGTACTACGGGAAGGGCATACGGGGTCTCGCGGCGGCGATCATTTTGATTGCCACAGTCGTCTATATCCAGGCACAGATCGTCGCCGGGGGACTCATCGCGAACACCGTCTTCGGGATTCCCACGACCTGGGGCATGATTGGTTTCACCGTGATTCTGCTTGCCTATACGGTCGTGGGTGGCATGGTGGCCGTCGTGTACACAGACGCCTTTCAACTCGTCGTCATGGGCCTCGGGGCACTGTTCGCTGTGCCGCTGACGTTGCGCCATGTCGATGGATTGGGGGGACTCCTGACGCTTGTTGAGTCGGCGCACCCCCTCGTGTTCACATGGGAGACCATGCCCGCGACTCTCCTGCTGACGATGGGCCTGTCCTTCTTCTTGGGCGGGGTCGCGACTCCGGAGAAGCTCATCAGGCTCTACGCAATGAAGGACATGCGGACGATTCGCCGCGGGGTGCTCTTCGCCATTGTGATGATTCTGGGCATCAATCTTCTCGTCTTCGTGCTTGCGCTGTCATCGATCGTGCTTTTCCCTTCGCTTGCGACGGGTGACCTCGCCATGCCGATGATCGCAACCGCCGTCCTGCCCGCGACACTGGGCGCGATCATGCTCGCGGCGATCACGGCCGCCATGATGTCGACAGTCGATTCTCTGTTGATGGTCGCTGGGTCTGCGTTGTCCGTAGACATCTATCAGAATCTGATCGACCCGGACATCACGCCTGGTCGCCGGATGTGGATTGATCGTGCGGGCATCGTCGTCGTGGGCACCGTACCTGTACTTCTTCTCCTGAGTGGTGTCGGGGAAGGAGATCTGGTGCAGTTTATCGTCTTGCTGTTCACTGCCCTGATGGCGTCGGCGTTCGTGCTTCCGGTGGTGGGTGGAGTGGTCTGGCGCCGCGCCACCCGCGAAGGGGCAGCCTCTGCGATGATCGGAGGGACATCAGCCACCTTCCTATGGGAAATCTTCGGCACGCCAACCATTGAACCAGTACTTTGTGGCTTCATTGTCTCTGCAGCTCTCTATGTCGGCGTCAGCTTGCTTACGCCTCCGCCTCCATCAAGCGCGCTCGCTCCATACTTCGATTGAACACCGACCTGGGGGTCGTTCCATGATTCACCGGACCGTTTTCGTTCTTTTTTTCGCACTCATCGGAGTGCCGACTGCTGATGCCAATGCGCAGACGATCGCCGACGAGTACCGAGACGTAGCAAATCAGATCATCGATGCCGCCACAGGTGACCACGATGCCTATGCGCGTCTTACCGAGTTGACGGAGACGTTCGGGCCGCGTGTCTCGGGCTCCGTCGCCTTGGAGCGCGCCATCGACTGGATGCTGGTCGAGATGGAGGAGGATGGCCTCGACAACCCTCGCGGTGACCATGTCATGGTGCCGCACTGGGTTCGCGGGAACGAGAGCCTCGAGATGATTCTGCCGTGGCCGCGGGAACTACCCATGCTGGGACTCGGAGGAAGCGTCGCGACGCCGGTCGGGGGGATTCTCGCTGAGGTGCTGGTCGTGGGGAGCTTCGAGGAGCTGACCGCCAGAGCCGACGAGGCGGGCGGGCGAATCGTCCTCTACAACGTGCCCTTCACGAGCTACGGTCAAACGGTCCGATATCGTTCCCAAGGGGCGATTGAGGCGGCGCGCGTTGGTGCAGCCGCGAGCCTCGTTCGTTCGGTCACGCCTTATTCCCAGCAGACACCCCATACGGGCAATAGCGCGTATTCGGACGACGTTCCGAAAATCCCCCACGCCGCGATCACCGTGGAGGACTCCGAGCTACTTCAGCGTATGCAGGATCGGGGTGAACGACCTGAACTCCTCCTCAAGATGGAGGCCCGCACACTACCGGATGCTCCGTCGCGGAATGTGATGGCGGAAATCGTGGGCAGCGAATTTCCAGACGAGGTCATCGTGTTCGGCGGTCACATCGATTCCTGGGACGTCGGAACCGGCGCGATGGATGACGCGGGCGGTGTGGTTGCCGCGTGGGAAGCCATTCGCATCATGAAGGAACTCGGCCTTCAGCCGCGCCGCACGATCCGGGCGGTTGGCTGGACGAGTGAGGAGAATGGCGGCCCGGGCGGCCCTAAGTATGCTGAGGACCACGCGGACGAGTATCACGTCCTGGCGATGGAGTCTGACGGAGGTGTGTTCAAGCCCAGCGGGTTTGGCTTCACTGGGTCGGACGAAGCGTTCGCGATGATCCAGGACATCGCCACACTGCTCGATCGGACAGAGTCGGGGACGATCACTCGCGGCGGGGGGGGGGCGGACATTGGGCCGCTCATGCAGACCGGAGTGCCAGGCATGGGACTCAGCGTCGATGGTTCGAAATACTTCTGGTACCACCACACGGACGCCGATACGGTCGATAAGCTCGACCCTGACGAAGTCGCACTCTGTGTCGCGACGATGGCCGTGATCGCGTATGTCGTGGCAGATATGCCGCAGCGGCTGCCGCGCTAGTGCCCTTCAGACCCACGAATGCCGGTGTAGACGCATGACTCAGACAGATGGAACTCTCACTAGCCGCATGATAGGCGCGGCGATGCTGAGAGTTGATGTGTACGAAGAAGTAGAGGCAGACGCGACCGCGACAGGTCAGGCGGCCATCGTGGTGGTGCTGGCTGCGGTCTGCATGGCGGTGGGTGCTTGGAATGGCGGTCTGTTCTACGCGGCCGGGCTCGCTGTGATGGAGCTCGGTTCCTGGCTGGTCTGGGCTGGCCTCACCTATGTAATCGGCGAAAAGGTCTTCGACGGGAAAGCGACGTGGGGTGAATTGCTCTGAACGTTAGGCTTCGCGAAGGCTGCGGGAGTGCTGTACCTACTCGCGGTGGTCCCAGTGTTCGGCGCCATCGTGACCATCGTCGTCGCAGTCTGGGTGAGCGTCGCCAGCTTTATCGCCATCCGGCAGGCACTCGATATCTCGAACGGCAAGACGGTGCTGACATGGCTTGTAGGTGCGGCGTTCTACAATCTGCTTCAGAATTTCCCGATCTTCCAGTTCTAATCAGGGGTCTGGCTGTGACTTTGCGAGCGTGCCCTAGGGCCCCGGAATGATTGCCCCGAAGGGGGGCGCTCGGACCACGCGGGTCACTCGATATCGCGGCACCGAGTCGAAGCGGGAGCGCGATGCGCTCGCAGTGGAAGAGCCGCTGGAGATCCGTGTGTCTTGGCTCGAGGGGGGGGAGAAGCGGATCGAGCCGCTCGCGGTAACCATGCGGACCCCTGGAAACGATTTCGAACTGGTGGCCGGCTTCCTGCATGGCGAGGGACTCATTACCACCACCGATCAGTTGCATGAACTGTCCTACTGCACCGGGCCGGAAGAGCAGGAGTACAACGTCGTTGAGGCGAAGCTTGCCGCAGGGGTGGCGTTTGACCCTGAGTCCGTGAAACGGAATTTCTACGCAACTTCGAGCTGCGGTGTCTGCGGGAAGGCCTCGCTGGATGCTGTTCAGGCCCGTGGGTGTACGCTTCTGGCGCCGGGACTGACGGTCGACGCGGCACTCGTTCCCCAACTTCCGGACCGGCTGCTGGAGGCTCAGGGTGTCTTCGAGCGCACCGGCGGTATCCACGCGGCCGGTATCTTCACCCGAACGGGAGAACGTCTGGTCGTGATGGAGGACGTGGGGCGGCACAACGCCGTGGACAAGGTGATCGGCCATCAGTTCATGCAGCGGGCGCTACCGGCCTCTGATGATGTCCTGGTGGTGAGTGGTCGCGCGTCGTTCGAAGTTGTGCAGAAGGCGGTGGCCGCCGGGCTGCCTATACTCGTCGCGGTCGGTGCCCCGTCCAGCCTCGCGGTGGACCTCGCTCGCCAGTTCGGTCAGACTCTGATCGGCTTCGCACGCAACGGCGGCTTTAACGTCTATACCCGACCTGAGCGGGTCGACTGAGAGTGGCCCTGAAGGTTCTGGGAGCCGTCTTGGCGGGTGGGACCAGTCGTCGCATGGGACGGGACAAGGCATCGGCGGTGCTGGGAGGTGTTTCGATGCTTGAACGGACCGTCGACACGCTTGCCGAAATTTGCGAGGACGTTGTCGTGGTCTCGTCCCGCGAAGAAACCCCGACTGGTGCCTGGGATGTGATCGGCGACCTGCGGCCTGGCGCAGGCCCCTTGGCGGGGCTCGAGGCAGCGCTCTCCTACGGGGCCCGAGAAGGATACCATGCCGTTTTTGTTCTCGCCTGCGACTTACCACTGGTAGGTGTAGCTCTTGTCCGTGAGGTACTTCGGGTCAGGCAGTTGAAAGAGAGCCTGGATACGGCTGCCGGGGCTTGGGCTGCGGCAGCGTCTCGTGACGGGGTGCCAGATTTCGAGCCGCTGTGTGCTGCGTACAGCATCACGTGCCTCCCGATCGCTGCGGCGCTGCTCGACCGTGGGGAGGGGGCCGCTCGGGCCCTGTTCGAGGCGGTGGATGGGACCCGCGTCGTGCTCAGTGACAGCGAAGTCGACGGCGCGGAAGATGTGCCTGCGCTGTTGAACGTCAACACGGAAGACGACCTCCGCCGGGCTGAGGCAGGTTTGAGCAAGCGATGACTGAGTCCTCGGAACGACTGGTGTCACTGGACGCCTTCCGCGGACTGACGATTGCCGGGATGATCCTGGTCAATAATTCAGGGTCTTGGTCCCATATCTATGCGCCACTGCGCCAGGAAATGCTTGCCGGTTCACTTTGGTAGGACTCTTATTGCAGTGTCCCACCCCCTCCCCAACGCTCACAACATGAAGCTTTCAAAAGCCGTCCTCTCATTGCTGTTCATCGTTGTCCTGCCTGCGTGTGCATCCTCCGGTGCCACGGAGCCGGCTCCCGCGCGCGCTGGCGGCGTGTCGGCCATGCCGGAGGCGCCGGCAGAGACCCACGCGGCGACGGCTCAACCGGCTTCTGCCGAGGTCGCGAGTTTCAGCGCCGCCCAGGCTGATCGGGGGCGGGACACCTTCCGTGCGACGTGCACCGAGTGCCACTACTCGAGCGAATTCTCAGACTCTCAGTTCAAGTTCAAGTGGAGTCGCCGGAGCGCGGGGAATCTCTACCAGATGATCCAGACACAGATGCCGGAAACGGCTCCCGGATCGTTGTCTTCGGAAGAGGCTGTCGACCTGGTGTCGTACATTCTTCGCATGAACGGATTTGAACCGGGATCCGCCGAATTGTCGTCAGAGCGCGCCGTCCTCAATGCCGTCAGCCTTGCATCGATCCGGAACTAACAGCGAACGCGTCGGCTCGGCTTCATCTGCCTGAACAACGGTTTTTCAAGTCGGGTCGCGGCGATGACCCAACCAGAAACCGCAGAGGACCATGGGAATCGACCGTATCATCAACGAGACACGGGCCTGTCACTACTGCAACGCCGTAAGTAGAAACTTCACGATCGATACCCATCCAGACTTCGATAATGTCTGGCTGGCGGGGGCTGGTCAGGCCGAGGCCTTTAAGCGGGGGGCGGTACTCAGTGAGTACATTGCAGGACGCGTTCTTGGGACCGAGACCAATCGGGAGCTGAACGACAGTTTCCGCTTGCTCGAAGACGAATTTCAGGAAGAGGGCGAACCGGACTTCGGCCCCGACGAGTAGGATGAGTACACCCGCGACCATTCGTCCGCCGTCGGTTCGTGGCCTTTGGGCGCTCGGATTCGTCGCGCTCTCTCTCGGCGCCCTAGTCGCTGTACCTGTGTACTACGGGCAGCGGGTCGCCGTCGTACAGATGCGGATTACAGATGTGCTCGAGCCGGCGGCACGACTGAGCTCGAACCTTCTTCTGCTAAAGGCACGGCAGTTCGCGCGCATGGAGGGGTACCTTGCGACGGAGGATGCCAACACGCTCGAAGATCCGCCGCACGCGGCAATGACCGCACGAATGTTTCGGGATCCATACTTGTCAGCGGCGGCAGAAGAGGAAGCTGTTCTCGCTCAGTTGCAGGTCCTCGCTCCGTGGCTCGACGCGGTGCCCAGTGCACTGGGTGGCCAGAGCTTCTTCGACCGGCTTGTCCGACTTCAGACCGAATCGGTGGCATGGCGTTTTGGTAATCAGCGTCTGTTCGAGTTTGGCGTTAACGAGGGGGCCCGTGACCGCGTCCTCGCAGGGTACAACGACGTCCAGTGGGCCACGCGTGAGCTGGATCAGTCGATCCAGGCGGCGGTGGCCGATGGCCGGCGGCGGGTTGCCAACGAGCAGCGGCGGCAGACACGAATCACGAGGGTACTCGCGGCGGTGGCCCTGTTCGCCTCTCTGATTCTCGGTCGTGTAGCCCACCGCTACCGAGCGCTCACCACGGAGCGCGAGATCCAACGGCGGGAGGCGGTCCGGGGCCGAAGAGAGGTCGACGCGCTTCTCGAGGCGACGGGCGACGGGGTGCTCGGCATCGATCTGGAAGGTCGTTGCATTTCGCTCAACCGGGCCGGCACAGGGCTTGTGGGGTGGCCGGAGGGCGAGATTCAAGGTCGGGATGTCGTGGCCACGCTGTTTCACACCGATGCAGATGGGGCTCCCGTCACAGAGGACAGCTTTCCGCTCGCACAGACGGTCGCTGCGGGGGAGCAGATTTGGTCTGACGTGGGCGCGGTCATCTGGCGGCGGAAGCGCAGTTCATTTCCGGCGCGCTGGTCGGTGCAGCCGATGATCGACGGGACTGAACTGCGGGGTGCTGTCCTCACGTTCACGGACATGACGCAGATCCATGAAAAGGAAGAAGCTCTGCGACGGGCGATTCGGCAGCGCGAGGACGTGGTGGCTATCGTGTCACACGATCTGAGAAACCCTCTGGGCGTCGCGCTCGCGTCGGCGGACTTGTTGCTGGATCTGCCGCTCGACGAGGGGCAACGACGTCGTCAGGCCGAGATCATCCGCCGGTCGGGCAAGCGCATGCAGCGCCTGATCGAGGATCTGCTCGATGTCGCTAGGATGGAAGCGGGTGCCTTGGTGATACGGCCCTCTCACGAACCTCTCGCCCCGATCCTTGAGGAAGCTCGCGACCTCTTCCTTGGACAGGGAGCGGAACGCTCGATCAGCGTGGTGGTCGGCGACGGAGACCTCAGCGCACGAGTCGACCGTGACCGAATCATTCAGGCGCTCTCGAACCTTCTCGACAACGCGATTCGTCTAACGCCTGAGGGAGGCTCCGTCACTCTTTCGGCGGAAGAGGATGGCAACAATGTACTGATTTCGGTCGAGGACACGGGGCCGGGTATAGCCCCTGAGCTTGTAGGCGGGCTATTCGATCGATTCGCCCAGGGCGACGAGCTCGATCGGGGATCTGTTGGGCTGGGACTCTCGATCGTGAAAGGTGTGGCTACCTCGCATGGGGGGGACGCGTCGGTGATTTCCGTGCTGGGGCGAGGGAGCCGGTTCATACTGCACTTGCCGATGGGTGGCCCACCCGATGCTGGCAGAGGGGTGGAAACCACGGCCTGAGGGATCGAGCTTTACGAAGCCGGGACGCGGTGCTCCATCGCGTACGCTCGATACCCAGACACCTCGGCGGAGACGCGGGCCTCATCCCAGCCTAGTAGGACGCCCATGATCGAGGCGGCCTCTGAGGCTCCGCTCAAGCCCGAGTCTGGTGAGAAGAGGAGTAACGCCAGCCGGCGGTCCATGACGTCGATGAGCGTGGCCGCCATTTCTTTCATGACCGCCAGCCGCACCTCACCCCGCAGAGCGGGAACGTCCTCGCCCAGAGGGGCCAGCCAGGTCGGATCCTCACGCGCCAAGGCGAGGAGATCGTCAAGCTGGGTACCATACAAGAATCCGAGCCGCTTGAGAGTGGCCTCCGGCACACCTGCTTCTCCGAGTCGTTCTAGGCGGTCCTCGATGAACTTGGACACGTCCCCCGCCGGACATCCCGGCAGCCTTACCTCCGCCGTTCTGTCGTCCATGACAGGAGAGTCGCCCAGTGCGTTCAGGACTTCTTCGATGACGCGCCCGGCCATCCGTCGGTAGGTCGTGAGCTTCCCTCCTGCGATCGTGACCAACCCGTCGGGCCCGGGCCACACCTCGTCCTCTCGGGAGGTGTCGCGGGTCGTCTTTCCATTTTCCTCGATCAGGGGCCGGATACCAGCCCACGTCGTGAGCACGTCGTCCAGGGTGATCTCCGCGGCGGGGAAGCAGTCCTGAACCATCGCCAGGAGGTCCAACACATCCGCGCGGCTCGCGCGCGGGCTTTCCATAGGACCTGTGTACTCGTCGTCACTCGTTCCCACGTAGACGTAGTCCAGCCGTCGCATGGCGAGGCCGCGCCGACCCGTCTCTGACTTCAGGAATGCGGCTCCCTTGATTGGGAGGCGGCCCGCTGACAGCAGGATGTGGATGCCCTTGCTGGGCCGCAGCGCTTTGCGGGCGGCGAGGCCGGAGTCCTCGAGGACGCCCTGAGCCCAGGGGCCACCGGCGTTAACCACGATTCGTGCCTGGACCTCGTAAACGCTGCTGTCCGTTGTGTCTCGGACACTAGCGCCGTGGACGCGGCCTTCCGAGTCGGTGAAGAGTGACTCGGCGCGTGCGTGATTCGCCACCCGGGCCCCGTGGGCTGCAGCGGACTGAATATTCTCGAGGGTCAATCTCGCGTCGTCGGTGATGTACTCGACGTATTGGATCGCTCCGCGCAAAGGATCTCGGAGGCCAGGGAGGAACCTCCGTACTTCCTGTGGATCCAGGGACTGATGCCGATCCGAGTCGTCCGTCTCGGCGAGCCAGTCAAAGACCGCGAGGCCAGCTCTGATTTTCAGCACGGAGTCCGGAGAGAAGACGGGGTAGAGGAAGTCGAGGCGATGCACGAGGTGAGGGGCGATGGACTGAATCACCCGTCGCTCACGGGCCGACTCGCGGACCAGAAGGAAGTGGCCGTACTCGAGATATCGGACGCCGCCATGGACAATCTTGGACGAACGACTAGAGGTGCCTGCCGCGAAGTCGTCCTGTTCCACCAGTGCTACGGACCAGCCACGCAGGGCTGCGTCTCGCGCAACACCGGCTCCTGTGATGCCGCCGCCGATCACGAGCACGTCAACGGATTCGGTCGACATCGCTTCGAGCGCAGCGCTCCGTCCGGAGGGGGAGAAATCCGCGCTATCCGGCTTAGTGCTCATCGAGCATTCTCCGGTGAGGTGGGGTTGAGCGACTCCTTCCATTCCAACAGGTCAGCGACTTCGTTGGTCGTGATTCGCGGCACCCCCATGTCGAGCATGGACCGCGCAACAGACGTGGCGTTTACCGTCCAGCATGCCAGGGCGATATCGACTTCGCGACAGCGCTCCGCAATCCTCGGGTCACCGAGGAGAATCCGTGCATCGAAGTCCAGCATCGCGTCGGAATCATCTTTCGCACGTTCGCGCGCTTCGTCGACACGCGAACGCGCTTCGACGATGTATCCGATCCTCGCGCCCGGCTGGAGACTCCTGATCTGATCCAGTGCCCCCCAGTCCATCGAGATGAAGACGGTGTGCTCGAACAGGCCTGCTTTGTGGACTGCCGCTACCACCGACGACATTTCGTTACCCGAGCTGGTCCGCTTCACCTCGGCGTAAATCCGGCCCACACGGCCACGTAGCGAAGTCATGACGGCAGCGAGAGACGGGATGGGTTCGCCCACGAACGCCGGATCGAACCAGCTCCCTGCATCGAGCGTATCCAACTCGTCCGGCGTATGCAGATGCACGGCCCCGGTGCCGCTCGTCGTGCGGTCTAGCGTCTCGTCGTGCAGCAGGTATGGGGTGCCATCCGACGCGGGGTGTAGATCGAACTCGACAGCATCCGCACCGGCCGAGAGGCCGGCGTCGAGTGCCGCCCAGGTGTTCTCGGGGGCACGGGCGCTGAACCCTCGGTGGGCAATGATCTCGACGGGCCCCGGAAATCCGAACGGGCCCGCGGAATCGCTTCTGTCAGCCGTTGTCATCCGAGCCGGCGAGTTGTCGGGCGAACTCTTTCCCGTCGGACAGTCTGATGGAGCATTGCGATTTCCTGTTCCTGCAGATCGAGGCGCGGTTCCAGAATCCGTATTGTGTCGCCTGCTCCTTTTGTCTTGAACAGCCTGCTGAAGGCATCGCCTGTCGGGCTCATGGCGAAGCGGGCGGGAGTGCCGCTCACTGGAATCAGAACAATCAAGATTCCTAGGATGGTCCCCAGGGGTGCCGTCAGGTTGATGGGCTCAAGCTGTATGCACCCGGATTGTTTGGAGTCATGTCTTCGTCATGGTGTCTGGGCTGTGACCCCCGCGCAACATTTTTGCCGCGCGGGCTGATCCCCGGTCCAACCGCTCACGCTTCCGGACTATCAAAGTCGGTGCAGAGAAGGCTGATGAACTGGATCTAGGGGGAACCTTGGGCGAACGAGTGCCAGAGCATTACCAGATCGTATATACCGAGATGGAGCTTGGTTCGAGCACGGCTTTGTCCGTCCTCGCCAACTGGATGACCACCTTCGCGTCAATAGTCGAGGCGGTGGCCTTCTGCTCACCCCATTTCTTTTTCAGGACTCAGAATCAGCGCCGGGAGATCGGATCCGCAGAGTCGCTCGTTCCCAGGCAAAGACGAGCGATCCGGCCGAGCCGGCGCCCTCGAAGCGGAAGGTAAGTGTCTCGACGAGCCGCCCAGGATCTGTCACCACTACTTCAAAGCTCCCGATGTCTGCGCTGCGCACATCAGGGCTGAGCGGGATCCCCCATCGGTTCGTATTCCCGTTTACTACGATGGTCCACTGACCCGTCTCCGCAATGGCGTACAGAGAGTAGGACCCAGGCTCAACGTCGATTCCCCCGAACGTCGCAGGGAAAGGTAGATGCAACGTCGTGGGCTCGTTCGCGCCGAACCGCCATGGCGAACCGAGGGCGTCATCGCCGCCGATCATAGTGCGTCCCCGAAGTGAAGGGCGACCATAACATAGTTTGGCGGCATCACCGCCCAGATCGATCATGACGGAGTCGGGGGGACTCGGCCGCTCGGCCAAGGCATCGGGTGCACCCCGAAACTGACACTGCGTCTGGGCCGCTCCGACCGCGGGTGCGGCGGCCATGATGGCCACCGCCATCCAGAAGGTCCAACGGTCTTTCATGGTTTCTGCCTCAACTCTCTGCCAGTGTGCCACCCAGTTTCAAGCGCGCCGCCCGGGCGAGGAGCGTCACCGCCTCATGGAAGGCCGGTTCTGCAGCCGTGGCTTGATAGCCCCTTCGAGTGCCTTCCCAGTTCCATCGTTCGTCTGCCGCAAGCCCTGCGAGGAAGTTGGCCAGCGATGCTTGGGATACACCTGACGCCCCTTCCGCGTTCGCTGGCCCTGACTCGGGCGGGTCCACCTAGGCCGGTAGGCGGCCTTCATCATCGAGCATCGCGATGGCCTTGTCGACGATCGAGCGTGCCAGCGTCACTACATCGGGTTCGGATGGGAGCATCGCCAGCGTCGATTGTACCATTTCGCCACTGAGGACTTCCATCTGGCGGATTTCCACTGATGTGCGGATAGCCGAAAGCGGAATCCATACCGCCTGGATCGAAAAGGCAGGCGTCACACTGACGCCAGTAGACGGTTGACCTAGCCGGCGCAGTTTACCACTTCGCTCGGCATCGGCAATGACCAGGAAGCGTCGACGTTTGACCTATTTCATTTCACGACGACGGAGCAGGCCGGCCGCCACCAGCTCGTTTACTCCGATGGAGGAGGAGATGCCTCCTCCGGGCCACACATAGAGCCCGCGGAAGTCGATGTCACCGACACTGATGCGGGTCGCTCCGTTCAGGGGAGTGGGTCGGTCCACCCGGAGCGCTCGCCGCTCAGCCTCGGCGGCAACACTCGATCCGGCCGTTGTCGCACGGCCCCCACACGCTGCGAGGCCGAACAGCGATACCATTAGCGCACGGGTGGTGCGCCCGTGACTGTGGGGTACGAATCTCCTGGATGTTCGGATCATGACCACTGAGATCTGGGTCGAGTGTCTGGCGGTCGACCGGTGCTGAGGGTGACGAAGCTGACTGATTCTCCCAAAGTAGTGCGTGCCGCGCGCTGACCTCCACCTTCCTGCAAGAACGCCACCGTGACCGAAGCCCTAGAAGAATTTCGATTCACCCACTCAGTTCCGGTGCGTTTTCGCGACATCGACATCGGTGGGCATGCTCATCATGCTGACGCCCTCATCTACTTCGAAGAGGCACGATGGGCTTACTGGATAGAGGTTGTGGGCCAAGGGCTCAATGAGCTGGATTACGTCCTTGCCGAGTGTCGCGTTCGTTGGCACGCTCGGGTGCTGTGGCCACAGGAGTTGGCCGTCAGCGTAAGAGTCGTCCGGGTGGGCCGAAAGCACTTTGAGATGGCGTATGAGGTCCGCTCTGCCGAAGGTGAAAAGCTGCAGAGTGGGGCGACGGTCCAAGTGATGTTCGACTACGACACCGGCAAGTCGAAGGCGATGCCCGACGAGCTGAAGTCAATTCTGGAGTCGTTCGACGGCCCGTTCTAGTAGGTCTATTTAGTCCCTGTCGATGGCCGCACCCAGGTGCAACAGGAGTTGGCAGGGGAGACTGGTTTTGCCTTCGACGTTGGCGCTGGGTTTGACCCACGCCATTATTTGTGAATAAATTCACATGCTTCACTTGCCGGGGTGTTTCAGTACAGGGACCTCCGGCTTTTCGTTGGCTGTAAGAGCATCTAACACGTTCGGGTACCGGTTCGGGCGAGACCCGCTTTGGTGGGTCGCTACATGTTGAGAAACCCCAGGGAGATAAGGCCATGCTTGGACGGCTCAAGCTGACACTCATGATCACTGCTGCGGCTGTGATCTTCGCGCCTGCAGCGCAGGTTGCGGCACAGGACGGTGGGCGCTTTAAAGTGCTGATTCCGTACTTCACCCCGCTCGAGGACGCGAAGGACAAATTCGGCAAGGAAGCGTCGAAGGAGCTTCGCGAACTTATGGGTAGCATGCCGACCCACGTGGCCCTGTCGGAGCGAGACATTAAGGATGAGGTCAAGAACTTCGATATGAAGATCCAGGATCTCGACTGCATTCGGACGCGACAGCTCGCGTCGCAGATCGATGTGCCGGTCGTGATTTGTGCCAGCTACACCGAGCAGGCGGACAAGAGTTGGGTCATCTCCGCCGAAGTATGGGACATCGCGGGGTCCGAGTCGTTCCCGATCGAGCCGTTCCCGATTGGTGAGAAGGATGAGGAAGGCGCGGCAGTACACATTTATGACGCGTTCGAGCGCTACTCGACGACGGTCCGTTCAGCGGCCATCTGTAACGATTACTACGCCAGTCAGCAGTGGGAGAACGCTCTCCGCAACTGCGACGAGTCGCTGGGCCTTAATCCGAACTCGATGGGTACTCGCTACCTCCGCGGGCTCGTTCTCTATGAAATGGAGAACCACACGGATGCGCTGATCGAGTTCGAGACGGTTATCGCGGCCAACCCGTACCATGAAGACGCGCTGCAGCGGGCGGGCTACATCGCTGCGCTCACGGACCAGGACACAAAGGCCCGTGAGTACTACTCGCGTTACCTTGAGATCAACCCGGGCAACGCTGCGATCCGCATGCGGATCGCGTATGAGCTGGCCCAGGCCGGTGACCCGGTTGGTGCCATGGAGTTCATTCAGGTCGGACTGGACGTCGATTCCGAGAACGTCGATCTGCACGAGCAGTACGGTGGGTTCGCGTTCAGCGCCGCGCTGGAAATTCAGCAGGAAGCGGCGGTAGGTGCTGAGAACGGCGGTGATGCCGTAGCCCCTGAGGCGGTCGGTTACTACCGCGAGGCGATCGCTTCGTACGAAAAGGTCTTTGAGGCGAAGGGCGCCGAGACTCCGGTGGGCCATCTGTCCAACGTCATTTCGGCATACATCCAACTCGAAGATCTCGAATCTGCGATCTCACTTGGTGAGCGGGTGCTTCAGACCCACGGTGACGAAGATCGCCTGTGGCTTCTTTATGCCGATGCGCTCCAGCGCAATGAGAGACTCGATGACGCGATCACCGCGCTCGACCGAGTCATGGAAATCAATCCGGACCACCCGAATGCTGCGCTCCGTCAGGGTAATTGGCTGATCCAGGCCGGTCGCGTGAGTGACGCAGTGGACGTGCTGAGTGTTGCTGCGGAGAACAACCCACAGCAGGCGCAGCAGGCGGCCCAGATGGTATTCGCCGAAGCCTACCAGAACGGTGTGGAGAAAGACGACTACATGTACGCCGCGTCAGCGGTGTCCGACGCAAAGCGTATTCCGAACCTCTCTGAGACCATGATGAACCAGCTGAACTTCTGGCATGGTTACAGCCTCTATCAGCGGGCCTTGGCCGAGCAGGAGCCGCAGACGCTGCCATCTGCGAATCTGTCGTTGCCAAAGTTCTACCAGGCGCTCGAGTTTCTGAACCTCGCCGGTGACTATCCCGAGTCTGTGGGCGTGAACCTGCAGCAGCTGATCGACAACGCAGGGACGTACATCGAAATCCAGGACGCGATCATCAAGCGCGGTCAGTAGATGATCTGACGGACCCAGCGCCTCGGCGCTGATGGCGCCGCGGGGGAGAGATCCCTCGCGGCGTCTTTTTTGTGCCCCTCTGTCTGAAGATGCAATTGCAGGCCCCCCGGGCACGTTCTGTTGGGCCATCGGGGAGCGACCTCTTTCATGAATCGCCCCACTTCGCCCCACCGCTGATTTTCTCGACCTCGAGAAGACTTTCGGTTTTCGTTCGGAAAAACGAAAAATTGACCTTGGGGCCAATCAACCTTTATCCCGGATCTATGCCGCCTTCGGGCTATATACGGGTCAAGAGAAAGGTAGGGAATTCGTAAAAAGCACCCTTGACGCGCTGTTCCACGACACCCTACCTTGATCCCAATCATCCCCACTTGCCCCCACTCTGTGCCACCACGGGAGCCACGTGAACGGTTTCGTCGGGCAGTACGAACATCAGATGGATCAGAAGGGCCGCATCAGCCTTCCTTCGGCGTTTCGTCGAGAGGCCGAGGGCGACCACTTCGTTCTGTTGCAATGGGAGGAGGGCTACCTGACCCTCTTTCCCCAGGAGAAGTGGCAGGAGGTCCAGGAGAACTTGCTTGAGTTCCGACGCGCCAATCCCGAAGGGTGGAACCAGGTGCGGATGATCATCGCCAATGCGGTCGAGGTTTCTCCCGACAAGCAGGGGCGGATTCTTGTCCCAGGTGCCCTCCAGGCCTCTGCAGGTCTGTCTGGCGCCGTCCTGCTAAGTGGGAACCTCGATCGGGTAGAGCTCTGGGACCCGGCGACGTACCTCGCCAAGGTCCAGGATCAGGCCGGCGACCTCGACAAGTTCTCATACCGGCTCTTCGGGTAACCGGCATGTCCGAATACCACGAACCCGCAATGGCGCCGGAGGTCCTCGACCTGCTGTCCCCTTCCAAGGGTGGCTTCTACATGGACGGGACGGTCGGGGGCGGTGGGCACACCCGTCTGATCCTCGACGCATGTTCGGACTGCCGCGTGCTCGCCGTTGATCGGGACTCGGAGGCTCTCGACGAGGCACGTGCCTCGCTCGCCGATCACCGGAGCCGGGTCCGCTTTCTCTCGACCCGTTTCGACAACGCCCCGAAAGACCCCGAAGTGAGGGACCGTGGCTTGGACGGCGCACTTCTCGATCTGGGGGTCAGTTCGCACCAGCTCGACGACGACGTCCGTGGCTTCACGTTCCGCCGGGGTGCGCCCCTGGATATGCGCATGGGCGCGGATCAAGGGCCCGACGCACGGATGCTCCTTGCCGTATCGAGCGAAGAAGAGCTGACACGGGTGTTTCGCGATTTTGGCGAGGATCCACGAGCGCGGCGCCTCGCGCGGGAGGTGGTCAAGCGTCGTGCAACCGAACCTCTCGAAACCAGTGACGACCTAGTTGCGGCGCTGGCCGTTTCCATGGGACGGCCACCGAGCGCGAAAGAAAAGGCACGAATCTTCCAAGCTGTCCGTATCGCGGTGAATGATGAGCTGGAGGCGTTGGAGGTTGGGTTGCCCGCGATTCGCGACGCGATGAAGGCTGGTGGGGTGATGGTGGTGATCGCGTATCACTCCCTTGAAGACCGGGCGGTGAAGAACGCCTTCCGCGAGTGGAGCCGTTCCTGCGTCTGTCCGCCGGAGTTGCCGATCTGCCGCTGCCGTGGGGAGGCACTGGGTCAGACGCTGACGCGAAAAGTGCTTCGACCGTCGGACGAGGAAGTCCAGCGGAATCCACGGGCCCGAAGCGCCCGGCTCCGCGCCTGGCGGAGGGCTGCTTGATGGACGCCAGGGTCCTGGGTCGTGCAGCTATCACCTTTGCGGTCCTCATGTGGAGCCTGGGTCTCGTCACCTGGCGGCAGAGCCGGGCGCTCGAGGCGAATCGCACGCTTGATGACCTTCGTCGCCATGTGTCGGTCGCCCGCGCCGAGCGAGTCGGGATCGATCGTGGTATCCAGACTCTTCGGCGCAGGGTGCGGATTGTCACGGAAGCCGAAGCGCTGGGCATGCATACGCCAGATGCGACGGAGCAGGTATTCCTCTCGGCGGCAGGTGGGTCATGAGCCGCGCTAGGGCGATGACCGATCGGCCGCACCGTTGGCGCAGAGGGGCCGTCCTGGGGGGATGGCTGCTGTGCGTCGGGCTCGTCATTGCCCGCGCCGGGCAGATTCAGGTGGTGCAAGCGGATCGGTGGAAAGCAAAGGCGAATGATCAGCACACCGACCTTGAGGAGGTCGCCGCGCCGCGCGGAGCGATCTATGACCGTGGTGGCTCGCCGCTCTCGGTGACTCGTGACCAGGTCCGCGTGAACATCGCTCCCAACGAGGTCCGGAATCACGATGCATTGCAGGGCGCGCTAGTAGCCGGTCTCGGGCTAAGCGCGACTCGGGCCCGTCAGCATGTCATGAATGAGCGCCGCTGGAACGTCGTCGGCCTCTTCGCACCATCAGTGCGCGAGCAGTTCGCCGGTTTCTCGGGCGTGCACCTGGATCAGGTGTTCCAGCGGTACAGCCCTGCCCGCGATCTCGCACGTGGCGTGCTCGGCGTCGTGATCGACGACGAAGGACGTGGCGGGGTCGAGCGGATCTATGACCACCACCTCCGCGGAACCCCAGGCAGCAGAATCGTGCGACGGAACAACCTGGGCACACCGATCCCCGGCGACCGGGTGATCGTGCAGGCGCCGCAGGCCGGAGGCCAGGTCGTGGTTACGATCGACTCTGACCTGCAGGAGATCGCGCAGGCCGCGCTTCTTGAGGCGATCGACAAGCATGAGGCGCACGGCGGCGACATCCTGATTACGAATCCGTTCTCTGGCGAAATTCTCGCTCTGTTCTCCACCCGTGATGGGCACAATGGCGCCTTGTCCGCGGTCAACGCTCCGTTCGAACCGGGCTCCACGCTGAAGCCATTTACCGTGGCTGGCCTGCTCGACCACGACCTCGCCACGATGCGAGACACCGTCGATGCCGAGAGCGGCCGGTGGCAGGCACCTGGCCGTATCCTGACCGATACGCACACGGAAGGCTGGATGACGCTCCGCGAAGCGCTTCGGGAGTCGTCGAACATCGGCATCGCCAAGATGGCCCAATTGATGTCGCCTGGAGTCCAGTATGAGAATCTCCGTGACTTCGGCTTTGGGACACTCACTGGAGTCGAACTGCCAGGTGAGGTCGCAGGCACGCTGAGACGTCCCGATCGCTGGAGTGCGCTGTCGCCGGCCTCTCTCGCCATCGGTTACGAGGTTTCGGTCACACCGCTGCAGATGGCGATGGCGTACGGAGCGCTGGCCAACGGCGGACTCCTCATGCAGCCCCGTCTGATACGAGAGGTCCGGGCGGCCGATGGCTCCGTGCTCGAAACGTTCGAGCCGTTGGTGGTTCGTCGTGTCGTCGCGAAGGAGACCGCACACCTCGTCGGCGGTGCGCTCGAAGATGTCGTTACGATCGGTACCGGCTCGCTGGCTCAGCTAGGCTCCTTCCGGGTGGCGGGGAAGAGCGGCACGGCTCGCTTCAGCAGCAACGGAGGGTACAGTAGAGGCGACTACTCGTCGTCTTTCGTGGGGTACTTCCCAGCCGACAAGCCACAGCTCGTCGTCTTCGTCAAACTCGATCGCCCGCAGGACGGGACGTACTACGGCGGCGCGGTGGCTGCCCCCGTAACCCGCATGACGATGGAAGCCGCGCTGGCCGCCGCTCCTCCGGCGATTCGGCTGGGCGCACTGGTCAATTCTCAGGCGCGGAACGCGGCTGCACCTTCACTGGCTCCTCAATTCACGAGTGGCCGCCCCATGCGGGCTCTCCCGCCTCTCGAGAGTGGTTGGGACTCCGAGGAAGGCGTCTCGGCAGAGTCGTCCGATGGCCCAGTAAGGCTGCCCGAACTCTCCGGACTGCCTTCACGTCGGGCCATTCTGAATCTGCATCAATTCGGCCTTCGGGCTGCCCATGCCGAATCAGGCGAGGTGATCGGCACGATACCAGTGGCTGGAACACTCGTGATGCAGGGAGACACGATTCGTCTCCGGTACCGGGGTCAGACCTATGAGTGACGCGGTCCGGACGCTCGCTGCTGTCGGAGATGTCCTCCGGTCAGCCGACCTCCTCCGGGAACAGGTTGGCCCGGGGGACGTCGTCGTTCAGGGTGTTGCCCTGGACTCGCGCGCGTGTCGTCCGGGTGACCTCTTCCTCGCGTGGGAGGGGCTCCGTTTTGACGCACACGACTTCGTCGCCGCAGCAGCGGAAGCAGGCGCGGTTGCCGCGATCGTCGAACGCCGAGTCGATGTCGATTTGCCTCAGCTCGTGGTCCACAACGGCCGTCGGGCCGCGGCGCTTGCGAGCTCCGCCGTAATGGGTGACCCGGGGAACGAGATGTTCACGGTTGCAGTCACTGGGACGAACGGGAAGTCGTCTACCGCGATGCTCATCCGGCATCTCTTGTCGCCGGATTTGCCGACCGGGATGATCGGGACGTTTGGACTGTTCGACGAAGAAGGCTTTCGGCCCGGTACCGAGGGGCTGACCACTCCCGATCCTGTTCAGTTGGCGGGTTGGATGCGCGACCTCTCGGACCGCGGCGTTCGCGCTGTCGTGATGGAAGCTTCATCCCATGCACTGGATCAGAACCGACTGGACGGCATCGAGTTCGACGTCGGCGTATTCACGAACCTGTCGCAGGACCACCTGGACTACCACGAGACCATGGAGGCCTATCGCACCGCCAAGGTCCGTCTGGTCGACCTGGTCTCCGGAGACGGTGACATCGTGGTCAACGCCGGGGATCCCGCGTGGGACGGGTTGAATGATGATGCTCGGACGGTTCGCCTGTATGCGGACGCAGATCGCGTTTCAAATTGCGGCCCGGTTCATCTACTGGCTTCGTTCATTGGTCCGGCCGAGACCGGATCGGGTTCGAGAGCCGGAACGACCTTTGGTCTGGTTGTCGACGGAGACGTCGAGAACATGACGATCGTGCGGACGCCTTACCGTGGACGCTTCAACGTCGAGAACACACTCGCGGCGATCGCTACTGCGCTGATTGCCGGTGTGCCGCTCAACCGCATCGTTGAACGTCTCGCCGATGCCCCGGTCATTCCCGGACGACTGGAGCAGGTCTTCGACGGTTTCGACGTCCTCATCGACTTTGCACACACGCCCGGTGCGCTGGAGGCAACGCTGTCTGCGCTTCGGCCCACTGTGCCCGGCAAGCTGATTGTGGTTGTCGGTGCTGGCGGTGACCGTGATACGACGAAGCGCGCGGCGATGGGTGAAGTCGCGGGCCGGCTCTCGGATGTTGTCGTCCTGACATCGGACAACCCTCGGACTGAGGACCCCGAGGCGATCATCGACGATGTCGCCGAAGGTCTCAGTGGCAAAGACTTTTACCGAATCACGGATCGCCGAGACGCGATTCGCAAGGCATTGACCCTCGCCGAGTCACTTGAAGACACGGTGCTTTTGGCGGGGAAGGGGCACGAAACCTACCAAGTGCTCGGCACCGAGAAGGTCCCGTTCGACGAACGCGAAGTCGCGCGCGAGGTAGCCCGTGATCTGTGGTGGTTCGAGGGGTCGGCATGAGCGCCTTCGCCTGGACCGACGAGACGGTGCGCCGTGCGCTGGGCCTGCGGGTCGAACTGGCCGAGGAAGGAGTTAACTTCGGCGGCGTTTCGACGGACTCCCGTTCGGTGGCTGCGGGCGACCTCTATGTCGCGCTCGTTGGTGAGCACTTCGATGGTCACGACTTCGTGGCCGATGCGCTCTCGAAGGGCGCGGGTGCCGCGGTTGTGTCCCGACCTGCTCCGGGCGACCCGGGTGGCCGATTGTATCCGGTCGACGACACACTCGAAGCCCTCGGAAGGCTCGCGGCCCACCGGCGTCAGAAGCTCTCGGCACCCGTTGTTGCCATCACAGGGTCATCCGGTAAGACCTCGACGAAAGAGATGACGGCCGCGGCCCTAGGATCGAAGTTGCGGGTGCACGCGACCCGCGCGAATCTGAACAACCGCATCGGCATGCCGATGACGTTGCTGGCTGTGTCGGACGATGCAGAAGTCGTGGTGCTCGAGCTCGGCACCAATGAGCCCGGAGAGATTCGGGCCCTCGCGCAGGTCGCTCGGCCCGACGTGGCGGTCATTACCACGGTCGGAGAGAGCCATCTGGAGAAGCTCGGTTCGCTCGAGGGCGTGCTGGACGAGAAGCTGGACCTGCTTCGCCACCTGTCGGATGGCGGCCGTTGTATCGTTGGCGATGAGCCATCGGTTCTGGCAGGGCGCGCACGGGCCCTCTGCCCGAGAGTGCGAGTCGTCGGCTGGAGCGATCGCGCCGCCGAGTGCGACCGACCCTCGAATGCGGTGGTCGATGTGTTTGGGGGTTACGCCTTCGAATGGCGCGGACATAGGGTCTCTGCCCCAATGGTGGGTCGGCATGCCGCCTCGAACGCGCTGCTGGCCCTGACGATTTCGGATCTACTGGGTGTCCCGGCTCGTGACGCAGTTCGTGGACTCGCGAGCGCCGACACCGGCTCGATGCGCGGTGAGTTCCAGCGTATCGGGGACCTCACCGTGATCGTCGACTGTTACAACGCCAACCCGCAAAGCGTGCTGGCATCGCTCGACGTGCTCGAGGAGCAGGGCTCGGCGACACGGCGTGCTGCGGTTCTCGGCTCCATGCTCGAGCTCGGCGATGCGACCCAGGGCCTACATGAGCGCGTGCTGGTTGACGCGCTCGAGCGAGATATCGACGTCCTCGTGCTCACGGGGGCTTTCGCGGCGGCTGCGGCGGGACTGGGTGTTTCGGCCACGGGTTCGAAGCGGATCGTGGTCGCGACCGAATGGGCCGACGCGTATCCGGAGCTTCGCTCCCGTCTAGATGGGTCGGAAGTCGTGCTGCTGAAGGCGTCTCGTGGAATCGCGCTGGAAGGGCTTCTTCCACTGCTCCAAGCAGACTATTCCCCGAGAGAGGCCTGATGCTCTATCACCTGCTTCCAAGTCTCTCCGACTCGTTCGGCGTCCTGAACGTGTTCATGTACATCTCGTTCCGCGCCGCCGGAGCTGTCGTCACCTCGCTGGTCATCGCGTTCGCGTTCGGTCCGGGCGTCATCCGCCGCCTTCAGCGTGCCAACGTAGGGCAGGTGGTGCGTGAGGTCGGTCCGGAGACGCACCTAGTGAAGTCAGGGACGCCGACGATGGGCGGGTTGATCATCATCGCGGCGACGACGATATCGACGCTACTCTGGGCCCGCCTCGACAACTGGTACGTCATCCTGGCCGTCATCTCACTCTTGTGGATGGGCGCGATCGGCTTTCTCGATGACTACCTGAAGGTGGTGCGGGGCGAGACACGTGGTCTGATCGCCCGTTACAAAATGATCGGACAGTGGACTTTCGGGCTCGGGCTTGGTGCCTTCCTCGTCTGGAACCCTATCTCTTCGCATCCGACGACTTGGACTTCAGTCCCTTTCTTCGCAGACGCCGCCGCAGCCTTTCCTGTTTCGATCTTCATCCTCTTTACGGCGACGGTGGTCTCGGGCTCCTCCAACGCCGTGAACCTGACCGACGGTCTCGATGGACTGGCAGCGGGCCTGACCACGATTTCGGCCATGACCCTCGGTCTCTTCGCCTATATCGCGGGCCGAGTCGACATGTCCGCTTATCTCGGCTTCTTCTACCTAGAGGGCGCCGGTGAACTCACAATTTTCGCCCTAGCACTGGCCGGTGGAGCGCTCGGCTTTCTCTGGTTCAACACGCACCCGGCGGAAGTCTTCATGGGCGACACCGGGTCGCTGGCCCTCGGAGGAGCTCTCGGCGTCATGGCGATCCTGCTGAAAGCCGAGTTCCTGCTCGTGATCGTCGGTGGCGTGTTCGTTCTCGAAACGCTGTCGGTGATCGTGCAGAAAGGTTGGTTCAAATACACGAAACGTCGGTTCGGGGAGGGGCGCCGCGTCTTCAGGATGGCCCCGATTCACCACCACTTCGAGCTCCTCGGATGGTCCGAGTCTAAGGTCGTCATCCGCTTCTGGATCGTCGGTGTCCTGTTCGCGATGGTCGCGATTAGCACCCTGAAGATCCGGTGAGCGAATTACATGCGATCACGGGAAGCGGTGAAGCGATTTGATGGACCTGTCAGGAAAGAACATTGCTGTCATTGGTATCGGGGCCAGCGGAATCGCCGCTGCCCGATTGGCCGTTGAGAAGGGAGGAGACGTCTATGTCTCGGATTCGCGCACGAATGATGCAGTTACAGCTGGTGGAACCGATCTCGGAGATGCCGGAATCACCGTCGAGCTGGGAGGACACGACATCGAACGGATGGTCGGCGCCGACATCGTCGTCACCAGTCCAGGAATCTCGCCGGACAGTCCAGTGCTTCGATCGCTCGCTCAGCGCGACGTGCGATGGATCTCCGAGCCTGAGTTCGCCGCACGGTTCTACTCAGGTTCACTGATCGGAATCACCGGGACCAATGGAAAGACAACCACCACGCTGCTGGTCGATCACCTCCTCCGAGCTTCGGGGATCCGAAGTGCGGCGGGCGGGAACGTCGGCGGAGGGCTGGCACCTCCGGCGTCGGATCTCGCCCGTGCGAGTGATCAGCCAGACTGGATCGTGCTCGAGATGAGCTCGTTTCAGCTGGCGGGTGTGGAGACGTTCCGTCCGGACATTGGCCTGGTCACGAACCTGTCACCGGATCATCTCGATCGGTACGACGGGGTCGACTCCTACTACGCCGACAAAGCGAGACTCTTCGACAACGCTGATCCCGACAGCGTGTGGGTCCTTCCTGCAGCCGACCGCAAGGTCGCCCAGCTCGCGGGGAAGGCACCCGGCGCCCGTTTCCATTTTGGAGGTGGCTCCGAAAGCGACGCTTTCGTGGAAGGAGACATGTTCACGCTGCGGCACCAGGGTGAGCTCGAAGAGCTCCTCCCGTTGTCTGAGTTCCCGCTCCTCGGAGCGCACAACGTGACCAACGCGCTCGGGGCGGCACTCGTTGCACGCCTGGCCGGAGCTGGACCGGGTGGCATTACCGCAGGCCTCGGGTCCGCAAATGCTCTGCCGCACCGTCTCGCGCCCGTCGCAGACATCGACTCGGTGCTCTGGGTGAATGACTCGAAGGCCACCAACGTAGCTGCAACCGGCAGCGCGCTCGCGAGTTTCGATCGCCCCGTGGTCCTGCTGCTCGGTGGGAAAGACAAAGGGGAGGCGTTTGAGGCTCTGGTGGAGCCCATTTCAGGCCGCGTGAAAGCGGTCCTGGCGTACGGCGCGGTTCGCGAGCGAGCCTTTGAGGAGCTGACGAACCTCGGTGGTGTCTCCCTCGTCATCGAACCCGTCGAAGGCGCCCTCGATCGGGTCGTTGCCCGAGCCAGTGAGATCGCTTCACCCGGAGACGTCGTGCTGCTCTCTCCCGCCTGCTCCAGTTTCGACATGTACGAGAGCTACGAGCATCGTGGCCGGCACTTTGCTGAACTCGTCGGGAGACTCGCATGACCGCGCGCCCAGTCGACCTCGCACCCATCGGGTCGGTTGGACTGCCGGTATCGGGGTTGGGCCGCGGATGGGAGGCGTCGACGATCATGGGGCTGACCCTGCTGATTCTCTCGGTCGGTCTCGTCACGCTCTATAGCGCCTCTTCTGTCTTCGCGATCTCTCAGGGAGAGGCAGACACCTTTTACGTCTTTCGCCAGGCGCAGGGTGCGCTCTTCGGGCTTTGTGTCCTCGCGGTCTGTGCGTGGGTGCCGTACCGCTTTTGGCTGCATGCCGCGTGGCCGCTCCTCGGGTTGAGCATTCTGCTCCTGTTGCTGTGTGTCCTGCCTTGGACCTATGGCATTGCCCCTGTGCGCAACGGCGCCCGTCGCTGGCTGATCCTCGGTGTTTCGTTCCAGCCATCAGAAATCGCCAAGATCGCGATCGTCGTATGGACGGCTGCGATCGCGGTAAGGAAGACGGATCAATTCCATTCACTGCGACGAGGGTTGCTTCCGTTCTTCGCTGTATGGGCCATCGTAATCGGATTGGTCGCACTCGAGCCTGACATGTCTACCGCGATGGTTATCACCATGCTGGGCATCCTGGTTGTCTTTGCCGCCGGCGCTCGCTTCGGACACTTCGTGTTCCTCGCGCTGCTGGTGTCGCCTGTCATGTATGTGATGCTGCAGGTCGACTTCCGAGCCAAGCGAATGCAGAGCTTTCTGAATCCGCTGGCGGATGAGGCGGGGAGTGGCTATCAGGTCACGCAATCGCTCATTGCCTTTGGATCCGGCGGCATCACCGGTGTCGGCTTCGGGGAAGGGAGGCAGAAGTACGGATTCCTTCCGGAATCTCACAATGACTTCATCTTCGCGATGATCGGTGAGGAGTGGGGTCTGCTCGGGGTGGCGCTGCTCGCGGTTTTCTACGTCACGATCGTACTGGTGGGGTTCCGTATCGCGAGCCGTGCTCCGGACCTATTCGGAGAGCTTCTCGCGGTTGGGTTCACCAGCCTGATTGCGGTGCAGGCGATCTTGCACATGGCCGTCGGCCTCGCGCTGGCACCGGCGACTGGGCTGGCATTGCCGCTGGTCTCCTACGGTCGCTCGAACCTGATCATCACCCTGATGGCCCTGGGGATTATCATGTCTGTCGCGCGGGCGGCACCGGGGGGAAAGGCAGCGCATGTCTGAGCCCGGCCCTGTCGTTGTGCTGTCCGGCGGAGGTACCGGCGGTCATCTCTACCCAGCGCTGGCCATCGCAGACGCACTCCGGTCTGCACGACCAGACGTTCGCGTCGTATTAGTGGGTGCTCGGCGCGGACTTGAAGCACGGGTGCTGCCCGAACGAGGCGAGGAGCATGTTCTTCTTCCCCTGCACGGCATCGACCGCAAGCGTCCACTCTCGAGCTGGCGAGCGATCTCGGGCCTTGCGGTCGGCCTTGTCCGCGTCTCGCGCCTTTTCGCTCAGATCCGGCCTGAGGTCGTCGTCGTAACCGGGGGATACGCGGGGGCCGCAGCTGGAATCGCAGCGGGACTCATGGGCATACCGCTCGTCTTGCAAGAACAGAATTCGTATCCGGGTGCAGTCACCCGCCTGCTGACCCGCTTCGCGGCGCGCGTCCACCTGGCCTATCCGGAGGCGATCCGCCTGCTCCCCGCCGCAGCATCCCGCTGTGTCGTCAGCGGAAATCCCGTCCGTGACCGGTCCACCATGGGTCGTGCAGCGGCGCGTCGATCCCTTGGCCTCCCGGAAGATGTGACGCTAACCTTCGTCACCGGCGGCAGTCAGGGATCACTGGCCTTGAATCGTGGGGTGACTTCGTACGTGGAAGGGGTATCTAGAGGAGACGTGCTACGGCCCGAGTTGCTGCACGTGCTCTGGGCGACGGGACGGAAACACTTCGATTCCGTTCAGGCCGCGCTCGATGCGATCGGAACGCTCGAATGGGTGCACCCGCTCCCCTACATCGAAGACATGCCAGGTGCTTTAGCCGCGTCGGATTTCGCACTGTGCCGGTCCGGCGCTATGACGACTGCGGAGCTGTTGAATGAAGGGCTTCCCGCGATCCTGGTGCCGCTCCCGACCGCTGCCGAGGACCACCAGACCTGCAACGCCCGGGCGCTTGAGGCTGCCGGGGCCGCTCGAGTGCTCCCCGAGTCCGAGATGACTGCTGAACGGCTCGGCGCAGAGCTGTTCACCATGGTTCGGAGCCGTACTGAGCTCGCGCAGATGCGAACGAACGCACTCGAACGCGCTCGGCCAGACGCAACGCGCATAATCGCCTCCGATCTTGTCACCATGCTCTCGCCCGATCGGAGAGCCACATGACCGGTCCGCTTGATCTCCGCTCGCTCAGCGATGAGCGTCCGGTGCACTTCATGGGCGTGGGTGGTGCAGGAATGTTTCCGCTGGCGGAGCTTCTGCTCCGTAGCGGGGGCCGCGTGAGTGGCTGTGACATGAAGGCGAGTCAGGCGCTCGAGGATTTGGAAGCACTGGGGGGGCTCGTTTCCGTCGGCCACGATGCAACTCACGTAGAACGGGCCTCCGCACTGGTGGTGACCGCCGCGGTTCCTGGTGATCATCCGGAGATTCAATCTGCGCGGAATGCGGGGACCCCCGTCCTGAAGCGAGCGGAGGCTTTGGGTGCATGGGTGTCTCAGGGGACGGTCGTGGGGATTGCAGGCACGCACGGAAAGACCACAACGGCGGCCATGACCACGGAAATTCTGGCTGCGGCTGGCCAGAACCCTACTGGACTGGTTGGCGGGCGCGTCGCGGAGTGGGGTGGAAACTTGCGCTACGGTTCGCAGGACCTGTTCGTGGTCGAGGCCGACGAATACGACCGCTCGTTCCACACGTTGTCGCCTGATATCGCTGTCGTGACGAACCTCGAGGCCGATCACCTCGACATATATGGTGACCTAGATGGCGTGCGGAGGAGCTTCCTTGAGTTCCTCGCCGGCGTGCGGGGTGGCGGACGGGTGGTCGTCTGCGCCGACGATCACGGAGCGTCCGCTCTGCTCCCGATCATTGGCCCATCTGGGTACACTTACGGTACGGCAGCCGGCTCAATGCTGCGCGCAACGGATATCACGGTTGTCGACGGGGAGACCTGCTGCGTGGTCTACGAAGAGGGAATCCGGGCAGGGACGTTGACGCTCGGCATGGGCGGCCGGCACAACCTGCTCAATGCTCTGGCCGCCGCGGCTTCCGCCCGTGCGCTCGACGCAGATTGGTCTGACATCCTCACGACTCTGGCAAGCTTCGCAGGTGTCGGGCGCCGTTTCGAGCAGATCGGAGAGGCCGCGGGAGTCCTGGTGATCGACGACTACGCTCATCACCCCACAGAAGTCGGGGCGGCACTCCGGGCTGCTCGCTCCATGTACGCCGATCGACGAATCGTCGCAGTATTCCAGCCCCACCTCTTTTCGCGGACTCAGGATTTCGCCCGCGAGTTCGGTGAATCTCTCGCCATCGCGGATGCCGTTTGGGTGACGGACATCTTTCCGGCACGTGAGGCGCCGATTCCGGGCGTGACCGGCCAGACCATTGTCGACGCGACGGTGACGGCCGGTGCGGCCAGTGTCGCGTATGTCCCGGTGCTCGCCGAGGTAGCCTCGGCGGTGGCTTCGGATCTCGCCTACGGTGATGTCGTGCTGACGCTCGGGGCGGGCTCGATCGAGTCGCTGGGTCCGCAACTCCTCAGTGCATTGGGGGAGCCGACTCATGCGTAGAGAGCTCAAAATCCTGGGTCTGACTCTGGCCCTGAGTCCGGTGGTGATCTGTGGGCCAAGGGCGCTCGATGCCATGGCCGCATTGGAGACCTTTCGGATTTCTGCGTCTGAGATCGAGGTCATTGGGGTACAGTACATCACTCCGGGATCGGTGATTGAGCAGATGGATCTCGGTCAGTTTGCGTCTGTTTGGGGCGACCGCGAGACCTGGGCGGAGCGACTTTCCACCCACCCCCTGATCCTGGATGCAGATGTTCGTCGTCGCCTTCCGAACGGCCTGAGAGTGACTGTCGTCGAGCGGCGTCCTGTCGCTCTGGCGCCGACCCCCACGCTTGAACCAGTGGACGCCGAGGGCTTCCGGCTCCCGATCGATCCGACCGTCCACCGGATGGATCTGCCCATCATCATGTCGGAGCTCTATCCAGAGGCTGAGGCGCCGGTCTTTCCCGACGAGGTCAGGAATCTCGCCGTCGAACTCGAAGCGCTCACGATCGCTGACGGGAAGTTCGTCCAGAACGTGTCGAGTATTGAGCGGGCAGCTGACGGGTCACTGCGAGTTCACCTGATCAAGCCCTCCGTCGAGTTCCTGATTCCCGAGGGGACGCCTGTGGTCCGGCTCCGTGAAGCCCAGGCCGCCCTTCGACACGCCATGTCCCAGAACCCAGGCCACGTCCCTGCGGTCATTGATCTACGTTTTTCGGGCCAGGTCGTGGTCCGTCGCGTCCGGTAGCGAGAGAAACTCCTTATGCGTTCAAATTTGATTGCTGGCCTAGACATCGGAACCGCCAACACGTGCGCGGTAATCGGCGAGGTGTCGGGCGACTCCCGCAGGCCGGGTCTCACCATCCTTGGTGTGGGTCAGGCGCCGACCGCTGGATTGCGTGGCGACATGGTTACGAACATCGATGAGATGACCGAGTCGGTACGGGCTGCGATGAGCGAGGCTGAACTCATGGCCGGCGTCACCGTGGATCGGGTCTACGCAGGCATTGGCGGCAGCCATGTCCGGGCGACCAATTCGATGGGTGTGGTCGCGATCTCTGGGGACGAAGTCACATCCGACGACATTGAGCGAGTGCACATCGTGGCCCGCGCCGTCGCGCTTCCTCCCGATCGCGAGATGGTGCACGCGATCCCGCAGGAGTATCGAGTCGACCATCAGCGGGGCATCAAGGACCCACTGCGCATGTCGGGCGTTCGCCTCGAGTCCGAGGTCTTTCTTGTGACGTGCCAGGTCACGGCGTTCGCGAACATCACCAAGGCGGTGAACCATGCAGGCTACCGGGTGCAGGAACTGGTCCTCGAACCACTCGCCGGCGCGCGGGCCGTTCTCACGGAAGATGAGAAGGAGGTCGGCGTCGCGATGGTCGAGATCGGAGAGAATACGACCAACGTCGCGGCCTACTATGAAGGGAAGATTCATCACGTAGCGATTCTGCCGCTCGGTGGAGCAACCCTGACGGCGGACCTGATGCGTGGCCTCGCGGTCCCGCACAAGGAAGCGCGGCTGGCCAAGGAGCGTCATGCCAAGGCGTTCGCCCAGATGGTGGATCCTCGTGAGACCGTGGAACTCCCGGGGGCGGCACCTGGGCAGATGCGCTCCGTGGCCTGCGAACTCATCGCGCACATCGTCGAGCAGCGTCTGGATGAAATCTTCGGAATCGTCCAGGCCGAGCTTCAGGACAACGACGCGCTCGACAAACTCGGTGCCGGCATCGTGCTCACCGGTGGCACCACAGCCATACCAGGTATCGTCGAGCTCGCCCAGCAGATTTTCGCCTCGCCGGTGCGTCTCGGTGTGCCGAGCGAAGGGCTGGGTGGCCTCGCGGACACGGTTTGCCGCCCTCGCTTTGCGGTAGGGACAGGCCTCGCGCTCTGGGGTGCGGATCGCTTCGCCGAGACCGGACGCGGCGCGTCTACACGGACCTCCGGCATCGTTACCAAGCTGGGTACGTGGCTCAAGGAATTTTTCTAAGTGATTGGTATAAATGGTTTTATTGACGAAGTTCTAATAATCTCCGCTAGGGAGGAGAGTAAATGATGATCTTCGAATTCGAAGAGAGCCCCATCGCGAACGCCCGGATGAAAGTCGTGGGCGTCGGGGGAGCCGGCGGAAACGCCGTCAATCGCATGATCGACGAGGAACTTGAGGGCGTCGAGTTCATTTCGATGAACACCGACGGCCAGGCACTCAAGAGTTCGCAGGCGCAGATCACCCTGCAGATCGGCAAGAAGCTGACGCGCGGGCTCGGTGCTGGCGCTCGTCCGGAAGTAGGCCGGCAGGCGCTTGCCGAGAGCGAGCAAGAAGTCCGACGAGCGCTCGAGGGCGCTGACCTGGTCTTCATTACGGCTGGGATGGGGGGTGGTACAGGTACAGGGGCAGCACCTCTCGTCGCGGAAATCGCTCGTGACATGGGTGCGTTGACCATCGGTGTTGTTACCAAGCCCTTCTCCTTCGAGGGGAAGAAGCGCGAGCGTCAAGCCATGCAGGGCTTGGCCGAGCTTCGTCGCGCGGTCGACACTATGATCCTGGTGCCGAACGATCGGCTGCTCGCGGTGGTTCCGAAGGGGACGTCCTTCGCGAGTGCCCTCAAGAAGGCTGACGAAGTTCTCCTGCATGCGACGCAGGGTATTTCGGACCTCATTCGCGTGACTGGTGAAGTGAACGTCGACTTCGCGGATGTTCGCACCATCATGTCTGTGCGAGGTCCTGCCCTCATGGGCTCAGGCTTCGGCGAAGGCGACAACCGGGCGCAGGAAGCTGCCCAGGAAGCGATCTCCTCTCCGCTCCTCGACAACGTGTCGATTGCGGGCGCAAAAGGCGTTCTGATCAACATTACCGGGGGCATGGACCTCGCCATTGACGAGGTTACGGAGATCTCTTCCATTATTCAGGAAGAGGCGGGGGACGAAGCCGAAATTATCTTTGGCGCCGTTCACGACCCGGATCTGGAAGAAAAAATTCGCGTGACGGTGATCGCGACCGGATTCGATTCGGAAGACGACGATGACAAGGTGATCCAGGGCAACTTCGGCCGTACCCGTCCACGGACTCCGGTTCCGGTCGAGCCGGTGCAGTCGGCCCAGACCATGGAGCCGGTTGACCAGCCGGCGCTCGAGCCACCGCCGATCTTTGTGCAGGCGGAACTGCCCGAGGTTCGGATGGCCGTGGGTGGTGGTGGGGGCGAGTCCGTTCTCCCTCTCAGCAGGTTCCCCGAGAGGAAGGTGTCTCGGGCGCAGATCGATGGTTTGGACATTCCGACGTTTATTCGTCGCCAGATGGATTGACCGGTTCCCTAGTACCGGTTCTTTACCATAGGGCGTTCGACTGCCCGGCGGAGACGTTCGCCGGGTAGTTGTGCCCTCTGGTGAGCACACAGGAACTGAGGAGCGCATGAGGGATCGAAGTTCACAGCACATGGTGCAGATAGGAGCGTTCGCAATTCTGGCGTTCGCCCTTTCGGCATGCGGCAGACAGGCGCCCGAGGTGGGGCGTCTCAGCGTCGTGTATGCGCAGCCGGCTGAGCGTGTGGAGATCTTTACACTCGGCGCCGGGCAGACCTTCGGTGGACTTCTCAACCGAGAGCTTAGCGCGAATGAGCAAGCGAATCTTTTGCTCGCGTTTCAGGAGCATGCCGACCCCAGACGTATGCGGGAACGCACAGAGATCACGCTGCGATACCTGACAGACGAAACGGACATCCGCGGCATCGATGTGGCGCTCAGCCCCGATCGTACCGTGCGTCTCGACCGCGATATCGCTGGCTGGCACTCTGATTTGATTCAGACGCCGGTCTATATCGACACGCTTTTTGCACGTGGTGAGATCGATGGCCAGGGGAGCCTCTGGAGCGCGGTCGTCGACAATCCCGTGCTCAACCAGGTCGACTACGCCGACCGCAACGACCTGATCGACCACCTGGATCGAGTCTTCCAGTGGTCGATCGACTTTTCTCGGCAACTCCGCGTCGGCGACACGTACCGCTTCGCCTTCGAGCGTGAAGTTCGCCCTGACGGTTCGATGCGTGCCGGGCGACTGCTTGCCGCCGAGTTCCAGAATGCGGGCACGCCCTACCACGCTGTATATTTCGACCCGAACGGTGACGGTGAGGGATCGTACTTCGACCTGGAGGGGGAGTCCGTCCGCAGGGCGTTCCTCCTGAAGCCGCTCGCTTATCGTCGGATTTCTGGCCGTTTCACCAACTCACGACGGCATCCGGTCCTCAACACGATTCGCGCGCACCGCGGGATCGACTATGCGGCCGATGCGGGCACAGAAATCATGGCGACGTCTGACGGTGTCGTGATCCACCGAGCGCCAAAGGGCAGCTTTGGGAACACGGTCGAGATCCGGCACCCGAACGGATGGGTGACGCGATACGCCCACCTGAGGGCGTTCAAGAACGGTGTGTACGTGGGGACCCGCGTTCGACAGAGTGACATCATTGGCTACGTCGGTATGACTGGACTCGCCAGTGGTCCACACCTTCACTACGAGATGCTCCAGAACGGACGTCAGTTCGATCCGTTATCGGTCGATCTACCAGCCGGTGATCCTGTCCCCTCCGATGACATGGTCCGCTGGAGATCCGCGAAGAACGGACGCGTGGCACTGCTCAAGACAATACCGCGCGCGGGTCCGGTGCGGACATTCGTAGAAGATGTGGCTCCCAGTGATGCGCCGGATCAGCCTTCCGGAGGGGGACAGAGGTAGCCTTGTCGGGCAGTTCCCCCGACGTTGTGCGCGTCGGCACCTCCTATCGATTCGAGCCGGACTCTCCGTGATCCGCTTTCTGCTGTTTTTGGGCCTCGCCGCCGCGCTGATGGCGTTCGCCTTCTGGATCTATCTGCGAGTCGAACTTTCCGTCGAGGGAGCGCGACGGCTTGCGGTAGTTCGATCGATTGTGCTGGTGACGATTCTGGCACTTCTCTTCGATCCTCGTTTGCCCTCGGCGGCTCCAGGTGGCGCGTCCGGCCGTTGGGTACTTCTCGATGCGTCGCGCAGTATGTCGACCGTCGCCGAGTCGGGAGCATCTGCGTGGTCCGGCGCCGAGCAGCGAGCGGCAGAACTTGCGCTCGATGGCTGGCGTGTGATGCGCTTTGGTGGGTCGGATCTCACGCCGGTGGTTGACGAGGCAGGCACTCCGGACAGGCTTTCGAGCCTTCTTGCGCCGGCCCTGGTGGCGGCCGCTGAAGGAGGGGCGCGTGAAGTTCGGATCCTTTCCGACATGAGATTCGCCGATGCTGTGGCGATTCGATCCGCCGTTGCTGAGCTGCCCGTCAACGTGACCTTCGAGTCTTTTGGAGGTGTGGTGGATAATGCCGGCATCGGGCGCTTCCTGGTCCGGGATGTGCTGCAGCCTGACGGGATTCCCGTCGCGGAGTTGGAGGTCTTCGGTGGGATGTTCGGAGACTCGATCAACGTGGCCGTCTTTGAGGAAGATCAGCAGGTGGCCACGGTGACAGTTCCTGCTCCATCCGCCGGATACCGGGCAACTGTGATGGTTGATCTTCCCACCGCGACCGAGGCTGGCCTGGTACGCTACACGGCTGCGATTCAGGGGCCTGCTGATGCCTTTTCCGATGATCAGGCCGGCGTTTCCTATGCGAACATCGGCCATGAGGCGGGTGCACTCGTGCTGCTGTCACTTCGCCCCGACTGGGAGCCCCGTTATCTGCTACCGGTTCTCGCTGAGGTCACGGGCCTTTCCGCCGCCGGGTACCTGAGGGCCGGCCCCGATCGATATGTCCGTCTCGGGGGTGCCTCCGATCGAGGAGCTCCCGCAGATTCTGTGTCCGTGCAGCGGGCGGCGACCGATGCCGTGATTCTGGTCGTCCACGGGCTCGGGGAGGATGCGGATCCGTGGGTCGCGGCACTGCTGAGGAGCCCCGGACGTCGACTCGTGCTGCCAGCCGATGCGGCAGGAGCAGGTCTCGCCGGGCTGCCCGCGGTCGAACTGCGCGAGGGCGAGTGGTACGCATCCCCAGACATTCCGACTTCTCCGATTGCGGGAGCGCTGGCGGGAGTGGCGCTGGGCGGACTTCCGCCACTGAGTGACGTACTCGTTCCGGAGGTTGGGATGCGGGAACCGCCGCTTCAGCTTCAGCTCCGTGGCGCCGGGTCACCACAAAGTGCGTTCCAGCTCATCGAAGGTCCCGAGGGCCGTGTTGCGATCGCTTTGGCATCTGGCACCTGGCGCTGGGCCATGCGTGAGAATGGGCGGGAGCCGTACCGCCGTCTCTGGTCCGGCTTGGCCGGATGGCTTCTGAGTGATCAGCGGGTCGCAGCGTCCGAGGCCCGGCCCCGTGACTGGGTGATCGGGCGCGGCGAGCCTGTCGAGTGGAGTCTCCCGGGCGATACGACGATCTCACGAATCCGGGTGTTGCAGGGCGACAGTGTCGTCGTCGATACCACTGTGGTATCGGAGAGCACGCTGTCGACCGGCGTGCTGGCCCCTGACGTCTATACCTATGAAGTGACGGGTCCGTCCGGAGATACCTTGGCAGCGGGTCGCTTCGACGTATCTCCCGTGACATCCGAGATGCTTCCCGCTCCTGTCGAGCCCGGGGCATCGGTCCGGACAGCCTCGGCGCTCGGTAGTGACGATGGTCTCGGGCGTCCGCTTCGGACCACGCCGTGGCCCTACCTGCTGGTGATCATCCTTCTCTGTGGTGAGTGGGTCGTGCGTCGTCGCAGCGGCCTGCGATAGCAGGGGAGGATTGGAGCATGGCACGTCTCTTCAAGAAGAAGCCGGAGCGCAAGAAAGGACTTTGGAAGCGGGTCGTGGACTTCGCGCTCACAGATGTCCGGGTGGCAGCGGGTGGAATGGACTCGACCTCCCTCGAACAACTCGAAGAGTTGCTGCTCGGAGCCGACTTCGGTGTCAAAGCCACAATGCGCCTGACTGACAGTGCAGAGCATACGCTTCGACGAGGGAAAGCCCGAGGGATTGATGCGTTAGCGACCGTTCTGCGCGAAGAGGTCGCGGAGATCTTGCGAGACGGCGGGGATGTCGAGCTTCATAAGGCGGTGACGGGCCCCACTGTCTATGTCATGGTTGGCGTTAACGGTGTCGGAAAGACGACGTCCGTGGCGAAGCTCGCCCATCACTTGATGCGTGAAGGTCAAAGCGTCATGGTCGCAGCCGCGGACACGTACCGCGCGGGCGCGGTGGCACAGCTCGAGTCATGGGCCGAACGGATCGGGGCTGATTTCTTGCGCGGTCAGCAAGGTGGCGACCCCGCCGCGGTAGCATTCGATGCCCTTGAGGCGGCCTCTGCTCGTGGTACCGACATCGTGATCATCGACACCGCGGGTCGACTCCACACGAACCGGGGCTTGATGGAGGAGCTCACCAAAATCGATCGTGTGGTCCGACGTCAGGTGGAAGGTGCGCCGCACGAAACGCTCATGGTGCTGGATGCCACGGTGGGCCAGAACGCGGTCCGCCAACTCGACGCGTTTTCGAAGTCCGTGGCGGTTAGCGGAATCATACTGTCCAAGATGGACTCTTCATCTCGCGGCGGAATCGTCGTCGCGCTTCAGGAGGAGTATGGGATCCCCGTGAAGCTCGTCGGCACCGGTGAGGGCCTCGAAGATCTCGAGGACTTCGATGTCGACGCGTTTGTAGGAGGTGTATTCGGATCTTGAGCTACTCGCAGCTCGATCGTCTGATCCAGTTCCTGAAGGGCGTGGGCCCGAAACGAGCCAACGCGTTTAGTCGGCTCGGAATTTCGACTGCTCGAGATCTCCTTTACCATGTCCCACGCCGGTACGACGATGCGTCGACGGTCGAGCCGATCGGTCAGCTGAAGGTGGGCATGGACGTTACGGCAATCGGCCGGATTCGCAGCAAGGGGATCATTCCCACGCGACGGGGTCTGCGGATTTTTCAGGCTGTCATCGAAGATGATACCGGCATGATTACCGTGGCCTGGCCCGGGCAACCCTGGCTGGACCGAAAGCTCCGTGAGGGGGACACCCTGCTGGTGAGCGGAAAGGTGAAATTCTTTCACGGACACCAGCTACAGCCGCGCGAGTTCACTGTGTTGGAGCGCGGGGGCAAGGCATCGCCCGACTCAGGCGGGCGAGAGGCGGAAAGGGAACCGCCGAAGTCCGGAACTGGCACGGTCTTTGTGACCTACCCGGCTTCCGATGACTTGCCTCAATGGGTGTTGCGGTCGGTCTTTGAGAACAACCTACCCTCGCTACTGGAATGGTCTCGAGACGACGACTACCTGTCCGCGGAAGCACTCACTCGAATCGAGCAGCCGACGCTTCATCAGGCTATGACGTGGCTACACACGCCGGAGAGCGTCTTTGATGCTGAACGCGGGCGCCGCCGGCTGGCGTATGATGAACTCTTCTTCCTGCAGCTCGTGCAGGCGCAGGCCAGGAGAGCGGCCACGCAACTCGAGCCCGGCATCGTATTCGAGCGCACGAACGAACTGATTCGCCCTCTTCACGAGGCCCTTCCGTACACTCTCACGGGTGCCCAGACGGGGGCGCTCCGAGAGATCTATTCGGACATGCAGTCGGATCGACGAATGAACCGCATGCTTCAGGGAGACGTCGGTTCGGGGAAGACCGCGGTCGCAGTCTTTGCCATGGTGCTGGCGGTGGAGGGCAAGAGACAGGCGGTGCTCATGGCCCCCACCGAGATTCTCGCGGAGCAACACGCGCGCGGCATTGGTGAACTCGTCGGGCCACTCGGTATCAAAGTCTGTCTACTCACCGGCAGCCTGGGTGCGGCTGAGCGACGACAAGCGCTTATCGACATCAAGTCAGGAGAGGCTCGGGTCGTGGTGGGCACGCACGCGCTGATTCAGGACACCGTCGACTACCAATCTCTCGGTCTGGTGGTGATTGATGAACAACACCGTTTTGGGGTGAAGCAGCGTATGGCACTGCTAAAACGATCTGACATGCGGCCAGACGTTCTGGTGATGTCAGCCACTCCCATTCCGCGATCCTTGGCCATGGCCCTGCATGGCGATCTCGATATCAGCATACTCGACGAGATGCCCCCCGGTCGTACACCGATCAAGACCAATCTCCGTGCGCCCGATCGACGCGACTCCGTCCATGGCTTCGTCTCGGATGAAGTGGCCGCAGGGCGCCAGGCCTACATCGTCTATCCTCTCGTGGATGAGTCGGAGAAGGTCGATCTGCTCTCGGCGACGCAGGAGCACGCGCGACTCCAGTCCACGGTATTCCCGGAAGCACGGGTGGGCCTTCTGCACGGGCAGCTGCCTCCGGCTGAGAAAGACCAGGTGATGCGGTCATTCGCGGCGGGTGACCTAGACATTCTGGTAGCGACAACCGTGATTGAGGTCGGCATCGATGTGCCCAACGCGAGCGTGATGATCATCGAACATGCGGAGCGCTTTGGCCTCTCTCAGCTGCACCAGTTACGCGGACGGGTCGGGCGTGGTGCCGCAGAGAGTCACTGCATTCTGATTGCTGAGCCCGGTGAGGATGCACTTGAGCGACTGCGGATCTTCCGGGACACCATCGACGGCTTCGAAATCGCACGCGCAGATCTGAGGATAAGGGGACAGGGTGATCTGTTCGGGAGTCAGCAGCACGGACGTGACGGGATCCTTCGATTCGCAGATCTGCTGGCGGACGAGGATCTCCTCGCGGAGGCTCAGCGGCAGGCGAGGGATGTTATTGAAGCCGATCCGGAGCTGACTGACGCGAACAACATTGCGATCCGGGCACATCTCATCGGCCGCTACCACCATCGCCTCGCGATGTATGGCGTAGGCTAGTCGAGGTCCGATGAGGGCGGGGTGGTTCCCCCGCGAAGAGAATTCCTGCATTGTCCTGCCGCGCCCGGACGTACCGTACGTTCGGGCATGAGTTGAACAACGATTCAGGGACCAGAATGGTCGAGATCAAGCAGCTCGGAGATCACGCCGGCGAGGAAGTCACGGTCAAGGGATGGGTCGAGGCCACACGGGGGCACGGCAAGGTCGCGTTCACGGTGGTCCGTGACGGGACCGGCGTAGTCCAGGGCGTTCTGTTGAAGAGTCAGGTCGATGACGGGACGTGGGACCTTCAGCAGTCGCTCACCCAGGAGTCGCTCGTTGCCCTGACCGGTGAGGTCAAGGAAGACGCGCGTGCGCCAGGGGGCTACGAGCTGGGTGTTACCGCAATCGAACTGCTGTCGCTGGCCGACGAATACCCGATCCAGCCCAAAGAGCACGGAGTTGAGTTCCTACTCGACAACCGCCATCTCTGGCTCAGATCTTCCCTTCAGCGCGCGGGCCTGCGTGTGCGCGCCGAGGTCGAACAGGCGATTCACGACTTTCTTTACAATCGTGACTTCGTTCGTGTCGACACGCCCATTCTGACGGGCTCGATCGGCGAGCATGCCGGTACGCTGTTCGAGACGGATTACTTCGGCGACTCCGCCTACATGGCCCAGACAGGCCAGTTGTACGTCGAAGCGGCCTGTCCGGCTTTTCGCCGCGTCTACGCGTTCGGACCGACGTTTCGAGCTGAGAAGTCGAAGACTCGTCGCCACCTCACTGAGTTCTGGATGGTCGAGCCGGAAGTCGCATTCGCCGACTCGAACGACAACATGAAGCTGCAGGAAGAGTTCGTCTCCTACATCGTTGAGCGGGCGCTCGAGCGCTGCAAAGAAGAGCTGAAGGTCCTCGAACGTGATACCAGCAAGCTCGAGCTGGTCACACCGTCATTCCCGCGGATGAGCTATACCGAAGCTGTCGACTACTTGAACGCGAACGGCGGAAATGTGGAGTGGGGTAAGGATCTTGGGGCGTCCGATGAGGTAATTCTCATGGAAGGGCGTGATCTGCCGATGTTCGTTTACGATTATCCGAAGGAGGCGAAAGCCTTCTACATGAAAGAAAACCCGGACGACCCCAGGACCGTTCTGTGCGATGACATGCTCGCACCCGAGGGTTACGGCGAAATCATCGGCGGCAGCCAGCGTGAAGACGATCTCTCCCGGCTGCAGGCCCGCATCCGAGAGGAGAACCTCCCGGAGGATGCCTACGCCTGGTACCTGGACTTACGCCGGTATGGGACGTTCCCGCACTCCGGATTCGGATTGGGCATCGAGCGCACCGTGGCCTGGATCACCGGCCGACACCACGTCCGCGAGATGATTCCCTTCCCGCGCCTCATGAACCGCCTGTACCCATAGTCGGTTTCCTGTATATCGCTTGAGCGGAGGTCGGCGCCATGCGCCATGCGGTCCTCGACATGATGGATCGGCGGCCCATCTGGGCCATGCCGAGCTCCGTTCCGGAACAGATCCGCGAGGCTCTAGGCCCTGAGTGGAAGCTCACGGTTCTCGAAGAAGAGACCGATGGGTCCGGCGATGGCGCGACGCGGGTCTCGCCCGTAGTGCTCGAAGCCGTCCGTGATGCCGAGATCTATTTCGGCTATGGCATCCCGGCAGCCCTACTCGAGGCGGCACCTGAGCTTCGGTGGGTGCATTCCGGTGCGGCCGGAGTCGGCAGTTCTCTGACGCCCACGATGCTGGCGAGTTCGGTCATCTTCACCAACTCCGCAGGTATTCACGCGCCTCCGATGGCCGAAACTGTCCTCGCTATGCTGCTTCACTTCGGCCGAGGTCTGGACCTGGCCGCGGCCGGTCAGCGTCGCGGTGAATGGTCGACGGACGCCTACTACGTAGCCGGGGCACCACTCACGGAGCTCTCTGCCTCTACGATCGGCATCATCGGGTTCGGTGGCATCGGTCGCGAAGTGGCTCGCAGGGTCGCCAGTCTCGGTGCCCGGGTGATCGCCGCGAAGCGCACACCTGTGTGTGAAGGCGAGGGCGACCTGACGCCTCTCGCAGGAAGTGGGACGCTAGGTTCCCGGATCGAGGTGATTTCAGGTAGATCCGGGTTCGATACCGTCTGTCGGGAGAGCGACGCCATCGTCGTGTGCGCTCCCGACACGTCGGAAACACGAGGGATGATCGACGCGAAGGCATTGGCGCAGATGAAGCGAGGCTGCGTTCTCATCAACGTGGCCCGAGGTGGACTCGTCGATGAGGACGCGTTGATCTTTTCACTTGAAGCGGGCCACATCCGAGGCGCAGGGCTCGACGTTTTTTCTCGGGAGCCTCTTCAGTCCGATTCGCCCTTCTGGGCGCGCCCAGATGTCGTGGTGACACCGCATGTATCGGCAGTGACGCGCGGTTTCTGGGCCCGGGAGTGCGACCTCATTCTAGAGAATCTGGAGCACTTTCAGATGGGACATCCCGTGCTCAAATGGGATAACGTTGTTGATAAGCGGGCTGGGTACTGACGGCCTCGACCGACACTCCTTCAGAGGAGTTCGGACCCCTTGCCCCCTCGGGCTTCGCCCGCCTTCACTTCGTTCCAGATTGCGTCGAGCGCTTCGAGTCCGGCCGTCTTCATGTCGAGGCCACGGGATCCCGCAATCTGTTCTAATCGTGAGAAGCGGGTCGCGAATTTCTGATTGGCCCGGGCCAGCGCGTTGGTTGGGTGTGTGCCCGCCATTCGGGCCAAGTTGACCGCGGCGAAGAGGAGGTCGCCCACCTCCTCCTCGACCGCGTTGGGGTCGCCACCCGCGATCGCTTCTGTCACTTCGTCCAGTTCCTCGGACACCTTGGACGCCGGCCCGTTGTGGTCTTCCCAGTCGAACCCAACCTTCGCGACGCGTTCCTGCATTTGGTGGGCCTTCGTAAGGGGATCAACCCCTCGCGCCAGGCCAGCGAGGGCTCCTTCCTCGACCTCCTCACCTTGCGCAGCTCTTTCGGCTCGTTCCTGCTCCTTTGACTCCGCCCAGGACCGCTTCGTTCCTCCGCCAAACAGCTCCGGGTGTCGCCCAATCATCTTCTGCTCCAGATGGGCGTATACCGAGCCTGCATTGAAGTTGCCGGCTTCTTCGGCGACAACGATCTGAAAGGCAAGGTTCAGGAGCAGATCTCCAAGTTCCCCCTCGAGTTCTCTCGCGTTTCCCCTATGAATGGCGTCCACCACCTCGTGGGTCTCTTCCAGAAGCCAGGGGACCAGAGACTCCGCTGTCTGCTCGGCATCCCACGGGCAACCGTCGCGTAAAAACCGTACGAGCCGGAGAGCCCGGTCGAGGGCCCCCGGTCCTGGGAAGTGGTGTCGGAATTCGTGGTGCATTGTTTTTGACTCGGTCGCGGAGCGGAACCCACTGGGAAGTGTAGCCGAGGGGTCGTCGTAAAGCCCTGTTTTTGGCATCTTTCAGGGTCTATGTCAACGAATCCCAAGGCCCGCGCGTGGGTACAGCTGCGAGCCGACGCGCTACGCGCCAACTACGACCGCATCGTTCAGTCGGTGGGGCCTGAGGTGGGCGTCCTCCCCATGGTTAAGGCGGACGCGTACGGACTCGGCGTATCTGGTGTCGTGAAGGTTCTGGAGCCGCTCGATCCTTGGGGATTCGGGGTCGCGACAATCTCGGAGGGAGTCGAGCTCCGCCATGCTGGCGTCCTTCGGCCCATAGTGGTGTGCAGTCCCGCTCCAGCAGATGATGTCGCGGTGGCGGTCGAGCACGACCTCCAGTTGTCGATCTCCAGCCTGCGCGCACTGGAGCATACGGCCGGTGTGGCCGCTGCAAGGGACAGGACTATCGGCTGGCACCTCGACGTCGATACTGGAATGGGGCGAAGTGGTTTCGACTTCCGGACTTCTTCTGAGTGGATGCCTGAGGTGTCTCGAGCACGGCCCAGCCTCCGCTGGGTGGGGTGCTACACACACCTGCACTCGGCCGACGAAGACGCGGGCTCGATCGACCGGCAGTGGAGTCGTCTTGAGGACGTGCTCGAACAGTCAGACCCATTGCCGGCACATTTTCTCGTGCATGCGCTGAACAGTGCAGGTTCAATCCGTCGGTTGTCACGCACAGGGAGCCTCGTCCGTCCTGGGATCTTCCTCTACGGTGGGACAGTTGGAGAAGGTCAGATACGCCCGGAACCGTTAGTTTCAGTTCACTCTAGGGTCGTCCATGTCAGAGATGCTCTGACCGGGACGGAACTCGGTTACGGCTCGACGTATGTGGCAAACGTGGACGAGCAATGGGCCACCCTGTCGATCGGATATGGGGACGGATTACCTAGGTCATTGTCGAATCGAGGTGCTGCGCTTGTAAATGGGCGAAGAGTCCCGATCATTGGACGGATCTCCATGGACGTCACGGTGGTAAACATCACGGGTATTCCAGGAGTCGCGGAGGGCACGGTCGCGACCCTCATCGGTGAGCAGGGCGGTGCGTCCATTTCAGTGGACGATGTGGCAAAAGCAGCAGGAACGATCAGTTACGAGGTGCTCACCGGCTTGACCGGCCGCCTCCCCCGGGTCTGGGCCGCGACGTGATGAGTGCTGTGCGCGGGCCTAACGAAAGGAAATCAAGGTACTTGAGGGTTTTTTTGAAACATCGCAGAGTAGGACTCACGGTGGCGGCCCTCGGGCTGTGGCCGATTTTTCTCGTGGGATGTGAGGAGCAGTTACCGGTCGCCATTGGTGATCAGGCACTGCCGGGCGAGCCGGTGACCGTCGAAATCACTGTCCCCTGGAGTGATTTCGCTTCAAATCTCGAAGTGTTCGGCGGGTACGGCTCGCCGGAGGATCTCGGTTCCGGTGTCTTGGCGAACCAGTACGAAGGCACGCTCGACGCCCGCACGCTCGTGCGGTTCCGCAGGTATCCGTCGGTCGTAGTCGCGGTGGACGCTACAGGCGCCAGCCGGCCCGACTCGACCTTGACGTATCCGAGCGGTCGTCTAGTGGCGTATTTCGACACCATCGCGAGCACGAACGCCGCACCAGTGACCCTTGCGCTTGGGGCGACTCAGGTCGAATGGGACGCGACGACCACCAGTTGGGACTACGCGATCGACACGATCAACGACCAGCGCGCCTGGCCGGAGCCCGGTGCCGGCCCTGTGACTGCGATCGGCACTGCCGTGTGGGACCCCGCGGCAGGGGATTCTGCAGTGTTCGAACTCGACTCGCTGCAGGTTGCCGCGTGGGCTGACACCACCGATCTGACCGCAGGTGCGCGACTCGATATCATCGAGCCGGGTTCCCGGCTGCGTATTCGCGGGATGGCTCTCCGGATCGATGCCCGTCCGAGTTCTGCGCCTGACACGTTGATCCAGGTGACCGCCCCGACACGTGAAATGACTTTCATCTACACACCCAATCCGACGCCGCCGCCGGATGGTGTGCGGATCGGTGGCGCTCCCTCGTGGCGGACGGTCATGGATGTCTCGATTCCGTCGGTCATCGACGGCTACGCTGAATTCTGCGCGGTGGTCTCGTGCCCCCACACGCTGACTCCTGTCGAAATCAGCTTCGCGGCGCTCGTGCTAACGAGCCGAATGACCGACGCGGCGTTCCAGCCATCCGATTCGATTCGTCTCGATGTGAGGCCGGTGACCGATCGGTCGGCGATGCCGAAATCGCCGCTCGGAAATTCCTTGATCGAGGAGCGATTTGGCCGCCCGGTGCCGCCGGCCGCATTCGGCTCGTCACCAGGCGTAAGCATCGAGATTCCGTTCACGACGTTTTCGCGTGATCTGCTACGCGGCGAGGACTCGAAGGGAAACCCAGCTACGGGCACGCTTGCCCTTCTGTCTGTCTTGGAGCCGTTCTCGATCTCCTTCGCTTCGTTCGACGGCCCAGGCTCGGCGAGTGAGCCGTATCTGAGGCTTGTGCTGACGATCGGCCCGCCCGTGGAACTCCCATGATGAAGCGCCTGCTACTGACACTGGCCGGACTGGCCGTGATGGGGACACCGGCCGCCGGACAGTCCCTCTTCAATGCCGCGGGCCTCGGCCTACCCATCGAGGCGCTCGACGGCCGAGCCCGTGCTCTCGGAAATCTCGGCATTGGACTCCGAGGTGGATCATTCCTCCCTACCGACCCCGCGGCCCTCGGCTACCTCACGTTTTCGACCGGTGTCATGGCTGCTCAGCCCTCGTGGGTCGATTATGCCTCCGAAGATGGAGTGACCGGGAAAGTGCAGGGCAATCGCTTTCCACTGCTCGGCATCGCATATCCGTTCTTCCAAGGGATGATGTCCGTTCAGATAGGGTCGTTCCTCGATCAGCACTATCAGAGGACCGCGGAAGGTGAGGTTCCCTTCGGTGGTGAATCCGTCGCCACGAAAGACCATTTCGTTCAGGATGGATCTATCTCCAACCTGAATCTCGGCTTCTCTCGGAAGCTGGGTGATGACTATTCGGTCGGACTGACTGTTGGCCGATATGCCGGCTCGGTTGTTCGTACGCTGACACGTACCTACGGGGGCGATGAAACCACCGACGTCGACGACTACATTGAGCAGGGTGAGTGGGGGTATAAGGGCCACTCGTTCACGCTTGGGGCGGGAATGAACGTAACTGAGGGCGTACGCGTGTCAGCGAGCGTGCAGGTGCCCACGAATTTGCACGCTGAGGCCACGGACGAGACGCGAGGTGCGGACCAGACCTACAAGCTGCCCATTCAGTATCGGGCGGGCGCGAGTGCGCTGGTGGGCACAGGGTTAACGGTCACAGGGTCCCTTAAGGTTGCGGATTGGTCGGGTGCCCAAGAGTCCCTCAGCAGTGTCGGTCAGGCCAGGGACTCGAACGGATTTGGTATAGGCACCGAACTTTCCCGAGCCCGGCTGTGGGGGAAGGCGATGCCGCTCCGCTTCGGATACAGGCAGACCGGCCTCCCGTTCTCGCCCAACGACACCCGGGCGACGGAAAAGACCTTTGCTGCTGGCTTCGGACTGGCTCTTAGCACGTCGGGAGACATCGTACTCGCCGCCGCGGACTTAGCGGTGGAGCGTGGTCGGCGGTCAGGTGACGGACTGACGGAGAATTTCTGGCGAGTGACCATATCGCTTCTGGTCTCTGGACTCTGATCGGAGACTGCTCGAAAGGGCGTTTCCTGGAGGTGCCTCGTGCGCGTCTACTATCACACGTTCGGCTGCAAGGCCAATCAGTACGACACCGAACGGATGCGTCAGGAGATCGAGGCCCGTGGTGCCTTGACCGTCAGAGATCGGGCGGAAGCCGATGTCGTGGTGGTCAACACGTGCACGGTCACGAACCAGGCAGACGCTGAGGCCAGGCGGTTCATCCGGCGACTACAGCGTGAGCGACCAGGCCAGAGCGTCATCGTGGCGGGTTGTTCTGCCGCTCTGCGCGAGCCGGAGTACAGGGAGATGCCGGGTGTCGTAGATGTCGTGCCGGGGCATGATCCCATGCTCGTTGCCACCACGCTCACCCGAGCGGCCCCGGAGTCCAGCGGGCTCATTCAAATCGAGGTCCGCACATCTCTCGACCGTATGCATGCCGAACCCATTGGTGGGGAACTTCTTCGCACCCGGGCTGGCGCCGCCCGAGGATGGCTCAAGGTTCAGGACGGGTGCGACCGGAAGTGTTCATTTTGCGCCACGAGGCTGGCCCGCGGCACGTCTCGTTCAAGACCCACAGTCGACGTCGTCGCGGAGGCTCGTCTGTTGGCTCAGTCGCATGCCGAGCTCGTCATCACCGGGATCCACATCGGCCATTATGGACTGGATTTCCCCGAGGGCTCATCGCTGTCAACGCTTTGTGCAGAGCTACTCGATTCGGTCCCCGACGTGCGCTTTCGGCTTGGCAGTGTGGAGGCTACTGAGATCGACGATTTGCTGCTCGATCTGCTCGCGACCTCAGGTGGCCGGCTGACTCCACACCTCCACATGCCACTGCAGAGCGGAGCAGACCCAGTCCTCCGCCTCATGCGGAGATGGCATAGTCGAGCGCAGTATCGCGAGCGAGCTCTTCAGATCGCCGAGCGTGTCGCACCCCTCGGGCTCGGTGCTGATGTGATCACAGGGTTTCCCGGCGAGACGGATGAGGATCACGCGTCGACGCGGGCACTGATCGAAGAGCTGCCGTTCACCTATCTCCATGTCTTTCCTTACTCGCCGCGTCGAGATACACACGCGACCTCCCTCCCGAACCCGGTTCCCCAGCGGATTTCTGGAGATCGTGCTCGTGAACTCCGGGAAATCGCCCTTGAGAAGGGAATACAGTACCGACGCGGGCGAGTAGGGTCGAAGGCGACCGTGGTCGTAGAGGGTGACGGAGGTACTGGGTTAACCGAGGACTACCTGCGAATTGGGGTGGGAGAGCCGGGCGACGCCGCTCCTCAGGAACGAGCTGTGGTGAAGGGAACCCTGCTTGCAGAGGGTGCTCATCTGTATATTGATCTGCCCCGCCATCCATCCCGTATTTCGTCATGACCCACGAATCCAGAGTCCGCCGGGCGTACGTCGAAACGTACGGCTGCCAGATGAACATCAGCGATGGTGAGCTGATGGAGGGTATCCTTGAGACTGGAGGGTACGAGATCGTGCGTGCGCCAGAAGACGCGGACGTAGTGCTGGTGAACACGTGCGCGATCCGGGAGCACGCCGAGAGGCGTGTGCTGGGCCGGGTGTCGCAGTTGAACGGCCTGAAGCGCGACCGCCCCGACATGCTTATCGGTGTTACCGGTTGCATGGCGCAGCGCCTAGGCGAAACACTTCTCGAACAGGCCCCTTACGTCGATCTGGTCATGGGGCCTGACGGATATCGTGGCCTACCCGAGACTCTTGGACGTCTGGAGCGGGGTGAGGGCGAACCAGTCCCGCCCCCGCCCACGGCATCCGCACGTCAGGCGTCAAAGAAGCGCGGGCCGCAGCTCGCAGTGCTTCAGTTGGACATGGACGAGAACTACCAGGGACTTGAGCAGCGCAGAACCGACGGCCCTACCGCCTGGGTTCCGATTCAGCGGGGGTGTGACCACCGCTGCACCTATTGCATCGTGCCCTATGTGCGCGGTGGCGAGAAGAACCGTAGCGCGCTAGAAATTCTGGCTGAAGTTCGAGGGCTCGCCGATCAGGGTGTGTCCGAGGTCACGCTCCTCGGTCAGACCGTCAATTCGTACGTCTGGGACGACGTGAATTTTCCGCAGCTTCTCCGAGACGTCGCACGAGTCGACGGCATCCGGCGTGTCCGGTATACCTCGCCGCACCCGAACGATGTCTCACCGGAGTTGGTCGAGGTCATGGCCATGGAGCCGGCCGTGTGCGAGCACCTGCACTTGCCCGCTCAGGCAGGTAACAACCGAACGCTGAGGCGCATGCTTCGCCGCTACACGGTGGAGAGTCTGCTCGAGAAGGTTGATCTGATCCGCACCGCGATGCCGGGCATCGCATTGTCGACGGATATCATCGTCGCCTTCCCCGGTGAGACCGAGGAAGAGTTTCGAGACACTCTCGACCTGATGCGGACGGTGCGCTTCGATGAGGCGTATACGTACAAATACTCCTTGCGTGAGGGCACTCCGGCGACCCGTCTGCCTGCCGAGGATTTCGTCGGCCCCGACGAGGCTCAGGTGCGGCTTCAGGAATTGATCGAGGTCAGTCGGGCGATTCAGGCAGAAATCAACGTGAGCGAAGTGGGTCGCGTCGAAGAGGTGTTGATCGAGGGTAGTGGGCGGGACGAAGGCCAGATCCGTGGCCGGACAGGACGGAACAAGATCGTCGTGTTCGACGGAGACCCCGACCGGATCGGGACCTACACGCAGACGCTCCTCGAACGCACCTCCGGGGCCACGTTCGCCGGCTCGGAGGTCACCTCCTCCGCGGTGGAGCCGGTGCTCGCGTGAGTCGATTCGTCGGTGGCGTCGGAGTGGTGATCCTTCTGAGTTTGTCGCTCGGCTTCGCGGCACTGAATTCCGGACAGAGGGTGACCCTGCGCTTGGGGGGATTCACACTCTATGGCGTGCCGTTGACGGTGGTGGCGTTCGGATGTGTGATCACAGGCATGGTCGTGATGCTTGTCGCTGGGATCCGGTCGGACATGAAGGTCCGACGAATTTTGAGAGCCCGACTTGCCGAAGAAGATCGCGAGGAACGGGATCTCTTGGCTGATCAGAGTCAGCGAGACCTCTTCAACGCCGAAGCAAAAGAAGAGACGCTGTAGTACCAGGCGATTCGCCGCCGAGGTCTATCGCATCGATCGGCAGGGCGATGTTCACGTGATCGTGAGGCGCTCCGGGCGCATCACGGTGCGTTCGTCCCGTCCTTCGCTAGATTGACTGCGAAGAGTCGATACACCGGCTCTTATTACACGCCTCGCCCCGGTCCCCGACCGCCAGCCATGCCTGCTGACAGCCACGTCGTCACGATTTCCCGGTTCTTGGTTGATGCCGAGCGTCGGCACCCTCAGGCGACCGGAGCCTTCACCCGTCTGCTTCACGACATCGCCCTCGCTGCTAAAGTGATTGGGCGTGAGGTGAATAAGGCGGGGCTGGTTGACATCCTCGGTTCGGCCGGCGACGAGAACGTCCATGGTGAGCTCGTTCAGAAGCTCGACGTGTTCGCGAACAACGTCATGTACCGGGCCCTCGATCATACGGGCCTCGTTGCCTGTATGGCCTCTGAGGAAAACGAGACCTTCATTCCGATTCCGGACAAATTCCCCTCCGGGGAGTACGTCGTTATCTACGATCCACTCGACGGATCGTCGAACATCGATGTGAATGTCTCGATTGGAACGATCTTCAGCATCCACCGGAAGATCTCGACGGGTGAGCGAGGCACGCTCGAAGATTGCCTCCAGCCGGGCAGGAGCCAGGTCGCCGCAGGATATATCCTCTACGGCTCGTCCACGATGCTCGTATACACCACGGGGGCTGGCGTGCATGGCTTCACGCTCGACCCATCGATCGGCGAGTTCATTCTCAGCCATCCCGACATGAGGATGCCGGAGCCGCCTAAGAAGGTGTACTCGGTCAACGAGGCGTACTTCGCACGCTGGACGCGCGGTCAGCAGAAGCTCATGGTCCACCTGAAGACGACGGGAGGCTTCGGTTCTCGGTACATCGGGTCGCTCGTCGCGGACTTCCATCGCACGCTGCTTCAGGGCGGCCTGTTTATGTACCCGGGAGAGTTGGAAAACCCGGTCGGGAAGCTGCGGCTCCAGTACGAGGCGTCGCCTATGGCGATGATCGCGGAGCAGGCGGGTGGACGGGCCAGCACCGGGACGATGGACATCATGGATGTTCAGCCGGACTCACTGCATCAGCGCATACCGCTGTACCTGGGCTCCAAGTCGTTAGTCGATCTCGCCGACGAGATGCTCGCGGCCGAGTCCTAGAGGGCCGCGGCCGCCCGGTCAAAGTCTTCCAGCAGTGTCATCCGTTCACGCGGAGTCACGAACGCGTGCTCGAACGCGGTTCGGGCAAGCCCGATGATTGCGGTTCGATCTAGTCCGAACGCTGAGGCCGCCGACGCATACTCATCCGAAAGATCAACGCCCGACATCAGTCGGTTGTCAGTCCCGAGTACGACGGGAATCCCGTCCTGGACATACGATCGGACGGGATGTGCCGCTATGGAATCCGCAACGCGCGTTTGAACATTCGAAGTCAGACACACTTCGAGCGGAATGCCCTTCTTTCGTAGCTCGCCCTGCAGCGCCGGGTCTTCGTAAAGACGTGTGCCGTGGCCGATCCTGGACGCGTGTCCCAGCTCAAGGGCTTGCCGAATTGACGCCGCTCCGAATCCCTCGCCGGCGTGTATCGTGATCGGCAGCCCCATGGCGTGGGCATAGTCGAACGCCTCCTTGTGATCGGCCACCGGGTTTCCCGCCTCCGCTCCAGCGATATCGAAGCCGCACACCCCACGGTTCCTGAAGGCCACGGCCAGTTCCGCCACTTCGAGCGTATGCTCAGCGGTATGTGAACGAAGCGCGCATACGATGAGCTGACTTCTCACTCGAGTGGACGCTCCTGCGGCCCGCTCGGCACGCCTCATTCCTCGAAGGGCGGCGTCGAGGACCTCCTCGGGGGCCAGTCCCATCTCGGTGTTGAGCAGCGGGCAGAACCGGACCTCGACGTAGCGGACCTGCTCACTCGCATGGTCGATCACGCATTCGTACGCGATGCGCTCGATAGCGTCGGCGTCCTGCATGATCGAGAGTGTTACGGCAAAGCGCTCTAGGTATTCCTCGAGACTGGCGGCGTCTGAAACCAGCATGTAGTCGGCCAGCGTTTCTGCAGTCCCCGCGGGCATCCCAACGTCTCGTTCCCGCGCGAGCTCCAGCATCGTCGCGGGTCGTATCGACCCGTCGAGATGCATGTGGAGTTCTGCCTTCGGAAGGCTCCGACAGAACTCGACTGTCGCCGTCACGCTAGCATGGCCCCGGTGGGGTGATCCGACCCTAATCACCCCACGGCTAGAGACCTAAGGTCGGTCCTTCTGCCGACGCTAGTCCCATTTCGACATCAACTAGGGGAGCAGGATAGTCTCCGGAGAAGCACGCCGTACAGTAGGGGCCGGCTTCCTCGACCGCGTCCACCATCCCTTCGAGTGAGAGGTAGCCCAGGGAGTCCACTGCGAGTTGTCCAGCGATTTCTGGGACCCCGAGACGCGAGGCGATCAGTTCCGCCTTCGTTGGCATGTCGATGCCGTAGAAGCAGGGATGTCGCACCGGGGGGCTCCCGATTCGGAAATGCACTTCGGCAGCGCCCACTCCTCGCAGCATGCGGACGAGACTTCGAACCGTAGTCCCACGCACGAGCGAATCGTCGACAACGACCACGCGTTTGCCGGCAAGTACTTCACGGACGGGGTTGTACTTCATTCGTGCACCAAAATCTCGGTCTTTCTGGTCCGGCTTGATAAAGGTGCGGCCGACGTAATGATTTCTGAGTAGGCCCAGTTCGAACGGAATACCACTTTCTTCGGCGTATCCGAGCGCCGCGGAGTTTGCGCTGTCAGGAACCGAAATGATTGCATCGGCCTCGACCGGGTGCTCTTTGGCGAGTTGCCGTCCAAAGGCACGGCGGGCTCGGTCCACGCTGACGCCCCACAAACGAGAGTCCGGGCGCGCGAAGTACACGAGCTCGAAGATGCATGGTGAAGGGCGTGGGGCTTCTGCGAGAGATGCGACCTTCTCGACGTCTCCACCCCGCACACGAATCACCTCGCCGGGCTCGAGATCTCGCACATACTCGGCGCCGAGTATGTCCAGCGCGCAGGTCTCTGAGACGACGACGTGTCCGCCATCCTTCTTCCCGAGAATGAGGGGACGGAAGCCCCTCGGGTCGCGGGCCGCATAGATG